>Ga0307416_100000051_pt1 | contig 115585 bp, 117 predicted proteins | sample DK1Cmetagenome_2_FD_203821 | JGI IMG/M metagenome (GOLD analysis project Ga0307416, IMG submission 203821) | Maize rhizosphere microbial communities from greenhouse at UC Davis, California, United States - DK15-C-3 | ecosystem: Host-associated > Plants > Roots > Rhizosphere > Soil | place...
AAGATATTGTAAAAAAAGTAAAGCAGATAGAGATCCGTACCCGAAAGAAAACGGAAGCTTCACTTATGGGACAGTATCACAGTGCTTTTAAAGGACAGGGGATGACTTTCTCCGAAGTCCGTCCGTACCAGTTCGGAGACGAAATCAGAAGGATCGACTGGAACAAAACAGCCCGCTTCCGCGAACCGTTCGTGAAAGTGATGGAGGAAGAAAGGGAGCTGACCATGATGATCGTGGTAGATATTTCCGCCTCCATGGATTACGGAACCAAAGGCCAGCTGAAAAGGGAATATGTAGCAGAAATAGCGGCCAGTCTTGGGTTTTCAGCCGCCGGAAATAATGACAAAGTAGGACTCATCCTGTTTGCAGATAAAGTATATAAAGTAATTCCGCCCCAGAAAGGCAGAAAACATATTCTTTCTATTATCAGTAATATTCTGACGGCAGATTATGTTCCGGCTGTATCAAATATGGATAAGGCAATGGAATATATGATGGGGATTTTCAAAAGAAAGTCTCTCGTTTTTCTGTTCTCAGATTTTGAAGATCCTTATGATTCCAAAATGCTTAGGGTGGTTTCAAAAAAACATCAGCTCCTGGGAATGAGGATCTATGACGAAAAAGATAATGAAATTCCTGATGTAGGCTATGCTCTTCTGTATGATGCTGAAACAGAGAAAGAAGTCTGGGCCAATACTTCCAGTGCAAGATGGAGGTATACATTCGCTGAAGCTCAGAAACAGAAAGTCCGTGCTCTGGAAGACGATTTTGCCACCAGCTCTGCCAGCTTTATGAATATGAGTACCGGTGCCGATTATTCTAAAATGCTGTATAATTATTTCCAGAAGAAGTAAATATCAATAACAAAGGCTCCGGCCTCAACTATTATTATTTGAAATTGAAAAAAATATTATTCATACTTTCTTTTTTAATCTGTGGAAACGCTTTTTCGCAGTTATTATCTTCCAATCTGGAAAAGAAAACACTTGCCTTGGGTGAGGTCAACCGTTTGGTTATTAAAATAGACAATGTCCATGAACTGCAGGTGGTGGCTGCCCCTAAAAACGAACTCCTGCCTTTCCATTTTGAAGAAATTAAAGACAGCATCGGACAGAATCAGAATTCCTACGAAAGGAAAATTGAATTTTCAGTATATGAAGAAGGAAAATTTACCATTCCCGAGCTGGAATTTAATGTAGGAGGTAAAATTTTAAAAACCATTCCTTATGAAATTGATGTGGTGAATACCGCCCAAAAGGCAGATCAGATCAATGATATCATGAACAATAAGGAAGTAAAGCTTGAAGCAAAAGATTACTGGGAGCTTTATAAGTTTTATATTCTCGCTGCTTTAGCGGGTATCGCTCTGATTATTGCCATCATTATGTTTATTAAATGGGGGAGGAAATCTAAAAGCTCACCGGCTGTTGCCACTAACCAGACTTTAAAGGAACTGGATTCCCTGAAAAAGAAAAAATACATTGAAGGAGGCGATTTCCGTTCTTTCTATGTTGAGCTGATAGACATATCCAGAAAATTCATTGCCAAGCAATACCATCTTCCGGCGGATGTTCTTCTTACAGATGATCTTATTGATGTCATGAAGAAAAACAATACCATTTCCCAGGAAAATGAAAAGATAGTGGAAGATGTCTTTCTAAGAGGCGATCTGGTGAAATTTGCCAAAACTTTCCCAGATCAGACTACCATGGAAAAAGATTTTGCAGATATCCGCGATTTTGTGAAGAGATCATCGAAAGATTTAGAATTTGAAAACTTAAGAAAGGATGCCTGATTTTGAATTTTACAGCCCATGGTTTCTGCTGCTTTTTCTGCTGTTCATTCCTCTTTTTATTAAAGATGCGGGTGGAAAGCGAAAGAAAGGCATAAAAGTCCCTACGGTCCGGAATATGGAAGGCAGTGGGGGAATCCGTGCCGTGCTTGGCCTGCTTAAGTTTTCGAAATATATTATTCTTTCTGCATTGATTATTGCGATGGCCAGGCCGAGAACTTTTACAGTTTCCCAGGACCGGGATGATACCAAAGGCGTAGATATTATGCTTTCCATAGACGTTTCCCTGAGTATGCTGGCCAAAGATCTTAGTCCGGACCGTATTACTGCATTAAAGGATATTGCCGTAAAATTTGTCCAGAAACGTCCGAATGACAGGATAGGAGTGGTGGCGTATGCTGCAGAAGCATTTACAAAAGTCCCTGTGACTTCTGATCATCAGGTGGTTATAGATGAAATTAAAAACCTTAATTCTGCAGGTCTTGAGCCGGGAACAGCTATCGGAGAAGGACTTTCTGTAGCGGTGAATCATCTTGTGAAAAGCAAAGCTAAAAGTAAGGTAGTGATTCTGATGACAGATGGAGTAAGCAATATCCAGAATGCAATTCCCCCACAGCTTGCAGCAGAACTCGCCAAGAATAATAATATAAAAGTATATTCCATTGGAATAGGAACCAACGGTTTTGCACTGATGCCTACCTCACAGGATATTTTCGGAGACTTAATTTTTACGGAAACAGAGGTTACTATCGATGAAAATACATTGAGAGAAGTAGCCCAGACTACAGGCGGAAGATATTTCAGAGCGACCTCCAACAGCAGCCTGGAAGAAGTGTATGATGAGATCAACCAGTTGGAAAAAACGGATATCAAGGTTGCCAAACTGTACAACTATGATGAATATTTTAAAATTTTCCTTTGGATCGCATTGGGAATGCTGTTTTTTGATGCATTGCTGCGATGGGTGTTATATAAATTTTTAAGCTGATGAATTGGTCTTTAGGAAATTACTGGTATTTGTTTTTGCTGTTGCTTCTGCCGCTGCTGTCTTTCTTTCTGATCCGTTTTCTGAGATGGAAAAAGAAAAAAAGAGAGATTTTTGCAGACAGCAGGTTTCATGACAGCTTATTTGAAAAAAGTTCCGGGTTTACAAAATTTTTTCCCGCTTTATATCTTTTAGGAACGCTTTTCCTTATATTTTCGATTATAGATTTACTGAACGGTTCCGAGGAAGTGAAGACCAACCAAAGGCTTAATAATGTGATTTTTATGCTGGATGTCTCCAATTCTATGAATGCGGAAGATATTGACCCCAGCCGCCTTACAGAAGCAAAAAACCTGATGCTGGGTACTATGCAGAAGATGAAGAATGATAAAATAGGTATCGTGATTTTTGCCGGTGAAGCAGTTTCCATTATGCCGCTTACCACAGATTACGGAACTGCTGAAACCTACATAAGTGCAGTAGAAACAAGCTCTATGAAAATCCAGGGGACTGATTTTCTGAAAGGAATGCAGGCTGCAGCAGAAAAATTTAAAAATGTTAGTAAAGGCTCAAGAAAAGTTATTCTGCTGAGTGACGGTGAAGATAATGAAGGAAATGATAATGCTGCTATAAGACTGGCTAATAAAGAGGGAATCACTATAACATCGGTAGGAATAGGGACGGATGAAGGGGCACCGGTTCCGGAATATGTCTTTGGACAGCTGATGGGCTATAAGACCGATATGGATGGCGGAACGGTGATTTCCAAGAGGCAGACGGAAGCCCTTAAAAAGATGGCAGAATCTACAGGAGGAGATTATGTAGACGGAAATAATATCAATGAGGCTCCTGATAAAATAATTGATGCTGTGAGTAAAAAATCTTCATCTGCGCAGACTTTGGTGAAGTCTCAGAATGCCAATCACTATTATCAGTACTTTCTAATCGTTTCTATTTTCTTTTTCTTTTTAATTTATATTTTGAACCCGAAAAAAGATTTCAATATTTAGTTTTTATACTTTGTTTATCAAGATTTTAAATAAGTACTTTAACCGAACTTTAACAAATAGAAGTCTGTTTATTAACATATAAAGGAATAATTTTGCAGGTAATGAATACTAAAATCATTTTTTTATCGTTTCTTATTGCTTTCTCATTCTCAAACGTACTGTTTGGGCAGGAAAACTATAGAACTTTAGTGTATGAAGGTAATCAAAAATTTAACGGTAAAGACTATGACGGGGCGTCTTCCAAATATATGGAAGCTGTAAAAGAAAATGAAAAAGATTTTACAGCTCATTATAATCTGGGAAATGCATTGTATAAAAGCAAAAAGTATGAAGAGGCTAAAGCAGAATTTGACAAAGCTCAGAAGCTTTCGCAGACCCTGCCGGATAAAACAGCTGCTCTTCATAATTTGGGCAATACCTACATGCAGATGAATCAGCCGGAAAAAGCGGCTGACTATTATAAACAGGCTCTGAAGCAGAATCCATATAACGAAGCGACCAGAAAGAATTATGAAATTGCCAAGCTGAAAGAAAAAGAAAAACAGCAACAGCAGAAAAACGAACAGAACAATTCAGGAAAAGGCGGAGGGGGAAATGATCAGAATAAAAATGATGATCAGAAAGGTGACCAGAAAGATCAAAAACAGGATCAGGGCAGTGGACAGCAGAATGAAGGGGAAAGCGAACAGGGGAATACTCCTAAGCAGAACCAGGATAATGAAGGAAAAATGCCTAAGAATCTTGAAAACGCGATATTAGATAAAGTCAACGAAAAAGAAAAAGAAACCGCCAGAAAAATCTTAAATAAGAATTCTTATTCGATGCCCCAAAGCAACGAAAAAGATTGGTGATGCAGCATAAACTGATTTACATACTATTCCTTTTTGCATCCGTAATTTCTTACGGACAGGTAAACCTGTTTATGGAACCTGATAAATCAGAATATAACGGAAAAGATATTGTAAACCTTACGATTGTTTTGGAGCTTAATGGTATAGATCTTGAGCCCCAAACCCGTTTTCAGCTTCCCGACCTCTCAAAATTCAATATTATAGGAAGTGGATCAATGACGAATACATTAATTGATCCCGCCACCAATACACTGATTACTCAGAAAATATCCAGAATTGCTCTTGAGCCGAAAAAGAAAGGCAAAATCAAGATTGGTTCCGTACTGGTAACCGTTAATAATAAGATCTATAAAACAGAACCTTTTGATATTAATATAAAAGAGATTATTGAAAGGAGATCTCTTGCCAGTAATCTTGCCAGCGAAGTCTATCTTAATATGGAGATTGAAGACCGTGAGGTTTATCAGGATCAGGCTACAGTGGCTGTGTTGAGGGTATATTCCAAAAACATGGACAATTTCAGAAAGGTAAAAGATGTTCGTCTTCCGAGCCAGGATAACCTTAATGTACATCCTATAAACTTAAACAAATCGGAGATAGATCCTTCGGGTGCCGGAAATATGGCTTCCCAGGTGGTAGCAGTATTTATGGTATTTCCTAATGAATCAGGGTATGTAGATGTTCCATCAGTATCTGCATCAGTAAGCTCTTATTCAAATAAAAATAAAATTGTTTCCAATAGAGTAAAGCTTAATGTAAAAAAACTTCCCGAGGGATCACCTGAATACTTTAAAAATGCGGTAGGTAATTTCAAAGTGACTGTATATAATGTATCAAAAGATAAAATAGAAGTTAACAAGCCGATCAACGTTATTGTTAAAGTTTCAGGAGAAGGAAATCTTCCGGATATGCATCTTCCGAAGATTATCTCATCTCAGGATTATGAAGTCTTTGCCCCTAAAATTACAAAAAAAGTGGCTCCCGGAACTACCGGAATGAAAGGAGAGGTCCTGGCTAACTATGTTATCATTCCTAAAAAAGCGGGTGCTATTTCGATCCAGACCGAAGAGTTCGCATTTTTTGATCCGGCCAGCCGCGAATATGTAGACCTTGGAAATAAAACCCTTGCTGTGAATGCATTTTCCCATGATCAGATCCTGGAATCCCGTACCACAGTTGAGAAGGTAAACGAATATACCAATACGCTTTTAGAAACGGTAGATACTCCCGTCCTGAAAACAACAACATTTAAAGTAAAGGAAAAGACTAAATTCCACTGGAATATTCTTTTAACCAATATTTCCATTCTTATCGGGTTATTTATTATGTACCTGTTATTTAAGACATGGCAAAAAAAACGAACGTTAGTTAAAGAAACAGCATCTGCGAAACCGCTTGGCTCTGTCGCTGAAACCGAAAAACAGATAAGAGAAACTCTGAAAACGGATATTGACGATTATTTCAGCTATCTTGAGAATCTTAAAGATAACGGAGATTATCAAAAGTTCTTTGATACTCTGGAAGAAATGGATATGGACGTCAGAAAACAGTATTTCCAAAGCTCTTCACAGGATTTCAGAGTATTCCTGGAAAGCTATAAAGGACTTTCTGTTGCAGAAGAATACAGAAATTTGCTTCAGAGGATTCAAATGGAAAAATACTCACCTCTGAAATCAGCAGAAGGAATGGAGGAACTTTTGAAAACAGTTGTTGATTTGTATTCAAGGATTAGCAAATAGTGATTTTTTTTTCATATTTTTGCGAAATTATTAATACAAAGAGATGGAAATATTTAATGATTTTTCTATTAAAGAGATCGTTACCTGCTTTATGGTTCTGTTTGCCGTAATCGATATTATTGGTTCTGTTCCTATTGTGGTAAGCCTTCAGCAGAAATTTGGGCAGATAGAAGCCGGGAAAGCTTCCATTACTGCCGGTGTCATTATGATTGTTTTTCTTTTCGTAGGAAACAAAATTCTTAAGCTGATCGGGGTAGATGTGAATTCTTTTGCTATTGCAGGAGCTTTTGTGATTTTTATCATAGCCCTCGAAATGATCTTAGGTATTGAGATCAACAAAACTACCGAAGCAAAGGCTGCATCCATTGTTCCTATTGCATTTCCACTGGTTGCGGGAGCTGGAACACTTACAACAACCTTATCTCTCAGGGCTGAATTTCATGATATTAATATTATTTTGGGGATTATTCTCAATACAATTTTCGTATATTTGGTGCTGAAATCAGCGAAATGGCTGGAAAACAAAATGGGGGAGGCTACCCTGTCTATTCTTCAGAAGGTTTTCGGAATCATCCTTTTGGCTATTTCAATAAAATTATTTACCGCAAACTTTGCCCAATTGGTGCTGAACTATATTAATTTTTAAGAATCATGCAGAAGTTTTATAAAGTATTTCTAGTTGTGTTTATCGTTTTTATTGCCATCAATCTTTATGCATTGGACTGGCAGACGGACCTTTTATCAGAAGATAACCTGAAGTTTGTATTTTCAATCGCTTCAGCAGTTCTTGGCCTGATTTTGCTTTTTGTACTGGATACATGGAGCAGGATTGGTGTGAAGAAATAATTTAAAAATTACATTATTTAATATAAGCCTCTTTCATTGGAAAGAGGTTTTTTTTGTTTTTGAGAGAGGTGGCTTCGAGAGCCTCAGCCACCAGTAATGCTAAGAAATCGCCAGGTTCTTTAAAACAGCTTCCGACTTCAGTTCCGTTTCCCGCCATTCTTTTTCAGGGTTGCTCTGAGCTGTGATGCCGCCACCTACAAATACGTGTACAGAATCTTTGTAGAGCCTTGCACACCGCAGGTTGACAAAATACATTATAGCTTCATCTGTTTCTACTTTAATGAAGCCGGAATACAGTTCGCGGGGAAATTTTTCAAGTTCCTGAATGCTCTTTTTACAGAAATCCTTTGGGATACCGCAGATTGCCGGAGTAGGATGGAGTTCATTGATAAGGCTGTCCAGATCTTCAGGCTTAATTCGGGCTTTAAAATCTGTCCGGAGATGCTTGATATTTCCTGAAATGTGGTCGTAGGTATTTGATACTTCTATATTTCCGGAATAGTTTTTAAGAGTGTAGTGAATATAGGAGGTAACAGGTTTCTGCTCTTCAATTTCCTTTTCTGTCCACTCTTCGGATACAGGAAGGGTTCCTGCCAGGCTCATGGTTTCAAACTCATGGGTTGTTTTGTTGAATTTTCCCAGAGTCTCTGAAAAAGCTCCTATCCAGGCATTCTGGCCGTCATTGAAAATATATCTGAATGCATTAGGATAGGATGCGCATAGTTTTTTAAAACTTTCTTTGAAATCTATCCGGCTGAAATCTTTGAAGATCTTCCTTCTTGAATATACCAGTTTTGGAAGCTGATGGTCTTTAATGACATTAATAACCTGATGAAGGCTGTTGATATACTCTTCTTTTGTTTCTCCATTGAAAAAGCTCTCATCTTTCAGCAGGATATCATTGGTGATGATTGCCTGTTCAAACTGCCCGGAAGCATTGATAATATGGCCTTCGAAATTAATCTGCCTCAATAGATCAAAAGAATGAAAACTGACGGATTTCCCGTTGATCTTCGGATCAGTGGAATATAATGTTTCGTTGAAAGGAAGTTTGAAATAAATCATGCAGATAGATTTTGAAAATCACTTGAAAAAAACAGAAATTCCCAAGTTGATTTTCCTTTTAGCAAAGGTATTACTAGTCCTAAAACTGTCAAAATTAAAAGAGCTGTTTTTAATGAAATATTTCTCATAAGCGCACAAAAAAAGACCCAAATTTTTTGAGTCTCTTATTGTATGTTGATATTCTGAATTATCTCAGAAGAATATTGTTTGTCATCGTAGTATGGTTGATGAGTACTCCTTTTTCATCCCTGATCTCAATTTCAGAAACATGCATGGTCTTTCCTTTTCTGATGAACCGTGCTGTAGCTGTTACAATTCCGTCTTTTTTACTTTTCAGGTGGTTGGAATTGATATTGGTTCCTACCCCGTAATATTTGCTGCCATCGATAAACATATTGGACAGGCTTGAACCTAAAGTTTCAGCGAGCACACAGCTTGCCCCACCGTGCAGGATCCCGAAAGGCTGGTGTACCTTTGGCTGTACCGGCATGGTGGCCGTTAAAGTTTCGTTTTCAACGTCAATATCGATGAACTGTATTTCAAGTGTTTTTGCTAATGTTATATTGTCTCCCCAGTTGTTTAAGAACGTAAGGAGCTCTTCTTTAGTCTGACCTTTCATTTTATAAGTGATAAATAATGAATGATAAATGATTATCTAAATAGGTAAGTAGTTTTGTTCTAACTTCTAACTTCCTCCTCGCTGCCCGTACCCATAATATTCGGGTTCCAGTTTGCCGGAATTTTAGGAACAATATCATTTTTTATATAATAATCCTGAATTTCTTCCATAATCTCGGAGAAAGGAACTGAAGCGATTCTTTCGTAAGGTATGGTATATCCTAAATACACAATATTTCTTTTAAAGTCACCTGCAGCAAGAACAATCGGTACTTTTGCGGCCAATGCCATATGATAAAATCCTTTTCTCCACTTCGGAACCCAGCTTCTGGTGCCTTCAGGAGTGATTACAAGGCTGAAGTCTTCTTTTTCGAACTGCTTCGCAACAAAATTCACCAGGTCATTTTTCTGGCTTCTGTCGATGCCAATACCGCCAAGTCCTTTCACAAGACTTCCGTACCAGGCTTTTGTATGGGCATCTTTGATGATGATTTTCAAGGGCTTTTCCAGAGACCAATAGGCAAGATTTCCTAACAGATACTCCATGTTGTGCGTATGGGGTGCAACCACAAGGATACATCGGTCCAGACTTTTAGCATCGCCCTGCAGGACAACTTTCCAGCCTAAGATCTTTAACATTAATTTACCTATCAGTTTTTTCATATATCTTTTAGATTAAAACAAAAAAGTATAACCAAACAGGTTATACTTTACAAATATATTGAAATATTATCGCTCTTAAAACAAACCGCTTATTAAATCTACGATTTTCATTACAATTTCTAATGCAACTTGTACCATGGTTAAGGTGTTTTTTAATGATTTGGTTAATTATTTTTAACTATACGAATGTATAACATTTTTTTAACATAGCGAACTAAATAATAATATTTTTTCTGATTTCTGAGAGAAGAAGAGTGTGAATTTCAAACGGTTGCCTTCCATTCACACCTTCTGCACTCTCTGAAGTTAATTATTTAGTTTGTATGGAAATCTCGTCTTTTCCGTCTTTAATTTTGATGTCTACATTTTTGTTTGCTTTTTTAAGCGTAGACTTCATAGAATCAATTACCTGGTCGGCCTGGGAATTCGGAACTTTTTTACCATTGATAATGATGCTGTCTTTGTCATTAGAGTTATATTCTATGGTAGAACCGTTTACAGAAATCTTATTCTTTTCTATTCTGATATTACCGTTCTCGTCCTCATCCTGATTCTGGTCGTCATCATTGATCCCGTCTCCGTTCAGATCTCCGTCAAAATCCATTTTGTCTTTTTTCAATGGAATTACTACTGTATTTTGAGGAACTACCAATTCGTAATTAATACTGTAATCTCTGAATCTGTGCTCATAAGGATATTTAATATAGTTTGGAAGAATTACTTTGTTGTTAACAATTTCTACCGGAACATTTACATTAAGTGGAAGATTGTATCCTTTGGCTTCTTTCTTAATAATCAGGTAAGGTGTTTTAATATCCGCTTTTCTTGTAACTTCTACATATACCCAGTCTTTTTCAAACACAGAGACTTTGTCAGAGTAAAGATCATCATCATATCCTGTAAAGTTTTGCGGAATAGATATCTGTTTCAAATCTACATACAAACTGTCAGAAGTTGTATTAATAGAAATTTCTTCAGTATCTTCCTTATGTCCTTTGAGGAACATTTCTTTTTTCGCCATGTTGATTCCGAAATATGTGGATACTGCGATCAGCCCAAGGATTAGCGCTCCTAAAACCCATCCTGTATTTCTTAATTTCGTTTTTGGTGAAATTAATTTGATACTTAACAGTGCAAATATCATTGCAGGAATTAAACTCCCGATAATGATCATTGCCATCACTACGTATTTCATGTTCCCGTCATCAAACAAATAATTCATATGATTGATAGGAGGAAAATCGTTATTTCCCATAAATGCAAATACCACAAATGAACTAATAAGCATTAAGAATGCAAAAACTCCAAAAATCGCTCCTAATATATATCTTATTACATTCCAGATTCCGCTCCCTGCATTGTTGATATATGGTTTGTTTTCGGTGTAAATTTCTCCGACTCTCTGAGTAGATTCGTTGGCAAACTGAACCAACTTATTAGACTCATTCTTAAGATTGTCGAAGTTCATAGGCTTTCCCTTCATTTTCAGGAAATCTGCAGCTGTTTCTGCTTTTGGAAGTACGATCCAGAGAATTACATAAAGAAGGCCAATCAGTGAAGAAGAAATAGCTGCTGTGAAGATCCCCAGTACAAAGATTCCCAGCCAGATAGCTCTCATTGCGGTAATGTCCATTCCTACATAATAAGCTAGTCCTGCACATACCCCAGCGATCTTCTGTCTTTCAGGGTCACGGAACAATTGCTTTTTATCTGTATTTTCAGTACCTGAAGTATGAGTCTTTTTAGAGTTTTTCTCAGAAAAATAAGCTTCTTCCTGCTCTTCGATCTTTTCAGGGGTTCCGATCTGTGCAATTACTCTTTCTACATCAGAATCATTTACCACTTCACGTTTTCCTAAAGAATCTCTGAAGATTTCTACCATTCTTATTTCTATATCATGCATTACCTCCTCCTCCTCTGAAGCATCCAATGAGCTTCTCAGTGCATTCAGGTAATCGCTGAGCTTTATATATGCGTGTTCTTCTATAGTGAAAGAAAAACCTGCGAGTCCTATTGAGAGTGTCTTGTTCATAGCTTTGTTTTTTAAATTTTTTGAGTAATTTGGTTTACTGATGCTGTCAGCTCTGCCCAGGTATTTTGAAGTTCATCCAAGAAAAGCTTGCCTTTTTCTGTAATCTGGTAGTATTTTCTTGGTGGTCCTCCTGTAGATTCTTCCCATCTGTAGGAAAGGAACTCGCCATTTTTCAGTCTTGTAAGTAGAGGATAGAGGGTTCCTTCCACTACATCCAGTTTTCCTTTTTTAAGTTCATCGATAAGGTCGGAAACATACATTTCACGATGGTTGATGAGACTTAAAATACAGAATTCCAGAATTCCTTTGCGCATTTGCGCTTTGGTATTTTCAGTATTCATCTTTAATAAGTTTTGTTAATTAGTTATAGTTTCAGAATAATGTTCCTAGCTAGATGAACCTATTCCGATTTTACATTACAAAGATATGTAATTAAAATGGTAATATGCAATACAAAGTAGTGGATTTTTTTAAATAAAGAATTCAATGTATTGATTTTCAGATGAATAAATTTTAATTGGAAAATAATCAATCTAATATAATTTTAGAATAATGGTGTGAAAAACCTAAATTCTGGCTAGTGAACTTTAATATTTGCAGAAAATAAACTGTATAATAAGATAAATTGACAAATCCGGATAGAAATGGCTGTTATTGAATTATAGCTTTAAAAATTATCTCCGAGATACTAAACATTCCCTTGTCACCCGGATGCTGACCTATTCCGTCAGATTTCCATTGAGCCCGTTTGGTCTGACCGGCTTCATTGGATGCCCGGTTGATTTTGTTTTGAGAAATTGAGGAAATATCAACAAATATAGAGTTTGATTTTACAGCTATTGTTTTAGAAAGATTAAAATTAAAATCGTTCATGAAAAACGGAGAAACAACGAGTTTCTGACATTTAAAATCTTTTAGAAAACGGATAGAGTATTTACCAAATTCATTCGCTGTTTTATCTGAAGTATTATCTGAAAGCTGAAAAATTAATACATCCGGACTGAATTCCCTGGCCGTTTTAAATCCAGGAAAATCATTTGGTGAGCGTTCAAATTGAGACCAGTTAGAAAATCTGAGAAAGATGGTTTTGTGTGGATATTGGGTATTTAATTTATCGAATAGTAGATGGACATAGTCTTTATTTTCTTGTGTTGCAGCCATTCCAGATTTATGCCTCCACCCAATCTCATCAGCAATAGCATGTGAAGTGATAGAATTACCTACTATTAAAACTTTTAAAACCTCTTTTGAAGATACTGTATGAATTAATTCTTCATATTCAGGCATCTTAATGTTGTTCATAGCAGCTAATTGATCCGGCTTTTTGCAACTCAATAAAGAAAATAGCACTAATAATAAATTTTTCTTCATACCTCAAAATTAGCAAATTAAAATAAGTTTTAATATTTGTTTAATGTATTCTATAAATTATTTAGTACAGCCGTTTTTTTTCATTTCTTTTATATCATATTTCGTTCTTACTAATGTCTTTGCGGGAACATTTACTGTGGATTTGGATATTTGATATTAAAAATAATACAGTACCATATAATATTTGAGTTTTAGTTTTATTATTTTTGAAATTAGTTTCGTAATAAATCTCTTCTTTTAATATTCTAATTAATGGTATACCAAATGATAAATACATTTCTTTTTTACAGGTCTCTATCAGCATTGATACTGCTCGGGCCTTTGTGCTTCGGACAATATCGTTTTGCCATTGAAGATGCATCCCAGAAATATAATGCAGAGGTTACCGTTGAAGAATGTCAGACTGATGCCTGCAGGAATAAAGCGGCTATCATATTGTTCAGTAAAAGCGGAGAGAAGCTACAGACTCTTGCTTCCGGAGATTTTATCATGTATTTTAAAGAAGGAATAAAGCCGTCCAACACTGGTGTAATAACACTAACTCATGGTATGGTCCACGATGATCCTGTGGTTTTTGGAGATTTTAATTTTGACGGGACAGAAGATATAGGCATAAGAAACGGCAGTGGCGGAAACTATGGCAGTGCTTCCTTTGATGTGTATGTTTTTAATTCCACGAAGAAACAGTTTGTCCTGAGTAAAGAACTTACTGAAATTGCCAGTTCCTATCAGGGAATGTTTGATGCAGATCCCAAGCGCAAGCGATTAACCACTTATGCCAGATCCGGGGCTTCTTTACATTACACCTACGAATATCAGGTGATTCCCAATAAAGGATTAGATCTGGTTTACGAAAAAATTGGAGATTTCAGTGAAGAACCTCCAAAAGTAACCATAAGAGAAAAGATTAATAACAAGTGGGTGGTTAAAAAATCAACCGAATATTAATAGTATAATAAAATAGAAATGAGAATACAGAAGGAGATCGATTTTATCCTGGCAGTTGATGCCCTGAAAAACGTACAGAGAAGAAATTATAATGCCGATGATTCAAGAAGGGAAAATACAGCCGAACACTCATGGCAAATCATTATTTTGGCGCAGATCCTTTATCCATACGCAAAAAACCGTGCGGATATTGATCTTTTAAGAGTTATAAGAATGCTTTCTATTCATGATTTAGTGGAAATAGAAGCAGGAGATACTTTTCTTTTTGATGAAAAAGCAATGGTAGGGAAATTTGAAAGGGAAAAAATTTCAGCGCAGAAAATCTTTGGAATCCTGGATGAGCCTTTACGTACAGAGTTTTTTGAATTATGGCTCGAATTTGAGGAAGAAAAAACGCCAGATGCTATTTTTGCCTGCTCCATTGACCGTATCATGCCATTTATCTTAAATTCTCACACTTCAGGAAAAAGCTGGACGGAAGCGGGTGTTACTGAAAAGCAGATCAGAAATATGCTGGAAAATGCTATCAGAAGGGCATCAGATGAGATGGGAGAGGCTTTTGAGACATTACTGATCCGAAGTTTGGATTCTGATAAAGTTGTCCGGTAGATTTATCTGAAAGCAAAACTGAGATGTTTAAACTGCCGTTCTTTTCTATGATAAACAAAAGCGTTTCACCTATCAGAGCAAGACAATTTTACATACAATTGTTTTGTAGCTTATAAAGAGTTTCGGGCGGCCGCAGGCCGCCCGAAACTTCATTTTTACATTATTCTTATCGGTTTTTTAAACTCATCAATAGCCACAAAAGTAAAATCACCCACAATAGCTCTTTCTCTTTCATAAGAGTACATCTGCTCTGTATAGATTTCTACATTCACTTTCATACTTGTTTTTCCGACGTAAGACACCTTTCCGATCAGCTCTACAATAGTTCCTGCGGGAATAGGTTTTTTAAAATCAATTTTATCGCTGCTCACGGTTACCACTCTTTTTCTTGCAAAACGGGTTGCGGTGATAAAAGCTACTTCATCCATCAGCTGCATAGCAGTACCTCCGAAAAGAGTATCGTAATGATTGGTAGTGTTGGGGAAAACCGCTTTAAAAATGCTGGTTTCGGATGCTGCAATTCTTTCTTCTGTAGTCATATTTCATTATTAATTAATGCGAAATGAAATAGATCAAAATAACAGAACAGTGACAGGAATCATAGGAATTCCTGAAGCAGTCCATCAGATCAATAAACTTCAAATCGCGAAAGTTTCTTGTTTAAAGAAATAGGCAGGTCTCCTGACTTGTAACATCTTTTATCTCCTTCCCGTGCCCTGCACAGTGGATCCTTGATAAAGACTTCAGTTACTTACAGTTGCGCGACAGTCCGTGATTTTCACACGGTTCCCTTTTAATCTGCGTTAAGCAGAACCAGTTTCTGTGATGAATTAGCGTTAACTTTTTCGGTACAAAAATAAGAATATTAAAGTGAAAAACGGCAATTATTCCGGACTATTGTAGATAATCTGGCTCATCACGCGTCCTTCCTTGATGGTCCAAAGCGTGACATATCTGTTCTCACCCGAGCCGTTGATCATATAAAGATAAATATGATCTTCGTCAAGAGCCGTTACTCCGACATTATTGAAATCCATGGTAGGCTGGAACATATTTTTAATAGCTTCCCTTACAAATACAGAACCTCTTCCCGGCTGCTGAACTCTGATGGATTTAATCTCCGTCATACCTTCCGGAAGCCCGTTTTTGATACCCCAGGGTTTTACTTTATCAATCGTAAGGATCTTTCCGTCCGCATCTTTTTCCTGCTTTCTGTAGCCGGCATTGGACGGATAAACATCAATAACTACCTTGGTTCTCTGTGAGGTCGGTATTTTCGGATTACTGTTGTCTGTGAAGATCAGTGATTTTCCGTTCTTGGATTTAGAAGGGGTAAACTGAGGAAGCTGGTCTATAAAGGCAATACGCTCCTTGTTGACCATTCCTTCCTTCTCAAGATTCTCATATCTCACAAAAGGTTTTTCATCATCCTGCTTTTCAGGATATTTTATCCATACCCATTCCGTTTCTCCCGGAGCAGGTTTTACATAAACAAATACATCACCTTTACGCATCCGGATCTTATCTACAATTTTTCTGTAGTCATCCTTGTGGACACGTACGTTGGCATAGCCTTCTTCAGCTTTTACAACACCAAAAGGAACTTTATTCTGTCCTTTGACAAATGCTAAGGAAAAAAGGCTGAAAGCGGAGAGGTACAATGCTTTGTTGATGGAAATCATTTGATGAAATTTTTTGATCCCTCAAATATATAAATTAAATGTTTTTTTGTTTAATAAAATATAATGGTATTTAATTAAAATGATAAAATTCTTAATTTTTAGGAAGATAATTAAATTGCTGTAGCTCTTTAACATCTTTTACTTTTCTCAGATAAGTATCCGAGAGAAGATAAATATCATCAGCCATATTTAGAATGCTCATATAATTATGATCGGAGATGATGATTCCTTTGTTTGGTGTCTGGCTTTTAATAATTATTTCCATTTCGTCAACGGCTTTTGGGGAAATTCCGCTGAAAGGTTCATCCAGTATCACAAACTCTGAATCAGAATAGGTAATAATCAATGTTTCAACAATTTTTTTCTCACCGCCTGAAAGGTTTCTTGAGGTTTCATTTAAAAAAGGCTGTATCATTTTTAAGTCGTAAAGCTTTTCTGTGTTTTCCCGGGTACAGAATAAAGGAATAAGCTTTCTGATTTTGCATTCTTTCGGAAGAAAAGAGGACCGCTGTGGCAGATAGGCGATTTTATTTTTCCTGTCGGACTGGTTTTTAAGAATGGTGTCATTAAGTTTGATAAACTGTGTATCGCCTTTAATTGTTCCAAAGATGATTTCTAATAGGGTCGATTTTCCACTGCCTGACGGGCCGAGAATACCTGCCGTTTTTCCGGTTTCACAGCTTAAATAAATGTCCTGCAAAATTTTTCTCCCACCAAAAGATTTGGTGACACTGTCAATGTGCAGCCTGCTCATAGGAATTTGGTAGCAATTTTAATAATTAAACTTAATGATAAAGTGCTTCCCCACAAAAACCATTTTGAAAATCCAAAGTTGGCATAAAAAAAGTATTCATTTTTAAATCTTATATCATAAATAAAAAAGTGGAGAAGAGGAAAGATCAGAAAAAAGCACAGCCCAAAATTTTCAATATTAAATCGACTTAAAAACAGAATTAAAAAAGAAAATAAGACGGCAGGAATTATTAATTTCCTGTAAAAAATCCAAAGTACCGTAAAGCTTTTAACCATAATTCAAAAATAATAAAAATTTCATCTGCATATTTTATGTTTAAATATATCACAGCTGTTTATTGTTAAAAAAAATAACGCTGAAAAAATCAGCGTTATTTTTTTTAAGTTATAAATCCTAAATCATCAGATCCTTTCCAGCTCATCTGCATTAATGGTCGTTTTAAAAGTCCCGTAGTTCACGATCACTTTATTTTTGGAAATTTTCTCAATAGTTCCAACACTGGTACTTCCCGGAATACGGACACGCTGGCCTTCTTTCATCCAAACGGCACGGTCGGTTTTACGTTTTTCTTCCAGCTTTTCATTGGTTTCAGCAATCTTCTCGATTACATCCTCCTTCTTAAGCTGTTGCGTGATCTTTCTTTTTACAACCTGAAGACGTTTCGATTCATCTTTATCAGCGCCTATTTTTCTGAATTTTTCCTGTTCCAGCAGTTTCACAAAGTCCTTTACAACGTCTTTTCTCGACTTGCCCTTTACGTAGCTGTCGATAAACGTTTCAATCTTATTTCCAAACTGAAGCTTTCGGTGTTCCTCCTCATACAGTTTCTGGAAGCTGAAAAGCTTTTGCTGCAGCTGCTCGTTCAGCTTCTGAAGGTTGTCGCGTTTGTCTTCCACAGATTCCTTCCTTTCGGCAAGATCGGTTTTCAGTTTTTCAACCTCAAATTTTTCCTGCTGAAGTTTTACGATCGTCTTATCAAGATTGACAATATCATGTTCCACCTTCTTTTTGGCGGCATGAATGATAAATCTCGGAATCCTGTTCTTCTCAGCTACTTCAAAGGTAAATGAACTTCCTGCCTGTCCTACTTCCAGCTTATACATCGGTTCCAGTGTCTCCTCATCAAAAAGCATCGCTGCATTTTCAGCATTCGGAAGCTGTTCTATCACCAGTTTGATATTCGTATAGTGGGTGGTAATGATGGCGAAACTCTTTTTGTCATAGAAATACTCCATGAAGCTTTCCGCAAGGGCACCCCCAAGTTCAGGATCTGATCCGGTTCCGAATTCATCAATTAGCAAAAGTGTGTTGGCATCAGCTTCACGGATGATCCCGGACATTTTTTTTAGCCTTGACGAGTAGGTTGACAAATGATTTTCTATCGACTGGTTGTCTCCGATATCCGTCATAATCTTTTCGAAGAAGAACATTTCAGATCTCGGATGTACCGGAACCAGAATTCCGCTCTGGATCATCAGCTGAAGCAACCCAACGGTTTTCAGGGTGATGGATTTTCCCCCCGCATTTGGTCCCGAAATACAGATAATCCTGTTGTGATCCGTCAATGACAGGCTTTGAGAGTGAATCGTTTTGTTTTCAGCTTTATTTCTGAGCCATAACAGCGGATGGTACGCGTCTTTAAGTTTTAATGTCCTGTGACGGTTGATTTTCGGAAGTATTCCGTTGACAAGCTCAGCAAATTTAGCTTTTGCTCTTGTAAGGTCAAGATCAAAAATATAAATCTGGTATCTCCAGAGCTGGGGCTGGAATTCTGCCAGTTCAGCAGTCAGTTTTCTGAGGATCTTGTCTATCTCTTTTTTCTCTTCCTCTTCACTTTCACGCAGCTTAAAATAGTGCTTTACAACGCTGTCCGGCTGGATATAAGTGATGGACCCTGTTTTTGAAATTCCTAAAACTCTTCCTGTCACTCTTTTCTTAAATCCGGATTTTACAGCTAAAACTCTTTGATCTTCAATAATGGTTTCGCGGATATCATCCAGAAAGTCACTTTGTCCGTAATTGAACAGTGCACGGTTGAAATTCTCCTGAATTGCCTTTTTAGCATGTTGAATTTCAGCTCTGAGCTCCTTTAAAATAGGAGACGCATCACTTTTTACTTCCCCAAAACGGTTAAAGACCTTATCAATCTTATCAATGATTTCTTTTTTGAATTCCAGCACAGAAACATCACCTATCAAAGTAGGGAAGGTCTCTGGCATGGTCGGGAAAAACTTCTGAAGTTTTCCTATCTGTTCAGTTAAGGTTTTTATTTTAATGAAAGCACTGTTTTCCAGACGGTAATTCTCTATCAGCATTAATTTCAGCTCACTTTCGATATCTTCATATTCATCGAACGGAATTGCATTTGAACTTTCAAAACTCGAAAGGTACTCCGACGTTTTTTTCAGTGAAAGTTCCGCCTCGTCAATTTCCATGGGACGAAGTTGAAGAATTTTTTCTCTCGTTTTCGGAGAATACGCAAATGGAGAGATTTCCGCGAGCAATTGCGGAAACTCTAATTCGTTTAAATCTTCTTTATTTATATACACATTGCAAATTTAGTGAGAAAATGTGATTATTATGTATATTTGAGATATTTACGAAATTAATGATTGAAACAGACCGGTTAATATTAAAAGAAATAAACGAAAGCCACGTAGAAGACATTCTGAAGATTAGAAGCAATGAAATAATTAATCAGTTTGTGAAAAGGAATTCTCCGAAAACAAACTACGATGCTTTGCAGTTCATTTTAACGATTAAAGAAAGAACCCAAAATAATCAGACGCTTTATCTCGGAATCACCTATAAAAACCAGCCGAATCTTATCGGGACCATCTGTCTCTGGAATTTTTCTGAAGACCGGAAAACGGCTGAGGTCGGCTATGAATTACTGCCTGGCTATCACAGAAAAGGAATTATGTCTGAAGCCTTAAAAGCTGTTTTAGAGTACGGATTCAATAATTTAAATCTGCAGGAAATTTTAGCTTTTACCAGCAGATACAATGAAAATTCGAAAGGACTCCTTTTGAAACATCATTTTATTTTGGAAGAAGGCAGAACAGATGAAGGTTTTCCTGACAATATTATTTTTAGTTTAAAGAAAACAATTAATTGATTTCCCTACAGGCTGCATTGTTTTTAGCATATGAAAAATGAAATAAGATCATTAACCGGGCTTAGGGGGATTGTTGCACTTTGGGTCACATTTTTCCATTTCAGTTACTTTAGAAGTTTTTGGATCCAGTCAGTGAATGGAAAGGGGTATGTAGCAGTAGATATTTTTTTTGTACTGAGTGCCTTTCTGCTTGCTGTATCCTATTCAGGGAAATTCCATCATCTGACTTTTGACGGAGTGCAGCGGTTTTATAAGAAAAGAGTTAACCGGATCTATCCCGTCTATTTTTTGTCCGTTGTTTTTATCATCCTTTTTATTGCAAAAGATCCTACCTGGTCGGAATTTTTAGTTAATGCAGCGCTTTTACAGTGTTTTTTTAATCCCAATTATTCATTAAATGAAGTGTACTGGTCATTGAGCACAGAATGGATTTGTTATCTGATATTCCCTTTTTTACTATGGAGCATACTTAAATTTAAAATAAACACTTGGTTCCTTATCATAGCAGGTTTAGCTTTAAGAGGTATTGTTTCTTATCTGCCGGACATGTATTTTGATGATGCACCGCTTGAAATAGACAGATCCTCGCAATACCTGGATATCGTTTTTGGAGTGAGTTCTTTAGTGCGAACGGTGTCTTGCTATTTTATAGGGATTGGAATTGCATTTTTACCGGAAATAAAAATAAAGAAGAGTAATTTTTTTGTTTATGGTGTCGTTATTCTATCTTTTTTACTGCTTTACACCGCAAGAGGCTTATTCTTTATTCCGTTGTTGTCAGCAGTTATTATCAAACATCTTTATTCAGAAAAAAGGAGTCTTGTCAAAAGTTTTTTGGAAACAAAGGCCATCTACTTTTTAGGAAATATTTCATATTCATTATATATTATCCATTATATTGTAAGGAGACAGAAAATTGTCATTGTAGATTCTTATCATCTTAATAATTTTCTTCTGATTGGATTTTCTATTCTACTGTCTTATTTTTCCTATCTTCTTATTGAAAAAAAGGTGAAAATATTTAAAACGTAGCCCATTCAATCATCTGGCCATTGCATTACCGGATTTGGCCATCCAGGAATTAAAGAATATTTTTGTAATATAGTTCCAGCAAAAGAAGAATTATATCATATTAACACATTTTCAAATTATCATATCAATCCCATGACCTGGACAGAAGTTTTAGCTCCGATAAAAAAAACAGAATATTTTACAAACCTTTGGGAAAAAGTAAAGGAAGAATACGCAACAACCCAAGTATTTCCTCCTAAAAGCCAGATATTCAGAGCGCTGGAAATTACACCTTTCGAAGAGGTAAAGGTGGTGATCATTGGTCAGGATCCTTATCACAATGATTATCAGGCTAATGGTTTGTGTTTTTCCGTTTCGGAACAGGTAGCGGCACCTCCATCCCTTAAAAACATTTTCACGGAATTAAAGGATGACCTGGGAATCATAAGAACGTCAAAAGAACTGGATGACTGGGGAAAACAGGGCGTTTTACTACTGAATGCCACTTTAACCGTCCGCGCCCATTCACCGAACTCCCATAAAGATTTAGGCTGGGAAAAGTTTACAGACTTTATCATCAAGGAAATTTCAGATAAAAAAGAAAATGTAGTATTCGTACTTTGGGGAGCTTTTGCACAGAAAAAAGCCGAACTCATTGATCCGGCTAAGCATTTTATTCTAAAATCGGCGCATCCGTCACCATTTTCTGTACATAGAGGCTTTTATGGAAGCAAACCCTTTTCAAAGATCAATGAATATCTTGTTTCAAAAGGGAAAGAGCCTATTTCTTGGTAGAATTGGATGCTGCGTCAGCGTTTGTAATTTTGATTCCTATCCTGTATTTTCCATTCATGTCTTTTCCTCCGGCTTCAGCTTTCCGGGAAGGCGTTACTTCTTCCAGTGAAATGGTATATCCGTTGAATTCTGCTGACTTATGGTAATCTCGTCCCGTGTTATCCATAGTAGCAAGGCTTAAAACCATAGGGCGGGTGTAGGTTCCCATTACTTCTACCTGCGCTACGGCAACTCCTGCCCAAATACATGCTACTCCTTCAGGACAGCGGCTGTCTTCAGAAATGCCTTTGAAGGTTACATTCATTTCATACTCTTTAAGGAATTTATTTTCCCCCTGGTTAAAATAAATGATACCTTCTTTCTGTAATTCCGGTTTGGTTCCTGAAGAATTGGAAGCTGTTCCGGCAGTTGATTCCGGAGTCTTTGTTTTCTTCTGGGCATTGCATCCTGCTAAAGTGAGCAGTCCCAGACTGAATATGATGGCTTTATGGAACATATTTTCTCTTTTTTTAAATAATATCAAGCATATCTAAAACTACTACCAAAAACATTGCCACACCTACCACAAGACTAAAGCCTGTTCCGTAAATGAAGCCGATAAACGCGCCTTTAGTAGACTGTAATGCCTTATTCATATCCTTACTGTCGTGAAGGAGTTCCCCGATAAATACACCGGCAAACATTCCTATCAGGAATCCTAAAGGAATAGGAATGAAAATTCCTACAATGGTTCCAATGATTGACCCGATGCTTCCCCAACGCGTTCCGCCGTATTTCCTGTTGGTCTTTGCCGGGATTACATAGCTTAAAACTACAGAAACTGCGGTGAGGAGCCCAAATGCCCAGATATAGATCATTGGCAGATCGGCATCCGTCCCGAATTTGTAAATTAAAAGCCCGCAGATGCTTAGCACAAGCCCCGGAAGTACAGGCAGGAAAGTTCCCAGCATTCCGAGGACCAATAAAATAAGACAGAGAATATTAATTAAGGTGGTATCCATTCTTTTTAAATTATCAATGCAAGATAGGAAAAAAGAAAATTTGCAGAAGCCTTTTTAATATTTGGGATGAAAATTGATTGTCAATAGTAAAATCATCATTCTTAATTTATAAATTTGCTGTAATGAAAGACGAAATACAAGACACTAAGAATTTTTTACAGGAAATTAGTGATCAGCTATACATCTATATCAGCCAGGTAACGCCAGGCGGAATGGATTGGATTGTTCATATTATTATCAAACTGGCCCTTTTGTGTGCCGTGTTTTTAGTGGTAGATTTTGTTTTTAAATTTGCGATCAATTTTATTTTCAGATTTTTCCGGAATGATGAAAAATACCCGGTTATCCGGTCCATTTATCAGTCTAAGATTTCCAATTCTGTGGCTCATTTTGCGGCGCTTCTGGTGGTAGGAGGGATACACCCATCTATTTTTCCGGCCACGGCACTTCCTAAAACAAATATTTTTATCAACAGAACTATCAATTTGGGACTTGTGCTGATTCTTGCCGGAATGCTTTACAGGTCATTAACGGGTTTCAGGAATTATTTTACTATAAAGCAGGACTTTTATAAAATCATGGCACTGAATGCCATTTCAGAAACGGTAAAGATCTTAGGAATCTTCATATTTTCCGTGGTGGGGTTATGCGTCATATTTGGAATTAAAGGAACCACTATTGTCGGGAGTTTAGGAGCTATTACGGCCGTACTGGTACTGGTTTTCAGAGATACGATTCTAGGTTTTGTAACCGGAATACACGTTGCTACTTCCAAAAATCTGAAGGTAGGGGATTGGGTGAGCATTCCCAAATACAGCATGGAAGGAAATATTGTAGATATCAGCCTTCTGACAACGAAGATTATGAATTTTGATAAAACCGTTTCTACAATTCCTACCTATGATCTTTTGACTACTGAGATCAGGAACCTTCAGGTGATGTCCGAATCCAATACAAGAAGGATCAAAAAATCTATTTATTTTAATATCAATTCATTTAAATTTCTGAATGAAGAAGACATTGATAGGTTAAAAGAAATTAATCTGATTTCGGATTATCTGAAAGAAAAAACACTGGAAATAGAAAAAGAGAAACAGGACCTTAAGCATAATGATAAGACCATTAACGGAAGACAGCTTACCAATATCGGGGTTTTCAGATATTATGCCCAAAAATATATCGAGAATGATCCGGATGTAGATCAAAAAGGAGCCAAAATGGTCCGCCAGCTGGATATTACTCCACAAGGGCTTCCGCTTGAAGTATATTGTTTTGCGAATGATTCCAAGTGGGAGCATTTTGAGCAGATCCAGGCTGATATTTTCGACCATCTCCTTGTTGCCTCTAAAGAATTTGATCTTCAGGTAATGCAGGTGAGCATTAAGGTATAAAACAGAGAAATCAGAAGCTGGAAATTAAAAGTTAATGCATGCGGCTATTTTACTTTTCTAATTAGAGAATTAACTCCACAAGCTAATTTCTAACCTCTACTATCTGATTTTCTTAAAAAATAACATCTAAATAAAGAAATGACAAAACTAAGCGTAAACATCAATAAAATTGCGACATTAAGAAATGCAAGAGGAGGTGAAACACCAAGCGTAACAGAAGCTGCCGTAAAAATTCAGGAATTTGGTGGACAGGGGATTACCATCCATCCAAGACCTGATGAAAGACACATTACAAGAAAAGATGTATATGATCTGAAACCACTGGTTACCACTGAATTCAATATTGAAGGAAACCCTCACCGCTCTTTTATTGATATGGTTCTGGAAGTAAAGCCCGAGCAGGTAACATTAGTTCCTGATGCAGATGATGCCATTACCTCCAACGCCGGCTGGGACACTAAAAAGCATTTAGACTTTCTGACGGAGATTATTGCAGAGTTCAAAAATGCAGGAATCCGTACCTCTGTTTTTCTTGATCCGCTGCCGGAGATGGTAGAACATGCTGCAAAAACAGGAGCTGACAGAATTGAGCTCTACACGGAAGCCTACGCAAAAAACTATCTTACCCATAAAGAAGAGGCTATAAAACCTTATTATGATACAGCAGTTGCTGCTACAGAATTCGGTTTGGGAATCAATGCAGGACACGATCTTAGCCTGGAAAATTTAAAATACTTCGCCGATCATATTCCCAACCTTCTTGAAGTTTCCATTGGGCATGCCTTGGTTTCTGAAGCTCTTTATATGGGACTTGAAAATACCGTTCAGGCTTATTTGAAGAGACTGGCAAAATGGTAAAGAAGAACTGAAAATTAGAGGTTAGAAGTTAGTGTTAAAAACGTACTTTAAATAACCTAACCTCTAATTTCCAGCTTCTAGCTTCTAACTTCTAATTTCTAAAATCTTAAAAATGGAAATCTTAAATTCAAAAATATTTGGCGAAAATCTTACGGTTACGCCGCTTCTTGTATTTCACGGACTGTTTGGAATGCTTGACAATTGGGGAAGCTTTGGAAAAGACTTAGGTGAATACCTTCCCGTACATCTGATTGACCTTAGAAATCATGGAAGAAGCTTTCATTCCGAAAGCATGTCGCATGATGATCTGGCAGATGATATTGCCCGTTATATGGATCATTACGGTATTCAGAAAGCCCATGTTTTGGGACATTCCTTAGGCGGAAAAGCAGTGATGCAGTTTGCCTTAAAATACCCTGAAAGAGTTGAAAAACTAATTGTTGTAGATATTTCACCAAAAGCATACCCTCCGCATCATCAGGGAATTATTAAAGCTCTTGAGACGGTAGATTTCAATACAGTTAGCTCACGTGGCGATGTAGAAGCTGTGTTAAGCCAATACATTCCTGAAAAATCGACGATTCAGTTTTTAGCAAAGAATCTGTACTGGGACGATAATAAAAAGCTGAACTGGAGATTCAATCTTAAAACTTTATCCGAAAAATATAATGAGTTTGTTTCCAATGCTGTAAAATTTGGAGTTTTTGAAGGTGACTCTTTATTTATTGCAGGCGAAAAATCTAATTATATCCTTCCTCAGGATGAATACGGAATCAAACAGCAGTTTCCAAAAGCAAAAATAGTTACCGTAAAAAATGCAGGACATTGGGTTCAGGCTGAAAATCCGGCTGATTTCGCGAAGGTTGTTAAGGAATTTTTGAATCTTGGTTGATTTAATTCTGTCTTTTTTATGTTTTAGTTAAAATTTTCTTAAAATAAAACAATATATCCCCATGTATTGAAATTTTTTGTACTTTAGTTTGCATAAAACTAAATATAATAACTTATGGAAAAGAAAAACTCAAAAAAACCATTCTTTGCTTCGTTTTTAGAGAAGCAAATCAATGATCCTGAAAAAATTCAGGGAGGTGGAATTACGACCCCTACTACTGATGTACTTACTGTACCAACAAGAGATACTATTACAACTTCGCCGTTTCTTGACAATGCAACAACGCAGTTAAAAGATCATGTGGTGACACTGAAATATCCTTCTGACAGTGATGAGGCCGGAGAGTTAGACACTTTGTAATCAGAATTACTAAGAAATATTAACTTAACTCAAAGACCATGAAAAACGAAAATTCAAAAAAGAAGCCTTTTTTTGCTTCATTCCTGGAAAAGCAGATCAAGGATCCGGAAACCATCCAAGGAGGCGGAATTATTACAAACACTGATAACGACATCATTACGGCACCTTCAGTCGATAATGTTACAGCACAGATTTTCGACAACGTAACCCATCCAAGTAAGGATCTTTTGGTTACTATGAAGTATCCTTCTGACGGTGATGACGATGTTGTTTAGATTTCGATAGAATAAGAAATTACAAGCATATTTTAACCAAAAACTAAATTATTATGAAAGACAAAAATTCACAAAAAAAACCATTTTTTGCGTCATTTTTAGAAAAACAGCTTAAAGATCCTGAAACAGTGAAAGGAGGAGGCGAAATTACTATTCCTGAAAGAGATGTAATCACAAAACCATCTATTGACACAGTAACTTCTCCTGCAGATGATCTTCAGGTTACCATGAAATATCCTTCTGACGGAGATGATGATTCTCCAACAGTACCATTAGACTAATACTTTAAACAATAATCGTATTAATACAATCGTCTCAAAGGAAACTTACCACTAAGTTTCCTTTTTTAATAAAAACCGGCAAATGATTCTCTGCATTACCCACTCGAAGGATTTTTACAATATCGATATCTTTTTTGAATATCTTGCTTCTAAGGATATTCCCTGTTTCAGACTGAATTCTGACCGGATGAACCATCTCCAGAAAATCAGTGTGACTGAAAATTCATTTGAACTGACTGATGAGTCCGGAAACACAATTCATTCTAAAGATATCAAAGCAGTGTGGCACAGAAAGGCATGGGGAATAACCGTTCCCGAGGAGCTGGATGAAGACTATAAAAAGATGTTTCTGAGCGGGTACGGAAATCTCCGCCATAACCTGATCACTGTTTTGGAAGATATTCCATGGATCAATCCCTTTGAAAATGAAAGAAAGATTGATGGAAATAAAATGCTCCAGCTGAAAATAGCAGAAGAAAGTAATCTGACCATTCCAAAAACCATTTTTTCCAACGATGACCGAAAGATCACTGCCTTTTTTCATGAATTCTGTAATGGTAAAGCGGTTGCAAAACTTCATAGTCTGACTGCTAAAACCATGAATGGGGAGAACCTGATCTCAACCATGATCATTGAACAAGATACCCTGGAACATATGGCAGACATCGCTTACTGTCCGATGATCTTTCAGCCTTATGTTGACAAAGAATATGAATTAAGAATCGTGTACATAGCCGGAGAATTTTTTACCGGAAAAATCAATAACAGTGAAAATGCAGATTGGAGAGTAGCTCAGGGAAATTATGCATGGTCCGCCTACGAATTACCTGAAAATGTCAGGACCGGTCTTGCTTCCATGATGGAAAAAATGGGACTTTATATCGGAGCCATAGATATGATCAGAGGAAAAGACGGAGAATATTATTTCCTTGAAGTAAATCCTCAGGGTGAATGGGGAATGCTCCAGAAAGAACTTGGATTCCCCATTGCAGAAAGAATTGCTGACAACCTTATAAAAAGAATCAATACCCCATGAATAAAATACTAATTATTACGCATACTCAAGATAATTTTTCAATTGAAAAAGTAACAGAATATATAGAAAAAAATGGCTGCGAGGTCATTCGCTTCGATGTAGACCTGTATCCTATACAAAATAAACTGTCTACCGTATTCCAGGATGGTGAGTGGGTGAGTATCCTTGAAACAAAAGAGGCAAAATACCGTCTTGATGATATTGCGGCGGTCTGGTACCGGAGAGCTTACAACATCGGAAACGGGGTAAAAGAAGAAATGGATAAAAAATTCTACGGCGCCGCAATGGGCGAAATCCGTAACACGCTTTTTGGATTTATAGAATCTGTAGATGCTTATGCATTGGGAAAGCCGGGAGTTTACAGAAGGCTGGACAGTAAAGAAGAGCAGTTGAAACTTGCTGTTAAATTAGGTCTTAAGATTCCGGAAACCTGTCTTACAAATAATCCTGAAGAAGCCAGACAATTCATTCTTAAGCATCAGAATGTAGTAGCCAAAATGCAGACCGGTTTTGCCATCTATGAAGACGGGGTAGAAAGTGTGGTGTTTACCAATGTGGTTAGCGAAGACAAACTTGAAGAACTGGATTCACTGGTGTATTGCCCGATGCAGTTCCAGAAAAAAATAGAAAAGAAAAAAGAATTACGGGTTACCATTGTAGGGCAGGACGTATATGCTTTTGAAATAGATTCCCAGCAGTCCGAAGATGCAAAGGTCGACTGGAGAAAAGATGGAGTGAACCTGCTTACTAAATGGGTAAGAACAGAACTTCCTGCAGATATTGAAGCAAAACTTCTTGAACTTTTAGATGTTTACAACGTGGATTACGGTGCTATAGATATTATTGTTTCTCCCGAAGATGAATACTATTTCATCGAGATCAATGCTGCAGGTGAATTTTTCTGGCTAGATAATTTAACAGAAGAAAACCTCATTTCGAAGAGTATTGCAGATGTTCTCTGTGACAAGGCTCCCAGAAGAAACAATATGGTGATGGCTTAAAAACAGAGCCGCCATTTAAGCTAAAAAAGTCCTTTTGTAAATCTAAAGGACTTTTTTGATTTTTAAGTTAGACAAAGCTTCACTGAGCAAAGCAATACACAGGAATAGTACTTTGTATTTCTTTGCTGAATGGATGTCTTTTGTCTTTCTTAAAGAATAACTAAGCGTTAAAAAATCATTTCTTTTGTGCCTGAAACAATCAATGTGTAATTCTATCAGCTTAAATGGAATTATAAAGATCTTCATAATGATAATATTGGTTAAATTAAGTGGAATTCTACTTTAAAAATCGCAAATTTGCATAAGCAGTTTTTCATAAAATCTTTACAGAAACAAGAAGAATTGCCGGATAGAAAATTTTGTCATATTTTAGTCAGCAATCAAGTAAACAATTAATGATTTTTGTAACGGGTGCAACCGGAATCCTGGGAAGGGTAATCGTTTTGGAACTTCTGAAAAAAGGAAGAAGCGTGCGTGCTTCCAAAAGACCGGGCAGCAATTTAAACGATGTAAGGCATTCTTATAGCTTCTATACAGAGAATCCCGATGATTTTTTTAATAAAATCGATTGGGTAGACGTAGATTTTGATGATCTTGACTCTCTTCAGAATGCATTAAAAGGAGTAGATGAAGTCTACCACTGTGCCGCAAAAGTAAGTTTTCATCCTCATGATGCAAAAGAAATGTACCATACCAACGTAAAAGGTACAGAAAATCTGCTGTTTGCATGCGAAGGTTCAGAAGTGAAAAAATTTCTGCACGTAAGCACCATTGCTGTTTTGGATATTTTTAATGAAAAAGGAGAATTAGACGAAACTTCAGAGTTTAACCCCAAGGAAGAACATTCTGCCTATGCCGTTTCTAAACATCTTGCTGAAATGGAAGTCTGGAGAGCTTCTGCTGAAGGGCTGAACACCATAATCATAAATCCGGGAATGATCATCGGAAGCGGAAACTGGGGACACAGCAGTGGAGATATTTTTCCTACTTTTGAAAAAAATAGCTTTACATTTTCCGGCGGAACAAGTTATATAGATGTAAGAGATGCTGCGGAGATTTCCATTGAATTGATGGAAAACAATGCTTTCGGAGAACGTTTTATTCTCATTTCCGAAAATAAAAGATATGCAGAGCTTGGAAAGCAGATCAGATCACAGCTTGGTCTGAAAGATGCAAAAATTCTCACTAAATCCCAGCTCAATCTCGGCAGATTTGCAAATATACTTTTTGGATGGCTGGTTCCAAAGCTGAGAATCATTACAAAATCCAATATTGAATCCATCTCATCACTCCATACCATTTCCAATCATAAAATAAAAGAAAAGATTGATTATCAATTTGTTCCAGTAAAGGAAAGTATAGATTTTCATCTTAAAAATTATATTAACGACAAAAAGCTGAATTCATGAATCTTGCAGCAGCAATTATCCTAAAAAACGTAGAAAAACATCCGGTAAAATCCGCGATAGGCTTTAAAAAGAAAGATGAAGCCTGGAAAGAGCTGAGCTGGAAAAAATTTGGTGAAATTGTGTTTAAAACAGCCAATGCACTGAAAAATGCTGGAATTCAGGAAGATGATAAAGTAGCCATTTATTCAGACAACTCCTCTGAATGGATGATTTTTGATCTTGCTTCCATGGCTATTGGTGCTGTTACTGTACCTGTGTACTCTACTAATAATGCGGAACAGGCAGAATATATCATCAATGATTCCTCTGCAAAGGTTGTGCTTGTCGGCAGTCAGGAGCAGTATGATGCATGTCTGGAGTTATTGCAGAAAGAAGAAAGTCAGTTGGAGACCATTATTATTTCCAAAAAGTCTGTTTGGATCAAGAAAGAATTCAATAGCTTTTATCTCGAAGACTTCATTGCGAAATCCTCTCCTAAACTGGAAATCTGCAAGAAAGAATATCACGATACAGCAACGCTGATCTATACTTCCGGAACTACGGGAACCCCAAAAGGCGTAATGCTTACCCATGGAAATTTCATCAGAGCTTTTGATTCCCATTTTGAGTTTTTTGAATTTAAAAACTTTGAAGAAGAACTTTCGCTAGCATTTCTCCCATTGAGTCACGTCTTCGAAAGAAGCTGGAGTCTGCTTTGTTTATATGGTGGTGCAAGAGTGTATTTCCTGGAAGATCCAAAAAATATTGCCAAAGCTCTGGAGGAAGTAAAACCTACCATGATGTGTGCGGTGCCGAGGTTTTTCCAGAAAGTTTATGCCGGAGTTCTGGAAAAAGCAGAAGAAGGTTCATCACTGAAGAAAAAGATCTTCGACTGGGCGGTGGCAACAGGATGGCAGACCGCAGAACTGAGAAGAAACGAAAAAACAGTTCCTTTTGGATTAAAGCTAAAAGAATCTGTGGCAGATATGCTGGTTTTCAGCAAAATTAAAGAAAAGATGGGCGGAAGGCTTTGGTTCTTACCCTGCGGGGGAGCATCCCTGTCACCGGAAGTTACAAAATTCTTCGACTCGGTGGGAATTCACGTAACAGTAGGGTATGGACTGACCGAAACAACGGCAACACTTACACTTTTCCCATTAACCCATTTTGAACATGGAACCAGCGGAAAGCCTTTACCCGGTGTAGAGATCCGTATCGGAGAAAACGATGAGATCCAGGCCAAAGGAAACGGTATTATGAAAGGCTATTACAATAAGCCGGAAGAAACACAGAAAGTTTTCACGGAAGACGGATGGTTCAAAACCGGAGACGCCGGAAAGTTTGATGATAAAGGAAACCTGATCATTACAGACAGGATCAAAGACCTGATGAAAACGTCTAACGGAAAGTACGTGGCACCACAGCAGATCGAGAACCTGCTTACCAATAATAATTTTATTCAGCAGATCATGCTTGTAGCAGAGGGCAGGCAATTTGTTTCAGCTCTTATTGTTCCTAATTTTGAGTTTCTGCAGGATTTTATGAAGAAAAACAGCATTCCTTTTACTAATTGGGAAGAAGTGGTGAAAAATGAGAAGATCATTGATTTATACAAAGAGAAAATTAAAGAACTGCAGATTCACCTGGCAGATTATGAAAAAGTGAAAAAATTCACATTGATGCCTGCTGAATTCGATATCAATACCGGAGAAATTACCGCTACATTGAAGGTTAAAAGAAATGTGGTTCTTAAAAAATATGCAGATATTATAGAGAAAATGTATTAAAATAAGCTTAATCGGCCACAAAAGATATAAAAGCTTTTAATAAAGGTTTAAGTGAAATCAAACATTTTTCAGAAACTAAGTGGTCTTTAATATGCAGCTTTTTTAATCTAAAAATAACTAAAGTGTTAAGATTCTTTTGTGCCTTTTGTGGTTAAATAAAGAGTTTTATTATTTGAAATCAAACTATGACAACACAAGAATTTATAGGAAAACAAAATTTTACCCTCCATACCCGAACAGTTTCAGAAAGCTGTCCATCCAATATTGCTCTCATTAAATACTGGGGCAAATACGATAATCAGATTCCTGCAAACCCAAGTATCAGCTACACCTTGAATCATTGTAAGACCAATACTTCCATGGAGTTTCTGGCGGATGAAACTTTCTCTGTACAAACTTTCCTGTCAGGAAATGAAGAAGTGAAATTTGCTGAAAAAATAGAAAAATATTTCAAAAATATTGAGGAGTACCTTCCTTGGATCCTGAAAGGAAAATATATCATCAGAACAGAAAATACCTTTCCCCACAGTTCCGGAATTGCGAGCTCTGCTTCTGGATTTGGGGCTATAGCTAAATGTCTGATGAAACTGGATATGGAATTTTCAGGAAACCAATCCGAAGATGAATTATTAAGAAAAGCGTCATTTTTAGCGAGACTAGGCAGCGGAAGCGCATGCAGAAGCCTGTACAATGGGCTGGTGGTTTGGGGAACATCAGATGAGGTAGAAGAAAGTTCAGACCTGTTTGCAGTAAAATATCCTGATGCAGAAATTCATGAGGTATTTAAAAACTTCAACGACTGGGTGCTGTTGATTCATGAAGGTCAGAAAAGCGTTTCCTCAACTGTAGGACATGGTCTTATGAACACTAATCCTTATGCTGAAAGGAGATTTCAGGAAGCAAGAGACAACTTTGTTCCCATGAAAGAAATTCTTAAAATCGGGGATATGGAACGATTTATCAAATTGGTGGAGCATGAGGCACTTACTCTTCACGCCATGATGATGATGAGTGATCCCGCCTTTATTCTGATGAAAACCGGAACCCTGGAAGTGATCAATAAAATTTGGGATTTTAGAAAGAAAACAGGTCTTCCGTTATTCTTCACACTGGATGCAGGAGCCAATGTTCACCTACTGTTCCCGAACAGCGGATCTGAAGACAAGATCAAATCATTCATCGAAACAGAATTACTGCAGCATACCCAGAAAAATGGAGTAGTGAAAGATGTAATGAAGTTTTAAGAATAAAGAATAAAGAATAAAGAAAATAAAATCTGCCTGATCTGCTAAATCTGCGAGCGAAAAAATATCTCGCAGATCAAGCAGATTTTTTTAATATAATATTTTAACTCATGAATCAATGCAATTGCTTCCGCCTTTGCAAGCTTAAAATTACGAGCTTAAAACTAACCTTTGCGTTAAAAAATATGCAGTTTTTTACGCAAACAATGTTAATCAAATTTTACTGAAAAGGTGCATTCAGGAAATCATTGAAAGGCTTCATAAGCTTGAAAATCTTAGTCATGTTTTTTATGGCATTTTTGTCCATAATTTCTTCGTCTTTAAGATAATAGATCACAATAAAATTCTTTAATTTCAAATATTCACCCATGGGATCTTCTTTTTCAAATCCCTGGGGAACTTTTTTCAGCTTGTCGTCCTGATCCAGTTCCGGAAAATGCTTTTTAAACTCTTTGTGATTGATGATCTTGAGGAAATCTTCGCCGTACAGCGAAATTTCTTTCCTTACTTCCTTCAGAACAGAAGATTCGGGCATATAGATACCACCTGCCAGGAAAGATTTTCCGGGTTCCAGATGAAGATAATAACCTCCTTTCTGGCTTCCTTTACCCATGCCGAGAGAGGCTCCGAAATTGGTTTTGTAAGGTGATTTGTCTTTTGAAAATCGGGTGTCTCTGTAAATTCTGAATAGTGATTTTTTGCCGTCAATTTTTCCTAATTCTTCATCAAAACTAGATATTTCTTTGATCAGTCCGTCCAAAAAGGCAATAATATTTTCCTGTGCGGCTGTATAAACAGCTTTATTTTCATTAAACCATTCGCGGTTATTATTAACAGTAAGATCGTTTAGAAAAGTCAGGGTTTCCGGCTTTATAATATTCATGTTTTTAGTGTTTAGTATGATATGCTTTTGAATTATTTTAAACCAAGTTAAAAAATAAACTCATGCTGTCCAAAAATTATATTAGCTGAGCAATGCTTCAACAAAGCAGATATTGTATGCAGTTAAAAAAATACTTGTAACTTAGAAGCCTGAATGTAAGGTAGATTTATACCTTAGTTATTGATTAATGAATATCTAAAAAGTGGGGCGGTTAAAGGAAATGGTTCGGATTAAGAAGAAGGGTCTTTTTAAAGAAAAATTTACCATGAATCATGTTATTTTTAAAAATTCATAAATAATACAGAAAAAATCAATCCAATTTAATAAAAAAAAATAATGTTTAACATGTTTTTAACGCAGGCCGTGTTTTTTTGGATTTAATTTTTTAAAAATTAAGAAAATATTAAAGGATTCTGAATTAAAGTTTACATATTTAAAACTTTATTCAAAAACAAATCAAATATTTGTTGTATCTTTGCAAAAATTTTAAAATATTTAATGAATTTATTTACGGAGTCCAATTTAAGTCCTGATATCCTTAAGGCAGTTGGCGAACTGGGTTACGAAAGCCCGACAGAAATCCAAAAACAGACTATCCCTTTCATTCTTTCAGATATTCGCGATTTGATCGCACTTGCGCAGACAGGGACAGGCAAAACAGCAGCGTTTTCGCTTCCGATTTTGGATATGATTGACGAAACGAGTCGCAAAATCCAATTTTTGGTCCTTTGTCCGACACGGGAATTATGTCTTCAGATTTCTAAAGACATAAAAAATTATTCCAAGTACATGAAAGACATCAAAACCACAGCGGTTTACGGTGGAAGCAGTATTATGGATCAGATTCGCTCTTTAAAGGACAAACCGCAAATTATTGTGGGTACTCCAGGAAGAGTAATCGACCTTATCAACAGAAAAGCACTTGATTTTTCTGCCATTCATTGGTTAGTTTTAGACGAAGCTGATGAAATGCTTTCTATGGGTTTCAAAGATGAGTTGGAAACAATTTTAAGTGAAACACCGGACACAAAGCAGACTTTCTTATTCTCGGCAACGATGAACAAAGAAGTGGAGAGAATTTCTAAAAATTATCTTACCAACCCGCACCGTATTTCTGTAGGTTCTATTAACGAGGTTAAAAAGAACATTAAGCATGAATATTACGTGGTAGGTTACCGTCAGAAAAAAGAAGCTCTTAAGAGATTAATTGATGCAAACCCTAACCAGTATTCTATTCTTTTCTGCAGAACAAGAATGGAAACTCAGGAAGTGGCAGATTTCTTAATGCAGAATGGTTATGCAGCGGATGCGCTTCACGGGGATCTTTCCCAGGCGCAGAGAGATACGGTAATGAAGAAATTCAGACTGAAAAACATTGATATCCTTGTAGCGACTGATGTTGCCGCAAGAGGACTGGATGTGAACTCTTTAACGCATGTTATCCATTATTCTTTACCTGATGATCCGGAAGTATTCGTTCACAGAAGCGGAAGAACCGGTAGAGCTGGAAAAGACGGTATTTCAATGGCTTTAATCAAGCCGGAAGAAAGCAGAAAGCTGAAGCAGATCAAATCTGCAACAAAGATTGATATTGTAGAAAAATTTATTCCAACGGGTGATGATATTATCAAAGCTCAGGTTGGAGGAGTTTTTGAAAAACTATTTACAGAGCACGAAGAAGATATCTTTGAATTTAACGACAGTTTAATTCCTGATCTGAGCGCTTTCACTAAAGAAGAACTGGTTCATAAATTGTTACAGTTCCAATTGAAAGATCTTGCCTTGTACTACAAAGATAAGCATGACCTTGTTGAGCAGAAGTTCAGCACCAGAGATGATGATTACTCAAGAAGAGACAGAGGACGTGACAGAGACAGGGACAGAGGAAGAGATCGTGGAGATCGTGACACAAGAGGAAGCAGAGATGGAAGAGACCGTGGAGGAAAGCCTAGAAGAAAGGATGAAAACATGGTAAGATTTTTCTTCAACCTTGGGAAAAAAGATCAGTTGAAAAAGCTTGATGTATTAGATATCATCAATAAAGCAACAGCAGGAAAAAGCAAAAAAAGAGCAGAAATCGGTGATATTGAAATCCTGGAGAAATTCTCTTTCTTTGAAGTGGAAAAATCATTCCAGGAAAATGTAATGAGTAATATTCCTTCAATGAAATTTAAAGGAAAAGAAATGAGAGCTGAAGTAGCAAACTAAGGCATCTCAAGATATATTAAAACCGGCTTTTGGCCGGTTTTTTTATTTGATAATCAGGTGTTAACCGAATGTTAACAAAACTTAATGTTATATTGTTTCAGGGCAAATCCTTTTTTAGGAAATTTGCACTCAAATTATAAATACATAAAAATGGGAATTGGTAATATTTTCCACGCTTTTCAACCAAAAGATAAAATCTTCTTTGTGCTTTTTGAAAAAGTAACGGAGAACCTAGTTGCAATGTCTGAAGACTTTAATCACGGCATCAAAGATTTCGATCTTAACGATGATACCATGCTGAAAAGAATGAGTGACTATGAGCATAAAAACGACGAACTTACCCATGAGATCTTTGTTGAATTAGGAAAAAACTTCATTACGCCGTTCGACCGTGAAGATATTCACACCCTGGCAACCGGCCTTGATGATATCGCTGATTACATCTACGCTTCCACAAAATACATCTTCCTATACAAATCGCCTGAAATGAAGGCTTATTCAGATTTTTCATTATTGATCCACAAGGCTTGTCTTGAGATCCAGAATGCTATGAAAAACCTTAAAGGCTTTAAGAATATGGACCAGGTAAAAGAAGCATGTATCAAAGTGAACTCTATTGAAAATATTGCAGATGACCTGCTTTCCAACTCAATGGTAGATCTTTTTGAAACTAATGATGCCATTAACATTATCAAAGTTTCATCTGTACTTAATTATCTTGAAATAGTAACTGACAAAGCAGAAGATGTTGCCAACACGATTGAGAACATCATGATTAAATACGCTTAAACAATTATAACTTATAGAAATGGAATTTCCGATTTTACTTACGGTTATTATTGCTTTGGCTTTAATTTTCGACTATATTAATGGTTTTCATGATGCAGCCAACTCAATTGCAACCATTGTTTCTACAAAGGTTTTAACTCCTTTTCAGGCTGTACTTTGGGCAGCACTCTGGAACTTCGCAGCATTTTTTATTGCAGCCTATATTATTGGTGAATTTAAAATTGGTAATACCATTGCCAAAACCGTTAATGAGAATTTTATTAACCTTGAAGTTATATTTTCAGGTCTTGTTGCGGCTATTGCCTGGAACCTTTTAACGTGGTGGTTTGGTATTCCTTCCTCATCATCACATACCTTAATTGGTGGGTTTTTAGGAGCAGCATTGATGAATGCTTTCATGCTGGATTATCATGATGTGGCAGCAGCACAACCGGATTTAGGCTTCTTTGAGACATGCAAGCATGCTCTTCATCAGGTAACGACACAGAGTGTTGTAAAATTTGAGAAAGTAATTCCTATCTTCCTGTTCATTTTTATGGCGCCGGTAATAGGGATGATTATTTCAATCATTATTACGTTAATCATTGTTCACCTGTACAAAAAGTCAAATCCGCATAAGGCAGATCAGTCTTTCAAAAGATTACAGCTGGCTTCTTCAGCTTTATTCAGCTTAGGACACGGGCTGAATGATGCCCAGAAAGTAATGGGGATCATCGGGGCAGCACTGATCTACTACCATGTTGAGATGCTGCAGGATCCTGTATACCTGAGCATTCCTTCAGCGGGCCGTTTTGACTACTTTGCCCAGCATTATCTTTGGGTTCCTTTAGTTTCTTTCCTTGCCATTGGTTTAGGAACCATGAGCGGAGGATGGAAGATCATCAAAACGATGGGAACTAAAATTACAAAAGTAACTTCTCTTGAAGGGGTAAGTGCAGAAACTGCAGGAGCAATTACATTATTCATCACGGATCACTTTGGTATTCCTGTATCTACCACACACACGATCACAGGTTCTATCATCGGTGTTGGATTAACAAAAAGAGTTTCTGCTGTAAGATGGGGAATTACTGTAAGCCTTCTCTGGGCTTGGGTACTTACAATCCCGATTTCAGCAATTGTTGCAGGAATTACTTATCTTATAGTTACATTTCTGACTTAATTTAAAGTTCAAATACATTATATAAACTTTGTCCCTCGGGGCAAAGTTTTTTGTTTTATAAGCCTTGAAAAATTGTATTTTTGTTCAAACTATTAGATTTATGGAATTTTTAGACAGATACCAGCAGATCGTTGCTGAAGCCATTACTAAGTATACTTTTAAAGACAAGCCTGCTGAACTCTATGACCCGATGAATTACATCATTTCCCATGGTGGAAAGCGTCTTCGTCCTATTATGGTACTAATGGCCTGCGACCTGTTCGGGGGAGACCTTAAACAGGCAATAAAACCTGCACTGGCCATTGAATTTTTCCATAATTTCACGCTTATCCATGACGATATTATGGATGAGGCTCCTTTAAGAAGAAATAAACCTACGATCCATACTCTCCACGGAATCAATGTTGGAATTCTTTCCGGAGACGGACTGATGCTGAAAGCTTATAAGTTTTTCGAAGACCTTGAGCCTGAAATTTTCAAGGCATGCATCAGAATCTTTACCCATACAGGATTACTTCTGTGTGAAGGACAGCAATATGACATCAATTTTGAAACCCAGGAGAATGTAACGTATGATGACTACATCAGAATGATTACTTATAAAACAGGAGTTCTGAGTGCATCTTCCTTTGAAATAGGAGCGCTTATTGCAAAAGCAAATTTTAAAGATGCCAAAGCGATCTTCAATTTCGGAAAACATATCGGAATTGCTTTCCAGATTATGGATGATTATCTTGACGTATTTGGAGATCAGGCTCAGTTTGGGAAAAAGCACGCCGGAGACATTTATGAAAATAAAAAAACGGTGCTCTATCTTTTAGCCAGAGAATACGCAACTGAGGAAGAAAGAAGAGAGCTGGACCACTGGTATGGTAAGAAAACCGATAATATTGATAAAGTTTATGGAGTAGAAAAGATCTTCAGAAGAACCAAAGTAGATGAAAAAGCATTACGCCTGATCGAAAAACACAACGAAATAGGGCAAAGCTATCTGGAGAAGATCAACATTCCTGAAGAAAAGAAAAAACCTTTCATAGAACTGGCAAATTATCTGTTGAGAAGAGAAAGTTAAATAAAGGTAGAAGGAATAGGGCATAGGGATTAGTTATTTATTACAGTTTCCTAAACCCTGATTTCTAATCCCTAATCCCTTACTAATGAAATTCAGAACTGAAGTTGACATCCCGGAATCAGAAAAAAAGATTGATCTTGAAGATAAAATATTTTCAATAGGTTCCTGTTTTGCTTCAGAAATGACCGATTTGCTGGGCCAGGGGCAGCTTCAGACGGTCAACAATCCGTTTGGAACTATTTTTAATCCGTTTTCAATCAGTAATGCTGTTAAAAGACTCCATGATTCGGAGTTTTATACAGAAGATGAGCTGATTACGTTTAACGACGAATTTATCTCCCTGGATCATCACAGCAGCTTCGACAGAAGATATGTCCATCAGACTCTGGACAGGATTAATGCAGGAATAGAAGTAGGAAACAGGTTTCTGCAGGATACTAGATGGGTGATCATTACGTACGGAACTTCATTTATTTATGAATTTATCCCGAAAAAAAAGCTGGCTGCCAACTGTCACAAGATTCCGCAGAAGTTTTTTGAAAAACGGCTGCTTTCCCATCAGGAACTTACAGACTCCATTTATAATACGGTTTTAAACCTGAAAGATATCTGCAGGGATGATGTGCAGATTCTGTTTACGGTATCACCTGTACGCCATACCAAGGATGGAATGATGGAGAATCAGCTCAGTAAATCCAAACTGATCACGGCGGTTCATGAAGCACTTTTACAACTGGAAAACTGCTATTATCTACCCGTTTATGAAATACTGATGGATGATCTGCGTGATTACCGTTTTTATAAGGAAGATATGATCCATCCGACATCACAGGCTGTTAATTACATCTTCGATAAATTCGGGGAGGCCTATTTTTCAGATGAGACAAAAAGTTTTATCAAAGAGAATTTTAAGATCAATAAAGCACTGGAACACAGAACGGATGATGAAAAGGATCCGAAATATATTGAATTTAGAGAAAAACTAGACCGTAGAATTGAAGCCCAGAGGGAAAAAGTAAGGCATACAATTTTTATAAATGATTGATTTCACGAATCTCAATTATTTGAAATCAGGAAATGAAAGACAGAAAAGAGCTTATGAAGTTCTTGAAAAATATCAGGTCTTTGAGAAATTAAAACCCTATTCTCCGGTTCTTGCCGGAACAATACCGATTGAAATTGATGTTGAAAACAGTGATCTTGATATCATCTGTGAAGTAAATCTTAAATTTGAAGAAGATTTTTTAAATGATATTTCCATGAGCAGGTTAGTGCCGGGAGATACTGATGTAAAAGTTGAAAATATCATTATTGACGGAGAAAAAAGTATCGTTCTGAACTTTATGCTTGAAGAATTTCCAATAGAAATTTTCGGACAGAATAAACCTTCACTTGAACAGAATGCTTACCTGCATATGCTTGCCGAATACAAAATATTAAAAGAAAAAGGAGAAGATTTTAAATATAAAATAATAGAACTTAAGAAACAGGGAATCAAAACTGAGCCGGCTTTCGGTTTACTGATGGGCTTAGACAATCCTTATGAAGATCTGTTAAAATTTTAAAGAAATGATTGATACACATACCCATTTATACGCTGAAGAATTTGATGAAGACAGAAAAGAAGCTATCCAGAGAGCTGTAGACAAAGGAATCACAAAATTTTACCTTCCTGCCATTGATTCGGAATCCCATGATAAGATGCTTCAGCTGGAATCTCAATATCCCGGACAGATCATTTCCATGATGGGGCTTCATCCATGCTATGTAAAGCCTGAATCCTGGGAAAAAGAACTTGATATCGTTAAAAATTATCTGGAAGAGAAAGATTTTCCGGCGATAGGAGAGATCGGGATCGACCTTTACTGGGATAAAACAACGCTGGATATCCAGATTAAAGCTTTTGAACAGCAAATCGACTGGGCTATAGAAAAAGATCTTCCTATCGTGATCCATACAAGAGAAAGTTTCGATGAAACATTCGAGGTCCTGGAAAGAAAAAGGCACCCGAAGCTTCGTGGAATTTTTCACTGCTTTTCAGGAGATCTGGAGCAGGCAAAACGTGCAATAGATCTTAACTTTATATTGGGTATAGGTGGAGTTGTGACCTTCAAAAACGGGAAGATAGACCAGTTTCTGAATGAAATTCCTCTGGATAAGATCGTTCTGGAAACAGATTCACCTTATCTGGCTCCGGTTCCGCACAGAGGAAAAAGAAATGAAAGCTCTTACCTGGACCTCGTAGCCGGAAAGCTGGTGAATATCTATGGAAAGGATTTTTCTGAAATTGATAGGATAACTACGGAAAATGCGGAGAGAATTTTTAACCGCTAATTTATTCAGATGAAAGAGAATTTATTCAATGCAAAAAATAGTAAAGTAAACAGTTTAATGTTGTTTGCAGTTTATTTTATAATCAACTTTTTATTCCTGACCAAATATGGCATCCGGCAGTCATTTATACCCATTAGTATTTTGATTGTTGTCTTTATTGTTGTCCATATTTTCCTGTTTTTCTTGAGAAAGAATGAGCTGTTGACAAAAAAGATTAATACAAAGTTCGTCTATCTTTTGATGGGTATTTTAGGAGTGGGATATATTGGTTTATGTCACATCTTAAAAGATCCTTACCAAATGAATATAGACCGTTGGCAGACGCTGGATTTTTCTTTAGATTATTGGATTCATGGAAAATATATTTATAACACACGGAATTTTATGGGGAATTTATCCTCATATCTTCCCGGACAGCTTTTGCTGGCTCTACCTGCTTATCTTTTAGGAAATGTAGGCTATCTTCAGGTAGGTGCTTTTTTGTTGTTTTCATGGGCTGCGCTTCTGGAATTTAAAAATAACCTGCTCAGGTTCACAGGTGTACTGATGCTGGGAATATCCCTGTCTTACATTTACGAAGTAGTCTGCAAGAGTGATTTTATTTCCTCTTTTATTTTCGTAGCCGCATTTATCCTTTTCTGGCACAGTAAGTTTAAAGGAAATTATTTTCAGAAACCGGTGCTTTTGGGAGTGTGCCTGGGTATTTTATTTCTGACAAGAAGTGTGGCAGTTATTCCACTGATTATTTTTTTACTCAAGCCTTTTTTAGCAACAGATATGAACCGTAAAATAAAAACAGCTGCAGCATTTATGCTGACTGTAGTCATATTACTATTGACTGTTTTTTTTCCGGCTAAAAATCTTGATTACATTATACAGCACAATCCACTGACTCTTCAGGGGCAGAGCAATACATTTGTCATGCTGTTTTTTCTGGTGGCAGCTTTAGTTATGTCATTTTATGTAAGAACAATACATGAGGTATTTTATTTTTCAACATATATTGTTTTTCTGGTAATGCTAAGTTTTGTACTGGAAAAATATTTGCTTTTCGGACTGGGTTTCCAGCATAATCTTTTCTCAACAACTTATCTGGCAGCGTGCCTGCCTTTCAGTATTATTGCTTACTGCTTTTCAGTTCAAAAAGAAGAAGAGAAAGTCTAAGTATTCGGATCATTGAGTTTAAAGCTTGACAGGGGTAAAAAATCAGTAATTCCAATCCAATAATCTAATTTTTCAGCTCTTTTATTTAGAAATCTCAGAATACGTAAGTAGTGCAACTGTTTTTAAACTGAAAATTCTCTATTAAAAAAGCCCTTTCGTTGGAAAGGGCTTTGATATTATTTTTTTCTGGTGAAATTTTTATTCTTAGGCTTCTTGAAACTCGTTGGAGTGCTGCCTGCGGGCTTATTGTTATTATTCTGCGGCTTTGGTGATCTCGGCGGTCTTCTGTCACCACCGGCTGCCATAGGCTTGTTATTAGAATCCCTTTTCTGGGCTACCAGAGTATCAGTATGGAAAGGATGATCTTTTACTACAGGAATTTTCTTTCCGATCAGTTTCTCCGTATTCCTTAAATTTAAAAGGTCGAGACTGTCTACAAAAGAAATCGAAGATCCTTCAGCTCCCGCTCTTCCCGTTCTTCCGATCCTGTGAACATATGTTTCTGAAACGTCGGAAAGTTCGAAGTTGATTACATATTTAAGTTCATCAATGTCAATACCTCTTGCAGCAATGTCTGTAGCGACCAGAACCCTCGTTTTTCCGGACTTAAAATTATTCAGGGCGTTCTGTCTCGCATTTTGAGATTTATTCCCGTGAATAGCCTCTGCTGAGATATTATCTTTCTGCAGCTTCCTTGCAATTTTGTCGGCACCATGTTTCGTTCTCGAAAATACCAGTACAGAATCTGCAATATCATTCTCTAAAATATGAGAAAGAAGGTTCAGCTTGTTGTCTTTTTCTACAAAATAAACGGATTGCTTAATTGTTTCTGCAGTGGAAGAAACCGGAGTTACTTCTACTTTCACCGGATTATTCAGGATAGAATCTGCCAGTTTCTGGATTTCAGAAGGCATTGTTGCTGAAAAGAATAAAGTCTGTCTTCTCTGCGGAAGAAGCTTGATCACTCTTTTTACATCATGTACAAAACCCATATCAAGCATTCTGTCTGCCTCATCAAGAACAAAGATCTCAATGTTCTTTAAGCTGATAATCCCCTGAGCGATAAAATCCAGAAGCCTTCCGGGAGTTGCTACCAGAATATCGATCCCTTTTCTTAAGGCGGCCTCCTGGTTTCCCTGCTTTACACCTCCGAAAATAACGAGCTGTTTTAGCGGAAGGTATTTTCCGTATGCATTAATATTTTCCTCGATCTGTATGGCAAGTTCTCTTGTCGGCGTTAAGATCAGGGCCTTTATATGATTATTTTTGGTCTTGTTTTTTGATAAATTCTGAAGAATAGGAATGGCGAACGCCGCTGTCTTTCCTGTTCCTGTCTGTGCACATCCTAAAAAGTCGCTGCCTTTTAAGATTTCAGGGATAGATCTTTCCTGAATGGGCGTGGGATTAGTATATCCCTGTTCCTCAATTGCTTTTGCAATAGGTTCTATTAAGTTTAGGTCTGTAAAATTCAAATGAACTGTTTTTTTAATTTAAAATAAAATTCCCTCAATGTGAAGGAATGATACGATGCAAAGGTAGTCTAAATATTTTTAAACGGATTATTTTACTTTTGTCCACTGTTGATTGTGTCTCAGTTCTTCAATGAACATATACACTTCTCTCAGTTTTTCAGTTCCTCTTTTGCCGTAGTCTTCTACGTTTTTGGAAGTTCCGTCCGTAAAATTAATTCTCAGATAGGATGTCGACAGATCCGTGATATTTCTTGTTCCGTATTGGTCTTTCAGGTTTTTTACATCAAGACCATTCAGCAGACTAACCAATTTATTATAATCTGCTTCTTTGATTATTCCTTGAAAAGTTCCTTCACGCGGTTTTGAAAATTCACCTTTCGAAAAATCTTTCGAGAAATTAAAATGTTCCGCTTCCAGGATGGCAGTCCTGTCCGGATTGATGGTCATCGTGAAAATAGGACATGATCCGAAACATGCTCCCGCTTGATATTCAATTTTAGCATATTGGGAATCGGTTTTCCGGGTAGTGCAGGATAATAAAAATATAAATGCACAGAGACTTAGTATATATTTCATTGCGGATGTTTTTTCTGGTTTCTTTCAATAATTATTCCAAATACAGAACAGTCTCAGTACAGAAGCTATTCCAGAGATGAAACACAACAGCCCTTAGTGAATGATAATCTTAAAAGTACAGAATCATTATTTATTGATTCATAATGCTTTATCCTTTTTTTTGAGGTGTTGTAATGAGAATAATTTTTTATTTCGCCTTTGTCAAAAATGATTTTATTTTTGAAGAACAAAGGTTCCATATCATAAAGAATATTGTTGTTGAAATCCTGGTCACTATTGGTCAAATCCAGCTCAATGATTCCCAGATTCGTTTTTCCTTTATTATTGCGGATAAGATTATATGTATAATGGATCAGGTTATTTTCAGCTTTCTTTTCAACCAGTTCTAAAATCTGATCGGTTTTTACCTTTTTTCTTTTCCTGATTTCAGCAATTTCCGACTCCAAAACAATGTCGCCAGTGAAATAATCAAAATTTCCGGGTTTTACCTCTTTATTCTCATCCCTGATGGAAACAGGAAGTACAGGATTAGTTTTTTTGCTTAAATTATAAATAACCCCATTTTTGCTGTTGTTAAAATACAGGACAGAAAGATCCGTTTCATTTGTATAGTATTCAATGATATCACTCACCTCATTATTTGTACCATGATCTGCCGTTTTATTGTCGTAAGTAAGTTTATACTTTAACCTTTTATTGAATTCATATTTGAAGAACGCCTTATGATTGAAAGGAGCCGGATCATCCTGTTTGGATGTTTCCATGAATGAAAAGCTGTCCTGAGCATAAGCCAGGGCAGGCAGCAGAAATGAAACAAAAATAACAGCGGGTGCTGTTATTTTCTTCAATGAGTGTATCATCTTTTATCCGTGAAGTTTTTTCCAGACAGCGTCTTTCAGTTCTACAAGGCCTTCTCCCGTAACGCCGGAGAAAAATAACGGCTTTCTGTTCTCAGGAAATTCAGCAGAAATTTCTTTTTTCAGTTCATCATCCAGAAGATCGGATTTTGAAATAGAAATGATGAAATCTTTATCCAAAAGTTCAGGATTGTATTCCGTTAATTCATTTTCCAGAATTTTAAACTCCTGGAAATGACTTTCAGAATCAGCCGGAATTAAGAATAACAAGATGGAATTTCTTTCAATATGTCTTAAGAACCTGTGTCCCAGACCTTTTCCTTCAGCAGCACCTTCAATGATCCCCGGAATATCAGCCATTACAAATGATTTGTAATTTCTGTAATCCACAATACCCAGATTGGGTGTCAGGGTTGTAAATGCATAATTGGCGATCTTAGGCTTTGCAGCAGATACGGATGCAAGAAGGGTAGATTTTCCGGCATTTGGAAAACCGACTAAACCTACATCGGCCAAAATTTTAAGCTCGAAAACAACAAAGCCTTCCTCGCCGTCCATTCCGGGCTGTGCATATCTTGGAGTCTGGTTGGTGGAAGATTTGAAATGTTCGTTTCCTTTTCCTCCTTTTCCTCCCTGCATCAAGATAATTTCCTGTTTGTCTTCAAGGATTTCGCCGATAATTTCGCCTTCTTCATTTTTAGCGATAGTCCCGATCGGAACATCGATATAAATATCATCACCATCAGCGCCGGTGAGCTGGTTTTTCGCTCCGTTTTCACCACGGTCAGCTTTTATGTGACGGGTGTATCGAAGTGGAAGTAAAGTCCATTCCTGAGCATTTCCTCTCATGATGACGTGTCCGCCACGGCCTCCGTCGCCTCCATCCGGACCACCTTTAGGAATATATTTTTCACGGCGAAGGTGGGCAGAACCAGCACCTCCGTGTCCGCTTTTACAATGGATCTTTACGTAATCTACAAAGTTAGACATATAGTTTGTGTTGCGGGTTTTGAATTACAGAATCCGAATTTTTCAAATTCTGTAATTCCTGTCCCGATTATTTAATTTTTTTGACTTCAGCGAAAAGCTTTTGGGAAATTTCGTCAATTTCTCCTACGCCGTTTACTTCAACATATTTTCCCTGTTGCTTGTAAAGTTCGGCAACTTCCGCTGTTTTAGTATAATATTCTTTAATTCTGTTTTCAATGATCTCCACATTGCTGTCGTCAGATCTTCCGCTGGTTTCTCCTCTCTTCAGAAGTCTTTCCACCAACGTTTTGTCTTCTACCACTAATGAAAGACAGATATCAATCTTGTCGTTCAGTTCCTCTGCTACAATTCTTTCCAAAGCTTCCGTCTGGGCAGTCGTTCTTGGGTAGCCGTCAAAGATAAATCCGTTGGTATCGGTAGGTTTTCTGAGCTCATCGATCAGCATATCCGTTGTTACCTGATCCGGAACCAGTTCTCCCTTATCAATATAAGACTTAGCCAGTTTTCCAAGCTCAGTATCATTTTTCATGTTATATCTGAAAAGGTCGCCTGTTGAAATCTGTTTCAAATTGAATTTTTCGATCAGGTTTTGAGCTTGTGTTCCTTTTCCACTTCCTGGAGGGCCGAACAGAACAATGTTTATCATAATGTTGATTCGCTTGCAGCTTCCGGCACTAAGCTTTCAGCCTTTAGCTTTTTTAGTTAATATTTACTTTATTTCGATTTTAATATTTAAAGCTAATGGCTAATAGCCAAAAGCTAACAGCAGTAATTAATGGTTGATCTGTCCCTCTTCCAGTTGATACAGATTCGAAAGGTTTCTTCCTAACTCATCATAATCAAGACCATAACCAAGGACAAATTTATTTGGAATCTCTTTTCCGATATAATCCAGCTTGAAATCTTTTTTGTACACATCAGGCTTTAATAAGAATGAAGCCAGCTTTACAGATTTCGGACGCTGTGTTTCCGTAAAATATTTGAAAAGACTTTCAACCGTGTTTCCTGTATCTACAATATCTTCTACAAGAATAATGTGACGGTCTTTCACATCTTTGGTAAGTTCCATTTTCTGGTAAACAATCCCCGTAGATTCTGTTCCTGCATACGAACTCATCTGAATGAAAGCAATTTCGCATTCGCCCGGATAGTATTTTAAAAGATCTGAGAAGAACATGATTACCCCGTTCAGAACCCCGATGAAAACAGGAACCTCGTCTTTGTAATCTTCATAAATCCTTAACGCTGTTTCTTTTACAATTTCCTGAATTTCGGCGTCCTTCAGATAAGGAACGAAAGTTTTGTCGTGAACTTTAATGCTTTCCATAAAAAATTTTAGTAGTCGGCAAAGTTACGGATTTTTGATTAAAATCTTTTCTACTTTTATTATGGATTTAATAAACATGTGACTTAAAAAGATTATATTGAAATAATGCAGCTTAAAAGTATGTATTTATACCGAATGATTCTGATAAAATCTCCGTTGTCTGGCTTCTTGGCCTAAAGGAAATTTTTGAACTGTTGAATTTTAATGATCGCAAAATTAATAGACTCTTTTAGCCTTTACCTTTGTTTTTTATATGTAGATTTTATTTTTTTTACCTGAAAAAAATGAATAATTAATAATTTGCTATCTTTGTATTTCTAAACCCAATTATAGAACATGTAGGATTCAGTTTCTTTCCGATTTTATCAAACAGTAGCCCAGGTGCTGCTGATGTTTAACCATTACTAAGAAAGAAATAATGATTTTACTGCAAAATATATCTTACGGGTTTCCCGGAGGGGATCTCCTTTTTAATTCAATCAATTTAACCGTACAGCCTCACACTATATCTGCATTAGCCGGAAGCAACGGTATTGGGAAGTCTACACTCCTGAAGATCATTGCCCGGGAACTTCAGCCTTTAGAAGGAAGTGTAACGGTGAAGGGCGATGTATATTATGTGCCACAGATGTTTGGCAATTTTGATCATCTGTCTGTCGCAGAATGCCTTAAAATCGACAAAAAGCTGAATGCTCTTCAAAAGATCATCAGTGGCGAGGTGGATGAAGAATATTTCGAAATTTTAAATGACGACTGGGATATCGAGGAACGCTGCCGGAATGCACTGAATCACTGGAAACTTGAAGACCTGGAATTAAGTCAAAAGCTGGAAAGCTTAAGCGGAGGACAGAAAACAAAAGTTTTTCTGGCTGGTATTCAAATTAATCAGTCTGATATTATTATCCTCGATGAACCTACGAATCATCTCGATCTGGAAGGACGAAATCTGTTGTATGATTTCATTGAAAAAACAAATTCGACTGTTGTGATTGTGAGCCATGACCGTGCTTTGCTGAATTTGGTCGATACCATTTTTGAATTAAGCAATCAGGGTATTTCTACCTATGGCGGAAATTATGATTTTTATACACAACAGAAGAGAATAGAGCAGGAGGCACTCCAGAATGACATTCATGCTAAAGAAAGAGCCCTGAAAAAAGCAAAAGAAAAAGAGCGGGAAACTATAGAGCGCAAACAGAAGCTGGATGCAAGAGGAAAACAGAAACAGGAGAAATCCGGTGTAGCAAGAATCATGATGAATACCCTGCGGAATAACGCTGAAAAAAATACGTCCAAGTTAAAAGGTGTTCATGCTGAAAAAATCAGCGGTATTTCCGGTGATCTTCGGGATCTTCGTTCTTCCCTGAAAAATTCTGATCAGATGAAAGTGAATTTCAATGATTCCAATCTGCATTTCGGAAAAATTCTGATCAGTGCGGAAGATATTAATTTCAAATATGGAAATGAAAACCTCTGGAAAGACAATGTCAGTCTTGAGGTCAGGAGTGGTGACAGAGTTTCTATTAAAGGTTCAAACGGGTCAGGGAAAACAACTCTGATAAAACTGTTGTTGGGAAGCCTGAATCCGTCCGAAGGAAAAATAAAGAGATCCGAATTTAATACAATTTATGTGGATCAGGAATATTCCCTGATCGGGCAGGAAATAAGTGTTTATGAATTTGTGCAGCAGTTTAATGATGGCGCAATGCAGGAATCTGAAGTGAAAACCCTGTTGTCCCGATTTCTGTTTGGAAAAGAAACCTGGGATAAGAAATGCGGAGTATTAAGTGGAGGAGAACGCTTGAGGCTGCTTCTCTGCGCACTTACCATAAGCAGTAAAGCTCCTGATATGATTATTCTTGATGAACCTACGAATAATTTAGATCTGCAGAATGTGGAAATTCTTACGAATTCTATTAAAGATTATCATGGAACTTTGGTTATGATTTCGCATGACGAGCTGTTTCTGGAAGAGACCGGAGTGGAGAGGGAGATTGTTTTGGATTAAGTAGAAGTATTATGACCTGATGTTTTTATGCTCTCGTAGATTTTGCTGATTGAGCAGATGTAATTTGTCATTGCGAGGAGCGCAGCGACGAAGCAATCTCTTTGAACAGAATTAGATTGCTTCACCCATGGTTCGCAATGACGGTTAAAATCCATTGGTATATATCATTGAAGACCTCTTCCCGGATTTCCTCATTTAATATTTCGTGGCGCATTTCGGGATAGATTTTTGTACTTACATCTTTAAATCCATCCTGTTTTAAATGGTCAACAGTTTGCAGCACGCCTTTACTGAAATCTCCTATCGGATCATTCTGTCCACTGATAAACAGAAAAGGGAAAGACTTCGGAACAGTGTTAGCCCAGTTTCTTGCCGTAGCTTTTTTGTAAATACTGAACAGCGTATAAAAAGCATTATTGGTAAAAGGAAGTCCGCACAGCTCATCCTCGGTAAAGGCTTTTCTGTTGGCCGGATTCAGGCTGAGCCAGCTTGTATCACTGAAATCTTTGTCTTTCTTGAAATGTTTGTTATTGACAATATTGAAAAGAGTATTGAGGTAAGTCTGATAATGCGGTGCTATTTTGTTCGCTAATGAAAGGTATCCTTTTATCAGACTGATGCCGGCCAGGGAGCCTCCTGTTCCTGTAATAATAGTTCCTGTAAACTGGCGGCCGGCTCTCTGAAGAAGACAGCGCGTAACAAATGACCCCATAGAATGTCCAAGGACGAAGTGGGGAACATCCGGATATTGTTGGTGAAGATATTTACCCTTTGCTTCAGCATCTGAAATAAGCTTTTCATCGGGTTGGTCCAGCTGGAAAAACCCGATGTCTTTTTTGTCTTTCACAGATTTTCCATGTCCCAGATGATCATAGGTGAGTACAGCCAATCCACGGTCTGCAAAATAACCGGCAATTTCAGCATATCTTCCGCTGTGTTCCTGCATGCCGTGGATGATGAGCAAAGTAGCTTTTACGGGAACTGTGTCAGGAGTGAACAGGGTATGGAAGAGTTTTGTCTCGCTGGTAGGGGTTGGGGAGAAGTAGGATGATTTTTGTGATGATCTCATGGTGTGAAGGAGCTTTGGTTATTTTAGAATACAACCAAAGATACTGAATAAATAAATTTAGGATTATTTGATGAAGTCTGCTAGAAAGGAATTGGAAAATGCTCAGTTTTTCTAGAGGATAAATGTTAACAAAAAGGATTTTTCTTTTTAATTTCAATTAATTCCTTTTTGTAGTTTAAAAACTCTTTGTCTTCGGGGTTCATTTGAAGAATAAAATTAATTTTCCCTAACAGGTGAGAGATGTAATTCTTATTTTTAACTTTCAGCTTTTCCTTATGAGATAGTATTCCAAATTTATTGATAAAAAACATAGTTTGCCTAATTTTATTTCTTTTATAAAACGGAACCTGCATTTTATCATTTACAACCACACCTGTAACTATTTGTCTTTGATTTCTTCTTAAAGTTTTAGTTTTGTCAGGATTTATTGGAAGGTTAAAATTTAACAATGTTTCTATTATGAATGTTTTTAATTCTTCTTCTTCAAAATCACCAGAAAAAGTCAAATCATCGGCAAATCTTGTATATCGAATTTTTTTTGGAATACAAAAATTAGCAATAATATCATCAATGGGTTTGAAGAAAATATTTGAAAGATACGGACTAGTTGGCGCACCTTGTGGTAATTCCTTATTTCTAGTACAAAGTTTTGCTAAAAGATTAGAAATTAGATCAGAATATCCCAAGTCTTTAAATATTTTCTCAATATTTTCAAGTTTTATTGAAGGGAAAAAGTTTATTATATCAAAATTCATTACAATATTTTGGTTCGAATGGAAACGTACATTCTCCTTAATTGTACTTTTTCTTTTATATGCTTTAGCAAAAGCACTAACTTTTACATTTTCTAAAATATTCTTTAAAATCCAATATTGAATTTCTTTTAAGCTTGGAAGGGGCTCAGAGATTTTTCTAGTTTTACCATTTTTTTTCTTTATATCAAAATCTCTATAATAATACGATGTGAAAATAACAGCTCTATTTATGAATCTCATCTTATATCCTACCAAAGAACAAAAATGAGAAGTATTATAAATTATGGGTAGTTTTTGTGCTAAAATTGGGTGGGCATAATTTAGACATTTTTCTATGTTCTCTTTAGAGTATCCATAGAGAGAGGCTTTAGTTGTAAATTCTATTTTGTATGCTTCGAAATCCATATTATCGTTAATTGAGTGTGAATTTTACATTCACACTCAAGTTATGAACACGGGCTTATAAGGAGTTTTGCCTCAAGCGGAACTACTTATAAGCCCGAATGAAGCTTGAAAGCCCATTCTTATACAGAATCATGACCTCACGATTCCGAGAAAAGTTTCCTTTTCTAATTATTATAACTTTAAAAAGTTAAGTCATTTTGTTTAGGTACAAATATAAAATTTTTTTCCAGTTTTGCAATACGTCCTTTTTCATAAGGTAAAATCCATTCATTTTTATTTTTCTTTTTAAAAATTATTTCTAATTTTTTTAACTCAAGATTACCATTTTCAGATAAGACAATTTTTTCATTTTTATATTCTATTAATTTTTCAGTAATTAAATAGTTGATTCCTTTAGCAACTTCTTCGTAAGACATTCCATTGTTAGTAAGTCTATTAACTGAACCATTTTTTTGAATAATATCTAATAAAATATATGTGTTTTCAGGTGTCATATTAAATTTTTTAAAATCTAGGAAAAGGAGCTTTGTAGTTAACTTCATCTTTTTTATGATCTAACCAAAAAATAGGGAAAGTATTATTCGGTGTACGATACAAGGTAATTAGAGCTTCAGATTTTGAATACCCAAAATTATATTTACTTGTAGGAAGTAATTTTTCAATTTGATTCATGATATCAACTTTTTCAGATAAAATATCAACTGCGTAATGTTCAGAGATACCTTTCGTCATTATTAAATCAATATAATATTTTATTGGTAATGAGTCCAAATAAGTGATAGCCTGATTATGAGCAGCAATTGAAATTATTCTTATTTGATCATTACTAATTCCATAACTATTTAGTTCTTGAATTGTGGAAGATATTGTAGAACCCGAACCTAAAAAATCATCTAAAAGAAATATCAGTTCATCGTCCTTAATTTTAGGATTTGTTTCAAAATAATTAAATTGTTCAACTTCTTTAAAAATAATATTTTGAAATTTAGCTAATAAAGGTTTAATTCCTCTTAACATAAATAGTATTCCATGTCCACTTTTTGTTTTAAATTCTTCCTCAGTTCTAACAATTGGGAATAGAAAAATTCTTTTTAATAAATTAACCTCATCATTTGGTATTGAATTAAATATTTTTATTAATGTTGAATTATATTCGTTTACTGAAAGCCAAACATATCTTTCAGTAAGTTCTAATATAAGTGATTGTTGTTTTTCATTCAAATTACTTAAGAGTTTACAAAAGTTTTCAAAAACATTATCATTGTAGTCTTTTTTTGAATGCCAATCCTTTGTCGAAAAAATAGAATATAATTTAGTGAAATTAGCTACATTCATTTGTTTAATTCGTTCTAAAAAACAAATATACATATTAAAATGAATTATTATTTTATCCATATTTTCCACCTCACCCCAAAAATAAATTTCTCTCATAATTTGCCCACCCTATTTTTAAAAAGTAATTTTGCATGAATCTAAAATAAAAGTAAAATATGTCAACTTACGTAGTTGTAGGTCTTCAGTATGGAGATGAAGGTAAAGGAAAAATAACGGATGTTTTATCGGCTAAATCGGATTATGTTGTTCGTTTCCAGGGTGGAGACAACGCTGGTCACACGGTTTACGTAGGCGAAGAAAAATTTGTACTTCACCTTCTTCCTTCTGGTGTACTGCAGTGCAAAGGGAAGTGTATCATTGCTAATGGAGTAGTGGTAAACCCAAAATCTTTCATTAAAGAGGTTGGCCAGATCGAAAGCAAAGGCTTGAGAACTGACCACATTTTTATCAGCAGAAGAGCGCATGTGATCATGCCTTACCACATTCTTTTGGATACTTACCGTGAAGAGGAACATGGAGGAACTCAGATCGGGACTACGAAGAAAGGAATCGGGCCATGCTATGAAGATAAGATAGCAAGAATCGGGATCAGAATGGTAGACCTTTTAAATCCTGAAATCTTAAGAGATAAAATTGAGAAAAACTTAAAAGTTAAAAATTCTCTTTTTGAAAAATACTACGGAAAGCCGACACTGGACGTAGAAGAAATTTATAACGAATTCTTAGCCATCGGAAAACAGCTTCAGGACAGAATTGTAGATACTGAAGTTGAATTGAATGAGGCTATTAGAGACGGTAAAAATGTATTGTTCGAAGGAGCTCAGGCATTGATGCTGGATATCGACTTCGGGACGTATCCATACGTAACTTCATCTTCACCTTCTACAGGGGGAGTTTGTACGGGAGCCGGTGTACCACCGACTTCACTTCAAAATCTTATCGGTGTTGCCAAAGCATATTGCACAAGAGTAGGAAACGGACCTTTCCCTTCCGAACTGGATAACGAATTAGGAGAAAGCATCAGACAGATTGGTGGTGAATTTGGAGCCACAACAGGAAGACCAAGAAGAACAGGATGGTTAGACCTTGTTTCTTTAAAGCACGCTTGTATGATCAACGGAATCAATAATCTTGTTATTACAAAACTGGACGTACTTACAGGAATTGAAAACCTGAAAATCGTTACCCATTATAAAACAGAAGACGATAAGATCATCGATTATTTCACTTCTTCAACAGAGAAATTATACAACTACGAGCCAATCTATCATGATTTACCGGGATGGAATGAAGATCTTACGAAAGTAAGAACCTATGATGAACTTCCGGATAATGCTCAGAAATACATTGAATTCATTGAGGAATACCTGGGAATCAATGTGTATTTGGTTTCTGTAGGCCCTGAAAGAAGTCAGAATATTATCAGAAAAGAATTATTCTAACATTCAGAATACAATATAAACAAGAAAGAGACTGTCATGTGACGGTCTCTTTTTTTATAGATAAATTATCGTTTTTTGTCAGGATTATTTATCCTTCTGTTACCACTTCATCGCGGTTACCATCTTCTTCTTTTCCCTCCTGTATCATCTCTTCTGCTTCCGCTTTCTCTTCATGCGTAGCTTCCTGAACCTGCTCTTCCTGCTCTTCATTATGATGGTCTATGAAAAACTCACAATATACCGGAAGATGATCTGATCCAAAATTTTCCAGGGTTTTAAGCTCTTTGATGAAAATATCTTCACTGTGGAACATCAGGTCGATAGGGAATCTCAACAGACGGTATTTGGCATGAAAGGTAGACACAAAGGAACGTCCTATTCTGGGATCAATCAAATGGCTTGTTTTTCTAAATAATATGGATGATTTCGACCATGCCACATTATTAAAATCTCCTACAACAATAACCGGCTCATGGATATCTTTTACCCGTTTGGCTGCACTTAAAAGATCACCGTCTCTCTCTTTTGAGGTTTCTTCTTCAGTAGGACTTGGCGGAGGCGGATGCACCCCGAAAAATACAAATGAAAAGCCATCTTCAGTCTTTAGATGTACCTCAATGCTCGGAATATCATCAGCCACGAAATAATGAGTCTGTGCACTCTTGATCTCAAGTTTAGAGTAGAAGTGCATTCCATAGGTGTTTTCAAGGCTTACTTTATGCTGGAAAGGATAATCTGTTTCAAGAACTTTCATGGCCTGTTCCCAATCTCCATTACTTTCCATGGTCAGAAAAACTTCGGGGCTGTATTTTTTAACAAGCTGAATAAATCGGTCATATTCCTTATTAAACTGGTAAACATTGGCAGAAATAAAATGCAGTTTTTGAGAAGATTTATGCTGCTGCTTATGTCTTTTGACCGGATAAAGCGGAGTATATTTCACAAGAGTAACCCCGTGATGAATAAACAGTAACAGCAGAAGACTCTGTGAATACCAGATATGCCGAGGCTGATCAAGTAAAAGCCCCAAAACAAAAGTAATCAAAACAGCATAAGTAATCTGGATCTTACCAAATTCCGGAACCCTGAATATCCAATGGGAATTCTGAATTTTAGGCAAAAGTGTCAAAAGCACCAGCAATCCGATTAACGACAAATAAATACCCCACATATAATCTAATCAACGGATAAAAATAGTTTATTTTTTATAGAATTCAAATCAATTCGCTTTTAAGCTTTGTTAATTTAATAGTTTAGCATAATTTTCCCTATTTTTATTCTGTCAGATTAATTAAACCCATATGAATAAACTTATTGCAGCTGCCCTGCTATTCGGTACCTTCTGTTTCGGACAACAGAATCAGGAAATAGAAAAACCGATCCGTAATCTGTTTTTAGGAATGAAGAATGCAGATCCTGAACTGATGAAATCTGCCTTTGCAGAAGGAGCTGTTCTTCAGAGCATTGCTAAAGACGGAACAGTGAAAAATGAAAACGTACAGGAGTTTATTGCTTCCGTTTCCAAATTTTCAAAAGATGATCTTGATGAAAGAATTGTCATTGATGCTGTGCATACGGATGGGGGGCTTGCCAGTGTATTTACACCGTATTCCTTTTTCTTTAAAGGTAAATTTTCACACTGCGGGGCAAACAGCTTTCAATTGGTCAGGCAGCAGAATGACTGGAAAATTCAATATATTATCGATACCCGAAGAAAAGAAAACTGCAGAGAATTAAAATAAGTAAGAATTAAAATCTGATTTCACTTCTAAATCTATAGAAGCTGAAGCTAGAATTAAAAGATATAAAATGAAGATCCATCACATCGCCATTATATGCTCAGATTATAAAGTTTCAAAGAAATTCTATACTGAAGTTTTAGGCCTTAGTATTATCCGCGAAGTTTACCGTGAAGAAAGACAGTCATATAAACTTGACCTTGCTATCGGGGACCATTACGTTATTGAGCTGTTCTCATTTCCTGATCCTCCGCCCAGACCTTCCCGTCCTGAATCATGTGGCTTAAGGCATCTGGCCTTTTCAGTAGAGAATGTAGAAAGCAAAAGAAAAGAGCTCATAGAAAAAGGTCTCATCTGTGAAGATATCCGCATAGATGAATATACCGGAAAAGAATTTTTCTTTACCCAGGATCCGGATCAGCTTCCGTTGGAGTTTTATGAAATGTAAAATCAGTGGGCGTAACCCGTAAAAAAACTGACAGCCATAATGGCCAGCACGATTGAAGAAATGACTACATACACGTAGTCTTTTTCTTTCAAATACCCTATCAGTGCAAAAATTATCCTAACCAGGGGCGTAAAGATCAGCAGCAGTATTCCCAGCTGAATAATGGCCATTCCTTCTCCCTTGCATAAAGAATTCCAAAACATGCCCCATACCTTTTCAGAAGAGGAACCCATGTCCAGAGAAGTGTATTTTTTAGGCATTTTAAACCCTTCCATGAAAAGTTTGATAAAGCCGATCAATGATGTTGCCACAGACAAAATAACGCCCAGTCTCAGAAGATTTCCTACCGAACGGTTCAGATCCACATCTGTAAAATTCTTTCTCATTATCTGAAACTTTTATTGATACCGTTATACATCATATATATAGATAAAATGGTGATCACAATCGCAAAGAATACTTTTAATTTCTTCGTCTTGGATACCATCAGGGTTTTTGAACCAATGAAACTTCCTACCACCACACCAATCAGTACAGGAGCCACAATGACAGGAATGATCTCACCTCTCTGGAAGTAAATCAGGGCACTGGCCACAGCCGTTACACCGATCATAAAGTTACTGGTGGTCGTAGAAACCTTAAATGGCAGCTTCATCATATTGTCCATTGCCAGAACCTTCAATGCACCGGAACCGATTCCTAAAAGCCCGGACATGGCACCGGCAAACAGCATCATCAGGAATCCCGGAACCGTATTTCTTGCAGAATAGTTTTTTAAAACCCCCTTGTCAGGAAAAGTTCCGTACAGTTTCAGTTTTTCTTCAAGACTTCCTTTTATCAAAGGTTCCTGGTGATCAGGCTTTCCCTTAAGATTGATAATAACTGTTAATAAAAGGATGCTGGCAAAGATAATTCCGATCGTATTGGGATTAAGCATTCCGGAAACCAAGGCTCCAATAATAGCTCCCGCAGTAGTACCGATTTCCAGGAACATGCCTATCCGCATATTGGTGAAACCTTCTTTCACAAAAGCTACGGCAGCACCCGAAGACGTACCGATCACAGAAATTAAAGAAGCACCAATAGCATAATGCATCGGAACGCCGAAACCCAGCGTTAATAAAGGAATAATGATAACTCCTCCTCCCAAACCCGTAAGTGAACCCAAAAGACCGGCGGAAACTGCGCCGAGAAACAGAATAATGATTTCTGACATAATTACAAATATAAAACTATTGTGGTAGTCTGCCAAACGTTTAAAAAAGATAAATTTGACGTATTTTTGCAGCTATGAAAACTGAAATGAAATTATTTTATATCATTCTCGGGGCAACGCCCAAGGGCAGGAATATCGAGCAGCATGACGTTTTTTTCGGGATCGCAGAAAATCTTAAAGACCTCGTTCCCGATATGAAAGATTTCTGGAAAGAAGCGGAAGGTAAAATTCATGTAGACTGTCATCAGGAAGTGAGATTTGCAGACGGATATGAGGTGAATATCGTTGAAAAAACAGATCAGCCGTCAGAAGATCAGCTGTATTTCCTTAATTTAGGAGGATACAAGAAAGGTTTTTTTGAAGAATTTCACGAACAGCACCTGATGGTAGGGAAATCAATGGGTGAAATTATCAAAAGGGCGAAGGCAACAGAATTTTATGCAACCATGGGCTTTGAAGGAGCCGTAAGCCATATTGATGATAAACACGGCGTTGATATTGATGATATCTTCAATGTTAATGATATTCTGCCGGAAAAAATGAAAGAAAAATATTCCATTATCCTGACAAAATCTGAGGCAGAGAATCAGGAAAACCCAATGGGGCTTGGATATTTGAAGATTGATAAAATTCAATAAAAAACTTTCCATTTAAATCTAATAGAAAAAAAATAAAAGTAAGAATGAAAATAGGAATTTTAGGAGGCGGACAGCTCGGAAGAATGCTGATACAGAGCGCACTGAAATACGATGACCAATTTTATACACTGGACCCTGCTTCTGATGCACCGTGCAGCAGCATCTCCCATTTTACGCAGGGAAATTTCAACGATTATGATACGGTACTGAATTTCGGGAAAGATAAAGACGTAGTTACCATCGAAATAGAACACGTTAATGCCGATGCTTTGGCTGCGCTTGAAAAGCAGGGTGTAAAAGTAGTTCCCAATGCTGCTATTATTAAAACCATCCAGCAGAAGATCCTTCAGAAAGAATTCTATAAAACATATGATATTCCAAGTCCTGAATTTCAGGTCGTTTGGAACAGTGAAGAAAAAATTATGATGCCGTTGCCGTTCGTGCAGAAAATGAATACCGGCGGTTATGACGGAAAGGGTGTTCAGGTGATCAAAACGGAAGATGATTGTCAGCATTTATGGAAAGAGGCTTCCGTGATCGAAAGTCTGGTAGATATCGACAAGGAACTTTCCGTCATCGTTGCCAGAAATGAAAATGGAGAAACCAAAACTTTTCCGGTAACGGAAATGGTAGCTGATCCAAAGTTGAACCTGTTGGATTTCAATATCTGTCCTGTATTTTTAAGCGATGATATCCAAAAACAGATTGATTCCATTACTGAGAAATTTCTTGCTGCTGTCAACTCACCCGGCCTTTTTGCCATCGAACTTTTTCTTGATAAAAATGGAAAAATATGGGTGAACGAAACTGCCCCAAGACTGCATAATTCAGGCCACCAAAGCCAGGAAGGAAATACCAATTCCCAGTTTGAGCAGATGTACCGTGTTATCAAAAACCTGCCACTGGCAGACACGGATGCTTTTACCTACAGTGGAATGCTGAACCTTGTGGGAGCAGAAGGTCACGCTGGAAAAGTGATCTACGAAGGAATGGATGATGTTCTCAAATTACCGAAAACCTACATTCATCTCTACGGAAAAACCGAAACCAAACCCGGAAGAAAAATGGGACACATCAATGTGCTGGCTGATTCCCGAGAAGAGCTCATGGAAAAGCTGGTGAAAGTGAAAAGTATGGTGAGGGTTATTGCTGAATAAAACTTAAAATAAAAGATAAAAGAGCTGTAAGATCATTACAGCCCTTTTTATATAACTGTAATCTGTCTGCTTCATCGAGCCCAATAAGTTGATCCTACCTTTGGTTTACTCCAATTTAGAGGTATTAAAAAACTTTTCGTGAAAAAAAAAATCGAAGATTGAATGAGTAGATTCTTAATTACACCTTCCTATTGTTTCTAAATTATGATGGAAATATTTCATAAAGAAATGCTCTGTTATATCTCCCGGATATTACATTAAATTGTGAATTGTGTCTCTTTATAAAATCTGTTTCACTTATTAGTGTGATTTAATAAAAAAAATACATTAAAATTAAAATAAAACATGTATTTTCATAATGCAATTCGGAAGTATAAAATCCGGATAAAACACCAAATACTACTTACTATGAAAAACTTAAAAAAAATCTCAAGAGAATCTTTAAAATCTGTAAAAGGAGGAATTACTCCGGAATGTGCACAATGGTGGGGCTCAGGACAGCCGTATTATACAAGTCAGACAGCATGTCTTCAATCTCCAGGCTTTGATCCGGAGAATAATTTTGGATGTCATAATGCTTGTGGACGTTGGTATGTATTGTAATAAGATATCTCTTTCATAACTATAGCCGGAAGATTTTTCTTCCGGCTTTTTCATTTCACTTCTGTTATTTAAAAATCTTCTGGATTACATTTCCGATTTCCACAAAATCTCCATGGTTGCCTACAGAGCGTATTTCCGGGCTGTTTTCGTCAAATTCTGAGAACGGGAAGATCAGCAGATAATTATTGTCATTTAAGTATTTGTTCAGCAATTCCGGGATAAGCCTCATTCGTGGAATATAGGACTTCATCCCGCGTTTGGCCATCAGGACAATCAGTGCTTCATCTTCTTTCAGCTTTGCAGCCGTTTTTTCACCGTCCTGCCACGTGCTCATAATGATAAATTCAGCTTCTATATTGGCTTTTTTAACGATCTTCTGAAGGATATCCAGAATGTTTTCCGGAGCGTAAAAAACGACGGTGGCACCGGAATTTCTTGCAATATTCCACACCCTAAGAATCGCATGGAAGAATCCTGCTTCCTTATGGGCATTTTCAGGAATCATCACGGCATATTTTTTTATAGTGGAGAGTGGCTGTGCTGCATGATACACCAGTACATTCACGTCATCATTCTGAAGATATCCGCTGTAAAGGTTATAGACAAAAGAAGGGGAGAAGCCTTTCTCATCTTCCAGCCCGATGATAAGGTCTGTAATATTCTGTTCCTTAATGACATTTTTAACCCCATTAATCACATCGTTGTCATACCTTTTAAGAGTCTGCATTTTAACGTCGGCTGCGGCTGCGGCATCGGCTGCCTGGTGGAGGAGTTTCTCAGCATTTTTTACAGAAGATTCATTTTTATCTTCATTGATGACATTTAAAGCAAACAGGTTTTCAGTATTAGAATGGGCTTTGATCAAAATACCCAGATTTACCATCCTTTCCACAGTTTCCTCATGGTTAATAGCCAGAAGGATATTTTCCTCTTCATGGCTGTTGCCGGAAACCGTATCCTCATTGTCGCTTTCTGCAATTTTTTGGGCGCTGGCCATTGAAATAAATGAAGAGATGGTACAGGAAATAAGGATCAGAAGAATACTTCCGTTCAGGACATGTTCATTCAGTAGTCTTATCGGTTCCCCGGTTTCCGTTTCAGAAAGAATAATATTGTATCCCACCATTACGGAGGCTAATGTTGCCGCGGCAGAAGCAGAGCTCAGTCCGAAGATAAGCTTCCCTTCCTCCTTGGACAGCCTGAACGTCTTTTGAGTCATTACGGCTGAAACGTACTTTCCTCCGATAGATGCAACAAGCATGATTGCTGCTACTTCCAGGGTTTCCCAGCTTTTAAAGAAAACTTTAAAGTCGATCAGCATTCCTACACTGATCAGGAAGAACGGAATAAAGATGGCATTTCCTACAAATTCTACTCTGTTCATTAAAGATGAGGTGTGCGGAATCAGCCTGTTTAAGGCAAGTCCGGCAAAGAATGCCCCAATAATGGCTTCTACTCCGGCAAGCTCAGCAAGCATCGCTGCCAGGTAAATCATTACAAGGACAAAAATATACTGTGAGATCTTGTCATCTACCTTTTTAAAGAACCAGCGTCCTATAATCGGAAATACAATCAGGACAATCAGTGCAAATACAATAAAGGAAACAGAGAGTTTTACCCAAAACTCCGTACCTACATCACCCTGTGACATTCCTACAATCACGGCAAGGACCAAAAGCGCCAGAATATCGGTAATCATGGTGCCGCCGACTGTAATGTTCACCGCTTTGTTTTTGGCAATTCCCAGTTTACTCACTAACGGATAGGCAATCAGTGTGTGCGAGGAAAAAAGACTGGCAAAAAGAATGGAAGTCAGTATAGAAAAATGCAGCAGATAATAACCGCCCAGATAACCCAGGACAAAAGGAACGGTAAATGTGTAGATTCCAAAAGTAAGGCTTTTCCATTTATTTTTTTTAAAATCGCCCATATCAATCTCTAATCCTGCAAGAAACATGATATAAAGGAGACCTGTAGTTCCCGTTACAACAATACTGCTGTCCCTTGCCAGGACATTAAAGCCGTTAGGCCCTATTACAGCTCCTGCAATGATAAGGCCCAGCAGATGCGGGACTTTAATTTTATTCAGAAGCAGGGGAGCGGCAAGGATGATGACCAGTACCAACAGGAATTTTAGAACCGGATCTTCTATAGGAAAACTCAGATTATGTATACTCAGTAAAATCATAGGTGTTTTTTATTTTGTGGAACGTACTAATTCAACGGAAAATTTGGCTGTACAGCCGTTGTCGGCAGTAATCGTTCTTGTTCCTTTCAGCTTGGTATCGGAAATATCATTAAGCAGGACATTCATCTCTACTTTCTTTTGAGAGGTGGAATCTGTTCTGAAATTGAGTTTAACTTCATTATTTTCAAATTTACCGGAATAAACCCTTACCAGGTTATTGTTATTGATGATTTTTGCCGACAGATGAATAGAATCGCTGTCGAATTCCCAGGTATCCGTACGCTGATCACCTACTACATAATCGCTGCAGTTAGATTCTGTACAGATAACTTTTCCGGTCCACGGGCCCGAAATTTCTTCCGGCCATAAAACGATCTTCACGGAATCTTTTTTTGCGAAAATACTGTCTCTCATTTTTAAAAGAGACTGATACTCAGATTCTTTTTTGGCGAATATTTTTTCTTTTTCGAGCAGTTGTTTTTCTCTTTCAGTCAGATTTTTTTCTTTTTCCTTATAGTCACAGCTGATCAGGATAAACGAGCCGGCAAGGAGTAGGAAAATTGTGTTTTTTAGCATATTGTCAGTATTGGGGTAAACAATATAGGGAAAAATAAGGGAAATATAAAATTTCCCTGTTCAAATAAGCTTAAATATTGGGGAAAATGACACTGTTGAAGTCAATATTCAGTTGAAATCCTGAAATCTTTAAGCCATTGTTATTATTCTAATTTCTGTTTTTTGAACATTTGTGGATTATAGTTAATGATAAATACACCCACGATGATCAATACGGCAGCTATAATAAATTTAACACTGATTTCCTCATTAAGAATCAGCCAACTTAAAAATATGGAGATGAGGGTATTGATATAGGCCAGTATCGATATCTGCACCGGCGACACTTTGGTTAATGCATAATGAAAGGCAAAAAATGCTGCTACAGAGCCAAAAACAGACAGATAAAGCATTGCAGATATGCTTTTTACACTCCAGTTCCCAAAATTATAATTTTCTGAGAGCAGAAATGCAAGAATAATCTGTACCACGCCGGCAAACAGAAACTGATAAAACAGATTCAGAAAAATATTGCCACTCTGGATATTCATTTTTTTCGTAAAGATGGTTCCTGAAGCCCATCCTGCAATGGCAATAAACAGAAACAGAATACCTAAGGCATAGTCCGGATTTTTAAGATCATGAATACCATCCCAAAATATGAAAACAATGCCACTGAAAGACATGATGACCCCGATAAAAGCTCTTGGATGAAACTTCTGGAGTCCTAATGCCAGGCTTCCCACGAAAACGAGAATAGGTGAGCAGGCACTAATTAGGGAAGTCAGGCTGCTGGTAACCTCTTCCTCCGCTACCGTTGTCATTCCGTTCGCAATGATCAGCATTAATGTCGAAAAAATAAGCTGGTACTTCAGGTTTTTCCAGCCAATCCATTTAAACTCTTTCCTGTACAGGAGAATCAGGAACATAATAATAGCGGCCAGAAACTGGCGGATCCCGGCTACAAACCATGCAGGAATAGTTTCCACTGCTACCCTGATGGATAAAAAGGTAGTTCCCCATACAATAGCAACGGTCAGTACTGCAAAAGTAAGCTTATAATCTTTCAAATTGATAGGTATAAAGGCAAATATATCCTAAATAAGTTCTATTTTATGGATACAGATGCTGTGATTTATACTGATACAGATGGAAAATTTGGGCCAAAATGAGTACGCTGCTCATTTTTTCTGAGATAAGATATTGTAACGGCAGGTTTTAATTTTTTATCTTTGACAATCTAATAAAAATTGAAGATGGTAGGAATTATAATGGGCAGCCAGAGCGATCTGCCGATCATGGAACAGGCTGCAAATTTTTTGAAAAGCCTTGATATTCCATACGAACTGACAGTGGTTTCGGCACACAGAACACCCGAAAGGATGTTTGACTACGCGAAAACCGCTAAAGAAAGAGGTCTTAAAGTGATCATTGCAGGAGCAGGAGGAGCAGCACATCTTCCGGGAATGGTAGCCAGCTGTACCACATTACCCGTGATCGGGGTTCCGATCTTATCCAGCAATTCTATTGATGGGTGGGATTCTGTCCTGTCTATCCTTCAGATGCCGGGCGGAATTCCGGTAGCGACGGTCGCTTTAAACGGAGCTCTGAATGCCGGAATTTTAGCTGTAAAGATCCTGGGAAGTGCAGACGATGCAATTGCAGAAAACCTTCAGAAATATCAGGATTCTTTGAAAGATAAAGTATTGGGAACAGTTGATGATATTAAAGCTCAGCATCCGAATCAATATGATAAGTAGTATAATTGTGAATAGCTAATTGTGAATCTTTGATTTGCTGTCTTTCTTATCAAGAAAAGTGAACGGCTTTTTTTGAAGCTATAGATTTATAAAACAAAAACGCTCCGGTATCCGGAGCGTTTGTTATTATTCCTGGGCCATATTGTCCCTTGTATTTTTCTGAACGGAAATAGCGCCAAAAAGAGCGAGGAGAAATGCAAATGCATAAAACCCTTTTTCACTTGGAAGTATAGTGGCATTCCAAAGCCCTATCGCCAGTAAGACAATGGAAGAAAGTGTTGCAAACCAGCAGATCCCATAATAGATATCCGTTACCGGAATATTTTCCAATCTGTCGCGGACGGCTTTCTGTAAAGAAACTACGGCAAACAGGCCATAAAGAAGGATGGTAAAATAATATCCTTTTTCATTCAGCAGCATTTCTGCTCTGGCGAGACCTACGATGAAACCTATCATTCCTGCTCCCAATGCTACCCAAGATGCGGCTACGAACGCATTTGATACTCTTTGTTTTTTCATTAATTAACTGTTTTATTTAAGAGGCTAAATATATTCATTTTTTCTAAACTTAACAGCCGTGTTATCAAAATATGGGTAAAATACGGGTATGCGGGTAATTCATTAGCCCCGATAGCAGCGGTTACCCCACAGTATGTCCTGGCTTTAGCTTTGGCACGAGGAGTAGGAGCGGATAGCGGGAAACAGCTGCAAAAAAAGAAAAACTCTCCTAAATGGAAAGTTTTTTGTTAAAAGTTACTGGGTAATATATTCGTAATTGTATTGCACGTAATTGTTTCCATTGGCTTCTTTTCCGACGACTTGAACGGGTAGCTGAGCACTGTTGTGCTGTATGGTATACGTAATATTCTGATTTTGAGTCCAACTTCCATCACTGTCTTTGTAGCTTATTTTTTCTGCTGTATAATTGTTCTTACTTGCAGAATAGGCTCTTTCCATCATGATTTTTATGTACTTGTTTGTGTTGGTAAACGGATTTAATTTATCATCATACAAGAATTCTTTTTTATAAGTAAAGCTTATTGTCCCGCCAATGTTAGAAGTTTCCACGGAAATATTGTCTCCGTTATAATCGTATGTGGAAGTACTGGGATTGGAGCAGTCCTCTGACTGGCAATGGGTAGAAGATATAAGTTTACTGTTTGAATTGTATGTATACGTGTTTTTTCTGTTGAAATCCGGATTTGTATAGATGGCTTTTGTATTAACCAATTGATCGCCATTATAAGTAAATACTGTATAATACTCTAAAGTCTGATTGGATGTGTAGTAATTTATCTTTGTCGGTTTTCCGTTGCTATATTCGAAAACGGAAGATCTTCCCCCGGACAGCATTTTTATGAGTTCTCCCTGACTGTTATATTCGAACGTGGATACAGTGGTTTCAGGATTGGAAAGATTATCGTAGTAAATGGAAGTGACTTTACTTAATAATAACTTTTTTTCTAAAGGATCATTTGTAATTTCGTTATCATCGCTGCTGCAGCTGGCAAAAATTGTTGCTGAGCCCATTAATCCCAGAAATAAATATTTTTTCATTCTTTTTATTTTCAAAAATAGGGAATACTTGTCAGGGTTGAAAATATAGCAACAAAAAATCCCACTATATTAAAATAATGGGATTGTATATAGATTGAAATAAAATCTTAATATCTGTAGTATTCAGGCTTGAATGGCCCTTTTACATCTACACCGATATATTCAGCCTGCTCCGGAGAAAGAGTTTCCAGTTCAACGCTTAGTTTTTTAAGGTGTAAAGCAGCTACTTTTTCATCTAAATGCTTTGGAAGCATATACACTTCATTTTTGTAAGCAGCAGAATTGTTCCACAATTCGATCTGAGCCAAAGTCTGGTTAGAGAAAGAGTTGGACATTACAAAACTTGGGTGACCTGTAGCACAACCAAGGTTTACCAATCTACCTTCAGCAAGGATGATCACTTCTTTACCACCTTCCAATGTGTAGATGTCTACCTGAGGCTTCACTTCAGATTTTGTGTGACCGTAGTTTTTGTTTAACCAAGCCATATCGATTTCATTATCGAAGTGACCGATGTTACAAACGATCGCTTTATCTTTCATTTTAAGGAAATGTTCTCCTCTTACAATGTTAAAGTTACCTGTAGTAGTGATGATAATATCAGCGTTGTCTACAACCGTATCCAGTCTTTTTACTTCATAACCGTCCATAGCAGCCTGAAGCGCACAGATTGGGTCAATTTCAGTAACCGTAACGATAGAACCGGCTCCTCTGAAAGAGGCAGCAGTACCTTTACCTACGTCTCCGTATCCGCAAACTACCACTCTTTTACCAGCAAGCATAACATCTGTAGCTCTTCTTACCGCATCTACTGCAGATTCTTTACATCCGTATTTGTTGTCGAATTTAGATTTAGTTACCGAATCGTTTACGTTGATAGCTGGCATTACTAAAGTTCCGTTCTTCATTCTTTCGTACAGTCTGTGTACACCTGTAGTGGTTTCTTCAGAAAGTCCTTTGATGTCTTTTGTGAATTCAGGGTATCTATCGAAAACCATGTTCGTTAAATCTCCACCATCATCCAAAATCATGTTCAATGGTTTTCTGTCTTCACCGAAGAATAAAGTCTGCTCAATACACCAGTCAAATTCCTCTTCATTCAGACCTTTCCAGGCATAAACGGGAATTCCTGCAGCAGCAATAGCAGCAGCAGCGTGATCCTGAGTAGAGAAAATATTACAAGAAGACCAGGTAACTTCAGCTCCTAAAGCCACCAATGTCTCGATAAGCACGGCTGTTTGGATAGTCATATGAAGACATCCTGCAATTCTTGCTCCTTTTAAAGGTTGAGATGGTCCGTATTCTTCACGGATAGACATCAAACCTGGCATTTCTGCTTCGGCAAGGGTAATTTCTTTTCTTCCCCATTCTGCTAGGGATATGTCCTTCACTTTGTAAGGAACGTATTGTGTTGTAGTACTCATATGTAATGAATAAGTTTAAATTCAGTTGATAACGAAATGCAAAATTACAATTAATAATTAAGATAAAAAAACGGCAGGCCGAGTTAGGCTTTATGAGATTATACATAGTTTAATATTATTTAGTCTTAATATAAATAACTACTTTTGTTCAGATAAATATTATATTATGAATCATACAAATGCCAAAGAAGAGGCCAATAGAAAGGCAAAGCCGGTTGCTCCAAAAGTAAAGGAACTGATAGAACGTACCAAAAGTGTGATTTTGGCTACGGTAGATGCTGAGGGAACTCCTAATTCCAGCTATGCACCTTTTATACAGATAGGCAATACATTATATATTCTGGTATCTTTCATGGCAAAACATACCAAAAACCTTGCGGACGGCAGAAAAACCTCAGTGATGTTTATTGAAGACGAATCTGCAACCAAACAGATTTACGCGCGTGAACGTCTTACCATCGAGGCCACAGCTTCCCAGGTAGAAAGAGATTCTGATACCTGGAACACTGTTGTTACCAAGCTTAAAGAAAATCACGGAAAAGTGGTTGATGTTATTTCTGAAATGGGAGATTTTATTCTTATTGCTCTGCAGCCTGTAAAAGGTTCTTATGTAAACGGATTTGGAAGTGCTTATTTTGTAGACGAGAATCTTGAGATTCTTGAGCATAGAAATGATGTGAACCATCAGTCGAAATAAATAGATAAGAATGGAAGAGGGAAGCTGGAAGATGGCAATGTATAGAGGTTAAATGATTTTAAAAGTGATTGTATAAATGACACTGACTTCCATCTTCAGGCTCCCATCATCCATTCTCTTTCCACTTCCACATCTTTTCACTACTTTTATCGAATAAAAAAACGATGCCCCTTTACCGAGATTTTTCAGATGACAATGCCACGATCCTTGTATGGAAATATGATGAAAGTGAAGAACTTGACATCAATGAGCTTCTGGAACCTGAAAATGCTGAGAAAGTAAAAGATTACCATCCGAAAAAACTTCTGGAGGTACTCATGGTCCGTAAACTTCTGAAAGGTTTAAAACCTCATTCCAAAATACTATATAAAGAAAGGGAGCCTTTCCTGTCCCCTAAAGATGCGGAAGTTTCCATTACCCATTCATTTCCCTTTGCAGCTATAGCGGTTTCCAAAAATAAAATAGGTATTGATATTGAAAAATTCAATCCAAAGATTCTAAGGGTTATCGATAAATTCACCTACGAAAATGAAAGAGGGTTCATCCCTGAAAACAATGCCCCGGCTTTCTATACTATTATATGGAGTGTAAAGGAAAGCATGTACAAGATTCATCATTCCAAATACTGGTCTCTGAAGAAGAATTATGAAGTAAAGCCTTTTGAGCTCAAGCATCTTCATAAAATAAGCTGCAGGGTTTATGACGAACAGTTTTCAGATGAGTTCAAGGCAAGAGTGGAATTTTTTGATGACTACTGCTTTACGATTGTGGAGGAGTAGCATCGGCTTCGCTTCTGTATTTTTCAATCACTTTTCTCTGCTCTTTAGCTACATCGTAAATCAGTTCCAGGATATCGTGGATGTTTTTAAGCTCCGTTAAATGTGAGATTTTGTCTGGATCCCTTCTGTCAACCAGATCATTTTCCTCGATTTCTGTTTTTCTTTTCGAAAGCATATCTTCAATAGAAGAATCTTCCGGTTCCAGTCGGCTTTCCATTTTTAATGCTTCATTGATCTCGTTTCCATGTAATAAAACAGAGGTCTGCTGCATTTCGGCTTCAATCTTTCTACTCCAGCTTTCGGCATCTATTTCAGGATACTTTTCATTGTTTTTAGAGTATTGGGAAAGGGAAGCGGTATAAGCTGTAATCAAATGTGATGTTGCAACAAACTGGTGCACGACTTCCAGTTTTTTCTGCTGGTTCTTCGGTTCAGAGATCATTCTCTGGAAGTTGTCTGAAAGGTTAGCCAGCGAAATAATAGCATTTTTCCGCTTAACTTTATAATCTTCTATATCAAAATTTCCCTGTAAGAATTTGGAAATAACACTTTCAAAATAGATCAGGTTATCTGCTGCAGATTTTTTCATCAGATCAAGGTTCTGAGTATGTTCCCACACAGGAAGAACAATATATGATACAGCAAAAGCTATGATTCCCGCGATAATAGTATCCAAAATTCTGTCTTTAAAGATCACGTTTACATTTCCGGGATTTAAAAAGTTAAAGCTCAGAAAAACATAGATCGTCATAAACAGCACAGCCCAAAAATAACGGCCTTTCAGAAAGCTGAAACACATGATCATGCTCAAAAGCAGGATGGTAAATAAAAGACCGTTGAAATGTACAAAATGTAGGATCGTATACGCAATAACAGCACCTGCAATGGTTCCGTATAAACGGAGAAGATTTCTCTTTTTTGTAATGGAGTAGGCGGGTTTCAATATCGCTGTGATCGTGATCAGGATCCAATAGGTATGCCCCAGACCGAGAAAATCGAACATAGAGAAAAGATAACCCACAAGCAGGGCCGTGGTAATTCTTATCGCATGTCTGAAATGAGAGGATGAAAGCGAAATATTATTCCTTAAAACTTTGAAGTTGAGCTTTTCTTCATTAGGCATGAATTTTTTTAAATCTAAACCTGTGGAAAGACTCTTGGCCAGTTTTACATCCTGGGAAAATACTTTATAAATCTCGTTGATCTCTTTTGTGATCTCGTTGATGCGCATCAGAATCTGGCGGAGGATCATAAAATTTTCCAGATTGTCAGGCGTCAGCTGTTTATTACGTAAATCAAAATAATGAACGTTAAGGTTTTTCAGCTCATGTTCCAGATCGAATATGGATCTTGCCCTTGTTCCGATCTGTAGCGAGATTCCTATATTGGTAATTTCTTCGGCAAGCAGGTTGAGGTAGTCGTGGATATTGACCAGGATCATACTGTCTTCAAAGCTCTGCTGCAGTTTCTGATAATCACTTTCAGAGGTCATCAGTTTTTCATGAAGGTCCATGGAGTTCAAAAACATCAGCATCAGTAACCGGCTGGTGGTGGTTGATTCATTAACGATGGTTCTCGTTTTGAAAACGGTTTCCCTTGTTTCTTCCTGAAGGTTTTTGATCCCGACCTGTTTAGCAATGACCTGGGTGGTAAGCTTATCAAAATCAGGATTTTTCTGGTAATAGTTAGCTTTGATCTTTAAAAATTCTGCAAGCTGCAGATAGTTTTCCCCGATCATCTGTCCTGCCAGTTTATAAGGCTGGATAGTGGTGACTACAAGGAAAATCAGCAAAAACCAGATACAGCCGGATGCAAAAATCAGCAGGCTTTTAAAGATATTACCTCCGGTAAGATGTCCGTCAATAAAGATCGCCATTACAACAAGAGATAACGAACCCACGGCGGCAAGCCTTTGTCCGTAGACTCCGATAAGAGAGAAAAACATTCCGAACACAATGATTTCCAGGATGACCAGAACTTTAAAATTCATAATCATGCTGGCGATAAATGCAACGAACACAAAACAAAAAATAGCAAACGTTAGTGCATTTCTCCTTCTTATAAAAGGCCCAGGCTGATCACAAAGTGCTACAAAGCTAGTTCCAAGAGGAAAGAGAAAGTATTCTTTCAAAATTCCGAAATGGGCCAGGACTAAACAGGGCAGAACAGTTGCCAGCGTAATTCTGATCGCAGAATATACATATTGACTGGTAACAAATTTTTTGAGTTCTGCTGAATAGTTCATACTACAAAATTAATTATTGAAAACAAGAAATGCCTTATAAAAATGAGACTTTTGCAAACTTATATATTATATTTCTTTAATAATTTGTCAATTGGCAATTTGGATCGTTGTGCGTATGACGAATTTGGTGTGACGAATTGTACTATTTGCCGTAAGATTGAGAATGGTGAATAAGCTGCACTGTCAATTTGCTTCGCAGTGAACTTTCTTTTTATTCCCAACAAATTCATTAGTCACTTACGAAGTAAATTCGCCATTGACCAGTCGCTGACTTTGTGCATACAAAAAGCCCCATTAAAAAATGAGGCTTTTGTATTTGAGGTATTAAATATCTTAATAATCTACATTAGATGTTTCATCACCAATATTCCAGGTAAGACCGAAACGAAGGGTGTTATCCAAAGCAGTATTGATTTTTGACATATTGATCAGATAAGAAAGATCAAGTCCGAAAGAACGGTATTTCAATCCGATACCTGCTGTAGCGAACTGTCTTGCTCCCTGCTCCTCACTTTCGTGGAAGTAACCTGTTCTTACTGAAAATGCATTGTCATAAGAATATTCCAAAGCACCACTCATCATGATAGAGTTTTTATTTTTGAAAGATTTTCCGATCCCTGCCATTACGCCTACGTTAGGAACTTCATAAATAGGTTTTCTGTTAGCATCATAATTACCTGTAAATTCTGATCCCGGAACCAGGATTTTTGAACCTTCCACACTAATGCCGATCTTGTTCATATCATCTAAATACATATCATATCCAAGTCCCAATCTTGCCATAGTAGGCAGGTAAGATCTGGATTCTTCATTTCCTGTATAGTCTAATTTCGGACCTAAGTTCTGAACAGCGAAACCTGCGTTCACTTTACCGTCATATCCTCCGAAACTTGAAAATCTTGGAGAAGTATAGTATCCTGAAACGTCAACTGCAAAAGAGTTGGCAGCTTTAAGGGTAGTATCTGTGTTGAATCCTCCGGCTAAATCTGAACGGATGAATCTACCGGTAACAGCCATTGAGTATGAATCAGAAAGTTTCAAACCGTAAGCAACGTCAATGGAGAATTCATTAGGCTTTGAGGTACCCATAGAAGTTACTTCTGAACCTACCAGCTGCGTCAGGTCTACTTCACCCATGTTGAAGTAATAGATACTTGCAGAAATAGTGGATCTTTCTTCCTGGCCTAAAAATTTATGGAACGCACCATACAGCAAAAATACATCATTGGTAAGTTTCCCCATATAAGGCGTATAGTTAAGACCTACGGAAGAACTTGTTCTGCTAAAAGGATATTTTGCCGCATTCCAGAATTGTGAAAATGCATCCGGTGAAGTTACCACCCCTTGATCTCCCATACCTCCAGCTCTTGCATCTGGTGCAATTCTTAGAAAAGGAGCTCCGGTTAATACTGGATTTATTTTACTTAAATCTTGCGAATAGCCTAAAAAACCAGCACTTAAACCAAATCCCAAAAGCAGTTTAGTAGTTAAATTCATATGTTGTCTTTTATATATTATCAGTTTTTTATAACAATTATTATCTATGTATTATTTAATTTATTTCAAAAGTACCATTTTTTCTACAGCTGTAGCACTTCCTTTGCATTTTTCTTGATTTTGACTTTTTGCAAATATCTTAAAAATATACGTACCTTTTGCAACAGTTGACCCAAAATCATCTCTTCCGTCCCATTCTATTGCCTGGCGAGGCGTTCTAAAGCCCTGTAGGAACGGTTCTGCAACGACAGGCTGAGATAATGTTCTCACTAATTTTCCCGTTATCGTATAGATCTGAACATTTACATCTAAGATATCATCGCAGTTGTGTTCAAACTGGATGTATGTTTTATTGGTAAACGGATTCGGCCAGTTCAGCGGTCTGTTAATGATCAGATGCTGATCGGTTTCATCCTTAACTTCAAAGTTTAACGTAGACGTTGTCGAATTATTGTTTATGTCCCAAACTTTAAATGTTAGCTGGTGTTGTCCTATTGCTAAATTCCTGAAAGGGTAGGTTACATTTCCTTTCTGATAGTCAGCAAGACCTGGGTTAAGGCATCCGTTTCCTTCGCCTGAAGCAAAGAAATCATTCAGGACAACCGTATTGATGATCTGTCCGTCAAGATAAACAGTAATATCGTGACCTACACCGGACCCAGTGGAGTTGATCCCCGTATCATCTGTAACACAAGCCAAAAGCATAGGATTCTGGTTGGTGATTCCTCCGTCTGCAAAATTTGTATTATTCATATACAGTTTTACTTTTGGAGGCTCATTATCATTGATCCCGTTCGGGTTGATATCTCCCACCTGTACTGCCTGGTTATTGAATACATCCATTGCTTTATTGTCCGCATAACCCAGTATTCTTCCCTGTCCTACGGCATAGTTGATATCCTTCGGTACATAGAATTCTACAGTGAATACTCCGTTTACTGCGGTTCCTGAAGCTTTAACAATAGCACTTCCTTCTTCTGTGTAATCCATGACAGGAGATAATACTCCGTCATTATTTAAAGTTTTTTTGTTCAGTCTTTTATCAAAAATATTGATAGAAACCCTTCCGTTGAAAGTAGTGTTAACAGTTCCGTTAGGATTGTTGATATGCCCTTTCACTTTAATGAAATCCAGACCTCTGATCAATCCCGGAACCGGAGATTCTATATTGTCTATAACAAGCTGCCTTTGAGGTCTGCTCAGTTTCATCGCCGGATCTCCAAGTAAATTTACTTTCAGATGGTCAATATTGGCTCCTTTTTGTTTTTTAGCATTTAAATGAGCATATCCTAAAGTTTCAAAATCGTCGCCGATCAGTTTGAAAATATTCTTTGTGTACAGATCTGTAAAGTTACGTCCGTAATCTACCCCAATAGCACGGCTTGATGTAATCATGGCAGCAGCACCTCCCTGTTTAAGCTTAATGAACTGTTCCCCTGCAGAAGAAGTAGCCGGTTCATCCCATAATGTAAATTCGCAGGTAATGGTAGATACAAACGGGAATCTGCTGTAAACATTGGAAAAGTTATTGGAGTTCTGAATTTCTGTACTCGTAAGTACTCTTTCCTGTGCCCATCCGTTGATGCCTCCATGCCCGAAATAGAACAGATAAAGACTGTTTCCGATATCATTTGAAATAGCCTGAGTCACCTGAGGAAATCTTTGTCCGGCCGCAGTACTTTGTGCCGGGAAAGCATCCAGATATAATTTTCTTACATTATATTCTTTCAGATCCTGCTGACCGGGAACCTCAAAAATACTGGACAGTGTATTATTCATTACTTCATGGAACGGACTTCCGCCGTCTTTATCATCATCTACTACAAAATCAAGCTTCATACGCCATTCCCCGAAAGGAGAAGACTGGCCGGGAAGAACGTTGTAATAGGCAAGGGTTTTACTGACCATATTTCCAGCTTCAGTTACATTGGCTGCAGGAATTCTGCCTACAGGAATATCAGGCAGGTTGTTTTCAATAGAAGATGCAGTCTGTGGCTGAGTCATTACAATATAGTCATCTGTTACAAAAGAACCGACAAAGTCTGCTGAGTTTTCACCATGATACGCAGAAACGATATTGGAATTGCCGGAGATTCTGTTTTTGTAGTCATATGAAGCATCTCCCAAAATGAATACATACTTAAGTCTTCCGCTGTTATTAAGTTTTGTTACAAAATCCCTTATAGCAGTAAGATCCCTGCTTCCGCTTCCGAATTCATTATAGATCTTGGCAGCATCTACGATCTCTACCGTATAATTATTTTTAGTCTGATGGTAGCTGGCCAGCCGCTGTGCCTGCCCCATCATTTCAGGAACCGTAATGATCAGGTAATCCACATTCTGCAGTCCGGAAAGATTCTGGTTGGCAACTCTTTCTACAAATTGAGGGTTATATGCCGCATCAGCACGGAAAGCCACAAATTCATTATTGAAATTTGGGTCAGAAGTAAAATAGCCGAAGTTAAAACTGCCTGCACCTCCTTTATTTACTCTTCTGTTGGCACTCGTAATATCAGTTACATCCCATACCTGCTCAAGGTTTGCAGCATTGGAAATACCGAAGCCGTAATTGGTGTTGCTTCCGCTGGCAATTGAGAAATCCCTGAAGTTCATCTGGGATCCGTTGAAAGTAAGATTTTCCTTATACTGTACTTCTGCATAATCAAAATGGAAAGCCCCGTTAGGATTTACAGAAATATTGGGGGCATAATTAAGGGTAATCTGGTTTCCGTTAAGGTTGGATATGGTTCCGTCATATCTTAATTGATAAAAATCAAATACATAATTATTGGTATTAGCCGGAACTGCCTGAACGATAGGATTTTGGTTGTTGATTTTAAATTCAACAGTATTCTGCTGGGATCTATAGCCTACCACCTGTGTTCTGTATCTGATGACATCACCAGCCTGTATTGGTGAACTGGTGGTAAAAGTTACTGCTTTGTCTGTTGTAAACGGTGCATCTTCTACCCAGATCCGTCCTACTTTTAAGAGATTCTTCTGGTCGTTATTGATGACCTGGTAATTATCATATCTTGTTATCAGATTACCGGCTGGAAGATTGACATCAACCGGCTGAACTCTTTTGCCGGCACCTTTATCAAAATTAATAAAATAATAAGAAAAATCTTCATATATATTTTTGACATTATTGCTTCTGTCCATTCTTGTATCCACTCTCTTGAAACCATTTCCGTTGGATAGATCGTAAAGATTATATCCGTCTGGTCCCTGAGCATAGAATAAAGCATAATCCCCGTCATTCCATACACCGTCTTCTTCACCCACTACCTGAATCGCATTTTCCTGAAGTGCGCTGTATTTGGTGTCCAGGTTGTATTCAGGAAGCATTACACCGCCGTTTCCATAAATTCTGAAATTTTTCGGATTTACAGAGGCAGGATTAATGCCGTTATCTTTTAAAAATTGTGTTGTAATTTTAAATATCCCGGACCTGTCTACTTTAATCTTATAAAAGCCACCGCTCGAAAGAGGGTTCGCTGTACTTCCCACTTTGCTTACATTTCCGGATCTGAAATTGTTGGGAGCAGCTGTTTCAGAAATATTAAATGAAGAAAGTCTTTGGATACGTCCTTTTACATTCTTAAACAGAGACACGCTGATGCTTGCATATCTTTCTCCTTCTAAAGTATAATAGCTAACATCCGCAATGTCGTAATCCGGCAGTCTGCCCTTATCAAGATCATATAAATCCTTTGTGGAAATATTTTCCCAGGCTAGGTCTGAAACTTTCAGTTGCTTTTCTCCTATTTTTTGTTTGGTTATGATAAAAACATTATTTTGGCTGAACGAAAAACCTTCATTTTTGAAATTCGGAAGATTTAATTTTGTGTCACCAAAATCTTGGATTTTAGAGCCTTCCCATTCTATGGCTTTTCTCTGGGCCCAAAGTGTTGATACAAAAGAGAATAGTAATAAAAAGGTGATTTTTTGTTTCATGTTTATTATTGAAATTTCTGAATTACAAATAAAATGAAAATTTTAGAATTAAATTGTGATACAATAAAATTAATTTGTTAACGTTTTTCAAAAAAATCAAATGTTTACTTGATTTATTGAATAATTTATTTTTTCTTTGTACTTTGAAAATATTTATATCGACTATGAAAAAACTAAAGTTGTTTTCATTAATAGCATTAAGTTCTACACTTGCATTAACCAGCTGTGGCGGATCCGGAACCAGCAAAGGAGGCGGTACTAAAAAATTTGTCAGCAAGACGGGTTGGAAACCAAACGAAAAACAAGGTTGGTTTTTTGCAGGAAAGCAACAAAAACAGAAGGGGTGGCCAGGAATGGTATATGTAGAAGGTGGAACTTTTACAATGGGATTAGTGAAAGATGATGTTATGCATGATTGGAATAACACACCGCGCAGAATGCAGGTAAGTTCATTCTTCATCGGAGAAACAGAAATTACTAACTACGAATACCGCGAATACCTTACATGGTTGAAGTATGTATTTCCACCAAGTGACCCCAGCTTCAAGGAGATCTATAACGGCGCTTTGCCAGATACTCTTTTATGGGACAACAAACTAGCTAGAAACGATTATAATGAAACGTATCTTCGTTCTCCGGAATTCGATTACTACCCGGTAGTAGGCGTTTCATGGACTCAGGCGAACAGATACTGTGAATGGCTTACAGACAGAGCGAATGAGAAAGCTTTAATGCAAGCCGGAGTTATTGCCAAAGATTTGTATATCAACGAATCCAATAACCAGGGCGGAACTGCATTTAACATGGATAAATTCAAAGCGAATGATCCGGAAATGCAGGGATATATCAACGAGAAAAGAATGCAGCAGAAATCTGGTATGAAAACAACCAACCAGAGACTTCTTTCTGCAAACAGAGCTCCAAATGCTTCAATGGTTCAGAAGTTCAGACTTCCTACCGAAGTTGAATGGGAATACGCTGCTCTTGGTATGGCTAAAAACAGAGAATACAACCAGTACTTAGGTAAAAAACCTGAGATCGAAAGATTAAGAGGTACCAAAGGAAGAGATAAAGGAATGTTCCTTGAAAACTTCAAAATGGGAAGAGGTGACTATTCAGGTATTGCAGGATGGAAAAACGACGGAGCTGCACAAACAGCAGACGTAAGACAATATCCTTCTAACGATCTTGGAATCTACGGTATGTACGGAAACGTTTCTGAATGGACGGCTGACGTTTACAGACCAATCATTGACGAAGATTTCAACGATTTCAACTACTATAGAGGAAACATGCCTCAGGCTATTGTAAGAAACGGTGACGGAACTTACAAAATGATCGACGAAGGTACGATCAAGTATGATACCTTAGCAGACGGCAGATTAGTATACAGAGGTCTTCCGGGACAGTTTGAAAGAGAAACTATTGCGGATCACAGAAACTACAGAGATGGTGACAGACAGTCTTCTTTAGAATATTACAGAGCTTCAGATTCAGCTTCTTCATTTGATATGTACAATGCTCCTCAGAGAAGATTTGTTGTAGATGCAGGTGGAAGAGTAAAACTTCAGAAAGATACCAGAGACAGAACATCTGCAGTATCTAATGATGTAAGAGTTGTAAAAGGTGGTTCTTGGCAGGATACAGCATATTGGCTGGATCCGGGACAAAGAAGATACAAAAACGAAGGCAAGGCTTACGGATGGATTGGATTCCGTGTTGCGCAGGATGCCAGAGCTAGTGATAAAGGCAGAACTAGAAGATAATATTTATCAAAAAATACTTATAAAAAACCTTCCGGATTTCCGGAAGGTTTTTTTATTTTTGAACTATGAAATCGCTTTGGCTAAAAAGTCTAAAAACACTTGTATAGATTTGGCGATTGCATGTGACTTCTTAAAAAAAATATATATTTCCACATGAATATAGAACAGTTTTATCCTTTATTTTTACAGTCAGATAAAGTGACGATCGACAGCAGAAAAGTTGGCAGAAATGATATCTTCTTTGCCTTTTCCGGTGAAAATTTCAATGCTGCAACCCTGGCAGAAAAGGCTGCTGATGATGGAGCTTTGGCAGTAATTGTAGAGGACCAGGAATTTCAAAATAAAGATAGAAATATCTTCTATGTTCCTTCTACACTGGAATTTCTTCAGCAGCTTGCTGTGCATCACAGAAATCAGCTTAAAATCCCTGTTATCGGGCTTACGGGGAGCAATGGGAAGACAACGACCAAAGAGATTATTCATGCAGTCCTTTCGGAGAAGTTCAGTGTACAGTATACCTCCGGAAATTTAAATAATCACATCGGAGTTCCGTTAACCATTCTTTCCATTAAACCTGAGCATGAAATGGCAGTGATAGAAATGGGAGCCAATCATCAAAAAGAGATTGAGCTTTTATGCAGCATTTCACAGCCGGATTTTGGATATATCACCAACTTCGGGAAAGCTCACCTGGAAGGCTTCGGTGGATTTGATGGCGTGATCAAAGGAAAATCTGAGCTGTATGAGTATTTGAAAACACATCATAAAACTATTATCGTCAATGAAAATGATCCGATACAGGCAGAAAAATCGGAAAACTATACACCTAAAATTACCTTTGGGAAAGATACTTCCGATTACCGGTTCGGACTGTTTTCCGAAGAACACTTTGTAGGATTAGAATATAAAAACTCAAAAGCGGTTTCGAAGCTGACCGGAGAATACAACTTTACCAATTTATGTGCAGCAGCAAGCCTTGGCCTTCATTTCGGGATCAGCTTTGAAAAGATAAAACATGCTGTTGAAAACTATACTCCGACCAATATGCGTTCGCAGGTCGTGAAAAAAGAAAACACAACATTGGTTCTGGATACTTACAATGCCAACCCAAGCTCTATGACTGCCTCACTGCATAATTTTGTAACTTTTGAAGGCAGTAAGGCTATCATTATTGGTGATATGCTTGAATTGGGAGAGGAGAGTGTAAAAGAACACCAGGATATTTTAAAACTCGCCCAGGAATTAGCTTTTGACCAAATCATTACGGTAGGAAAGTACTTTAAAGCCGTCAATTCTTCATCACTGTCTTTTGAAAATACGGCAGACTTGATAGCATATCTTAAGCAGAATAAAATCCATGCAGAAAATATACTGTTAAAAGGTTCAAGAGGAATTGCGCTTGAAAAGTCAATTGAATTTATTTAAGCTTTGAGTTCCAGAATTCTTTTACGATTAATTTAATATTTTGGAAAGTGCTTGGGAAAACTTCATCTTCGATCTGGGTGGTGCTTTTCCAGGCAACTTCTGTAATTCCTTCTTCTATCTGCGGTTTTGAAGTGTCTTCTCCATTGAAGTTCATTTCAAACCAATGGGTGCATTTAAGGATTTTTTCACCATTTCTTTCAATGTAGATATGGTAGGTTGTATTGATGAATTTTACCAGTTCCACATTTTTCAGCCCTGTCTCCTCCTCAATCTCTCTTACAGCCGATTCTTCACGGGATTCGCCTTTTTCCATTTTACCCTTGGGAAGATCCCATTTGCCTAACCTTTTAATGAAAAGCAGCTTTCCATCCGGATTACTGACAAGGCCTCCTGCAGCTTCTATGATTCTGAACAGCTTCTGGAATTCGCTCCAGATTTCTTCAATATTCTCACCGAAAACATTAAGTTCTTTTACAGATGTATTTTCCAAAAGATCCAATGCAATCTCTAAAGTTGTGAAACTTTCGTACCTAAGTTCTTTTTCAAGAGGCTCGGGATGCTTAGACACTAATAATTTTTTTTCGTTCACAAAAACTTTATACATATATTTGTAAGAATTAAGAATTTAAATACAAAAATAAAAAATGAATTTAGAAGGACGAAAGATTATTGTCAATAAATCATCTAAAGACTTGTCTGAAATATTGAAATCGCCTGAAAACTATAAAGATTTTATGCCGGACGGTCTTCAGAAATTTGAAACCAGAGATAACGGGTTCAAATTCGGTCTTCAGGGAATGCCTGAAATTGCTTTGAAAATAGATGAAGTGAACGAGCAGAAAGCCGTTTTGAAGTCTGCAAGCTCAAGTTTGGATTTTACCCTGACAGCGGCTTTAAACCCTATCAACGAAAATCAAACTGAAGTTCAGATGCTTTTTGAAGGGAAATTTAATCCTTTTATCAAAATGATGGTAGAAAAACCGCTTCAGAATTTTATCAATACACTGACAGATAAGATCGAAGTTTACAAATAATATGAAAACCTTCAGCAATGGAGGTTTTTTTATGTCAATACCCCTGAGCTGTGATCTTTGGTACTGCCGGTTGCAGAAGAAAGGACATTGATCTCATTCTTCATCCTTAAAACTCCCATAAAGGCAAAAATAAGCGCTTCTTTATGGTCAATGATCTGCCTTTCCGGAATGATGACGGTAAATTCTGTTTTTTCTCGGATCTTATCGATAAGACATGTATTATAGCTGCCTCCGCCAGTGCAGAGAACATTCTCTAAACGGTTTAAATTAATCACATTGGAGATCTGCTGAGCCACATGTTCAGTAAAGGTAGCCATAGCATCCGTTACATCAGTATTTTCAAGGAGTGGAAAAATAGATTCGTTGCACCATTCAACTCCTAAAGATTTAGGATGTGGCTGATTGTAAAAATCCAGAGAATTAAGCTTGTCCAGAAGGTCCTGATCAACGTTGCCTTTTCGGGCTAAATCTCCGTTTTCGTCAAAATTTTTATTGAATTTATTCGCAAGCCTGTTCAGGACAATATTGACAGGAGCAATGTCAAAAGCTATTCTTTTACCATTCTGTTTTAAAGAGATATTGGAAAATCCGCCCAGGTTCAGGCATGCATCATAGTCAGAAAAAAGCAGTTCGTCGCCGATGGGAACTAAAGGAGCTCCGTTTCCTCCCATCAATACATCCTGGCTTCTGAAATCGTAGATAACCGGAATCCCTGTTTCTATTTTGATGGCTCTGCCGTCTCCGATCTGAAGAGTAAATTTCTTTTTAGGCTGGTGAAAAACCGTATGGCCGTGAGAAGCAATCAGGTCGATACTTTCAAGATGATTACGGTCAATAAATTCTCTGACCTTCCGGCCGAGATAAAAACCATATTCCGAATGAAGTTCCAGTAATTCTTCTGAAGATAAATGAATCGAGTTTCTGAGTTTATCTTCCCAGTTTTTAGAATAGGGAAGGGTTTCAGCCTTTAAGATTTGAAAATTCCAGTCCTCCTTTTTTTCAAAAGCAGCGAAACAGATATCCAGACCATCCAGACTGGTTCCGGACATGAGCCCAATAACCTGAACTTTCATATTACTGGGGTGTTTTTTTTTCTTCGAGTCTTTTGGTACTGAAATCTCCAGAATTATTGAAGAACGTATATTCGGAGAAATCATCCTTGGCTGTCATACCATTGGCACCAACGAGAGTAGAACCGTCTTCCATGGTGACATATACCGTATCTTTGGTGTAAATCCTTTTCTTTTTCTGATCCCAGTAAATACTCTGCATCGCGAACCGCTGTCCTTCATTGGTGGTAATCCTTACATCGCCTTTGGCCTCATAAAATCTTTTATATTCAAAAATACGGGCATATTTAGCGGTGATCTTACCGGGTACTTTAGGTTTTTTTTTATCAAAAAATTCAATGTTGATTCCTCTTTTAGCCACAATATATGGGCTGTCTATCAATTGATATTTTTCAATAATCGGAGCTTTGGCTTTTAAAGATATAAATCCTGAGTCTCTTTGTATAATATTGGCATTATTAATGATCTCTGACGGAAAGTTCTTGCTTTTGTTTCCATTGGCTTTGGTAAGATCTTCCTCACAGGATGTCAATATAAAAAATATAGCACAACTAAAAAGGCATGCTATATTTTTATATGATATTTTTTTTGAAAAATTCATTTTAGTTGTACAGAGTCTTTCTGAACCATCTGTCAGCAAAATTGAAACCGACTTTTAAGTTGATGAAATTCTGGTTGATCAGGTTGTTATCAAGAGTTCCTCTCTTTCCAAGTTCAAGACCAAGTTCAAGACCGCTCATCCTTGTAATGCTGCTTGTTTTGAATGGAAGCAATACTCCGGCAGAGATCCCAAACTTATTGATGCTGGTACCATTTATCTTAAGATTTCCTCTTTCATAGAAAGCCCCGTATCTGTAGGTTACCCTTGAGAAGTAGTTTCTGAAGTTATTATAATTCGGCAGATACCATCCTCCGGCAGAAATTCTGTAACTGTCCTGGAAGTCAAAAGTTTTTCCGAAATAAGAAATATCTTCACCTTTTTTATAATCAAGCTGTCCCGAAAAGAACCAGTGATTCTCACTTCCATATCCAACCCCTAAAGAGGCCTGCAATGGAAGAAGGTTTTTAGAGCTTGTACTTTTCTTATCTATAACGGTTTCTAAAGCTTTAACAGTTTGTGCTGCATCAGAATATATATAAGTACTGTTGATATACTCAGTAGTCATATTGCTGGTATTGCCAAATGTCGCCGTAGCCCCGATGGTTAATTTTTTGTCAGTACGTGTATTTATGGTTTGGTAGCTACCTCCAAGAGTGAAGTTAAAGTTTTTGATGCTGTTTTTGGTTTCATAACCGTTGATATATTCAGCATTAGAAACTCCGTCTTTATCAAAAGATCTAAGCTCATTCAAATCATAAAGATTTCCGAAATAAAGATTGGCTCTTAAACCTACTGCGAAATTCTGATCGATTTTATAAGAAACAGCTGCCTGTGCTGTATTCAAGGTTCCACTTCCTTTAAAACGGTTGGTATAATATCCGCTGAGTGTTTGAACATTATCTATCGTTTCGTAGATTTTAGTCGTATTTAAAATCTCATAGCTCTTCGAGCTGTAAGGCTGATAAGATAGTCCCATCTTTACCTTTGGAGACAATGGAAATGCCAATGCAATATTAGAAAGATACGTAGAATGTTTGGTAGACTTCGTATCGTTATAATCTGTTTTGAAGTAATTGTTTTCGTTGGTAGCCTCAAGCCTGATGCTTGTAAGCTCGAAATTAGAGTTATTCGCAGGGTTTGCGAAATTGAAGCTGCTCGTGAAATCACTGATATAAGCAGTAGATATACCACCCATGGAGGCAGTTTCAATCGTATTATCATATTTTACATCTCCAATTCCATAAGTTGCATACGGAGAGTTACTTATACTCTGTGCATTTAGGAAGTATCCAACTGATATGAATGATACGGCAAAGATTTTTTTCATTCTTTATTTTTAAAACAATGCGCAAATATCTTAAATATTAATGAATTGTAAAAATTATATGTGGTTAAAGTTTGTTAAGGGGGATGAATAGCCATAATTATGACGAATTGTTAATTGTGAATACGCTTTGCTTGGGATTTTATGCCCTGTTTATAAATTATATTACTAAAATTTGCCATTTACATGCGAAGCAAAATTCACATTTCAGAAATCATCCGTTCTAAAAATTCTTTATCTTTGGAACATGAATTGGGAGAATATCGCCGGACAGGAAAATCTGAAAAAACTTCTTCGTGAAAGCATTGCTGAAAACAGGGTAAGCCACGCACAGCTTTTCTTAGGAAAAGAAGGATATGGTACATTTCCTATGGTTTTGGCCTATGCCAAAGAAATTTTTAGCTTGGAAAATGAGCATGCTGCTTCAAAAGTGGAACATTTGAACCATCTGGATCTGCATTTTAGTTTCCCTGTTTTTACCGATAACAAAAATTCTTTAAGCAAAAATAAATTTGAAGAATTCAGGGAAATGATCATGGCTTCTCCCTATGCGAGCTATGATGATTGGACTGCTTTCCTTGAATCTGAAAATAAACAGCTTTTTATTTCTGCAGACGAAATTGATGACCAGAACCAGAAGTTTGCTTTAAAAAGCTTTGAAGGCGGAACCAAAATTCTGATCGTATGGAGAGCTGATAAAATGAATATTGCTGCCGCTAATAAATTCCTTAAATTTTTGGAAGAGCCGCCGGCAAAAACACTTATCCTTCTTACTGCAGAAACAGCTAATGATATGCTTCCTACTATTCTTTCAAGAACGCAGATTGTGGAAGTTCCAAGGATCAGTGATGAAGATCTTGAAAACTATTTTAAGAAGAACTTCCAGATTTCAGAAGAAAAAGTAAGAGAGATTGTTCACGAAGCACAGGGAGATCTCAATGAGGCCCTGAAAATTTTAAATTCCGGACATAAAAGCGACGAATTCGAAAAACTTTTTATCCAATGGGTGCGTGATGCATTTATGGTAAAGAAGAAACCGCAGTTCCTTAAAAGTATTATCCTCTGGGCCAGAGAAATTGCAGGCTGGAACAGGGAAAAACAGAAAAATTTCCTGAACTACTGCTCTGAGATCTTCAGGCTTGCCCTGCTTCAGAACTACCAGTCCGAGAATCTGGTATACAAAAAGATCAATGCAGATGGATTCAACTGGGACGGTTTCTCAAAATTTATCAGCGGTGCCAATATTGAAAGTATTCTGGAAGAAATCAGCACTGCTGATCTTCATTTAACCCGAAACGGGAATCCTAAAATTGTCTGGACAGACCTTGGGATTAAACTATCACGTTACATTCACAAAAACTCATAGTTCAGCCAAATTTACAGCTGATTTTTTATCATACTATAAAGTCCGGATCCGTTCCGGACTTTAATATTGTGCGGAATTCTTAAGGTTCTTAATTTTTTTCTATAAAATTTTCTTGCTTCAATACCATTAATTTTCAGCTGTTTACTTTGGCAGAAATTAAAAATATATTAAAAAATCAATCAATCGTTTGATTTGTTTAAAATCTTATGTAAATTTGCGCCCTGAAAAATAGAATTGCTATGGTTTCAAAAGAAGAAAATATATTATTTGCTGCAGAGAAGCTTTTTGCTGAAAAAGGCTTCGAAGGGACTTCCACCAGGGAGATTTCCAAGGCAGCGAATGTAAACATCTCTATGATCTCTTATTATTTCGGGTCTAAGGAAAAACTGTACGAGAAATTAGTGGAATACAGAATGAATGAAGGGCAGTTCTTTGCCAAAGATATCCTTGAAAGAACCGACATCAATGAATGGCAGAAAATAGAAAAGATTGTAGACCAGTTTTCCGGAAGAGTAAGACATCACAAATGTTTTTACAGAATTATGCAGCGTGAGCAGCTTCACACGGAAAATCCGCAGATCGTGGAATTTCTGAAGCAAACCAAAATGGGCTTTATCTCCATGTATTCGCAGGTCCTTGAAAGCGGTCTGAAAAAAGGAATTTTTACAAAAAACCCTCCTATCTATCTACTTCATGCCACCGTAAGCGGGACTTTGTTTTATGCATCCAATGCCAAAGAGATGTACAAAGAATTCTTGAATGATACGGAAGACGATGAAGTTTTTGACGAAAAGTACTACACAGAACTTAATAAACATATAAAATATTTACTAAAAGACCTTTTAGGTTATGAAGAGAATAAATAACTCGGTATTGGCATTATCCCTCTTTATGGGAGTTGCAGCCATAAATGCCCAGGAGAAAAAACAGCTGCCCCTTGATGAAGCCGTACAGCTGGGAATCCAGAACAGTAAAAACCTTAGGATCGATGCCGCGAAAATTGAAGAAGCTACGGCAGATCTTTTAGAAGCCAAAAACAGGCAGCTTCCGGAACTGAAAGTTTCGGGCAGCTATATGTACCTTCCTACTAAACCCACTGTTGATTTAAAGCTTTCCGGTGTTTCGGGAGCGGGAGCAGGTGGTCCGGAAGTACATCAGGTTGCTTATGGATCGGTTAATCTTAGTGTTCCTGTTTATAGTGGCGGAAGAATCAAATACGGTATCCAGTCTGCCAAATATTTGGTGGAAGCATCGAAATTAAGCACAGAAAATGACAAAATAGCGATTGCTTATAATGTTGCCCAGGCTTATAATAATTTATTTAAGGCAAATCAATCCATCAAAGTTTTAGAAGAAAACCTTACGGCTTCTCAAAAAAGGGATGAAACGTTTCTAAAGCTTGAAAACAATGGGGTTATTGCTAGAAATGACCGTTTAAAGGCAAATCTTCAGACTTCAAATATCGAGCTGCAGCTATTGGAAGCTAAAAACAACTACAATATTGCCAATATCAATATGGACCTGTTACTTGGAATCCCGGAAACGACAGAAATTGAAGTGGACCCGAATTACATTGATGAAGGGTCAGAAGTAAAAACAGTTGATTATTACGTAAATGAAGCCAGGGAAAACCGTAAAGACTTACAGGCCTTGGCTCAGCAAAGAAAAGCGGCAGAACTGGGTACAAAATCTGCAAAGGCTGAAAACCTTCCTTCCATAGCATTTACCGGAGGATATGTAGCGGCAGATATTCCAAAATTCCTTACCATCTACAATGCTGTAAACGTTGGAGTTGGAATTTCTTACAATTTATCCAATATCTGGAAAGAAAACTCTTCATTGAGACAGTCTCAGGCAAGAGAAAAACAGCTGGCAGCAAACGATGAATTGCTGAATGATAACATTAAGCTTGATGTCAACAGAGAATATCAGAATACGGATTACTCTAAAAAGAGAATCACAGTATATGAAAAAGCTGCTGAACAGGCCAATGAAAACTACAGGATTACCAAAAACAAATACGACAACGGTCTTGCAACCATGACAGAACTTCTGGATGCGGACGCAGCCCAGATATCAGCCAACGTTGGCGTGATCAATGCCAAAGCAGATGCCGCTTTAGCGTACAGAAAACTATTACAGACAACAGGAACTTTAACAATTAAATAATTAGACTGAAACCAAAATGGAAAATAATAAACCAACCGTTGAACTTGAACCTAAAAAGAAAAAAAGTTTCGTTTTTCCTATCATCTTAGCCGCTGTCGTAATCGGTGGAGGAATCTATGGATACAGAGCTTTTACCTACGGACAGTATCACGAAGAGACTGACGATGCACAGATCACATCCAATATGGCGCCGGTAATTTCTAAAATTTCCGGGTATGTAGCCGAAGTAAAAGTAAAAGATAATGAGTTTGTAAAAAAAGGAGATACTTTGGTGATCCTTGATAACAGGGATCAGAAAATGGCCCTTGAGCAGGCTCAGGCTGCCCTGTTAACAGCCAGAAGCAATATTTCAAATGCAGAAGCTACCACTACGGCTACTTCAAAAAATATAAGCTCTTCCCAGGCAGCGGTAACAACAGCCAATGCACAGATAGAAGCCGCAAAAGTAAACGTTTGGAAAACGTCACAGGATCTGAAAAGATATGCCAATCTTGTAAAAGACCATTCTATTACAGAGCAGCAGTATGAACAGGCTTTAGCGGCCAAGCAGTCTGCTGACAGACAGTTACAGGTTTTAGTTGATCAGAGAAACCAGATTGCACAGCAGACTACCATTGCGTCTTCTCAGACTGCAGCAAGTTCTCAGCAGATCAGTGTTGCAGGCTCAATAGCAAAACAGAGAGAAGTGGATGTTGAAAATGCTAAATTAAACTTATCATACACCGTAATCCTGGCCCCGGAGGATGGATATGTAGGTAAAGTTTCCACTCAGGCAGGCCAGTATCTGCAAGCCGGATCACAACTTTTTGCTTTGGTTAAAAACGACCAGAAATGGGTGGTGGCCAACTTTAAAGAAACACAGGTAGATAAAATGGTAGAAGGGCAGAAAGTTAAAATTGAGATTGATGCTTTCCCTGACCAGGAATTTGACGGAGTTGTAAGCTCATTCTCTCCTGCAACAGGAGCTACTTTTTCAATCCTGCCTCCGGATAACGCCAGCGGTAACTTCGTGAAAGTGGTTCAGAGACTTCCTGTAAAGATAGATTTTGTAAATCTTGATAAGAATATTGCAAAAAAACTAAGAACAGGAATGAACGTTAAAGCAGAAGTATCGCTTAAATAATATTAAAACTGTGAAATAAGTGAATTGTCAATTTTGCTGGAGTAAGTCAATTATTGAAGATAATATGAAGCTGAAAAATTGATAATGAAGTTGATTAACCATTGACAATTCACCTTTTTACATCATAAAAGCTATGCAAGAATCATTAGTAGAATATGGAGCCCGGAGAGTGATCATTACGATCACAGCAATCCTCTGTGCTCTGCTTGAAATTGTGGACTCCACGATTGTGAATGTTGCCCTGAATGAGATGAAGGGGAATCTTGGAGCCACACTTTCTGAAGTAGGCTGGGTGATTACAGCTTATGCAATCGGTAACGTAATTGTGGTACCGATGACGAGCTGGCTGTCACAGCAGTTCGGACGTAGAAATTACTTTGCTGCTTCCATCATTATTTTCACCATATTTTCGTTTTTATGCGGAAATGCCACCAATATCTGGGAACTGGTATTTTTCAGGCTGATGCAGGGAATCGGTGGAGGAGCACTCCTGGTGACTTCCCAGACGATCATTACAGAATCGTATCCTATTGAGAAAAGAAGTATGGCACAGGCTATTTATGGTTTGGGAGTAATTATTGGCCCAACTTTAGGTCCGCCACTGGGAGGATATATCGTAGATAACTTCAGCTGGCCGTATATTTTCTATATCAATATTCCGATTGGAATTGCAGCAACGCTGATGACCTTACAGTTTGTGAAAAGCCCTAAATATGCTGAAAAACGGAAGGTCTCAGATGTAGACTGGATCGGAATTGCGTTATTGGCTGTTACTGTAGGATCTTTACAGTTTATTCTGGAAAGAGGACATGAAGAAGACTGGTTTGAAAGCGGAATGATCGTAACATTTACCATATCGGCCATTCTGGGGTTCATTCTTTTCCTATGGCGGGAACTTACCTTCAAATATCCCATCGTGGAGCTCAGGGTACTGAAAAACGGGAACTTAAGGATCGGAACGGTCATGTCATTCGTTTTAGGATTTGGATTGTATGGTTCCACATTCATTGTACCGCTGTACACACAGAGTATTTTGGGATGGACGGCCCTGCAGTCGGGAGCGTTGATGATTCCGGCGGCCCTGACAACAGCCTTTATGATGCCAATTATCGGAAGACTTCTTTCAAAAGGGGCAAAACAGCAGATTTTGGTGTCTTTAGGATTGTTCATCTTCTTTGTCTATAGCTTCTGGGGTTATAAGATCCTTACGCCGGATACCAGTAAAGATGCCTTTTTCTGGATGCTGATCGTAAGGGGAGCTGGCTTGGGACTTCTGTTTATCCCAATCACCTCGCTGTCATTGAGTACGCTGAAAGGGCAGGAAATTGGTCAGGGTGCAGCATTTACAGGGATGATGCGGCAACTCGGAGGCTCATTCGGGATTGCAGCGATCACCACGTTTATTGCCAATGCAGGTCAGAAGTACAGGCTTAATCTGATCTCCCATCTGGATGAAAACAGTTTTGATGTACAACAGCGGCTGAACGCATTAAAAGCCAGCTTTGTAGCAAAAGGAATGACTCCCGATGCAGCCATGAATGCTGCTTATAAAATGCTGGATATGTCGGTTACCAAACAGGCTACCGTACTTTCGTATATGGATGTTTTCCTTTATTTAGGAGTCATATTCCTCGTATGTATACCGTTTATCCTTTTTATTAAAGAAAGGAAAAGCAAAGAAAAAATAGATTTAAGTGAAGCCATGCACTAATTGAATTCAATATAAAACCTCCGGATTTCCGGAGGTTTTTTGTGAAAATAATACAAATATTCCTGCTTAATATTCTTAAAACTTAAAAGCCCTTAATGGTTTTAAAAGTTATTAATTTTCGCCGTCCACTCTATACCACTGATGTCAATCAGCTTTACCGTATGGATCTCTTCTCTTTCCATTAAAATATCATTAAGATTCAATGTAAGATCAGCCTTTGAGCCCAGCGGAATAACCAGGCTGTGTTTTCCGGTTTTTATTTTAGCTACATAATGATTCCTGATGTTTTCTTTTGGAAATTTTGACAGTTCTGTATGGTTTAAAGCTTTCATAATCTTCCCGTTTTTATTCAGAATATGAATGCCGATCAGAAAAGAGCCATAAACATCCACACCTTCTGTTCTGTACACTTTAAATTTTAAATCTGAACCTTCAATGGAAACATTTGAAATCTCAATCTTTGGTTTTACAGATTTATTGTGCAGCGTTCCCCAGACTCCACCGTGAAAATACTGGTTGGTGTACAGCGTAAGCCCAAAAATGAATGCTGAACCAGAGAGCACAAGTATTTTCGGTTTCGATAAAGGAAGAACACCAGATCCCAGCCAGAGAAACCATTTTTTGCGGGTGAAGTTCTTATTGTTCTTGATGAAGTAATGATCCAGGGAAAAAGAGCCGCTTCCGGTAAGGAATAAAACAAATCCGCCAGCAATTCCCAAAACACCGATCTGCCATTCATCCAGGCAGGTGGTGCCGATCCAGCCGGAGCCTAACAAAATTCCCATCGCAAGACCAAAAACACCGATGCTCATTAATCTTGTAAATAATCCCAAAATAATAAAAAGTCCTACAACAGCTTCTACGATGGTAAAAGTAACCATGGAAGTATGTAAAATATCCGGATGGGTAACCAGATATTCTATAAGAGGTTTTATTCCTAAAGCGTTAGGAAGAAAATGATTGAATTTTTCCCCGATATATCCGGCTTCATCCGGGATAAGTTTGTTTTCGAGAACGAGTCTGCGCCAGAAGGCTGAAAAATAGGTCCATCCGATAACAAGACGGAGTGACAATGTGTAAAGTCCGGCCATGTCGTAAGACCGGCTGTCTGAAATATGTTTCATTGAAATTGTATTGTATTAAAAAACTGTTTATTGAAAATTGATCAGGTTAAAAAATCTAAGCCAGATCTAATTTCAGTCTTTTAAATAGAATATATTTTGGAGGACTGTTTCCGGAAGTATGTCCGGAATATGGACTGAAAGCAATCTTTTCTTCTCTGAAACTGTGAGCTGCCTTTAAAGTGAAAAGAAAATCTTTGCTTTTAAGTTTTGTATCAGCCTTTGAAATGATGCTCCGCGAAAATGAAGTATCAGCAGAAAAGTCACATCCAGAGAAAGCACCGGCTGTTACCTTTACTTTATTTAAGCCGCTGATATGCTGGATATCAAAAATACCGAGAAAATCTCTTTTTACGGAACATGGTGATAATGAAAACACCAGTATAAGCATCATGATGAGTGCTTTGTGATATTTCATATGGGTTTCTGGTATTGGCATTTTTACAAAACTACACTTTATTTTAGATGTAAGCTTATGAATTGCAGAAATTCATCCTGCCGGTCCACAAATAAGTAGTGTGAACAGTTTCAGAAAAAATATAGATCAAACATATTTAAAATTTAAAATGCTGCTGACTAACAGTTGTCACAAACCTGTCTTATCTTTATAGCCTGAATTGTGCATCACCCCAACAGAAAAATATTTAAATGAGTTATTGTTTAGCCATAGAAGGAATGCAGCCTGAAAGCAGAAAAGAGCTGCATAAAAATTACCACGATAATTATTACGGATTTCCGATTCATGATGACAACGAGCTTTTTGGAAGACTGATCCTGGAAATCAACCAGGCAGGACTGAGCTGGGAAACCGTTTTAAAGAAAGAAGAAAGCTTTAGGAAGGCCTATAACAATTTTGATATTCAAACTATCGCCGCTTATACGGAAGAAGACCGTGAAAGACTGCTGAACGATCCCGGAATTATCCGGAACCGGCTGAAAGTGAATGCTGCCATTGAAAATGCCAGAACCATTGTAGAATTACAAAAAGAATTCGGATCTTTTGAAAAGTGGCTGGAACATCATCATCCGAAAACCCTTCAGGAATGGATGAAACTGTTCAAGAAAACATTCAAGTTTACGGGCGGAGAAATTGTGAATGAGTTTTTAATGAGTACCGGATACCTGAAAGGCGCTCATGCCGAGAACTGTCCTGTTTATCAGCATGTACTGGAACAGAAACCGCTTTGGCGAGAATAGGGTTTAAGAGTTTTGGGTTTTATAAACAGCAGCTTCAGAATCTATTTGATCCGAATAATTTGGTCAGAGAATTGGCTAAAACTAAGAGTATCAACCATGAGCGCTGAAATAAATGAGAAAATTATTTTCCTGGCCTTCAAAGGTAAAAATAGTCGAAGTAGATTCCGAGCTGATATTCATAAAGCCCCTTATTGACATTTTGAAAATGGTACATTTTTTTTCCCTTTGTGACCGATTTCAAGGAGTTAAAAAAACGTTCCACCTGTTCTGATCTTTCAGAATCGTTCACACTGAAATTCTTTGAGCTTTCACATTCAAAAAACCATTTATGTATTGCTTTTTTGAATCCGGATTCAGTTATTTCATCGATAGCCAGCTCTTTATTATCTTTTAAATCAAAGTTAGTCCTCATGAAATCCGCAGCATCAATTGAATAATCAAATGCAACGATATCAAATTCATAGAAATAATTGGCACTGGGATTATTTCTCAAAGCATGGGCAGATAAAATCTCTTTTAAAAAATCTAATGTAACCATCATTAAATATTTTTATATTGGTTAATTACATAAAAATGGCTATTCATCAATAGGGACGGGCTTTAGCCCGTTCAATGAATAAACAAATCAATTGGCTTTAGCCAAAATTTAAATTCAACGATTTTATATGTTTTCAGATTCAGAACATTTATCACGCATAATTTCCTTATGCTCCTTACCCCATTTTTCGAATTCCAGGATAATGGGCTTTAGTTTATAACCGATTTCGGTGAGCTCATATTCCACACGTGGAGGAACTTCAGCATAGACTGTTCTGGTTATGATTCTGTCTTCTTCAAGCCTGCGAAGCTGTAAAGTAAGCATACGTTCTGTGATATTGTTCAGTTTTTTCCTGAGTTCTCCGAATCTCAGCTTACCGTTGATGAGATAGCAGCAGATTGCAAGTGCCCACTGCCCGCCAATTGTATTGGAAGCATAGATCTCGGGACATTCATCAGAAAGGGCTTTCTTATTGGCAAAATTGGTGGATGTTTCCTTTATTTTAGTCATTACTTACATTTTTTATAGTACCGTACAATTGGGTACTACTGTTGAAAATGTAAGTTACGTATATTATTTTTGCTGAAGAAATTTAGACTAAAAATGAAAACATTAATTATAGTCATTCACCCGGAAATAGAAAAATCAGTGATCAATAAAAGATGGATCGCAGAACTGAAAAAGCATCCTGAAAAATATACTGTTCATTCATTGTATGAAGTCTATCCGGATGAAAAGATCGATGTCGCGAAAGAGCAGCAGCTCATGGAATCTTATGATAGGATCGTTTTCCAGTTTCCTTTTTACTGGTTCAGCAGTCCGCCTCTTTTGAAAAAATGGTTGGATGAGGTTCTTCTTTACGGCTGGGCTTACGGAAGTAAAAGCGGGTATAAATTAGGAGGAAAGAAAATAACCCTGGCGGTTACGGCTGGAATTGACGAAAAAGGCTACAGCACATCCGGAAAATATAAATATACCATGAACGAGCTTTTCCGACCGTATGAACTGACTTTTGACTATATCAGAGCTGAATACAAAGAGCCATTCGTCTATTACGGAATAGAAAACAATCCTTCGGACAAATGGGTTGAGAGGAGTGTGCCGATATATCTGGAGTTTTTGGATGGTTTGTAAAGGAAGTTTTGTAATCGTGATCTTGAAATATTAACATTTTCCTTACCCCACTGTCGGTGTATCCTCTTCCTTCAGAATCTTTTTCTCCTTCATCGAAAGCATCATCCTTTCATATTTATATTTTTCCCAATCAAACTGATTGAGAAAATCCAGGGCAGCCTGAAAACCTCTGTTGAAAAGATCCTCCTTTTCCTCTCTTTTCATGAAGAAATTCAGCCAGCTGCTTGTGCCGCAATTAACTGACTGGATGCTGTAAAGGTGGTAAAAGCTGTGTTTGGTAAGAAATGATTTGTCATTAAACCCTTTTAAAGTACTGATGATATTTCCAGCGTAAGAAAAAGGGGTTTTAAGAATTTCCTCACTGGTTTTTCCTTTCTCCGAAAGAATGGCGGAATCACTCGTAAGCTGCACCCCGAAAAGCGGCATTCTGGGATAGAATACATCGCTGGCGTGGAAAATGTCAATGGGAAAATTAGAAATACTTCCCCCATCAATAAATAATCCGGCCGGGTAGATCTCTTCCGGTTTCGTACTCATCCAGAATTTCCAGGCATATTTCACAGAATCATCATCCTTATTGATTCTTTTCTGGAAAGGCTCAAAAAAGAAAGGAACAGACATAGAGGCCCGGACAAATTCGGCTGGGCTTATATGCTTCAGTTCCTCTTCCGACCAGTATAGATTAGCCATTGTGGGAAGTTCTACTTTTATTTTGGCATTAATATCAGTAGCAATGACAACATATTCCGAGCGGAGCTGATAAAAGGGATTGTTCTTATAATAATCATTGTTGACGGCACTTTCATAGAATATCCTGTAACGTGTCCGGTCAATATGTTCAAGATTCTTTTCCTTGATAGCTTCTATACTTTTCAGTGCTGTCATATAATATTCCTGGCCATTTCCGTAACGGTAATTAAGGTTGAGGTCCTGTTCTTTCTGAATAAATTTCTCATTTAGGTTAGCCACTGTTTTAATCCCGAAACCGTCCAGAACACTTTGCATGGTATTTAAAAATGTATTTCCCGGATTGAATCCGCTGTTCTGCTTCCTGAAGTCATTATAAAACTTTTTAATACAGAAAAAGGCAATGATTACCGGAATCAACGGGATAAGGAAAAGAAGTTTGGCATTTAGCGTGGTTTCAGGCTGCGCTGCAAAAGGAATAATAACAAGAATAATCATAATGACCGCTGCAATAATGGCATTAATCTTAAAAAAATCCTTATTGTTCAGGATGGCATGGATGGTTGTTTTAACGTAGGCTTTTCCGTCCATAAAATCTGAAAAATTCCAGCTGAAGAGAATATCCTTAATCACTTCACTTTTAGCCTCCTCTTTGGTCTTACACGCAGCAATAAGCATGGTATTGATTGCTCCGGCACTGGTTCCTGCTATTTTCAGAAAACGGACCCCGAAGATTTCCAGACCATAAAGATAGCCAACCAGCGCACTGCCCCAAACACCGCCTCCTTCCTGAACAAACTCTACATATTGGTTTCCCTGAGCATCCAGCAGGTCAGAAAACTCTTTAGTGGAAATATTTTCATGCAGGGCAGAAAGCTTTTCTTTAGACTCCCTGGAAAGGACATTTTCCTCGAGAATTTTGTTTAATATTTCAGTGTTCATGGTGGTTTGGTGTTTGTATTTGATGTTTAGGCGCCCAGGTTTTTAAATATTTATGCTGTTAAGGCTCAAAAATCAAGCTTTTCGGCTAAAATTTTAAAAATATAAATGAACGGCACTCAATTTTATTTTCGATACAATCTTTGCATCTTAAAAACAGTTTTAATCCTAATAAAAATGAGTGCCCTTGCGTTAGCCAACAATAAAACATTTTAAAGCTAACAACAAATCTTCGATATTTTTCCCCATTTTATTTACCATTGCTTACGTCTGGCATAAATAAATGTACAGATTACGACCAATGCCATAGCACCTACCGTTATAAAATATCCATATTTATGATGCAGCTCAGGCATATTGTCGAAATTCATTCCGTAAAGCCCTGCAATAAAAGTGATCGGCAAAAAATAGACGGAATAAATGGCCAGAACTTTCATAACCTGGTTGGCTTTCTGATCAGACAGCGCAAGGAACATCGAAATAAGGTTGGTAATCTGGATATTCAGATGGTCAAAATCTGCTACTACATCTTTGTGCTTGTCCTTTAAATCAACGATTTCGGAATCCTGGAGGTTTAATAATTTAAACTTATCTACAGCATCTGTGGAAATGGTCAGCACCCTTGAATTCAGTCCTGATTTCCTTTTCAGCTTATACAGTCTTCTGATCTGGTTGGTATGGTTGGTATTTTTAAGAAAAATTTCGTTTTCGATATTATCCATCGTTTCCAGAAGGCTTACCGATTCGTCATCGAAACTTTTCATAATCAGAATCGCAATCATTAAAGCTATTTTTGAAGGCGGAACTTCCGTCTGCATGCCGGCGACCTGTTTCTTCGTTTCCGAAATGCTTTTGGTTTTCATCCTGTGGATGGTGATAATGGTATTTTCCACCAGAAAGATCCCGATTTTTGTACTGATATCACTTATGGTATTCAGATTTTTGCGTTCCAGCTCTGTGCTTTCGCGGAGGAGATAGAATTTTATACTCTCATCCTCTTCATATTTCGGAAGGTGGTTCGGATCCATCGTATCTTCCAGAAGGAGATTGTTGATTTCATATCTTTCGTGAAGAAATTTCAGGTCTTCCGCAGTGGGAGCCTCTACATCTACCCATTCACATTGGGAGTCTCTGTATATCGTGTCGATTGGCATATAATAAAAATACTAATATTTTGAAAAACTATGTGTTAAATAATTTTATCTTTGCCAAAATTAAAAAAACTATATGATTAAAAGTACAATAAAAGGGATTGGATTTTATGTTCCAGATAATGTTGTTACGAATGATGATTTAGCAAAACTGATGACCACCAATGATGAATGGATTACGGAAAGAACGGGAATCAAAGAAAGAAGACACAGACAAAACAGAAATGATTCTCAGGAAACCACTGCGTATTTAGCTTTCAAAGCCTCTCAAAAAGCACTTGAAAAAGCAGGCCTTACTGCTCAGGATATAGATTATATTGTTTTTGCCACGCTTTCTCCGGATTATTATTTCCCGGGTTGCGGTGTTTTGCTTCAGGATATGCTGGGCTGTGATACCATCGGTGCTCTGGATGTAAGGAACCAGTGTTCCGGATTCGTGTACGCAGTAAGTGTGGCCAATGCTTTTATCAAATCAGGAACTTATAAAAATATACTTGTAGTAGGCGCAGAGATTCATTCTTTCGGACTTGATTTTTCAGATGAAGGCAGAGGCGTGTCGGTGATTTTTGGAGATGGGGCAGGAGCGATCATACTTTCGGCAACGGAAGATGAAAATGCAGGGGATATTTTAGCGGTGAATATGCATTCCGAAGGGAAATATGCCGATGAATTGTGTACACAGTTCCCGGGATCCAAATTTGGATGGAGCGACAGGATGAGAAAAGAGCCTGAAAATGTGACCGATAAGGAAGTTTATCCTATCATGAACGGTAATTTTGTATTCAAGCATGCCGTGACAAGATTCCCTGAAACGATGCAGGAAGCTTTGGATAAAGCAGGAAAGACTATTGAAGATCTTGATATGTTCATTCCTCACCAGGCGAACCTCAGAATTGCTCAGTTTGTACAGCAGAAATTCGGACTTCCGGACGAGAAAATTCATAATAATATTCAAAAATACGGTAATACAACGGCTGCTTCTATTCCTATTGCATTAAGCGAAGCCATTGAGGAAGGAAAAATTAAAAGGGGAGATCTTGTGCTTCTTTCAGCATTCGGAAGCGGATTTACCTGGGGAAGTGTTCTGTTTGAATATTAATGTTTTCCCAAGATTACATAAATAGATTAAATTATTTTTGTTTTTTCTTGTATTTTTTTGATAGCATTTAGTTGTTTTGTTGGAAATTATAAAAAAATAATTTGTCATAAGCTTTTCATTTGTTAACTTTGTTATAATTAAAACAAAAACAAATGAAAAAGTATTTATTACCTGGGGTTTTTCTATTCCCTTTCTTATGTTATGCCCAAGTGGGGATATACACTCCAACTCCTGCTTCAACCCTTGATATAACAGCTAAAAATGCTACTGGTACCACTACCAATGTGGACGGACTATTGATTCCAAGAGTCGACCGGCAAAGAGCACAAAGTATGATAGGAACTCCCGTTTCTACGTTAATTTATGTGAACAGTATTGCAACCGGAACACAAACGGGAACTGCTGCAAGTATTGATGCCGTGGGATATTATTATTACAATGGCACAGTCTGGACCAAGCTGAATACCCCTGTTAATATTTATACCTCTGATGGTACTCTTGCAACCAACAGAACTGTAACAACGGCAGGAAATCAACTTTCTTTCACCAACGGAACAAATAGTGTAGGAATTGGCACTACAGGAACCATGGGGATTGTCTCGGCAACGGGTTCTTCAAGAGGAGCATATCAGGCAACCGGCGGTTCAGCTTTTTTAAATATGTTTGTAGATAATAACGGAGCCGCACAGGTTACAACATCCGGAACCAGTACAAGCATGAACATCAATGCTATCTCGGCAAACCCCGTAAATATTCATACTAATAATACCAACAGAATGGCGGTGACCGGTGCCGGTGATGTAGGGATAGGAACCACAACTCCACAAAGAAAACTGCATGTTAACGGAGCATTACAGGTTACAAACGAATTGAATGTGGGCGGAACTACAAACACAGCGGGAAGCGCAGGGACAGTAGGACAAATGCTTTCATCAAACGGCGCAGGAGTCGCTCCCAGCTGGAAGACATTAAACACGTTAAGCGGAACGGTTTCATCGGCCAATTATGTGCAGGGGACCACCGCTTTAACAATCAATCAGGGAATTACAGCGGATGTGCCGGGAGCTACAATAACCTTAACAGTTCCGGCAGGAATTACTCAAACATTTTTATTCAATATTCTAGGATATGCTGTGAATGCTACAACTGCTAGTGGACAAGCTACGCAAGGGGTATTCAGCTTACTTCAAAATGGGACTAAAATTTCTTCGGCATATACTTCGTCAGGAGATGGAGGGAGTTTGGTTAATTTGCCAGCACCTGTGACCTTTTTAAAAGCTGTGACACTTTCTGCAGGAACTTATATTTTTAAAGTACAGTATTCTGCATGGGCAGGAAATCAAATAGTTAATTTTGTGCCTTCTACATATGGAGGCTATAACGGAGATACAGAGGCAATGCTTACCAAAATGCAGGTTTTAGTATACAATAACTAAAATAAATAGTCCATTTATATAAAGAATCCGCCGAGCTTTGCTCGGCGGATTCTTTTATTATCATAAATATTGATTAAAGGCTTTTCAGTAATTTCTCAGTATCCGTTGAATCCTGCCCTGTACTTTTAGCCAACTGAACAGACTTTTCAGCCCAGATCTTTGCATTCTTTTTATCTCCGATCTTGTTGTAAAGATTAGCCAATGTATCTGTATTGGCATAGTTTTCATCTTTTTTTACAGATTCCTGAGCCCAGATTACTGCTTTTTCAAGAGAAGCCTTAGTATTTACATTTTCGAAAAAATTCCATGCTAAAGAGTTTAATTCTTCAGAACTTGCGGCAGAAGAATCTTTATACAGTTCCAGCATTAATTTCTCATAAGTTGGAATGTCTTTATTCTTTAAGGCTCTGCTTGCTTTTGCTCTTTTCAACATTTTTTCAGCCTCGCCTTTCGTCATAAATTTTTCCGATTCAGCTAGAAAATAACTGTCGTTCCAGGATTTTGTATCGGCATTGTAAGACTTTTTAAGAACCGTATTAAGCTTAATGTTTTTATCGAATTTTGCGTACTTTTCTTCCGGAAGAATCTTGATAATTTCAGATTTTTTTGCCTGGAAAATCTTATATAACGGACTTTCCGTGCTTTGTGTTCCTGAAAGAAGCATTTGTACATCTTCCTGATCAAGTGTTGTTTTCTGCTGGAAATAACGGTCCAGTACTTTTCCTGCGAATTCAGAATCATTATAGATCGTCAGTCCTGCAAGATTTTTTAAAAACTCAGGGTCTTTTTCTCCATTTTCAAACTTTTGCTTCAATGCTGTAAGCCTTTTATTGGGATCTTCAGCGTCTTTGGCAAACTGGATAAAATCTTTTTCCTCTACATAACCTAATGTTCTGTGTACTTCTTCGCCATCGCCATTAATGAAAAGATACGTTGGAAATGCTTTTACATTATATTTCTTGGCAAGACCTATTCCTTCCCCTTTCTCCATATCTATTTTTGCATTTACAAAGTGGGAATTATAAAAATCTCCAACGGTCTGAAGGGGAAAAATATTTTTTACCATCAGTTTACAGGGTCCGCACCATGATGCATAAGCATCTATAAATACCAGTTTGTTCTCTTTTTTTGCTTTTGCAAGTATAGCCGCAAAATTGCTGTCTTCAAATTTAATTCCCTGAGCAAATGCCAAGGCTCCTATAAATAAAGAAGAAAATAGTGCTAATTTTTTCATAAAACTTTTATTGATTACAAATGTAATAATTATGTCAGCAAATAAGTCGACGTACAGAGGAAATAGTTACGGATATTTGAATTAATATGTAATAGATCTATTTAAGGTGAGAATTATTGATGAAATGTTATTAAAATAAATGATATTTAACTTTTTAGTTAAAAAAATTAAATAATAGAAGAATATTTTAATAAAATATAAAATATTAGTAGCTTTGTAAAAAACAAAAAGACACCCCATGAGAATGATGAATTATTATAAAATCAAAGTAATAATTTATTTTTTTATGTCTAGAGGTCTGCTGAAACTTTTGTTTTTGTTCATTACTGCTGTCCCCGTCTGGGCACAGAAAAAATACAATTTTGACCAGATCTGTGAAAGAACATCCGTTCAGGTTACACAAAAAAATCTTCCTGAAGCTTTAAAAACAGCAGATTCATTATATATGACAGCGCAGAAACCGATGGATAAAGTAAAAAGCCTTTTACTTTCTGCCGAGCTGTATCATTCTGCAGGTGAATTCAAAAAGTCCATATGCTACGGTGAAAATGCTCACTCTCTGTTGAGCCAGATTGATGATGCAGAATGGCTTTGCCGTGTCAATGAATTTTTGGCTAAAGAATACAGGCTGGTCGGCTTGTTTGAAAGATCGAGAAAATATACGATACAGGGCATGCAGGCGGCAAAAAGTATCAGTGATATCCAAAAAAGAGGAGAAATACTGGGACTGCTGAATCAGGAAATGGCCTATTATGAAATTGAACAGGGCAGTTATCCGGATGCCGTAAAATATATTGAACAATCATTACATTCTTTTGGAAAAGATGATATCCAGGATAATGAACGGGCTGTAGCAGCTTCTTACCAGCTTCTTGGTGATATATATTTTAAGCTTAAAGATTACGAAACTTCCGAAAACAATTACCGGAAAGCAGAATCGATGCTTAAAAATAAATGCTGCGTTCTGGGCTTGGTATATAATGGACTGGGTGGCATCCGCCTAAAGCAAAAAAACTGGAAGGACGCCGAATTGTATCTGAAAAAAGCAGAAAATATAGCGGACAGTTCACGGAGTCTCAAGCTTAAGAAAGCCGTATATTCCAATATCAATGATTATTATGAAGGAACAGGCGATACCGTTAAAGCTTCCCTTTATGCCGTAAAATATGTAAGAGCCTACGACAGCCTTACCGCAAGAAACCGTGAATTTGCACTTAAAAGTCCGGAAACCCCAGCTAAGCCCAATAAAAAAATTGCCAGTATCAGCATTGTTAAAAATACAGCAATTATTGTACTGTTTGCTGCTTTGGTTGCTTTGATTGTTTTCTTCAGGACCAAGCAGAAAAAGCAGCGTGCAAAATTCAGGAATATTATAAGGACCCAGCTGCGGATGATCAGTGTACGCAGTGAGCCTTTACCATTAAAAAGAGAAAATTCTGATTTTTCAAATATCTCTGTGGAAGAAGTAGATGACAGGGCTGGAGAAAGCGGCAAAAGAAGAAGCGAATCCCTGATGACTTCCGAAACGGAAACAAAGCTTCTGGAGCTTCTGGAGGAATTTGAAAAAGGAGAGCTGTACAACAACAAAAATATGTCTTTATCATTTTTGGCTGCAGAACTCAATACCAATACAAAATACCTGTCGTATATTATCAACCGGCATAAATGTACAGATGTAAAAACATATATCAACCGTTTAAGGATTAATTATATTGTAGATAAGCTCATTAACGATGATAAATACAGACAGTATAAAATAAGTATCCTTGCTGAGGAATGCGGCTTTTCCTCACACAGTAAATTCGCTTCAGTATTTAAGGCGGTTACTGATTTTTCTCCCTCGGCCTATATTAAATATCTGGATGAAAATCAATCAGATAAAAATACCCATTTTCCTGAAAACAATTAAAAAGCAGGTGTTTTTACGTATTCTGTCTTTTCATTTTCATGAAAATGGCTAACCTATTGTTTTACCTAAGGCCTTCACATCTATATCTTTGCGCCAGCTTTATGGGAACAGGCATACTGCGGTTTGTCACTCATTTTTAATCTTCATTCCGGTAAAGCAGAACAGCGCTCAAATTCAAACACAAAAATTACTAGACGTATAAAATATCTCTGATTATTTTATACTAACCATGAAAACTTTAAGCTAGTAAATTAAACGGATGATAACTTCAACAGCTGTATTGGCATTTTAACGATGTCTTTGAAAAAAAACAAACCAATACAGCAGTGCCGGTTACAGTCTGGATATCGTCGTGGAAGAAACAACGGATCCAAAGCTTTGGGGGATTTTCCCCAAAGCTTTTTCGGAAATATCTGTCGTTAACAAGTGTGCTCATCAATAGTCAATATTTTTATTGATCGGGAAGTGATCTGACCTGATGCGGTAAAATATTTATAATACAATCGGGGTTGATTGCCCGGTTTTTTTCAGTCAAGTTTTTTTAAGTACAAATCCGCAGCAGATGCTGCGGATTTGTTTTTTATTTTGTTTTCAGACTGTCAGTTTTTACTTTGGCGGTATCCTGAGAAACCGGAGCCGGCTCAGAGTTGGCAACTGCTGAATCTCCCATTTTATTTCTCAATGAATCCTTATTACGGTCGTCTTTAAATTCCTCTCTTTTCTCTTTGTTCTGAGCGCAGCCGCCTAGAAATAAAGCCCCTAAAATAGCGCCTATCCATAATTTTTTCATAATAGTTGATTTTGATGTTTACTATGATCAAATATAAAAAAATATTAAGAGTTTTCTAAGAGCCTGTTATAGATCTAAGAAAAATATATTTTATTTTGACTGATATTAAAAATCCGCAGAGCTTTCATCTGCGGATTTTCCATGTTAGGTTAAACTTGTTTGTATTTATTTAGCCGGAGGTGTGGTTGCCACAGAGTCTACTTTCATCTTCATCGTATCAGCGGGAGTAACCGTCTTTGTGGAGGTTGTATCCGTTGTACTAGGTGTTACTGTTCTGGCAGTATCTACTGCCGTTGAATCGGCATTACTTGATGACATAGAAGATTCTTTGGTTCCGCAGCTCACAGCTACTATTCCTAAACCGAAGGCTGCTAACAAAAACTTTCTCATAATATTTTATTTTTGATGTTATTGTTTAAATCCAATAACTATTCCTAACTGGCAAGATAAAATATTAAAACATAGATAAATTTTGTTAAAAAATGTTAGAAAAGAAGCAACGGTAAAAGATTATAGATAATTAATAATACAATTTACCTACCCTGTGTTGTTTACCAATAAGTGAAACGGCTCTGTTTATCTTAAAAAATGAATGCTTTTTAAAAGCTTTGTTTATCCTTGCGTTTAAGTTCGAATCATTTAAATGTCTGAACACGTCTATTATCAATAAATTTTTATTATTCATAAAAAAGCCCCGGAAATAAATTTCCGAGGCTTGTGATTACACATTGCTCATTACCGATTACTCATCTATAACTCACAACTTATACTCTTATCCAAGGTATGGGTACTTATAATCTTTTGGAGAAACGAAAGTTTCTTTGATACTTCTTACGGAAGTCCATCTTAATAGGTTCATTTTAGAACCTGCTTTATCGTTGGTACCTGAAGCTCTTCCTCCTCCGAAAGGTTGCTGTCCTACTACTGCACCTGTCGGTTTATCATTGATATAGAAGTTACCTGATGCATTTTCAAGAGCTTTGAAAGCTTCATTAATTGCATAACGGTCTTGCGAGAAAACAGAACCTGTCAATGAATATGGAGAAGTGGAATCTACCAGTTTCAGAGTTTCTTTCCAGTCCTGGTCTTCATATACATATACAGATAAGATAGGTCCGAAGATTTCTTCAACCATACTCTCATAATGTGGGTTTGTCGTTTCAATAACAGTTGGGTGTACAAACCATCCTTTAGAATCGTCATATTTACCGCCTATTGCTACTTCAGCTTCACCCGAAGCATTAGCTCTGTCGATATAACCTCTACATTTTTCGAAAGAATTTTTGTCTATTACCGCGTTAACGAAGTTCGACGGATCTTCAGGAGAGCCTACTTTGATAGAATTCATCTGGGTTTCCATTACTTTTTTCACATCAGCCCATAAAGATCTTGGAACATAAGCTCTTGAAGCTGCAGAACATTTCTGTCCCTGATATTCGAAAGATCCTCTTACCAAAGCAGTAGCCACAGCTTCAACATTGGAAGAAGGGTGAGCAATCACGAAGTCTTTTCCACCTGTTTCCCCAACAATTCTTGGATATGTTCTGTAATTATGGATATTATCACCGATCATTTTCCACATTCCCTGGAATACTTTTGTAGAACCTGTAAAATGAAGACCTGCAAAATCAGGATGTGCCAATACCTTTTCAGCAGTTTCTTTTCCATCTGTGAAAACCATGTTGATAACCCCCGCAGGAAGACCTGCTTCAATTAATACATCCATGATTACTTTAGCAGAATAAACCTGCTTGTCAGAAGGCTTCCACACAACAACGTTTCCAAGCATTGCCATACAGGTAGGCAGGTTTCCGGAAATCGCCGTAAAGTTGAACGGAGTTACTGCAAAACAGAACCCTTCCAGTGGTCTGTACTCTACACGGTTCCAGATTCCGCTGTCGGAAACCGGCTGCTCAGAATACATTTCAGTCATGAACTCTACATTGAATCTTAAGAAATCAATAAACTCACAGGCAGCGTCGATTTCAGCCTGGTGTACGTTTTTAGACTGCCCGATCATGGTTGCTGCATTGATCACATCTCTGTAAGGTCCGGCCAAAAGGTCAGCTGCCTTCAGGAAAATAGCTGCACGCTGTTCCCAGCCCAGTTCGTTCCATTCTTTTTTAGCTGCCAGTGCCGCATTGATAGCGTCATCTACATGCTGCATTGTACCCTTGTAGTAAAATCCGAAGTCATGAGCATGATCCTGAGGAGACTGAAGCTGAACTTTCTCGTCAGACTTTACTTCCTTTCCGTTGATGATCATCGGAATTTCTGTCTTCTCAGCCCACATCTTTTTGTAAGTGGCGATAAGGCTTTTAACTTCTGGAGATCCCGGGACATAAGAATTTACCGGTTCGTTTACTGCAAATGGTACTTGCGAAATTGCTTTTGACATATTATGTTGTATTATTTTAAATTGATAAATATGTTGGTATACAAATTTACAATAATTAACGCAAAGAAAAAAAACAGTGCATCTTCATATAATGAAATTTAACACTGTCTTAACTGTAAAGAATATCATTTTTTGATGATTCAAAATGACCGGGTTTTTGGTTTCCTTGTTGATTTTTAAATTCTTGTTAGTAATCTACATCTTTTCATTTTCCAGAATTTTCAGGACAAGCTTTTCTTCCTGGGTGAGACCTGCTTTTCCGTCGTTTTCTTCTATCTGTTCCAGTTCGTCAAGGTACTTTTTGATCGTATTATTTTCATAAAGATTGATCACCAGAGGATGTACATAGTATTTTCTGCAGACTGTACTGGTGTTCCCTAAGTGTTCAGCAACAATATCCAAAGCTTCTTTTACTTTCTTTTTATATTGGCTGTTATTTTCGGCGTAGCCTATTTCTTTAAAAGCAATCAAAGCACTCACTGTCCCTGACCATGTTCTGAAATCTTTGGCTGTAAAATCTTCCCCGCTTATTTCCTTAATATATTCATTGACCATCCCCGAATCTATCGAATGGCGGTTTCCTTCATCATCAAAATACTGGAAAAGTTCCTTTCCCGGAATATCCTTGCATTTCTGGACAAGCTTGGAGAGTCTTCTGCTTTTGAGATCAATATGATGCATAACTCCTTTCTTTCCTTTAAAAGAAAAGGTAATCTTCTGACCGTTAATTTTCACATGTTTACCTTTCAGAGTCGTTAAGCCAAAAGAGCCATACAATTTTTCATAAGCATTATTCCCGATACGGATGTTCGTATGCTGCATTAAACTTACAATTAATGCCAGGATTTTTCTCTTCTCAAAATTTCTTAAAGCGAGATCCTGTTCCACATGAAGCCGGATATTAGGTAGCGCATACCCGAACTGAAGCATTCTGTAAAATTTCGTATGATTTCTTAAAGCGCTCCACAAAGGATGATAGCGGTATTGCTTTCTTTTTTTTACATCAAAGCCTGTAGCCTGAAGGTGGCCATTGTCCAATGCACAGATCCACACGTTTTCCCATGCGGGAGGAATCACCAGCTTGTTGATCCTTGCGATCTCTTCTTTATCTTTAAGCTTCTCTCCATTTTTGTAATAAGAATATTTTTTTCCGGTTTTTTTCCGGGTGATCCCAGCAGTTTCCGCATCGGTGGTATATACAAGATGTACCGCCTTTGCGGAGGCTTCGGGATCCTTCATGATCTTGATGATTTTTGAAGGCTTTAAGTGGGAAATAATTTCCAGATCCGTATTCTTCTCCATAAAAAATGGTTAAGAGTTCTTACCCCTCGAAAAGATCAGAAAAAGGATTACTACTACTGCAACGACCAGGATAATTCCCCACCACATTCCAGCCTTAAAAATAGTTTCAATTGCTTCACAGCTTGTTAACGTTAGCAATGTGAATACGATCATACTGTATAAAGTTAACTTTCTCATGATATAATATTTTGGTGTTAAAATCAGATTCTCTGGCGGTCGGCTCTCCAGTTCCTGATAGAACGCTTGATTTCATCTCCGGATATATTTTCGTGAAGTGCCCGGTACAGAAGTTCCCTGAATTCATCATCATAAGTAAACCTTAATGCTGCAATTTGGTCAAATCTCAGCTTATCTGCAGTTTCATCAGACCTCTGCCCGAAAATTTCAAAATACCGCTGTTTAAATTCAAGCATTACCATCCGGTTCTGAAGTCCGAGCGCATAATGCTGTCTCGTCATAAAAGCCAGGTAGAAAAGCAGAAAGATCACGATTGAAAATAATATCCATATCAGCCTATTTTCAGGATTATCCCATATTTTATAAACTCCAAGAATTTCCAGTACGATCAGTAGCGGGAGATAAATAAAATGATGGGGAGGATAAAATTTCCTGTGATTTTTATAATTCTGCTCTCTCATGTCATAATACTAGCAATAATCTCTCCAAAACTTTATATGTTTAATAATAATAATGTTTTTGTGGTATGTAAGTATATATTTTAATAGATATTGTTGATAAAATCATCAAGATGTAAAAAAGATATTTTTATCTGAATTGAGAATAAGAGCTAAAATTAAGCGTAATAAACTTTTACGAATTCAATGTATCGGCAAAGAAAAAATAACAAATTATTAAAGAAAATACAGAGAGGAATTCATTTCTGAACCTCAATTTTTTCGTAACTTTCGGTGTTTAAAAAAGAAAAGAATGACTTCAAAGGAAAAAGTGGCTGCACTTCGTGAAGAAATGCAAAAGAATAATGTTGATGCATTTATAATATATTCTGCAGATCCGCATATGAGTGAATATTTGCCTGAAGAATGGCAGGAAAGAGCTTGGCTGTCGGGATTTTTAGGTTCTGCAGGTTTTGTGGTAATTACAAAAGACAAAGCAGGGCTTTGGACAGACGGAAGATACTTCACTCAGGCTGGCATTGAGCTGGAAGGTTCAGGAATAGATCTTTTCAAAGACGGAATGGAAGGAACACCCAATTATATTGACTGGATTATTTCCCAGATTCCTACAGGCGGAAAAGTAGCCGTTAATGCTGTTGCCACTTCAAATGCGAATTGGGAACTGCTTTCACAAAAATTACAGTCCAAAAATATAACTTTAACAGATCTTCCTCTATTAAAGGAGATCTGGAAAGACAGAGGCAACCCTTCAAAAAATCCTATTTTCATACATCCTGTAGAGAGAGCAGGGAAATCTGCTACAGATAAGCTGGGAGCCATCCGTCAGAAAATGGAAGACCAGGAAACGACCGTTCATGTTATTTCCAGTCTCGACGATGTCGCCTGGACACTGAATTTAAGAGGGAGCGATGTACAGAGCAATCCTGTATTTTTAGGATATATTGTCATTACCAAAAATGATGCAGTGCTGTTCACGGATCTTGAAAAAATGGATGTGGAGGCAAGAAAACAGATGGATGATTCCTTTGTGAAAATGATGCCTTATGAAGAGTTCTATAACTACCTGAAAGCCTTCAAAAATGAAAAAATCCTGGTTTCACCAAACAGCAACCAGATGATCATTGAAACTTTAAAAGAAAACAACCAGTTTATAAAAGCTCCTGTTCCCGGTAACCTGATGAAGGCTCAGAAAAACGAAACCGAGTTGGAAGGATTCAGAAAAGTGATGGTAAGAGACGGTGTTGCCATGGTGAAATTCCTTTACTGGCTGACCCATAATGCCGGAAAAGAAAATATGAACGAATATTCTATCGGTGAAAAACTGAGAGGCTTCCGTGCAGAAGGAGAAAACTTCGTGGGAGAAAGCTTCGGCAGCATTGTAGGATATAAGGATAACGGAGCGATCATGCACTATTCGGCAAAAAGTGAAGGAAGTAAAGAGGTTACAAATGATGCAAGTATCCTGGTAGATTCAGGAGGACAGTATCTGGAAGGGACGACCGATATTACAAGAACCCTGGCTTTAGGAGTTGTTTCCGATGATTTTAAAAGAAATTCTACCCTGGTGCTTCAGGGCATGATCCGTTTATCAATGGTGAAATTCCCGAAAGGAACAAAAGGTGTTCACCTTGATGCCATTGCAAGGCTTCCGCTTTGGATGGAAGGGAAGGACTTCAATCATGGAACAGGCCATGGAGTAGGAAGTTTCATGAATGTTCATGAAGGTCCTCAGAGCATAAGAAAAGATATGAACCCGCAGGATCTTCTACCAGGAATGGTATGTTCCAATGAGCCGGGATATTATCTTGAAGGAGAATACGGAATCCGACACGAAAACCTGATCGCTGTAAAAGAAGCGGAAAAAACAATTCACGGAACGTTCTATGAATTTGAAACTCTTACGTTCTGCCCGTTCTTTAAGGATACCATTGTAAAAGAAATCCTTTCAGAAGAAGAAATTGCATGGCTGAATAACTATCACAGTACATGTGAAGAAAAAATAGGCCCTTATCTTGAAGGAGATGTTAAAACATGGTTCCTTGAGTTGGTGAGCCCACTTTAGATGAATTTGAATGGAGAATTGTGAATGGTCAATTTTGGAACTTAAAGATTGAATTCCATACCTCGACATTAATAATTGTTAGATAAATTTTGAAGCCCGGCAGAGAAATCTGCTGGGCTTTTTTATTAAAATACAACCGTATTTTCACGGATATAATTTTAGGGATTCCCCTGACAGAAGATCCTGCGGGGTCATCTATCTTTGTCTCAATAAAAATACATCATTTCATATCTTCATATACTTAGTAAATTCAAAGCAGGTAAAACCATTTCGTTCTGAAATGGTTTTATTTTTTTTGGCGCCAATGATGATCAATTTTTAGTAAAGAATTTTATAAATTCAACTGATTTAGTGCAAAGCCTGCAATAATATATTTTTAATAGCATCAGGAGAGTTTAATGTTTGCAATGGCCTAGTATTTTGTTTAATTTCGCTGAAACATACTAAAAGAAAACCTCAGGTTTATAAGTGCAATTGAAATATGATAGAAAACTATTTCCGGAGCTTTAATATATTCTCAGACAAAGAGATCAGAGATTTCTTACAGCTTTTTGAAACCAGAAAAGTGCATAAAAATGATTTTTTTGTGCAGGAAGGTGATAAATGCAGGGAAATAGCATTCATTATTTCAGGAATTTTCCGTTCCTATTATATTTCGGATAACGGGAAGGATATGACTTATTGTTTCAGATTCCCAAATCAGCTGATGGCAAGTTATTCCTCATTTATTTCAGATTGTCCGAGCAGAGAAAATATGCAGGCTATTACCGATGCCGATTTGTTGGTCTTAAAAAAAGAGGCAATAGATGACATGGTAAAAGATGACCTTAACTGGACCCAATTTTTAAAGATGATAGCTGAACAGGAATATCTTGAGCTTGAGAACCGATTTTTTCAGCTTCAAAGAGACACTGCAGCACAGCGGTATGAAACGCTGCTTGGCAATCAACCCGATTATATTCAGAAAATTCCCCTCCAGTACCTGGCATCTTACTTAGGAATTACACAGAGGCATCTCAGCAGGATCAGAAAAGAAACGGTCATATAATTTTTAGACATTTGTCCTACGCCATGGCATCACAGCTCTATAATTTTGTCAAAAAATAGTATGGAGCATAATATTCTGATCGTTGGAGGAAACGGCCTTGTAGGTAAAACAATTATCCGGATTTTAAAATCAAGAAATCCTCAAGTCAATATTTTTATTGGTGGCCGAAAAGGAGGAACGGGCAATCATCTTAAAATTGATGTTACGGATCCCGGGACTTTTCGGATGATTCTGGAAAATAAAATAGATCTGGTCATTCTTTCTGTGAATGATAAAGAAGATCATATTCTCCGTTTTGCGATCGAAAATAAAATAGATTATCTGGATATCACCAAACCGACTCCCGACCTTGTCAAAGCGTATACAATTGCTAAAAACAGAGATGTCCAGAGCCGGATTGTTTTCAGCTCCGGATGGATGGGAGGTATTGTCAACGGTTTAGTAAAAACACTTTCAGGTGATACAAACGATATTCAGGAAGTGAAGCTTTTTGTGTATTATTCCGTGAAAGATCTTGCAGGAGAAAGTTCGGCACATTTTATGGCCGAAAATGTAGCAAAACCTTTTATACGATATGAAAATAACAGGCAGGTTCCGATTAAACATTTTTTAGATTCCGAAGATTTTGATTTTTCGTTTGGAATAGGAAAAAGAGAAGCCTATAACTTTGATGTACCGGATTTATATATTCTCAATAAGATAGAAGAAATACCTGATGTCAGTGTGAAAATGACTTATAACTCAAAGTTTATTACATGGCTTTTAGGGGCATTTCAGAAGGTGAGAATTTTTAATATTTTATCACTTAAAGAACGGAAAATGATTTTCGGATCAAGTGGAAATGGCGATCAGAGTGTATTTGAAATTATTATAAAAACTAAATCAGGGACTGAAAAATTAAGCCTGCAAAGCACAAAAGGACAGGCAGAATTAACAGCGTTTTCTGCGGTGCTTCATACGGAAGAGCTGTTGAAGAATTTCCATGAAAATAATACTTATTTCAGCCATCAGCTGCATCAGCCATCATTGCTTCTGGAAAAGCTTAAAGCTTATGAATCCATCAATATCAAAACATCAAGATGAAAAAAATAGCCATTATCAACGGGCATCCCCATAAGAATTCCTTCAGTTTTGGACTGGCAGAAGCTTACAGAAAAGGTGCTGAGCAGTCAGGAGCGGAAGTAAGAGAAATCGTAATCGCCGAACTGGAATTTGATCCTGTTCTTCACTTTGGATATCAGAAAAGAATGGAACTGGAACCTGATCTGCTGAAAGCCTGGGGAATTATACAGTGGGCAGATCATCTGGTCTGGATCCATCCGGTCTGGTGGGGCGGTTTGCCTGCTTTGATGAAAGGTTTCATCGACAGGCTTTTTCTTCCCGGATTTGCCTACCGCTACAGAGAAAATTCAGTTTGGTGGGATAAGCTGCTGAAAGGAAAAACAGCCCATATTATTACCACACTTGATCAGCCGGGATGGTATTACCGGCTTTTTTATGGAAGACCAAGTATTAATCAGCTAAAAAAATCAACGCTGGAGTTCTGCGGTGTAAAACCGGTGAAGGTAACTTATATAGGGATCATACGAAATTCTACCGAAACACAGCGTGACGGGTGGCTTCAGAAAGCAAGAGAATCAGGAAGGCGGCAGAAGTAAGCTGTTATTGTGAGGAACTGACGAAGCGGTCTTATTAAAAAAAGAATTTTTAATTTCCCTGAAGCCGGGATTATACAGGTTGTTTTGTTTCAGAATTTATAGAGTATTTTAACACGAATAATACAAATGTTTAGAATGAATGATCACTAATTGAGATTGCTTCATCACTTAGTTCCTCGCAATGACTTTTAAACTCCAAAACCTCCAATCAAAACCATAGACAATCTGTATAAAATACCCGGTCAGAAATTATCCTGAAAAAGCGTAAATTTGCACCATGAATAACGATACGATTTGCGCACTGGCTACAGCCAATGGAGTAGGAGCTTTAGGAATTATCAGGGTTTCAGGGAACGATGCTTTACCGGTTGTCCAGAAGAGTTTTCCTGGCAAAAAACTGGAAAAGCAAAAGTCTCATACTATCCATTACGGGTATTTTATGGACGGTGAAGAAGCTATTGATGAAGTGATGCTTTCCATTTTCCTGGCTCCGAAAAGTTTTACTACAGAAAATTCTGTGGAAATAGCTTTTCACGGCTCACCACATATCGGAAAACGTATTTTGGAGACTCTGATTAAAAACGGGGCAAGAATGGCCAAAGCGGGAGAGTTTACCCTTCGCGCCTTTATCAATGGAAGAATAGATCTTTCGCAGGCGGAAGCCATTGCAGATGTCATTGCGTCTGAAAATGAAGCTTCCCGAAAAGTAGCCATCAACCAGCTGAAAGGAGGAATTACCAATGAAATATCAATCCTGAGAACAGATCTTTTGAATTTCGTATCCCTGATTGAGCTTGAACTGGATTTTGCTGAAGAAGATGTAGAATTTGCAGACAGGTCAGCTCTTAACGGATTGCTGGATAAGATCGAATTAAAATTAGATTCTCTTATTGAAAGCTTCCAGTATGGAAATGCCATCAAAAACGGAACAGCGGTTGCCATTATCGGAAAGCCTAACGCCGGAAAATCTACCCTGTTAAATGCTTTACTGAAAGAAGAAAGAGCCATCGTCAGTAATATTGCCGGAACCACAAGAGATACCATTGAAGAAGTGCTGCACATCAAAGGTCATGCATTCCGTCTGATTGATACGGCCGGACTTCGTGAAACTGTTGATGAGATTGAAGCTATCGGGGTAAAAAAGGCTAAAGAAAAAGTAGAAAATGCCAATATTCTCGTATATCTTGCAGATGCTGCTACAGAAGATTATTCCGAAGATATTGAAATGATAAAATCTTTGCAGAGAGACGATCTGAAACTGATTATCTGTGCCACAAAAATAGATGAAGTCCTGCCTCCGAAATATGAAGCTGTAGAAGATATTTTCAGAAATGAAATTGCCCAGGATTTTGATTTTATCAGAATATCAGCGGTAGAAAACCAAAATATGCAGGACCTTAAAAATGAACTGTCTTCCTACGTAGAACAGTTAAAATCTCAGGAAAATAATGTGGTGATTACCAATCAAAGACATTTTGAAGCCCTTCGGAAATCTTTGGAGGCTACCCATAAAGTCAAAGAAGCCATTTCTTTCCAGATCTCCACAGAACTGCTGGCCTATGAACTTAGAAATGCTTTGGAACATCTCGGGGAAATTTCCGGTGAAGTAACGAATGATGAGGTGCTGGGGAATATTTTTTCTAAGTTTTGTATCGGCAAGTAAAAGCATAAAACAGGATAAAATAAAACAATTCAAAATATTGATTTTCAGTTATTTATAGTAAATTGTATTTTGCTTGAATTTGTGATTTTTTGATTTGTTTTGGTCAGTTTTGTCCCCCATTTGCCCCCTAAAACTGAACTCTTATAAAATTTTTAAATAACGGAGAAATAACTTCGCTTAAGGTATCTTAATGCAACTTATTGCGCTTTAATGTATCTTAATGTGTCTTAGTATCCGTAAAAATAAAATGTTATGAGTTCGAATATTAAGATTACAAGAAT
>Ga0307416_100000052_pt1 | contig 114516 bp, 84 predicted proteins | sample DK1Cmetagenome_2_FD_203821 | JGI IMG/M metagenome (GOLD analysis project Ga0307416, IMG submission 203821) | Maize rhizosphere microbial communities from greenhouse at UC Davis, California, United States - DK15-C-3 | ecosystem: Host-associated > Plants > Roots > Rhizosphere > Soil | place...
CAACGCAGACATCGCATTGATCACGATAGAATAATTTTCACCTTTCCCTAAAGCAAAAATGGCTGCCACGGCACCCACAATCTGGAATAAAGCAGCTCCGGGAGCGTGCGTTACTTCAAGTTTTACAGCTGAGGAAATGTACTCGCCGCAGTCCCAGAAACTCAGGGAATGTTCCATGGTGGAGAGATACGTAATCAAAGCAATACCGAAAATACTCCATCCTAAAACAGTGTTCCATTTTTTAAAAGACCAATTCTTCATAAACTATGTGGTTTCAATACATAGTAAGACAACCCGGATTGGGGAATTATTACATGGTGATTAAAAATACAAACCTGAATCAGAAAAAAGTTAGGGGTACCCAAAGATAGTTCCATCTCTGAATTTTCTATTTTTTAACAGTCTACTGCCAGTTGATGATCCGGAAAAAGCTTATCCCTACGCTAACGTTAATTGCTTCTTAACTCTACGATTTCTTTTACCAGTTCCGGATACATTGGCTGTAAATCCGCTCCTCTTCTCGGTTCCCGGTTCATGCTGCGTTCCATGCTGTCGTAATCGTTTTCAGGGTATAATTTATATATGGTATCTTTTATAATTGATTCTTCATCGTCATGATTTTGGGCATACGCTTCATCAGCAACATACAACAGACCTTCCGCCCAGCAGTCCCCGATATTAAAGCTATATTTCCCACTTACGAACGACTGAATATCTGCCTTTATATCTTCAAAGAATTCTTTTCCTTTCAGCAGCAGCCAACATCTGAAGTATAAAAATCCGTCATCAGAAAGGTAATCATCAAATATATATGTTCCATTTTCATTCTTAAAATCACATTCAAGAATAATGGAAAGCTCGGCAATTTCAGCGGTATAAAGTTCACTCAGTTTTTCCTGAAGTGTTCTTTCAAAAAGAAGCATTCTGTCCTTTCCAAATCTGGACAAATAATCGGTCAGGCTTTCAATATGCTCATCAATGTCATACTCACTCCAGTGGGCTTTTTTATATTTGTTGGATTTTTCAATGGCTTCCCAAAAATAAATATCGGCTTTTTCGTTATCCGACAGTTCTGCCTTTTGTGGAATTTCATCATTTTCCTGAATTTCCGTGTAGCCTTTTTTGATTTTTTGAACCATCAGCTTTTCAGACTCCTGAATGCACTCATTTTCATCCGCATATTCTTTAACTGTTTCCCGGCCTTTAGTTCCGGTTTTCCCAAAAGATATTTTCTGTATTTTTCCGGCATACTCAATATTCCAGAACTTGTCGGACAGCTCTTTTTGGTTGATAAAGTTCCTTTTCATAAAAATTGTGATGGTATTTTATTAAAGAGGTGAAACTACAAAAAAACTGTGGATTTTAAAAGAAAAACACCCTAATGATAAGTGCTTCCAGTGATTTTTAGTAAAATTTTCATCTCAATATCTTCCTCTTAATTAATAGGTATTGTTCAGCCCTCCATCCAAAGGAATACTGGTTCCGGTAAGATAAGATGCATATTCCGATGCCAGAAAAGCAGCCAGATGTCCATATTCTTCAGTTTTACCAAGTCTTTTCATTGGAATTTTATTTTCTCTGGCCTTTTTTATTTCTTCCTGGGATTTTCCTGTCTGCTGGGACTCATGGCTGATGAGATTCTGAATACGCTCCGTATCAAAATACCCTGTCAGAATATTGTTAATCGTGATCTGATGCTGTGCCACTTCATTGGATAATGTCTTTGCCCAGGCGATCACCGCTGAGCGGATAGAATTGGAAAGGGATAAATTATTGATCGGTTCTTTTACAGACAGTGAAGAAACATTGATGATCCGTCCGCTTCTCTGCTTTATCATGTGGGGTAAAGCCAGTAAAGTTGTTTCACAAACCGTTTTAAAAAGCAGGTCAAATGCCTTCTGGTAATCATCAGCATTTTTTTCCAGTGCCAGTCCAGATTCCGGACCATTGGTATTGTTAACCAGGATATCTATAGAATTATGGCTGAAATATCCGGAAATAATGGTTCTGTAGTCTTCAAAATTAGAAAAATCGGCCACCAGATACTGATGCTTCTGACCGGAATTGATGACAGGTAATGAAGACACCATCTTTTTAAGTTTTTCTTCATTGCGGGCCATCACCGTTACGTTGGCCCCACATTTGGCGAGCTCCAATGCTATTCCTGCGCCTATTCCCTGGGTAGCTGCGCCAACCAAAGCATTTTTTGAAAAAAGTTGAATATTCATAAGTGGATAATTATTCTGATTATTGCTCTATAAATGTAGCGAAAAAGCTTTACATTCTGAAGCAGTGAATCTTTAAATTCCAGCTATATAAGTGTTAATTTACTGGGGTAATGCAGGCGGTAAAACTCTTTCCGGTTTTGTAGATAAAGTCCGCAGAAACGCCTCCAGCTGGGCAATTTCTTGATCCGTAAGATCCAGCAGCCTCACAAAGCCTGATTTTTCGGAAGAAAGAGTAATTCCCTGATGCACTGTTGACCGTTTTTGGGAGTGTTCAGGATTTCCTCTGCTGTAAAACTGAATCACTTCCGTGAGTGTTGTCATAGAGCCGTTATGCATCCATGGCCCTGTTTTTGATGTTTCACGCAGCCCAGGTACCCGGAATTTCCCGGCATCTTCCGGCTTTCCGGTCACCAGATAGTGACCCAGATCCTCTTCCTTTGATCCTAATGAAGAAGTTCCTACATTTTCGAACTGGTTATTGGAAAAATAACCGGAGCTGTGGCAGTTCATGCACTGGGCTTTAGTCCGGAAAAGATGTAACCCCATGAGTTCTTCATCAGAATAAACCTCTGTTTTTCCATCAATAAACTGGTCAAATTTAGAAGTTCCGCTCCTAATGGTTCTTTCAAAAGCGGCTATTGCTTTGGAAATTCTGTCCTTTGAAACCATTTTATCTCCAAAAGCTTTTTCAAATAACATTTCATAGCCTTTAATTTTTGCAATTTTTCCGGCTGCAAGATCAATATGCCCGTTCATTTCTCTTGTATCACGCATTGGCATTTCGGACTGCTCTTCAAGAGATGTGATGCGCCCGTCCCAGAATAAAGACTGTGCATACGCTACATTCAGAATGCTCATCGCGTTTCTGGTGCCGAGCTGCCTGTCGTGTCCGAAAGAAAAGCTCCGGTTATCGCACCATCCCAATTCAGGATCATGGCAGGAAGCACAGGCAATCTGATTGGATCTGGAGAGCCGGGGATCAAAGAAAAGTGTTTTTCCAAGCAGTGCTTTATCTTCTGAGTAGGGATTATCCTCAGGAAACGGAATTTCCGGGAGATGTCCGATTTCAGAGAAGTAAGGTAAGGCTTCGGGATCCAGAATCGGTTTTGGCCATTTGGAAGAATCTCCGGAAGAGTATAATTTCCTCAATTCGGCAAGGAAGGAGGATTTCTCTCTGATTTCCTTCTGAACACTGTTGCTGAAACAGTTATTCAAAAGAGAAACGATAAGGAATGTAATTAATATCCAGCTCAGGACATTCTTCATGAATATCAGATTTTGACAAAAATAGGAAAATATCCAATGATCATCTTCGTTGCAGCTGATTATCAATAAAAAAAATCGTTAAAAAGCAATTGTGGCATAAATATTATTGTATATGATATAAATACACCAGGATGGAAAATATGTTACAAAATATAGACCTCATACACCGGTATCTGTCTATCAGTATAACAGACCGGTTTTACTCAAACGTTGATCTGGAGGGTGAATATACCTTTACACAGAATATTGTCTCTAAAAAGACCATCATTGCTTCTACATTTACAAACAAAATACTGTTGTATCCTCAACTGAAATTATTTTTGTCAGCACTGATTACTGAAATCAATAACGGAAAATGCACTGTTGATCTTATCCGTGAAAGGATCAGGCATTTTGAGGAAATAAGATACCTGCCTGTAAGAAGGATCGTTTAAATTAAAAAAATCCCTACAGTTACTGTAAGGATTATTCTATTTACTCTGGGGCTTTTGCATTTATATGACTTTATATTGTCTTATTCCTGTAAATATTTAGCCACTTTTTCTTCCAGATCATCAAGATTAAATGGTTTTGCCACATAATCATCAGCCTGAGCTTCCTGTGCCAGCCTTACGATGTCATTATTCGCCGTGACATAAATAACCGGGATTGACCTGAACTCTTCATGGCTCTTCAGAAGCTGGGTTGCCTGAACTCCTCCAATTTTTGGAATCCAGTTATCCATAAGAATAACATCTGGCTGAAACCGGGAAACTTTTTCCAAAATATCATGAGATGTTTCTGAAATTTCGACCTGATACCCATTCTCTTCGAAAATGATGGTAATGATCTCTAGAATAGTGGTATCATCATCAAAAATCAAAATTTTCTTTGTACTCATATTTGTTCTATTTAATCTTTTAGGGTTGTTTTTATTTATTATTTACTGCTGATTGATATGGTCTGCCAGAGTATCCGGCTTAATGATTAAATCACAGACAACTTCCTGTAAGGCGTGTCTGGGCATATAATCCACTTCAGCTGTTTCGGGCTCCTGAATCCAGACTTTTCCTTTATGTTTTTTGATGAATCCCAGGCCCTCCACTCCATCGGCATTGGCGCCTGACAGCAGAACACCCACCAGGTTTTCACCATATATTTCTGCAGCGGATTTGAAAGTCACATCAATGGATGGCCGTGAATAGTTCATTTTCTCCGAAAAATCCAGTGACATCATATGTTTGTTCTCAAAAAGGAGATGGTAATCTGCAGGAACTACGTATACTTTATTGTTCTGAATTTCTGTTTTATCATCAATTTCCACCACTTCAATGGAAATAAACTGCTGCAGCAGTGTCTGCAGGATATTGGTTGAATAAGCTTTGCGGTGCAGGATCAGGACAATAGGGAAACTAAGCTCATCCTTTAAATTTTTAAGCATTTCAAGAATAACCTGCAGACTTCCTGCCGACCCTCCTATCACTACTAATTCTGTTTTTGTGTTTTCTGTTTCCATGATCATGTTTTACATATGCTCTGTTTTCTTCCAGATTCGCTGGTCATCTATCTGATGATAATTTCTGTCCAGTTTGGAAAATCTAAGGGTTTCCTTTGCTCCCAGTGCGAGATAACCCAAATTTTCAAGACTGTTGTCAAAAAGTTTAAAGACCCGCTCCTGCAGTCCTCTGTCAAAATAAATCAGTACATTTCTGCAGATGATGAGCTGAAAGCTGTTAAAAGAGCTGTCCGAAACCAGGTTGTGAGTAGATAAAATCAGTTTTTCCTGTAAACTTTTATCAAATCTCACACTATCGTAGTTCGCGGTATAATAATCTGAAAAGTCTTTTTTCCCGCCGGATAAAATATAGTTTTCCGAATAGGTTTTCATTTGCTGTAAAGGAAAAACTCCTGAACGCGCAGTTTCCAAAACGGATGGATTGAGATCTGTACCGTAGATGAGTGATTTATGGTACAGATTGGCTTCTTTAAGCAGTATAGCCATGGAATAGGCTTCTTCACCGGTAGAGCATCCGGCCACCCAAATCCTGATCAGCGGATAGGTCCCGAGCTGCGGCAGGATCTTTTCTCTGAGCGCTTTAAAGAATTGCGGATCGCGGAACATTTCTGTAACATTCACTGTTATTTCTTCTACAAACCGCTTCAGGTATTCCGGATCATTGAGAATGGTATACCTGAGCTCTGCAAAGCTGGTAAACCTGTCAATCAGGCAGATGCGGTTTACCCGGCGCTTAAAAGAAGCTTTGCTGTACTCCGAAAAGTCATAGCCGTACATCTCATAAACATCTTTTATAAGGTATTCAACTTCTTCATCTTTTACAATGCTTGGCTCTAACATTTATGAAAGTTTTTCTATAGCTGCAATCAACTGATCTACATCTATTGGTTTTGATACATAATCCTGGGCTCCGGCATCGAGACATTTCTGACGGTCTTCAGGCATTGCCTGTGCTGTAACAGCAATTACAGGAATCTGGCTGATAGCCTGTGTATTTCTGATCATCTTTATCGCTTCATAACCGTCCATTTCAGGCATCATCATATCCATAAGGACAATATCAGTTTCATTTTCTTTTAAAACCTGAATAGCTGCCTGAGCACTTATGCAGCTTTCAATCTGATATCCACGGGATTTCAGGGTGAGCTTGAGTGCAAATATATTGCGTGGATCATCGTCCACAATTAAAATTTTCTTTTTCATCATTTAACTTTCATATAACCAGACACGCAGTAAGGACAATAACTGATCGATATCCACAGGTTTCGAGATATAATCTGAGGCTCCTGCCTCGATACATTTTTCTCGGTCTCCAATCATGGATTTTGCTGTAATGGCAATAATAGGAAGCCGTGTAAGAGCAGGCATTTTTCTGATCTCTTTTATGGTTTCATAACCGTCCATTTCAGGCATCATCATATCCATTAAAATAACGTCTATATCTTTATGTTCTTTGATCTGCTGCAGGGCGTGTTTTCCATCCATAGCAACAACGACTTCAACTTTATATTTTTCCAAAGCCTTGGTGAGGGAGAAGATGTTACGGACATCATCATCTGTAATCAGGATTTTTTTGCCGCTTAATACTTCAGTCAGTGATCCTAAAACTTTGTTTCTTGCTGTTTCAACAGAGTTATTCTTTTCTTCCACCAAATGCAGGAATAAACCTACTTCATCTAAAATCCTTTCGTAAGAATGAGCGGTTTTTACAACAATAGAATCTGCATACTGCTTGATTTTAAGCTCTTCGGATTTGGACAGGCTGTGTTCTGTAAAAATAATGATGGGCAGGTTTTCCAGTCCTTCATAGCTTTTGATAGATTCAATAATCTGATATTCATTCCCTTTTGAGGCTTCCAGGATAACGCAGTCTACATGGGATGATGTCAGAGCCTTAACACTGTCTTCAACATTATTTTCCACTGATAAGGAAATATTGAAATTGCTCAGGAAGTAAGCCAGCGCACTGGCATGTTTAGCATTGTTTTCTACAATTAAGACCTTTTGCGGAGATTTCAGAAGGGCTTCTTCAATTTTCCTGAAAACATCGGTCATTTTATCAAGGGCCATCGGCTTATTTATAAAATCAATGGCTCCTTTCATGAGACTTTCTTTTTCAAGCTGCAATACGGACATCATATGTACCGGAATATGCCTGGTTACAGCGTTGGATTTAAGTTCATCCATCACCTGCCAGCCATCTTTCACCGGTAGCTGAACATCAAGTAAAATAGCCTGCGGATGATATTGAACGGCTGCAGATAATGCATAATCTCCTCTTACCACCACTACCCCTTTGTACTGGTTCATACGGGCATACTTGAGTAAGGCTTTGGCAAAATGGATATCATCTTCAACAATTAAAATCACCTTATCCTGTGCGGTTATTGTATCCCGGTCATCGTCTATAGCTTCCGGAATCGGCAATATCTCTATGGGTAAGGGTTGCTGGGATTCTGTATCTTCCAAAATATTCTGAATCTCTTCAACATCTTCACGGATGATATCCACCAGATGCTGGTCGGTTTCAGGCTGACTGATTTCAGTTACAGCTTTTACAGGAATAATCAGGCTGAACTCGCTGCCTTCATTTACTTTACTTTTCAGAGTTAGTTCACCACCAAGCAGCCTTGCAATTTCACGGCTTATGGACAGTCCCAATCCGGTTCCACCAAATCTACGGCGTGTTGAGCCGTCTGCCTGCTGGAATGCTTCAAAAATAATAGCCTGCTTTTCTTCCGGAATTCCTATTCCTGTATCTTTTACAGTGAAAACAATGAAGTCTTTATTTTTAGGGTCTTTTGTTATGCTCAGGTCAATGCTTCCTTCTGTTGTAAATTTTAAAGCATTTGACAGAAGGTTACGCAGCACCTGGTCTACTCTAAGCCTGTCGGTCTCAATTGTTTTTTCAACATCAGTGTCTATATGAATATCAAATCTGATCTTCTTTTCCTGAATAACCGGATTGAATAAACTTTTCAGATCTTTTAACACATCATCAATCACAACATCCTGATATTCCAATGACATTTTCCCTGATTCTATTTTAGCCAGATCAAGAATCTCATCAATAAGAGTCAGAAGGCTGCTTCCGGAACTCTGAATAACCTTTGCCGATTCTATCTGATCTTCATTGAGGTTTTCATCAGGGTTTTCGGCCATTAATCTCGAGAGAAGAAGAATTGAATTCAGCGGAGTCCTCAGCTCGTGGGACATATTGGCTAAAAATTCGGATTTATATTTGGTGCTTAGGGCTAGTTCTTCTACTTTTTTCTGGATTTCGCTGTTTCTTTCTGCGATCAGGTGATTTTTTTCTTCAAGCATTCTTGAACGTTCTTCCAGTTCGGCATTGGCCTGCATCAGTTCTTCCTGCTGTACTTTCAGCTCTTCTTCGGACGCCTGAAGTTTCTGGGTCTGGGCTTCCAGTTCGGTATTCAGATTTTCCAGTTCGGCATGTTGTACCTGTAATTCTTCCGACTGAGCCTGGGTTTCTTCCAGGAGCTGCTGTTCTTTTTCGCGGCCTTTGGCTGCATTTAAAGCAATTCCGATATTGCGGCTGCATTCGGCAAAATAATTAATTTTTTCTTCCTCAAAATCTGATGCTGATCCTAATTCCAGTATTCCGATACAATGGCCGTCCGCATGAACCGGAAATAATAGTATGCTGCTAATTTTTATCCTGCTGCTGGCAAAGCTTACGGCAAAATTGTCTTCATTAAGGTTGTTATAAACCTGCATTTTTTCATTGGCAAAGGCCTGGCCCACCATTCCTTCTCCCGGTTCGAAAGTTTTTTTCATTGTACTTTCCAGACCGAAAGCTGTACTGAGCTTAAGGATCCCTTCATCAAACAGGTATAAAGCACCATTGATGCATTTACTATATTCTACAAGCTGGTTTAAAGATGCCTCAGAGACTTCTTTTACGGTTTTATTACCTACCAGCGATTCATTGAGTAAAGCAAGCCCTTTCTGACGCCAGTCACTTTTATTGATCTTCTCGAAAGATTTTTTCAGAGAGTCGATCATATGGTTCAGGGAATCTACCAGATCTCCAAGGTCATCCTGTGAATGATCCACTGCTTTCTGACTGTAATCTCCATTGGCTACCCTGTTCGCTATCTGCTGAACAGCACTTACACGTCTGCTTATTTCGAGATCTTTTGATCTTAATTCTTTTTCCAGTTTGTCTCTCCTGATCAGATCTGCTCTGAGCTTAAAATAAAAAAACAGGGTAACAATTACTGCTGCTATTGCCGAAACAATAATAAACATAACAGTAGTCCCGGATGAGCGGTTGAGATCTTTATTTTTATTTTCTAGCTGGTTCTCTTCGTACTGTACAAAATCGCGGACAATCTGGCGGCATTTGTCCATATAACTTTTGCTCAGCAGAATCTGCTGCTGGGTCATGATAACACCATTCCGCCTGTTTTGGACGAACTGCTTTAAATTATCGATATTGCTGTTAACATTTTTTTCCAGATCATGTAAACGATTCAGCTGTTTCTGATCTGAAATATGTAAAGATTTTGCCCGTTCTATCGCTTTAGAATATTCGCTTAAACTGCGGTTGTAAGGCTCAAGGAAACTTTCTTTTCCGGTAAGCTGATAGCCTCTGCTTCCTGTTTCTGCATCCAGTAATGCAACAAGAACATCTTTTACGGCCGTTATTGATTTTCTGCTTTGTGAAAGACTCTCACGATGATCCATCTGTCTTTGGATGCTCAGATAAGAAGCAACTGAGCTTGCAATGAGGATCAGCAAAGATAACCCGACCCCAAACTGAAGATTTCTGATTATTTTTTTCGGCATGAGAAATTTAGTTTAAAGGTAACGTGAAATAGAAAGTAGAACCTTCTTCTACTTTACTGGATACTCCTATGGTTCCGTGGTGCTGTTTGATGATTTCCGAACAGATAAACAATCCTATACCCATTCCCTGAAACTGCAGCGAGGATTCTTCTACCCGGTAAAATTTATGGAAGACAGCGTCCTGCTTAAAGTCCGGAATTCCTATTCCGAAATCGGTGACACTTACTTTTACTTCCTGTTTTTCTTCGTCTACAAACGTGGTGACTATAATCTGGTTATTCTGAGGAGAGTATTTGATGGCGTTGGTCAGGAAGTTAATGAGAACCTGCTCTATGCGCACTTCATCTAAAGGAATCAGGATATCCGGACTTATACCATGCCTTTTTATTTTGACTTTATTTTCGTCATGAGTCTGGATAATGGTTTCAACAGCATTGCTTATGATGTTTTCAAGGCTGGTTGGTTTTTTGTTGATTTTAAGCTTTCCATTTTCTATTTTCGAAACATCCAGCAGGTCAGTAATCAGGTTATTGAGTTTTTCGATCTGATCCTGAACTTTGTTCATAAAACCTGCTTCAGCACTTTGCTTATCCAGCTTTAATTTACGGTCCAGAAGCTGAACATAAGCTTTTATACTGGTTAACGGTGTTTTCAGTTCATGGCTGGCGATGCTCAGGAATTCATCTTTTTCTTTTTCAACTTTTTTCTGATCATCAATATCGGTAAAAGTCCCTACCCAGTTTTTCACCACATTTCCGTCGTTCACCGGAGTTATCCGCAAGAGATGATATCTGTATTCTCCGGAATCCACTTTTTTTATTCTGACCTCAAGCTCCAACGCCTGGCTCTTTTTGCGGCAGCGGTTAAATTCTTCTCTGATATTAAGATCATCGGGATGCACTTCAGGGAAATCCACATCGGTATCTGAGTATTCGTACCATTTACAGTTGACAAATTCTATATTTCCATCTTCATTAAGGGTGAATGCAATCTGCGGCAGAGATTCGAGCATAAGCTGAAAGTGATCAATTTGGGATTTCATAGTCACCTGCGATTCACGTCTGCCTTTAACTTCCAGTTCCAGACTCTGCTGGGTCTTTTTCATGGCAAGATTCTGCTCCTGAAGGCTGTAGAAGGTTTTCACTTTGAGCAGCAGAATTTCAGGATCTACAGGTTTTGTGACATAATCTTTTCCTCCTGAGGCATATCCGCGGGTGATAAATTTCTTTTCGGTATTAACTGCGGATAAAAATATAATGGGAACTTCTTTTGTTTTGCTGTAGTCTGCCAATGTTTCAGCAACTTCAAATCCATCCATACCGGGCATCTGCACATCCAGAATAATCAGTGCATAGTTATTTTTTATGGCTTTGCCTAATGCTTCTTCTCCGGAATTGGCTGTATCTACCTGAAAATCTTTAGATTCCAGAAGTTTTTTCAGTGAATAAAGATTGCTTTGGTTATCATCAACAATTAAGATCATAAGATGAGTCAGTACTTAGGGTTTGTTTTACATTTAAATACTGCCAAAAATACTTACAAAATTTCGAAAAACATTGATTTTTTAATCATTTTATGCCTACATACCACACATATACACTTATAAATTAATTTTCAAAAAGAATATTTATAAATATTTCCTTACAACAATAAAAAGCATCAATACTTTTAGATAAAAGACAGTGAACAAGATGTTTATCAAAAAAAACAACCCAAAAACGCAATGTGTTAAGCCTGTAATATTTTTAAACTGTTATGGCAGATATTATTCTATCCTACGGTTTAAAATGAGTAGTTCTTTATTTTTGGATTCATCGTCAATCATTGGATAAAAGACAACAGCATAACTGTTTTCAGCCGTTTTGTTGATTCCTGAAATAATCAAATTTTTCTTCTCCATTGGTAGAATATGATGTGTCATGATGTTTTTATACCCTTTTTCATCTTTGTTATAAAACAATTCCAAAATCGTATCATTTCTAATAGTCAGCCAGCCGTTTCCAAATTCTCCGTTGAAATGCGTTACAAAAGTATTTTCTGCAATTTTTACCGGTTGCCAGGTATTGAAAAATTCATTTTCCAGTTCTGCCAGTTCTGTAGTAGTACATTGAAGATCCGGCGAGATGACCTCAACAGATATTTTGCCTTCTTCTTCACAAAGAAGGTATGAATTTTCATCAAAAGACAGATTGAGTATTTCCCAAAACCATTCCTTTCCGGACTGGATCATTCTTTCGCGTTTTACATTTCCCGATTCATCAATCTGCCTGTGGAACCAACCATTTTTATCATTAGCTAATAAATGAATTTCACCATTATCCATGAATATTTTATTGTTCCTGGGAAGGTCTATTTTTATGTTGTGCTTCTTTTTTATGGTACCATTACCAAATTCGATAGAAAGCATTTTATCCGGTTTTGTTTCTGACCAGATATCAACATCATAAAAAATTGAAAACTGATAGGTTGTCCCAACAAATTTTCCGGTAAAAGGACTGTTTCCTTTTGGCTGTTCTATTGATGCCCGGTTAAAAACAGGAATACTTATTTCAGCTTCCTTGTCAGGATGATAGGGAACCAGTGATACAAAATTTTTCTGATCCGGACTTAAAAATAATGTCGGTAAAATGCCATCCTCTTCTTCAAAACTTTCGTCATTTCCTTCCGGATCAATAAGGGTGTAAACTAGCTTATACGTCCCGTTTTTATGATAAACATAATTGGCTAAAAGTGTTTTGTCACCGCATGAAATGTTTCCGTGGCATGAAACACCACTTGCTACAGACAGTGTTGTCACAGTTCCGAATTCGGTTTTCTTAATGATCGTTTGATAGGGATTTGCTTTATCCGGATTTTTCATATTTCTGCTGGTTATTGTGTCTGGTTATATTGCTGCCCTTTATTTGCCCCGTTAATTTAAGAATAATTAAATTAAGTAAATACTTTTAAGGTTCACATACAATAGCAGAAAATGTCTTTCCTAGCAGACTTTTACTTATTATCTTCCGTACATTCTGATGGTAAAATTTATCCAATTGTTTTTTCGGAACCAAAAACATTCGGATTTTGCATCAACATTATGATCAGTTTTTCAGCCAGCTTAAACATTCTGTGATCTGTCTTTTGCTGATAAATACATCTGAATTGATTTCAGGAGCCGGAGCAAGCTTTAATTCCACCTTCTGACTGGAATGTTTAATGATCTCAACAATAGCATTTTTATTGATGATAAACTTGCGGTTGATTTTAAAAAAAAGTTCCGGATTCAGTTTGTGGATGATGTCTTTAATGGTGTCATCATAAATATACGTCCGGTTGTCGGTTGTTGTGAGAAAAAGATATTTTCCCGAAGCAAAAAAGTAAGCGGTATTATGCTCATCTATTGACTTCAGTTTATTTCCTTCGCGCACCATAAAATGATTCATCTTACCGGGATTTTCTGCCTGACGTAAGGTAGAAATAGACTGTAAGACAGGTACAGGATCGAAATTGGATCTTATGGAAATGAATTTCTGTAACGCCTGATGCAGATCATTCTCTTCGAAAGGTTTCAGAAGATAATCTATGGTGAAATGCCTGAAAACCCGTATCGCATATTCATCAAATGCAGTGATAAAAATAATGGGTGTAAAGAGTTCCACCTGCTCGAAAATCTCCAGACTCATCCCGTCTCCCAGATGGATATCCATAAAGATAAGATCTGCCGAATGTTTTTCGAAGAAGTCTATGGCCTGTTTTTTTGAACGGAGAACCACAGTTTCTGTAACAGGAACTATGCTTTGTTTATCCAGTAAATCTTTGAGATAATTAACAGCCAGTAATTCATCTTCTATAATGGCGATTTTCATAACATTACAAAAGTACAAAAAAACCGCTAAAACTATTACGTTCAAGCGGTTTCAGGGGTGTTAATATGAATGTTTTATAAAAGGGGGTTGTTCTTTTTGGCGCTCATTGGAAATTCTATCGTATATCTCACATCATTCTGCTGAAGAATATACTCCGCACCGTTGACGATATGAATGATTTTTTTCTGCTCTGCACGTCTTAAATCGAACCAGCGCTGTCCTTCCAATGCAAATTCTCTGAATCTCTCATCCAGAATATAATTCATGAAGTCTGTACTGTTCATTGGATTGATGATAGTCTGAACTGCTGCATATCCTTCAGGATTATATCTGTTCTTTAAAACTTTAAGCAGAGTTTCTTTAGCCTCACTCAGCCTGTTCAGCTTCAATAATGCCTCAGATTTAATGAAATACATTTCCGCCGTTCTGAAAGACACTCTGAAATCTGAGCTTCCTCCTTTGATGACCTTGTATTTGCTTCCGCTTTTTTCAAAGTAAAGCCCAAATCTTTTGTCTGTTGTATTATTATATTTTGAAATCAGTTCCGGAGTGGCAAAGGATAAATTCTGTACGGAGCTGTTCATTGCATTGTCCAAAGCCAGGATAGATTCTACGGAAGCATAATGATTGGGAGCAGTAGTGGCCGTATTCAAATTGCTCAAATCTCCTTTTATGGCAAGCACCTGGTCTGAATAGTTCAAAGCCTTGTTCCAGTCGCCCTGATAAAGGGCTGTTCTGGCCTGAAGTGCCTTCAATGCAACCTTTGAAAATCTGTAATGGATTCCGGACGGCTGCTTCTCCTCGACCATCAGTCCTTCTGCTTTTTCCATATCTGCGTGAACCTGGTTATAGACTTCCTGTACAGATGAAGGCTTCAATACCTGCTCAAGATCAATTTCAAGGCTGATCGGAACTCCTCTGTCTGCAGATGCCGTAGCACTGTTGTACGGCTTTCCGTATAAGTTCACCATATCAAAATAGAGATAGGCACGAAGAGCGTAGGCTTCAGCAAGAATCTGGCTCTTTTCAGGAGAATCGGCCATTGTTTTGCTTCCTTCATTGATGATCTGGTTCAGATAAAAATTCACGGAATAAAAGCTCACCCACGGAAATTCTGTAGTGGCCTGATCTGTGTTTGAATCTTTCCACATGGCAATTTCACGGTAGGCAATGAAATCTGTACTGTTTTCATCAATACTCACCTCATCGGTACGAAGAGCTGTTAAAGACTTGTGAGCAGGATATTTTGAATAGGCTGATGTAAGTACTTTACGGTAGTCTTCAGCGGTTATGGGAATAATTTTCCCTTCAGGCTGTATATCTAAAAAACGATCGCACCCGATACTGGAAAAGCTTAATACGGCAAGTGCAATGAATGTTGTTATTTTTCTCATTTTTTTCAAGTTTTAAAAAGAAACATTAAATCCTACGGTAACAGATTTGGTAATAGGCTGTGCATAAATATTACCATAGGTTTCGGGATCAAAATATCCTTTGTACCCATTGCTGAACACAAAGAGGTTACGCCCTTCCACACTTAATCTGAGGCTGGAGATGCCCATAGGATTGGTAAATTCTTTCGGAAGCGTATATCCTAAACGGATGCTGCTGATCCTTACATAGCTGATCTCTTTTGCCCATACATCCAGAAGACTGTAAGCGTTGGAACGGTTATCGGCAAACCATTTATTGGCCATCCATCCAGGATTGGATTCCATATCGGGACTCGTGATTCCCGGAAGTGTAGTTCCTGCCTGGTAGATATCTTTGGTATAGTTTCTTCCTCTGTCCAGATCCATTCCGCGGTAAGAAGGAGTCTGCATGACGGTCTGCTTCAGGTTGAAAGCCGCAGAAATCGTCAGGTCAAAGTTTCGCACCTTGAAGGTATTGATAATTCCTCCCGTAAACTTCGGGTCTCTGTCTCCTACATAGGTGAAAAGGCCTCTCAGTTCAGCATTGGAAAGTTTGGTATCTACTAACTGGCCCGGAAGAAAATCTGCGTACACGTCATACAGCTTGAAGAAATCTTCGGCTTTTACTTTTTCATTGCCTCTCCAGAACATCGGGTTTCCGTTTTCGTCCATTCCTGCTGTTTTCAAAGCAAAAACAGCATTTACAGGAAGTCCTTCCCTGGAAGGAAGCAAAGCATTATCACGTGGCTGCTCACTGAGCACTCTGCTTTTATTATGGGCGAAATTGATGGTAGTGGTCCATTTGAAATTTTCCTTATCGATATTTCTTGTAGATAACGCCAGTTCGAAACCTTTGTTGGTCAAGCTTCCCCAGTTCATCATCGTATATTCAAACCCGGTTTCGAGCGGCGTTTCTTTCATACTGATCATATCCGTTCCTTTTCTGCTGTAGACATCTGCGGTAAAGCTGATCCTGTTTTTCAGCATTCCAAGATCAAGACCAAGGTTCATATTGGTTGTTTTTTCCCAACGAAGTTTATCATTGGGCGGACTGATCACATTAATAATATTCTCTTTATTTCCCGGAAGAATAGTGGCATCAAAATATTCCCCGATAAAGAACGGCGACGTGTTACGGTCTATATTTCCCTGCAGACCATAGGAAGCTCTCAACCTAAGGTTGGAAATCGCCGTAAGATCTTTCATGAAGTTTTCTTTCGTCACTAACCATGATCCTGAAACGGCCCATATCGGCAGGTATTTATATTTTTTATTAACTCCGAATAAATTGGTCCCGTCATATCTCACACTTCCAAAGAAAGTATATTTCTGGTCATAGGTATAAGAAGCTGTCGCAAACATGGAAGCATATGCATTCTCAATTGGCGGCATTTCGCGGTAGGTTTCGTATTTTCTTTCTGCTGCAAAACTTGACGTCGGGAAAACGATCGCTGTTGCTCTTCTGGTCGTACTGTCGTAACCGAAAGCTCTGGTTACGGTAGTATTATCGTCGGTTTTACGGATCTCCGTTCCGGCCATTAAATCGATTTCATGTACAGAATTGATCCTTGTGCTGTAGGCGGCCTGCAATTTCCAGTTGTATTGGAAAAAATCGTTATCCCAATTTTGCTTCACTCCTCCGTCAGGCAGAAAGTAACGGTATGCACCATCTTTGTAATAGCGTGTCCCTTCTTTCATCTTTCTTGTAAAGTAGGTGTTTCCGGCAGCAAACTTTTCAGTTTTATTGCTGTCGTACTGCATCCCCAGCTGCGAGGTAATTTTCAGGTCTTTTGTTATTTTATATTCTAAATCGAATATGGCTTTTAATGAAAGGTTTTTCAGCGTATAGCTTGTATTATTCCTTTCTTCCAGGAAATTGAAAGGGATATATCTGTTCTCAAAACCATCAATATCCTGATCATATCTGTAGCTTCCGTCTGCATTGTAAGGCGTAAGGTAAGGATTGGCGTTTCTTGAATAATTTATCGGGCTGATAGAAGCATCGGCATCTGTCACAAACGATTCGCGTTCACTGTGTGTTCCAAAAATAGAGATTCCTGCATTCAGCTTATCACTTATTTTATAATTGTTCTTTAAAGTCAGGTTATAGCGTTTAAAGCCTGTTCCTATCGTTGTTCCTTCTTCATCATAATATCCAAGGGAGAAATAATAGTCCGAACGGTCGCTGCCTCCTGAAAGGCTTAATCCATATTGCTTGTTGATGGCATTTCTATAGAGCAGTTTCCCCCAATCCGTATTGTTGTTTCTTAAACCGTCGATCTGCTGACGGGTAAAGGTATTCAGTGCACCCAAACCTCCGCTCCTGAAGGCATCAAGCTGGCTGTTCTTCATTAAAATTCTCATGACCTCTCCTTTGTCGGCACGATACGTAAGATCGGCACGGCTGGCAAGCATTAATTCAAGATCAACTTTTTCAGAGGCATTCAACAGATTCAGCCTGTCGAAATCAGGACGGGCCGTCACGAAAGTATCTGCTGAGAAATTCAGCTTCATTGCTCCTTTCTTCCCTTTTTTCGTCGTAATGGAAATGACTCCGTTTGCAGCTCTGGCTCCATAAATAGCTGTAGCCGCTGCATCTTTCAGGATGGTAATATCTTCAATATCGTTAGGATTAAGTCCGGCAATAGAGAAATTCTGAAGCTGGTCGATATTATCTTTATCACTGAAATTTGGAACATCATTTCCTTCTAACGGAAGACCGTCAATCACCCATAGCGGATCCTGCGGACCGGAAAGAGAAGCCGTTCCTCTGATTCTGATTTTTGCAGGACTCCCGGGAGCTCCTGTTTCCGGGGTTACCACCACTCCGGCAATCTGTCCTGCCATCATCTGATCTACACTGGCAACACCGGCCTGGCTGATATTATCCATCTTCACCGTTGAAACGGCAGAGGTCTGCTTGCGTTTTTCAATTTTCTGGTATCCGGTAATGATAACTTCCTGAATCTTATTTTTGTCTGAAACTTCAGGAATCAGTCTTACCGTATAGTTAGTTTTATCTTCGCTGATCTGAATGATCCTGGATTCATAACCGGGATAGCTGATCAGTACAGACTTGGTATCTGCAGGGATTTCCAGTATAAATTTTCCGCTTTTATCGGTTACCGTACCTACGGATACACTTTCAATAATTCCTTCAAGGTCGGTTTTGGTGGAAACAGACTGCGTTTCTATTTTTACGGACGCTCCTACAATAACACCGGAAGTATTTTCGTCTTCAATTTTTCCTGTAATGGTTTTCTTTTCCTGGGCCAAAGCAATCTGAGCCGCCAAAAGAGGTAAAAGTATTAGAGTTTTTTTCATAGCTGATTATTTGTTTAAAGCCTCTTTTATCCGGATGATCAAGTCTGCATAATGAGCCCTGGAAGCTTCATCTCCTTTATTGTTAGTTTTATATAGTAAATTCAGTACTTTTTGCAGTTCCGCTCTTTTATACGTGGTTACTTCAGATACTCTTTTCATGGATGAATAGTTGATATTCCTGAGACCGTGATCTTCTTCATGGAAGTTGCAGATCATCGGAACGTTCAGTGTATTTTCAACTTTTAAAGCTTTGACTGCTGTTTTTTCAAATAATTTATTGACGGAAACAATTAAAGCATCTACATAGTTTTTCTGGGTCATCTTTTCAAGGATGGTTAAACTTCCCTTTTTATTAAAAATCGCTCCACGAACCTGGTTGAATAAATTTTCTACAGTGTAGATTTCTTCTTTTGAGCCGGAAACTTCATGCTTTAATTCATTTTCAATCATTCTGAGCAGTCGGTCATCCATCAACAGCGAGTAAATATTCCCGTACTGCATTCCTCTTGCTAAAGTATACGGAGTCTGCTCGAATGGCCCCATCGGAGAATTTTTAACCGGATAGGTTTTCTCTGAAATAGGATTGAAAAACAGCCATTCCGGAAGCTCTATTGCATTTTTAATCAGATAATCTACCGCCCTTTTCTGAGTTTCAGCAGGTACTGCCTCATAGGCTTTTTTATTGCTCCCAAAAACCGTCTGGTTCAGGTAAATACCTCCTACATTGGCCATGACATGACCTGTGTAGAGATCCCACTGCCCTATTGCTCCCAGATACAGCTTTCCGGCATCTGTATAGCTTTTTCCGTCTTCATAAGTCCATGTCAAAAGATTCTTTACAACGGTCTTTAAGTTTTTGATCCCGTATTCACCGGCTTTCATGGCATCATCACCCAGGTCTTCAGACTGTGAGCGTGGGTCTATAGTTTCCAGATAATTCTGCTGCTCTCCATAGAAGTACATGGGATCATCCTGATGCTTCTCTATTAAATTCCTGAGTGCTTTTTTCTCGGATATCCCGTCCGGATACCAACGGTACCCCCATTCAATAGCATATTTATCGTAAACTCCGATTTTTGGAGTGATCGCTGTAACTCCATCTTCCGGCTGAGCAACGTAATTGTACCGTGCATAATCCATAATGGAAGGCGCAGTGCCACCCATTTTATCAGTGAATTCTTTTGAACGGAGTGACTCTACAGGAAATGCGAAGGACGCTCCCATATTGTGTTTAAGTCCGAAAGTATGCCCTACTTCATGGGAGGATACAAAGCGGATCGCTTCGCCCATATGCTCATCGCTGAACTTATTCCCTCTGGCTTTCGGGTCTATTGGTCCTGTCTGAATTCTCATCCATTCCTGAAGAGAAGTCATCACATTATGCCACCATATGATATCCGATTCGATGATTTCACCACTTCTCGGATCCACTACCGACGGCCCCATCGCATTGGCCTTAGGTGAGGCAGCATATGTGATCACAGAATATCTTACATCATCAATATCAAAATCTTCATCTTTTTCATCCGGCATTTTGGCGATAACGGCATTTTTAAAGCCTGCCTTTTCAAAAGCGGCCTGCCAGTCATAGACGCCTGCTATGATCTTTTCACGCCATTGTTTTGGTGTTGATGGGTCTATATAATAAACAATCGGTTTTTTGGGTTCTACCAGCTCCCCTCTTAAGTATCTTTCTTTATCTTCATCTCTGGGTTCTAGCCGCCATCTGGTAATGAGCTGCTTTTCATCCATTTTCTGCTGACGGTCGTTGAATGTCCAGTGCTTTTCACTGAAAAACCCCACTCTTGAATCGGCTGTTCTTGGCTGCATTGGTATTTTGGAAAGCAGAACAAGATTGGTAGTTACCCCAAGAGTTACCGGAAGATCCACGCCTCCTTCGTTTACGGATGTCGTCAGTTGAGACTTCACCACAAGGTTCTGGGGAAAGGTTTTTACTTTTTCTATGTAGGAAAGGTTTGATTTTACTGATCCTCCAAGGCCTACATTGGCCAGAACATCGTTGAAGCTTTTCTGATTTCCGTCAAAAATTTTGTTTACTTTAATGGCTACAGAGGTAGAATCATTGTTCTGGGCCTCAATATCAAAAACCTCAATCACAGATTCTGAAAAATTATCTTTAACAGATCTTGTAATGGCATCGTTTTCAGGTGATGAAACCTGTGGAACCACTGTTTTCACCCAAATCTTCCTGGCTACTGTATCACGGTGAAATGAAATGACTTTGTTTTCATAGTTCATTCCTTTATTCAATCCGGCTTCGTTTACCTGCATAGGAACCTGTGACAGTTTATTGACTACCAGAAACTGACGTCCCATCAGGCTGTCAGGAATTTCGAAATATACATCAGTTTTTACCTGAATGGTATTAAGAAGGCCTTTTTTGTAAGTTCCTTTTTTGATCAGATCATCAATTTTCTTTGTCTTCTTTGATGAAGAATCTGTTTTCTCAGATTTTTCCTTATCTGTTTTTAAGGTGTCTTTTTTCTGTGCAAGTGCTGCCGGTGAGGCTAAAGCGAGTCCTAAGTACAGTGCCAGCCTGTAGTTCTTCATTAAAATAGTCCTATTCATTCCAAATTATTAGATTTCCCAGTTTCTGCCCGCAAAACTATAGGTAAAGAAATAATATCAACATTAATAGGGAGTGAGAGGTGTATTTTTGGGAGTGAGTGGATTTCGTATTTTACTCCAATAAGGGTAAAAAGCATATGAAATATTCACCATCTACTGAAATATTAACAGAATTATTTTTAAAATAATCATAAACCTGATTCAAATAATCAATTCCGAATTTCTCGCCCTGCACATTTTCTTCTGTCTTTGGCTGCCATGTATTTTTAATACTGATCCCATTATGTTCCACGGTAATGACTATGTCTAAAGGATGATCTATGGTAGCAATATTGTGCTTGATAGCGTTTTCCACGACCATCTGAAGGGATAAATATGGAATCCGCTTTTCCAGACTTTGGGAATCATTGATGATCAGATCAAAAGTAAGTTCCTCATCAAACCTGCTTTTCAAAAGGTCCATATACTGTTGAATAAAACTGATTTCCTGGGCAACAGGAACGATATTTTCTCTTGGAGGTACAATAAGATACCGGTAAATTCTGGAAAGGTTCATGGTAAATTTCTGTGCATTCTCTTTATTGATCCCGATGAGCATATAAAGGGAATTCAACGAATTGAACAGGAAATGGGGATTGATGTTATTTTTAAGCTGCTGGAGCTGGTTCAGGGCTTCTGCTTTATGCATTTTCTCGTTTTCAATCAACAGGAAATTTTTTTCAGACTGCATTTTTTCCTTTTCCCGGTACGCCAGAGCCGTAGATCTTTGAAACAGTATAAAAACAGTCACAATAAGAAAAAGAGCGGCCAGAAAGATGTAGATGGTGTAGGTCTTTGTTTTGTTAACGCTTTCATCGATCAGGAAATTCACATGGTTTACCACTGCATATCCATCAAAGTTATCGGTCTTTAACGGCTTTATGAAGCGGGTTACATCTACATTCAGATATTCGGAGACCGTATTTCCTTCTGTATATCCTGCTTTTGTATTACGGGCTAAAGTATCTTTTGGTTTGATGTTGGTAAACTCAAAAATATTTTTGCCCAGATACTTCTTTTCAGGATGCGTAATGCAGATCCCTTCTTTGGTGAAAACGTAGGCATAATTATTGGGCGTTTTATCTAGATTAATGAAATATTCGTGAAGATCGTCCAGACTTACTGCAGAGCCGTAATACAGCAGATCTTTATTGGGCAGCGCAAGAGAGTCATAGCTTATCCAGTACATGCTGTCTTTACGGGTAGTGAGAAAATCGCTGAAATGTCCGGAGCCCTTATTTTCTATCCTTACATATTTCCCTTCTTTTTCTTTCTTTCTGAAGAGGTAAGATAAAGGGCTGCTGCTCTCAAATTTCCCGGAAGAATGGTTATAATACGAATACCAGCTGTAAGGCAGCAGGTTCCGTTTTCTATTCAGATCATTTAAAACGGAGGAATATTCTTTATAGTTTTTCAGGCCGTCTTTCTGAATCAAAGCCCTAAGCAGGTACTGATAGTCTTCTATGTTCCTGAATTCTTTTTCTATGGTTTCATATTTCCGGAAAAATGTCTTCCGTGCAAATTCTTCATTATTTTTCCGGCTGTCATGAGTAATGAGAACGCTCAGAACGGCAAATGCGGCGGCGGCAATTAAACAGGTAGACAGAACTGCTATATAAATAGATTTCTGAGATACTATGTGCTTAAAATTAATATTCAATTCTTATGATTATTTATACTATTGATTTAATAATCATATTAATATTTTGTTGGTTCCTGTTTTAAACGAAAACTGCTGTTGATCCGAGTAAACAAATTTATTTGATGGTCATTTTTTTGAAGCTCTCAATTTCACTGCGGATTCCTTTTAAGAATATAGGGTACGAGCCGCAATATAAAAAAGCAGTTCCATTAGAATTCTAACGGAACTATTTGACAGCTTTGGTTTCGCGATGCAAATATAAGAAATTAGCAACTATAATAAATTATTATGGAAGGTTTACTTTTTAAATAAGGAAAACAAGGGCATCCCATTCAGCAAAGTAAGACCAATTTCTCTGTATTACGTACCAATAAGTGAAACACCTCTGTTCAACCGAATGCTTTTTAAAGCTTTGTTGATCCTTGCTTTTAATTTAATACTTATCCCGAATTCAGGCTACTAATCAAAAGACTTACGGAATTTCAATGGACTCTGTTCGGTTTTTGTTTTAAATAATTTACTGAACGATTGAGGATGTTCAAAACCCAGTCCGTAAGCAATTTCACTTACTGATAATTCCGTAGTTGATAATTGATCTTTTGCTTTTGCAATTAATTTTTCGTGGATATAGTGCTGTGTATTCTGACCTGCCGTTGAGCGGAGCATATCACTAAGATAGCGTGGAGAGACATTCAGTTGTTCCGATAGGTACTGGACACTTGGCAGTCCTTGGGCTAATGCAGTTTCTTTGTTAAAATAGTCTTCCAGCAGGTTATCCAATTGCGCAATCATTTCATTATTTATCACTTTCCGGGTAATAAACTGCCGATTGTAAAAGCGGTTACTGTAATTCAATAACAGATCTATCTGGCTTACCAATACATCCTGGGTATACTGGTCAATATTATTATTGAGTTCTGATGCGATACTTTCGAATAAACCATAAATCACCTTCTGTTCCTTGTCTGAAAGAAACAGTGCTTCTGAAACCGAATAAGAAAAGAATCCGTATTGATTAATAATTTTCGCCAATGGATAATTTCTGATAAAATCGGGATGAAAATAAAGTGAATATCCTTCATATCCGCCTGCATCATCAGAAGAAATAACTATCTGTTGTGGTTTCAGGAAGGCTAAACCACCGCCTTGAAAATCATAATGCCCCTGACCGTATTTTACCTGACCGGTAAAACTTGTTTTAAATGAGATTTTATAAAAATCAATCGCAATTTTCTGTTGGTTACTGAAAGGCTTTACCGCCACATTATCATAGTTCACCAATGCAATAAGCGGATGCGGTGGCGACGGCTGCTGCAGATAATACATCAGCTCAGATATGTTTTTAAAATTCAGCACTGTTGAGCTTATTGGTTTCATTTCGTTCTATAAATTTATAATTTATATCGTTGAATACATTTGGCTGCATTAATTTTGTCTGCCGGGACGAATAACAATATCACCAATTTCTACATCAGAAGGCTGTTCCATTGCATATATGACAGCATTGGCTATTGCAACAGGGCTTATGGCCAGTTTCTCCATATTTTCTTTAATAACGCTTTTCATCTGGTCATTTTTAATACCATCGGCAAAATCTGTTTTTACAACGCCAGGAGAAATACCTGTGATGCGGATCTCTCCGTTCGACTCTTGACGGAAAGCTTCTGAAATGGTTCGTACAGCATTCTTTGTACCGGCATAAACTCCCTGCATGGGTACTATTTTCATACCCGAAGTTGAAATAATATTGATGATATGACCTTTTTTTTGTTGTTTAAATATCGGAATTGCAGCTGCCATTCCATACAGTACGCCTTTAAGGTTGATATCAATCATCTCATCCCAGCCTTCAATATCTAAGTCATCAATTCTGCTCAGCTGACTGACGCCCGCATTGTTTATGATGACATCCACTCTGCCAAAAACATCGACTGCCTTTTGAACCAATGTGACCAGGTCCCTGGATTTGGTAACATCCGTTATGGAGTATTCTACATGATTATTCGATTCTTTAATCTTAGCAGCAAGCTTTCCCAGTTTATCTTTTCTTCGGGCACCCAACATCACTTTGGCTCCCTGCCCGGCTAGCGTTAATGCAATACAGGCTCCAATTCCACTGCTTGCTCCTGTGATTACCACTACTTTTCCTTCGATTTTTTCTTTAATTGTTTTCATATTCCAATTTTATAATGAAATACAAAAATCAACTATTGCTCTTGACCAAATGTAGCCGAAATGGAATATTTTGTAGCCTAAGCAGGATCATCCTATTTTATAGAATACCCCGTACTTTATCATGAACTGTGTGAATCTTATCTGCTATGTCTTTTACTTAATCCCAGATAAAAGGTCTTTGCACTCCCATAGCTCTCAGATAATATAGAAACTGTCCTGCATGTACAGATTCATGGTACGCAATTCTCAGAAGATAGTCGCCGAGAGGCTTTTCTGCTCCGTTTCCGGGATGAATGATGATGGTTTCGGAGAGTTCCTTTTCAGAGAATTTCTCTACGCTTTGTAAAAAATTCTGGCGGTAGGGTTCTGCAAATTCAATTTCATCTTCAACACTGCTGTAGGGGCGGTCTTCCCAGGGTGTATGATAATTGCTCATATCTTCTTTATTGATGATCATATTCCAGCCATAGTCAGCCTGCAGAACATGTCTTATCATCTGAAGAGCAGTCGTGGCATCAGAATCCGGTTTCCAGTCATAAAAGTTCTCAGGAAGCCCATTCCATAAGAGTATACTGCGTCTTCTGGTTTCATTAAGATGATCGGTGATCAGTTGATTGCGAGTCATGGAAAAAGTTTAAAGCTAAATTAATCTTTTAATTGAATCTCCCTTTAAAAACCTGAGCCTGAAAGACAACAGAGGTAATTACTATTCTGCAGTTTGCTACTTTATCTGTAATAATGAAATCAGATTTTTAAATATTCACTAATCGTTTCTAAAACTCCAAAATCATCATTTGAAAGAGTAGAAAAGCTGGCGGCAACCTTTACGGAAGGATGGGCATTTTCCATTGCATAAGAATATTTCGATTTTTCCAGCATGGTAATATCATTCATATAATCTCCGAAAGACATAGTTTGGGATGGCGAAATATTCAGAAGATTCTGCAGCTTTTCCAGTGCATTCCCTTTATTGATATCTTTATTCATAATATCAAGCCAGTATTTTCCTGATACCACCACTTCCAGATTATTATCCCGGAACTTTTCCAGGAAAGGATAAAGATTCTTTTCAGAACCTTCAGGATGATAAACTGCGATCTTAAAAGCATCATCATTTACTTCTTCTCCTAGATCATTTACTTTTTGATTTTCAGTATAATATTTTGTAAAATAATCAACAAATTGCTGGTCTTCACTTTCATAATAAGCTTTCTTTTTTGCAGACAAGACCGCTCTTGCACCCGGAATTTCACGGACAGCTGCTGTGATATCAACAATAACCTGATGATCTAATTTATCTGCGAAGAGCTCTTTATTTTTGTAAATAACATATCCTCCATTTTCTGCAATAAAACCGATATCATTCTTAATGTCTTCAAAATATTGAGTAATACCCGGCATTTGTCTTCCGCTTGCAGGCACAAACAGGATATTTCTTTTTTTCAGCTCTTTAAAAACAGCAGAAAATTTGGGGCTTACTTCATAATTGGAATTGAGAAAAGTGCCATCCATATCTGTGACAATCAGTTTAATATCTGTCATAATAGTATTCTTTACAAAAATTCAAATGGAATCTTTGATTGTAATTCAATTAAATTTACAGTGCAAAGTTAAACTCTTTTATTTATACATTTTTATAATGCTCCACTGAAATACCCTGCAATATTTCTGCACTCTGTTCTGGGGTGATGTCGCGCTGCGGTTCTGCCAGCATTTCGTAGCCTACCATAAATTTTTTCACTTCGGCGCTTCGCAGCAAAGGCGGATAAAAATGCATATGGAAATGCCATTCAGGATGTGGTTCTCTATCCGTTGGAGACTGATGAATTCCCGCTGAATAGGGAAAAGAAATCTCAAAAAGATTGTCATATTTTGTGGTTAAATCTTTCATTATTCCTGCTAAAGAAAGTTTTTCAGCATCAGAAAACTGCAGAATATTTTCAGCTTTTCTTTTGCTGACAATCATTGTTTCGTAGGGCCAAACCGCCCAAAACGGAACTAAAGCCATAAAATCCTTATTTTCAAGAACGATTCTTTCCTTAAGCTCTAATTCTTTTTTAACATAGTCTTCTAAAAGTGACCTTCCGTTCTTTTCAAAATATTTTTTCAGATTTCCCTGCGTTCTCAAAACCGTTGACGGAATAGAAGACTGTGCCCATATCTGTCCGTGCGGATGCGGATTGCTGCATCCCATCACACTGCCTTTATTCTCAAAAATCTGAACATGACTGATGTAATCTTCAGCTCCCAGTTCTTCATATTGCTGCTGCCAGACGTCTACAATTTTTTTGATATCATTCACTTCCATTTCCGGTAAAGTAAAGCTGTGATTTTCAGAGAAACAAATGACCCTGTTAATCCCGCGCTCAGGTTTTAATGAAAAAAAATCCGGCTGTTCCTCAGAAAATCCGACCTCTTCTTTCATCAGAGAGCCAAAATCATTATCAAAAACATAAACACCTTTATAATCAGGATTCCTTTTACCATTGACTCTCAGATTTCCGGAGCATAAGTAACAATCGGGATCATGAGGCGGAAGTTTTTCTTCGGTAACTTTTTCGGTTTGTCCTTGCCAGGGGCGGTTGGCTCTTTGCGGAGACACCAGAATCCATTCATCCAAAAGAGGATTGTATCTTCTGTGAGGATGCTTTTTCTGATTAAATGATGATTCCATTTCTTTTGTATTCATAGATTCCATCCGATATTTTTACACGGTATACTTTCATTTCAATGTCGAAATCCGTTTTGTATTTTGCACTGATATTTTTGATTACTTCATCTACATTTTCATCTTTAATAAGATTGATGCTGCACCCCCCAAAGCCGCCACCCATTATTCTTGCGCCTGCAACACCGCTTTCCTTCAAAGCTTCCGCTACCATAAAATCAAGTTCCTCGCAGCTCACTTCAAATTCAGTAGAAAGTCCGGAATGTGTTTCGGTAAGAAGCTCCCCAAGATATTTTACGTTACCTTCCGACAAAGCCTTTGCGGCTTTTTCAACCCTTTTGATCTCCTTTAAAAGATAAAAGCATCTTTTATAAGATATCTCTCCTATTTCGGCTCTCACTTCATCCAGCATTGAAAAACTGAAATCCCTGAACTTCTCTATTTCAGGAAACTTTTCCCACAATATCTTTTTCCCTTTATCAACATCTTTCCTCCTGTCATTATAGCCAGAAGTGAGATGCGTATGTTTTATACAGCTGTCGAAAAGCACCAGACTGTAACCGTCCAGGTTAGCTTCGAAATACTGATGTTCAAGAGAATTGCAGTCTAGCATGATCACCTGATGCTCTTTACCGAAAACGGAGGCAAACTGGTCCATAATTCCACACTTTACACCAACAAAAGTGTGTTCGGATTTCTGACCAATGAGTGCCAAATCTTTCTTTGTGAGATTTAAATCAAAAATATGATTGAGAATAAAGGCAAATCCGCATTCTAAAGCCGCTGATGACGATAAACCGGAGCCCATCGGAATAGTACTGCTAAAAGCAATCTCTAAACCACCGACTTTTTTTCCGCTTTCCTGAACAGCGTTAAATACGCCCAGTAAATAATTAACCCAGGCCTTTGAAACCGGAGTTTGCTTTTGGTTGATATTAAAACTAAAAGAATCGTCAAAGTCTTTAGCAAAAAAGGTACAGGTTTCCGGATCATCCGCTATTTTTACAGCGAAGCAAATGTTTTTGTCAATAGCTGCAGGAAGTACAAAACCATCACTGTAATCTACATGTTCACCAATAATATTAATTCTTCCCGGAGCCAGAAAAATATGTTCCGGTTCTGAGTGGAAAGCGAATCGGAATGCTTCTGTTGTATAATTGATAAGTTTCTCCATTATAGATAACTGCAATTTATACTTTTTTAGATAAATTGAGTCTTAAAATTTAATTTAGCTTTTTGTCAGGAATATTTTCGAAAAAGTATGCCGCAAATAATTATTTCATTTTTTGAGAATCTTTGATAAACTGATCTAAACCGCTGTCTGTTAAGGGATGCTTCAGCAATGACAAAATCGGAGGCAACGGACAGGTAACGACATCGGCACCAATTTTAGCACAATTGATGATATGCATGCTGTGTCTTACGGAAGCTGCCAAAATCTGTGTTTCAAAACCGAAATTATCAAAAATGGTTCTGATTTCTTCAATTAAATTCAAGCCGTCTGTAGAAACATCATCCAGCCTGCCTAAAAAAGGGGAAACATAGGTTGCTCCGGCTTTTGCAGCCAGAAGAGCCTGTCCGGCAGAAAAAATTAAAGTACAATTGGTTCTGATTCCTTTTTGGGAAAAATATTTGATCGCCTTGATGCCGTCTTTAATGATGGGAACTTTTACCACGATCTGAGGATGCAGTGCTGCCAGCTCCTCTCCTTCTTGGATCATTTCATCATACGTAATTCCGATCACTTCGGCACTTACATCACCCTCTACAATATCGCAGATTTTAAGGTAATGATTCAGAATATTTTCCTTTCCGGAAATCCCTTCTTTTGCCATTAAAGAAGGATTGGTTGTAACGCCATCCAGAATGCCCAAAGCATTGGCTTCTTCGATCATAGCAAGATTAGCTGTGTCTATAAAAAACTTCATAAAATATATTGTTAAAATTATTTAAGTGTTAAATTTACACTTAATAAATTATCCGTACAATTTTTCTCTAACTATTTTAGAATAAAACCGGGAAATAAGAACGTAAGTGGTTTTTAGTTAGCATCTTAATTGTGATGTCCCATATTCAATTTAATCTTCTTCAAATCTTCAAGTTCGTGAACCGGTCTCTCAATATCATAAGGAATCGGCATTTTCGAAAAAGTCTGGAAATAAAGCAGGCAGGCGTCTTTCCACCAAACAGCATCTTTTGCCTGAATTTTTAATTTTGACTGAACGTTTTGAAATCTTTCTTCATCTACATAAGGCTGCATTTTGTCCCATATTTTCTGGTATTCGCGTACATTTTTTACGCCTGTATCGTATTTGTAAGATAATTCTTCCCATAAAGTCTTTCCGTCTTTCATCTGATAATCCCACGGAACATGATGAAACCACAAAAGCAGGTTTTCCGGGCAGGTTTTGATATTTCCATAAGTTTCATTTAACGGAGGAAAATAATCAGACACGGCATTGCTTCCGGATTTTGTACGGTCAAAGCCAATTCCCTGGGCATTTGCCTGATGGTAATACACCGGCGACCAGTCGGGTCTCCCACCTTTGTAATCTCCCCACGGCTCCGGACCGTAATGATGTCCCGATGCAAAAATATGGTGCAAGCCGAGAGGCATCATATAATCCACTGCTGTTTCCCTTGAAGTGAGCATCATTTCTTTTACAGGATTGATGAATTTTTCATTATCCGTAAATGTCATTTTAATCCATTCATCGGCAATCTGCTCGGAAGTCAGACCGTGGTTCCAGGCCAAACGTCCGAAGGCGTACCAATTGGCTTGTGCAAAATGATGTCCCGTCCAGTTTTTATCTACCCCAATATTGGAAACTGCTGAGATAGCCGAAATCTTTGCCGGTCTTAAAGTTCCGTCCGTAATTTTAGCAATTGTAGAACCTTTTCCGTTGGAATAGGTATCGCTGTCAAGTGTTTCCTTAAATAACGGAGCAAGATAAACGAGATGATTTGAGAATCCTAAATACTCCTGGGTAATTTGAAATTCAACCATTTCAGAAGTTTTTTGTAAGGCTCCGAAAAGTGGATTAAACGCTTCACGGGGCTGAAAATCAACGGGTCCGTTTTTGATCTGAATGATGACATTATCTCTGAATTTCCCGTCAAGCGGAACAAATTCCAGGTAAGCCTGTTTTGCACGGTCTTCTTTACTTGGACTATATACAAAAGCTCTCCACATCACAATTCCGCCATAAGGTTTCAGAACATCCGCCATCATATTGGCGCCGTCTGCGTGCGTTCTACCGTAGTCCTGCGGACCGGGTTGTCCTTCAGAATTGGCTTTTACCAAAAATCCTCCGAAATCTGGAATTAATTTATAAATTTCGGAAGCTTTATCTTTCCACCATCTCTGAACATCTTTGTTCAAAGGATCGGAATTTTCCAGCCCGCCTAAAACTTTTGGCGATGAAAAATTAACGGAAAGATAGACTTTGATTCCGTAAGGCCTGAAAATGTCTGCCAGGACTTTTACTTTTTCCAGATAGTCTTTCCTGAGCATATTCGGAGAGGCATTCACATTGTTGAGAACAGCCGCATTAATTCCAACCGAAGCGTTGGCTCTTGCATATTCTTCATATCTGGGCGAAATTGTTTTGGGTAAATCTTCCCATTTCCAAAGCGAATGTCCCGCGTACCCACGCTCAATAGTTCCGTCCAGATTATCCCAATGGTTGAGAATTCTGACATCATACGAAGGCTTTTCAGTAATATTAAGATTTGTTACCGCTGATTTTGTCTGCTGCAATCGTAAAATATGATAGACTCCGTAAAGCAATCCGATCTCTTTTTCAGCAGAAATAACCAATTTGTTCTGAACCGATTTTATCGTATAACCGCCTTTCAAATTTTTTAATGATTTATCCGTGCGCAGTTCAATTTCCTGGCCCTGCCAATGATTCATCAATTCTTTTTTGGCAATATTCAACGTCGGACTGTTTCCTTTGACGATAATTTTATCTGCTGAAACTCCATTCTTCGCCGGAAACCGAAGCCAAAGCTGACTTCCGTCCTCAGCCAAAACCGTTAACGGAATCATTAAAAATAATAGGATGTATAATCGGAAATTTTCCATTGGATTCTTTAATTTGTTTAAAATAAGTTTTGGCTAAGCCAAATTGCATATTGCATTTTAAACGGGCTCCTTCGACTCCGTTCAGGATGATATTGCCCGTTCCTATTGATTATCCCTCTAGACCTTCAATGGTTTTAATTTTACCATCTATGTCATATTCAAGTTCAATGACTTTCATGCTTCTGAGCCATGTTTTTCCTTCGCTCGGAACACAATCATGGAAGAACAGATACCATTTCCCTTTAAACTCCACCATACTGTGATGGGTTGTCCATCCAACGACAGGCGTCAGAATCTCTCCCTGAAAAGTAAATGGCCCGTAAGGATTGTCGCCCGTTGCATAACATATCAAATGGGTGTCGCCGGTAGAGTATGAAAAATAATATTTACCGTTGTATTTATGCATCCAAGAAGCTTCAAAAAAGCGGTGTTTGTCGCCGTGAAGTAAAGGATTTCCGTTTTCGTCAAGAATCAGAACGTCTTTAGGCTCTTCCCCGAATTCCAGCATATCATCGCTCAAAACAGCAACCTTTGAAGGAATTGCCGGTTCATTTTCATTAGGAAGAATAGCAGATTCCAGAGCCTTGTTGTTTCTGTAACGTTGTAATTGCCCACCCCAGATTCCGCCGAAATACATATAATGTTTTCCGTTTTCTTCAAAAATACAGGGATCGATGCTGTAACTTCCCATCATCGGATGTTTCTCCGGAACGAATGGCCCGTAAGGTTTATCGCTAACGGCAACACCGATTCTGAAGATGTCATTTTTATCTTTTAAAGGAAAATACATATAATATTTGCCGTTTCTATACGCTACATCGCAATCCCACAGCTGTCTTCCCGACCAGGGAATATCTTTTACCGAAAGGACAACACCGTGATCAGTAATCTCACCGTTTTCAACGTCGTCTAAAGAAAAAACGTGATAATCATTCATATCAAAATGGTCGCCGTTGTCATTTTCTTCCATTCCGCTTTCCCAGTCGTGTGACGGGTAGATGTACAGTTTGCCTTCAAAAACGTGTACGGAAGGGTCTGCCATATAATCTTTAGGGAATAGATATTTTGCTTTTTTCATTGTTTTAATATAGATATTTAGATAATAGATTTCATTAATTGAATTTCTCACAGATCACTCAGGTTTCCAAGATTATTTAACTGAAGAATCTGCTTGATCTGCCAAATCTGCGAGATAAACATTTTCTTAATTAAACCTTATAGGTTTGAGGGTATTATTTTTCTTTTGTTAGCTGAATGATTTTTTCCACCACAGGTTTTGTCTGATCATTACGGTCGAAAAGTAACGGATAATCGGTTCTGCCTTTTACCGGAAAATCGTTTTTCCAGGATTGCGCATCGGTAGTGCCCCACAATGTCACTCTTCTGATTTTATCCTGATGTTTCAGGAATAATCTGAAAAAATCCAGATAGCGGTTTTCCCATGCTGTTTTTACGTTTTCGGGAAGACCTTTGGTATAAGGATTCATTTTGGCCTGATATTCCACGGTATCGGAAACGTTGGCTGAAGTTCCCCACGGTGACGGAAGTGCGCTGATCTCCATTTCGGTAATATTCACTTTTACACCGTTTGCTGCGTAGGCTGCAATTGCTTTTTCATATTCGTCAAGTGTTGGTGTATCGAGACCCACGTGGGTCTGCATCCCGACACCATCGATGCGGATTCCTCTGGATTTCAGGTTTTGAACCATTTTGCTGACGGTCTGAACTTTTCCGGAATACCATTCGTTATAATCATTGTAATACAATTCTGCATTCGGATCTGCTTCCTGAGCATACTGAAAAGCCAGGGGGATAAATTCTTCACCAAGGATTTCGTAAAATTTGCTTTTACGGTAAGAACCGTCCTCCATAATAGCTTCATTGACTACATCCCAACCTTTTACGCGGCCTTTGTATCTGCTTACCACTGTAGTAATATGATTTTTCATTCTTTGTTTAAGGATTTCTGCTGAAACGTCTTTTCCGTCTTTATCAGTGAAAAACCATTTGGGCAACTGAGAATGCCAAATCAACGTATGACCGATGATGAACATTTTGCTTTTCTCTCCGAAAGCAACGAATTTATCGGCATCATCAAAGAAGAATTTCCCTTCCTGCGGTTGCAGAAACATTGATTTCATACAGTTTTCCGCAACAATGGAGCTGAACTGTTTTTTAATGATCTCAACAGATCTCACCTCAGTTTCGTGAATCTGCGGAAGACTCATTGCTGTCCCGATATAGAATTTATTTTTGAATGCACTTTTCAGGGTGGCATCAGAAGCTGCTGTACCTGCTGTTTTGCATGAGACGGTCAAGGTTAAAATTCCTAATAATGCTGCTATTTTTTTCATAAGATTTTATTTGATTTTCAATCAGCCTTGTCAAGGCTTTTTTAATATGCCGAATTGCACGCAGCCCGGCTTGAACGGAGATCTTTTTGCGAGGAACGGGCAAAAAAACGGGAGCCCTTCGACTTTGCTCAGGATAAATTCAGACGGAATAAGCTGCCCAAAAATATTCTCTGATCAGTCTTTTTATTTTCTTCTGTCTTTAAGCTCCTGTTCGATTTTGATTTCCATTTTTTTGTTTATTTCGTAAAACATCAACAATCCACACGCTAAAAAGAACGGAATGGACGGAAATATACTGACCAGCATTTTCGCCCCTGTAGAAACGCTTTCCGGCTGAACAACACTCATTGCACCTTCTGACGAAATATACCCGTACTGGCCAATGATATAAGCTACTAATGAGCTTCCGATGCTTAAACCTACCTTCAGGCCAACCATCATTGCCGAAAAAATAATGGCGGTTGCTCTTCGGTTGTTCTTCCATTCCGAATAGTCTGCGACATCGGCAATCATTGCCCAAAGCAAAGGTGTTCCGATTCCGTAAAAGAAACCGTGTAAAATCTGAGAAAGGAACATCAATCCAACCGATTTTGGCGGATAGAATATGAATGCCAGCACAAATAAAGTTGAAATAAATAATGAAGCAATAAACGCATCTTTTTTGCCGTATTTGTCTGCAAATCTTTTGGAGAAAGTAATCCCAACAATCATCATAATGATTCCGCCTGCATTGAAGAGCCCGAAACCTGCTGAACGCGGATCTTCACCAAAAAAGTTCATCCCGATAGAATTGAAGAAATTGGTAATGGGCGATATAAACTGCTGGAGAGAAGCTTCATCCACATAATTATTGAAATAATACACATACGAACCACCTTTCATTGCCAGTGTAATGAAAATCAATGCTGTAACGATCAACATGATGATCCACGGCTTATTTTTCTTTAAATCTTTTAAATCAGCACCCAAGGTCGATTCCTGTTCCGGTTTTGGAACCACTCTTTCTTTGGTTGTAAAAAACGTTATCAGTAACATGAGTGTTCCTATAATCGCCAGCCAGGTCATTACCACTTCTATTCCGGCCGCTTTATCGCCATGCCCCGCAGATAAAATAATCGGCAGCATAAATACCTGAACGAAAAACTGTGCAAACATTACGGCTACAAAACGGTAAGAAGAAATGCTGTTGCGTTCACTCATATCGCCTGTGATTACGCCGCTTAAAGCAGCATAAGGTAAATTATTGGCTGCATAAAGCAACAGTAACACAGAATAAGTGACTGCCGCGTAAATCATTTTTCCTTTATACGAAAAATCAGGGGTACTGAATGCCAAAAGCGCCGCTGCCCCCAATGGAATGGCAGTGAGCAAAATCCACGGACGGAATTTTCCCCACTTTGTCCGTGTCCGGTCTGCCAGGGCGCCAATCAGGGGATTGAAGACAAAACCTGCCAATAATCCGACGGTGAGGGTAATGATAGAAGCATCTTCCGGTTTTAATCCGTAAATATCTGTGTAGAAATAAGCTAAATACGTTACCAAAGTCTGGAATACCAGATTGGCCGCTAAATCTCCTAAGCTGTAGCCGATTTTCTCAACGACGGATATTCTTTGGGATGAGTTGTTCATTATTTTATAGTTTTTTGTTCTTATTATTTTAAACATTAAGGATTTAAGGAATGCTTAGTTTTCTTAATTGAAAATTGACTTGTCAATTCTTACATTTTAGGTATCATTATCTTAATTTCTTAATATTGATTTAATCTAGAAATAAACAAGTTTATTTGAATTAAGTACTTTAAGAATTATTGATCTGTAGTAAATGGTGAAGCTGGAAGCCCGGATTTGTTTCTGAGGTTTCCGTCGGGATTGTCTGCCCAGTCGTATCTTACTGAAACTGGATTTGAAACAGTATCATTCCAGACGATGATTTTCTTGCCTTCGATTTTAGCTTTTGCCCATTGATAATTTCCGTCTTTTGCTTTGATGGCAAAACCTTTCAGTTCTGAAACATTTTCAAAATCATCCGTTCCGGGTTTGAAAGAGAGAATAATTTTATTTCCTTCCACTTTCATCGACTGATACACCGGTCCGTCTGCGATAATATTTTTCTTGTCAGCAACTTTAAGTGCCTGAAAAGCTAATCTGTCACCGACTGTTTTCTTATTTAAAGGATGAATATCGTTCCATTCTCCTAAATCAATAATTACGGCAAGTCCGGTGTTCGGAACTTTCAGCGAAACCTGGCGCTGCTGGTCTCTCAGCTCTGCCCAATTGCTTTCCACAGGCTGGGTTTTCGGTTCCATAAAATTGGCCAGCTGTACGGTGAAAAACGGCATATCTTTCCGGTTCCATTTGTTTCGCCAATCCAGAATCATAGTAGTCAGCAGATCGCCATATTCTTTTGGTTTTCCGGTGTTGCTTTCTCCCTGATACCAAATTGCTCCTTTGATATTATAATTGATTAAAGGGTTGATCATTGCATTATACAATCCTGTAGGTTTCCAACGGATAAAAGTCTGTCCGGGAGCCATTTTTTCCATTTTGGCACCGATTTTATATTTCCATTCGGTTTTTAAGTCAATTTTTTGTCCGTCAATTTCAAGATAATACGGTTTGTCGGCAATGAACTGACCTTTTCCGCTTCCGTTTGTAACCCTTACAGAGATAACGTTTTTCCCTTCTTTTAAAACACCTGCCGGAATATTGTACCAGCGGGGCGGGTATTCGTAGGTTACGTTTCCTACTTTTACGCCGTTGATGTACGTCACATCAGCATCTTTTATTCTTCCTAAATTTAAAAATGCAGCTTTTCCTGCCTGATTTTTAGTTAAAGTAATCTCTTTCCTGAACCAAACTGTTCCTTCAAAAGAACCTTCTTTATCTTCCCACGAACCGGGAATATTCATTGTGTTCCATTCAGAATCATTCAGGTCGAAGTTTTCCCAATGCTGATTCAGTCCGATATCACTCTGGTCGAGTTCTGCGTACCACGCCTTGCTCAATGCCTGTTCGTTAGATTCTGTAGATTTTATCAACTCATCATTCTGCCATTTTTGGGCTTCGTCCAGATATTCGGGATATTTTTTCAGTGAATTTTCATCCATCCAGGCCTGAATCGGCGAACCGCCCAGACTTGCGTGGATAATACCAACAGCAACTTTATTTTTTTCACTCAGCTGTTTTGCGAAAAAATAGGCAACTCCGGAGAAATTAAGAATGGTCTGCGGGTCTGTAACTTCCCATTTTCCACCATCAAGCTCAGTTTGAGGTGATTTAAAATTATATTTTTGGGGAACCGTGAAAAATCTGATATTCTGATTATTCGCATTTTTTATTTCATCTGCATAAAGCGGAGTCAGTCTGCGCATCGGCAGTTCCATATTTGATTGTCCGGAAGCCAGCCAAACGTCACCGATGAGAATATCTTTTAATGTAATTTCATTGATGGTCATTATGTATGGACCTCCGGCTTTCTGCTCTGGAAGCATGATTTTCCAGTTCCCGGTTGGATCGGCGGTTGTATTGTATTTTTTGTTGAGGAATTTAACTTCTACTTTTTCTCCGGCATCTGCTTTTCCCCAGACATTCAGTTTTTGATTTCTCTGCAAAACCATTCCGTCTGAAACCAATGTGGGAAGTTTGATTTTAGCTTCCATGAAAATACAGAATGTGCAGAGAAGCAAACTTAAAATTTTGAGTTTATTTTTCATATTGGCTGAAAATATTTTTATTAGCCTTGTCAAGGTTTAGAACCTTGACAAGGCTGTTAGTTTTTATCTGGCATTTGGGTCAGTAATCTTACCTCGATGATTTTCGGGGTAATCGATTTTTCATTTGTATTAAATTTTACATTAAGAATTTCTTTCCTACTTTCAGATTCAGGAATTGGGATTAATAATGACTTTGGAGAGCTGCCTGATTTTCCGTCGAAATTTTTAGAAATCACTTTTACTCCATTAATTTCTGTATTCAACATTCGGTTGTTATTGGCATCGAAATAAAGAAGATAAAGATATTTTGCATTTTTATCTTTGTTTCTCATCTGATAGCTGAACCAGCCTTTCGCCTCACGGAAATGACGGTCTTCCATATAACCTGTGTTGGAATCTTTGCTGTCAAAATTATGGTCGGATTCCGGCTGTTGTTCGCCTAATTGAATTTTATCAGTAGTAATATTGTCAAGCTTTCTGATTTCCTCTTCTTCTTTGGCTTTCTTTTTCTGAATCATTTCAATTTTATCCTGATTCGCCTGCGGAAAATAAATAATGTAGCGTTCTTCCTGAATTTTGTAAAATGGAACCAGTTCTAATCCGTTACTGAATTGATTCTGAGGATACAAACCTTTGAGTTTGAAGGTCAAATCTTTTCCGTTAACGGTCTCCAAATGGCTTAAAACTGACGTTGAACCACCCAAAATGGTAGGAATTTCATTCAATGGAATCTGCGGTCCGTGCGCGATATGTCCGCCTCTGCTGTCATCGGCGAAAAGTCCGTCCTGGTTTTCTTTCCCATATTTGGCAGCTAAAACAACCGGGCCATATTTAAATGCGAAATAATCAGAATTATCCGGAAGCTGTTCTGCAGAAAGGTGCATTGGTATTTTCATTTCGATAACATCCCCTTTTTCCCATTTTCTTTTGATATTTAAATAGCCTTCAGTATCAACAGACGCATTTATCTTTTTACCATTTACTGAAATATTGATTTGAGAGACATCTGACCATTCCGGTGCTCTTAATTTTAAATTTATAGTTGATTTTGAAGCAACATCGAAGGTAAGTTTTGTAGATGCAGATTCCGGGAAATTGTTTTCCTGCCTCAGAACCACTTTTTTTTCGGACCATTTTAAAATAGAAGGAATAAAAAGATTCACGTACAGATCTTCCTCAGAATATGCATAAATCATTTCGCCATATTTGGCGTGATTCTCCATTCCTGAGCCTACGCAGCACCAGAAGCTGGTCTCCGGCCGGGAATAAACCCTGTAATGGCCGGGACGCATTGGTGTGAAATAGACAAAACCGCCTTTCTCTGGATTTTGCGTGGAAAGAATATGGTTGTATAAAGCTTTTTCGTAGTAATCTATGTAAGATGATTTTGGATTGGTCGCATACAATGCTTTGGAGAGCTTCAGCATATTATAGGTATTGCAGGTTTCAGGACCTTCGATACTTTTAATCATTCCACTGAAATCATTGATTGGGTTAAAATGCTCACTCACACTGTTTCCTCCGATAATTGCTGAGCGTTTTTGCGTAACATTCATCCAGAAAAAATCGGCGGCGTTGCTCCATTCTTTATTATTTTCCAAATCTGCAATACGCTTAAAACCAATCACTTTTGGAATCTGTGTATTGGCGTGAATTCCCGTCAGCTTGTCTTCACCATTCAACAGTGGGTTTAAAATAGCAAGATGTGAAAAACGATGGGCAAGTTTCAGATATTTCGGATTTTTTGTAATGTCGTAAACATCAGCAAAAACTTCATTCAGGCCGCCATGCTCACTGCGAAGCATTTCCTGAATCTGAGCATCGGAAAGTCCGTAAACTTCATCAGCCATCCAATCTGTGAGTTTTATCAGCATCTTTTTTGCTTTCTCACTATCTGCATACCAATAGGCATCTCGCAGACCTGAATATATTTTATGAATATTATACAGCGGAACCCAGCGGTCATTCAAACCGAAAGTTGCGGCACGAATATTTCCGTCAGCAACTTCTTTCCAGGCTTTTTTTCCGTTCGGAACTCCGGACAGGTAACCGTTTCCTGAAAGATTCTGGCAGCGTTCCAATTCATCAATCATATAATCCAGACGCTCCCTGATATTTGGGTCTCCTGTTGACGCATACATCAGGGCCAAAGCAGAAATATAGTGCCCCCCGATATGACCATCCAGTCCTGTATTTTCCCAGTTGGGATAATTTTCTTTTTTGGGCTTTAATCCTGCTTCTTTCAGATAAGGAGCAAGAAGACGGTCAACATCCATCGACAGAATATACTTCTCATCTGTCTGCATTGCTCTGCTGAAAACACTTTCGGATAAATGAACCCTGTTGAGCGGAAAGTAGCTAACATTTTTCTTTACCTGCCCGAAAGCCAGTGAAGTAAAGCCTATAAGCAATATCAGTGATTTTTTATTCATTAATAAATGTTATTTATACATTTCTAAAATAAAAGAAAGTAAGCAGATATCAAACAATTTTCATCGCTTAGCAGTACGCCTTATTGAAAAAGCATTTTGAAATAAGGAAAAAAAACTTCAGGAACGCCTACCTTATCATAAAAAACAAGAATAGGCAAGCAATAGAATATCAATTAAATAAATGTAATTTCTTCATTATCAAAATAAAGACCGCCGGTTCATAAAAGACATCAAAAAATAATACCTGGGCTTATCGTATTTTAATAATATCCCCCATAAAAATCTGAATAAAATCTTTCAACTAAATTTTAACATATTTTTAACATTACATTCATATAGGATTTACACTAATTTCAGCAAATAAATCATTTAAACGATAAAAATAATTGCCCAAAACACCACATGGAACCAATAAATTCTCAAAAAGAAACTTAAAAGACGGAAAATAAAGTGTAATAAATACATTTATTTAATTTTCGTAATAAAATCTATCTCAAAACATTTAACTTTGTATAAAATCATTTTTTGATGGAAGAAAATTATCTTAATTATCCCAAACATCTTGTGGCAGTTGACTGTATCATTTTCGGCTTTGACGGAGATAACCTAAAAATTCTTCTGGTACAAAGGAATTTTGAGCCAAAGAAAGGAGAATGGTCTCTTATGGGCGGCTTTGTTAATGATAAAGAAAGTTCTGACCAGGCTGCCAACCGTATCCTGAATGCCTTGACCGGATTAGAAAATATTTACCTCGAGCAACTGAAAACCTACACAGAAATTGATCGTGAACCCACGGCCAGAATTATGTCGATTTCATATTATGCTTTAATTAATATTCAGGATAACATTCAAATCAATGAAAAATACAGCGCCAAATGGTTTGACCTGAAAGATCATCCTGAACTTATTTTCGACCATAATGCAATGGTAGAAGATGCTGTTCTGAGACTGAGAAGAAGAGCAACGACAAGACCTATCGGTTTTGAACTGCTGCCTGAAAAATTCACGATGAAGGATCTTCAGAATCTTTATGAAGCGATCTTTGATGAAAAATATGACAAGCGAAATTTCACCAGCAAAATAAATGCTTTGGATGTTCTGGTAAAAACCAACGATAAAGATATGAGCTCATCTAAAAAAGGGTCTTACCTTTATACTTTTGATGAGGAAAAATATAATAAGAAAATCTCGGAAGGTTTTATGTTTAAAATCTAAGCTCAAAAACTTCCGGTAAATTTAACTTTAATTCCAAGTTGGAAATTGGCAATGGTCTTGAAAATTTCGATTAAGGTCACCCGTTCTATTCTGGTCAGTTTACTGATTTCTATATAGTTATCAGGATTTCTTTTATCAATATTAATTTGATTTGCCTGATTTCTCAGCCGAAGCGCCATCAGATAATAATAAGACTGATGCATTTCGTTATACCGCTGCTGTGTGAAAACACCAATTTCCGTTAGTTTTTTCATTCTTTCACCTGTATTTTCTATTTCCAGATGACTTTTCAGTGCATAGACACGAACCAGATCTACAATGGGAGACATTGCCGTTTTGATATCGAAAACCTCAGATTTTCCGATAGTCTGAGTCTTTATTTTTTTGAAAAAAGTCAAAGGAGGTTCATATTGAAGCGCATTTTTGGCGATATGCGCAAAAAACAGCTGATTGGGTGAAACCAGTTTTTCTTTGATAAATGCTTTCAGCTCACGCACAATATTTTCGTCGCCGTAAATAAAACGGAAATCAAAAAAGGTTGAAAATTTCATTGCATTTTCCGGTACAGACTCCTCAATCCATTGGTTATAATTTCTTTTCCAGTGAGAAAGAGAATGGGTCCATTGCGGATTACTTGCCATAAAACCACCTTTGCAGTATTCAAAACCAATCATGTTGAGATTGTCTGAAACTTTTTTAGCAAAATCCAGAAAATATTCCCGCACCATTTCCCGCTGTTCATTGGCTTTGTCTTCGTAAATGATTCCGTTGTCCTGATCGGTGCTCAGCGTCTGCTCTTTTCTTCCTTCGCTTCCGGTAACAATAAAGGCAAATTTTGCAGGCGGTTTCCCTATTTCCTTTATCACTTTCTCTATTACTTTTCCGGTTATCGTGTCGGCAATCGTGGTAATGACCTGACTGGCAATTTCACCGTGCACCCCTCTTCCCAAAAGCTGACTGATAATATCCGGAACCTGCTTCCATTTTTTACGAAGCTCTTCGGTGTTTTCTGCCTGCTTTACAGACTGGATGAACACCAGCGGGCTTTGCGCCTGCTCACTCAGCAAACGGTTTCTGCTTAGAAAACCAACATATTCTTCTTTATTCTTCACCAAAAGATATCTTGATTTGGTTTTGAACATCATCAGAACCGCCTCATATAAATAGGCATCACTGGAAATACTGACAATCGGATTATCCATTACCTCCAAAATGGCTGTTCTTGGATCCAGACAACGGGCAATCACGTTATCCCGTAAGGTAATATCAGTAGCATAACCGATAATCTCGTCACTCCCCGATTTTTTGATAAAAATACAGCTTACTTTATTGGCGGCCATCAGTTTGGCAGCTTCAAAAACGGCTGTATTTTCTTCGCAGGAAACAATACTTTTGTAAGCAATACCTTCAATTTTCCTGGAATACAGCTGGTCGGCTGCAAAATAACTTTCTTCGAAAGTTGCAGGTGTTTTTACAAAATGTGAAAACTCTTCATCCAGCATCCTTTTACCGAAATCTGAAGTGAAATAATGAAAAAAATCTTCGTACGCATTACACAATTCATAAAATTCTTTTCTGGGTAAAGTGTAAACAACAGTTCCTTTTTTAGCTATGGCAGATTTCAGCGCACGAACTCTGTTCAAAACCACCGAAATTCCGCCAAAACAGTAAGGAGAGTGATGTTTCGTCAAACATCTTTTATTTTCAGCAGCATCGAAAAAGAAAGTTTCATATTCTCCCGATGAAATAATATCTACACCCGCCATCTCCGTCACTTCCTGACGGTAAACCAGCGTATCTTTGGAGAACTCGGTTTTAATCAGTGTTTCAGAGATTTCAGCAAGAACCGTTTCGGGTAAAAGATGAAAAGGCTCTGTTATTTTTAATAGTGAAATAATTTTTTCTTCCGTCATGATTATTTCATTTTATCTGTTAAAAATTTTAATTTAGACTCTATTTTGTGATGAATTTTATGAAGCTCATTTTCCGAAATTTCTCCACGGGAACGAATTTCAAAAAAACATTTTGCTGTCATTTCCGCATCAATCATAGCATCGTGGGAACGTTCCATCTTTTCATTAAAAAGGAAATTGTAAAGTTGTGGCAAACGAAAATAATCAGCTTCAGGATTTAAAATATAATCTTTGCTTTTTAGCATCGTGCAGTAAAAATGACTCTGATGAAAAGGGTTTTCCAGGCCTGCCCTGTAAAAATCGCAACTCAGCGTATGAATATCGAATTCTGTGAAATGTCCTGTAATCAGCGGATAATATTGCTGAATGTCTTCTGAAAGCTTTTGCAGCACAAACTTTCTTCCTTTGCCATTTCTGCTTAAAAATTCCTTGGTAATTCCGTGGACTCTGAATGACGATGCACTGATTTTCAAATCTTCAGCATCAATATAAAAATTTTCTCTTTTAATTTCCCTGCCGTTTTCAGCATACAAGATCCACGAAACCTGAACCGCTGAAGGCCAGTTGTCAGTTTCGGAATAAGGCAAATCCCATCGTTTCGGGATTGCTGTTGTTTCGGTATCGATAAAAAGGAGATATTTTTTCAAAGGTTTATTAAAGGTTTTTGCTATCTATTAAAAAAGACCAATATGACAGTAATAAATTGTTACTTAGAAATTAATATAGGTAAAGCAATGTTTTCTATCTAATTTTATTTTTCATTATCAAACAATTCGTGTAATTTTTGCTGCAACAGTTTCTTGTCCGGTAGCTGAGTTTTATATTCAGAAACCATGGTTGGCGAAAGATTTCTGCTCAAAGCATATTCAACAACCTCACGGTCTTTGTCCTTACACAACAAAATTCCAATAGTAGGATTTTCATTATTCTTTTTAACATCGCGATCTAGTGCTTCCAAATAAAAATTTAATTGTCCTAAATGTTCAGGTTTAAATTTATCTGTTTTTAGTTCAAATGCAACCAGGCATTGCAGACCACGGTGGTAAAACAGTAAATCAATAAAAAAGTCACTGTTTCCAACTTGTAATTTATACTCTTCTCCTATAAATATGAAATCTTTTCCAAGCTCAAGGATAAAATTCTTCATTTGCTTTACCAGCCCACTCTGCAAATCATTTTCGCTGTATGGTTCTTGTAGATTTAAAAATTCAAATACATAACTATCCTTGAAGGTATTTGTAAGATCGCGGTTACCTTCTCTCAACCTAGTTGAGGGTTTTGAATTCCCAATCATTGTCCGCTCAAAAAGGCTGCTGGAAATTTGTCGATCAAGTTCTCTTTTGCTATAATTCTCTTGTTTAACAAGTTTAATATAGAATTCCTTTTCTTCAATAGTTTTACACCTTGAAAAAATGAGCATATTATTTGTCCAGCTAATTTCTCTCACCAGTGGTGAGAGTTTTGGAGAATCTTTGTACACTTCATAAAACTGCTTCATTCTCCAAATATTTTTATCAGAGAAACCTTTTATTTGTGGTTCGTTTTTTTGAATGTATTCAGATAAATCTTTTACTACAGAATCTCCCCATTCCGATTGCTCAATCTTTTTGCTGATATGTTCTCCAATGTTCCAATAGAGATTAATCAGTTCAGCGTTTACTGCTTTGATTGCACTGGTCTTGGATTGTTTAATGAGTTGAATAATACTCGTAAACCTGATATCCATTTTTATTTCTAATATACTACAAAATTTACCATTTTCAATCTTCAACAAAAATAGGACGCCAATAACGACATCCTATTTTTAACTATTTTTAAATTACCAAAATCTCACGTAAAGTGCGGTCAGTAAAAGAACTGTTACTACAATCATAATCAAAGTTCTGTTATCTACTTTAAACATCGTTGCATCTATAGCGAAAGCTTTCGGATTTACTTTAGGGCCTGCCAAACTTATCATTACCATTACGACAACTGTGATAAAGAATGACCATCCCATATTAATCAGAAACGGAATTTCTGTAATTGTGTGAACCACTCCATTTTCTAATTTTTCATAGGTAAAAGCAGTGTACAACCAAGTTTCTTTTCCGAAAATACCGACTGCAAAACTGTTGAAGAAAATCGCCAGTAAAAATCCCAGAAGAACGCCGACTAAAGCTGCCGTTCCTGTCGTTCTTTTCCAGAACATTCCCAAAAGGAACATTGCAAAAACCCCGGGACTGATAAATCCTGTATATTTCTGGATAAATGTGAAACCACCTTCTCCTCCGATTCCCAGAACATCCGTCCAGGTAAATGCCAAAGCAACAGCCATTGCAATAATAATTGCCCAGCGTCCTGTTCTTACCATTTCAATTTCGGTAGCATCTGCTTTCAGGTATTTTTTATAGATATCTAAAGTGAAAATCGTCGAAATACTGTTTACTTTTCCTGCTAAAGAAGCTACAATTGCTGCGGTAAGTGCTGCCACCGCCAGACCTTTGAGACCGGAAGGTAAAAATCCTAGAATGGCTGAATAGGCACCGTCTTTTACTCCATTGAAGCCCGGCAAATGTCCTTTTGTATATAAAACATAGGCTGCAATTCCCGGAAGCATAACGATAATCGGCATAAATAATTTCAGAAATCCTGCGAATAAAATCCCGGTTCTTGCTGTTTTCAAATCAGCTCCCAAAGCACGTTGCGTGATGTACTGGTTGCATCCCCAATAATTCAGATTGACAATCCACTGTCCTGCAAAATACATCGCCAGGCCCGGTAAAACCACATATTTCTGAACACTCAGATTTTCCGGCATTGCTAAAGTGGTTGTAGTGGTCGTTGGTTTTTCAAGAATTAATTTAAAATGCTGTGGTGCTTCATTCATTAAGGTCTGAAAACCGGCAAAAGCATTTCCTACAGCCGCTCCGTTGATTCTCTGGTCAACAATCTGAAGAGCCATATAAACTGTTGCAAAACCTCCGATAATCAAAACTGCCACCTGAATAACATCGGTGTACCCGATTACTTTCATTCCGCCTAAACCAATCAGCAAAGCCATCAGAAGTAATCCAACCATGATGATATGAAGATTATCTCCTCCCAGCAAAGTATCGATTGCCAAAGCTCCCAGATAAAGAATTGAGGTAAGATTGACAATTATATAGAGAAACAGCCAAAAAACCGCCATAATCAAAGAAACCGATTTGTTGTACCGGGTTTCCAGGAATTGGGGCATTGTGTAAATTTTATTTTTAAGGTAAATCGGAATAAACCAAACGGCGATGATAATCAGTGCAATTGCTGCAATCCATTCATAGGCTGCAACGGCAATTCCTACGAAGAAACCTTCGCCACTCATTCCTATAAACTGTTCTGCCGAAATGTTGGATGCAATCAGACTGGCTCCAATGGCCCACCAGGTGAGTGAACCTTCGGCCAGAAAATAATCTTTACTGCCCGTGGCTGCGGACTTTTTCCTATTGTAAATCCAAATTCCGTAACCGGCTACCACCACAAAATAAACAAGAAATATGATGATATCAATTGTTGCTAAGTTTCCCATAATTTATTTTTTAACTGAGAATTTATAAATCGTTTTAGTCTGATATTTTTGTCCCGGCTTCAGTTCTGTTGAAGGAAAGGAAGGTTGATTCGGAGAATCCGGGAAATGCTGGGTTTCTAAGCAAAAACCTGTTCGGAATTCATTTTTCCCACCGGTTTTAGTGTCAAATTTTCCATCAAGAAAATTTCCTGAATAGAACTGAACGCCCGGCTCATCGGTAAGAACCTCCATCACTCTTCCTGATTGCGGATGGTATACTTTGGCGATGTTTCTCATCCCGCTTCCATTCAGGATCCAGTTGTGGTCGTAGCCTTTTCCTTTTTTCAGCTGGTCATCATCTGAATTGATGTCTTTCCCGATTGATTTTGAAACGGTAAAATCAAACGGACTTCCTTTTACCGCTTTCTGTTCGCCTGTAGGAATCAATGTTTCATTAACAGGTAAAAATTTATCTGCGTTAATTTGCAATTCGTGGTCGGTAATCGTTTTTGCGAAATTCCCTGAAAGATTGAAGTATGAATGTTGTGTAAGATTAACAACCGTTGCTTTATCTGTCGTTGCTTCGTAAGAAATCTCCAAAGCATTGTCGTCTGTCAATGTATATAAAACCGTTACAGACAATTTTCCAGGATAGCCTTCTTCGCCGTCTGCGCTGGTGTAAGTCAGCTTTAAAGTTGGAAATTTCGCATCTTTTACCGGCTCAATGTTCCAGAATTTAGTATGAAAGCCTTCTTTTCCACCGTGAAGACTATTCGGTCCGTCATTTTTATCAATATCGTAGGTTTTGCCTTCCAGAGTAAATTTTGCATTGGCAATTCTGTTCCCATAACGGCCAATTAAAGCTCCGAAATAATAAGGGTTTCCATTAAAATAATCTTCAGGTTTTGTAAATCCTAAAACGACATCTTCATATTTCGCGTTTTTGTCGGGAGCCGTGAGTGAAGTAATAATTCCACCGAAATTGATGACCTCCACTTTCATCCCGTTTTTATTGGTTAATGTATATTTTTTAATGGAATCGTCTTTTGCCGTCACTCCGTAGTCTGAAACCTGTATATTTTCCATATTTTCTTTTTGAGACTGGTTATTATTTTCTTTTTTGCTGCATCCAACAACACACAAAAGCGCAATAATAATCAGATTGTAGTTTATTATTTTCATAGTTTGAATGATTTTGCAAGATTAGCGATAATAAATTTCATTCCAGCGAAGACTGTTCTTAAAATCACGGATTTTTGTATTTTCATCAATAACCAATGACTCAATGTCTGCCATTTCAGCAAAATCTTCCAGCTGTTCAGCACTGATATTCTCACTATAACACGTATGATGCGCTCCACCAGCCAAAATCCACGCTTCTGCAGCCGTGTACAAATCCGGAAGCGGCTTCCAAAGAACTCTTGCCACAGGAAGTTTTGGTAATTCTTCTGTGATTTCCAATGCTTTTGTTTTATTGATTAACAGCCTGAAATGATTCCCGAAATCCATTAAAGCGGCGTTCAGAGAATCGATATTTCCTCTTGAATTGAAAACCAGACGGACAGGATCTGCCTTGCCGCCAATTCCCAACGGATGAATCTCACAGGAAGGTTTGTCAACCGCCAAAACAGGGTCAACTTCCAGCATATGAGAGCCCAAAACTGAAGGATTTGAAGGATTGAGATGGTAAGTATAATCTTCCATAAAGGCATTTCCGCCTTGCAGACCCTGCCCCATTGTTTTCATGGCACGGACTAATGCTGCTGTTTTCCAGTCGCCTTCTCCGGCAAAACCGTACCCTTTTTCCATCAACCTCTGAACGGCAATTCCGGGAAGCTGCTCCAGACCGTGAAGATCTTCGAAAGTATCCGAAAAACCTTTGAAATCTCCATCTTTTAAAAATTTCTCTAAACCTAATTCTATTCTTGCCGCTGCTTCAAGTGATTTCCTGTTGCTTCTCCCGGATAGAAGAGACTCTGCCATCTTGTAAGAGGCTTCATATTCTTCCATTAAAGTTTTCACTTCGCCATCACCAATGGAATTGACAACGGCAACCAAATCACCGATTCCCCAGGTGTTTACCGAAAATCCGAATTTTGTTTCTGCTTCTACTTTGTCACCATCTGTAACGGCAACATATCTCATATTGTCTCCAAAACGGGCAAATTTTGCGCCCTGCCAATCGTCCCAGCCTGCTGCAACACGGCTCCAGTCACCGATTTGTTTCTGAACTCTTTCCTCAGCCCAATGTCCGACAACAATTTTTCGGTTTTTGCGGAGGCGGCTTACCATAAACCCGAATTCACGGTCACCGTGAGCGGCCTGATTCAGGTTCATAAAATCCATATCCATCGTAGACCAAGGAATATCCTGATTGAACTGTGTATGCAAATGCAGCATTGGCTTTTGCAAAGCCTTCAAGCCACGGATCCACATTTTTGCAGGGGAAAACGTGTGCATCCAGGTTACAATTCCGATGCAGTTTTCTGCATGATTGGCAGCTGTTAGTGTCTCAAAAATTTCTTCTGTTGATTTTACGGTTGGTTTAATAATGACTTTTACAGGAATTAATGAAGACTGATTAAAGGCTTCAACAATTTTCTGTGAATGTTCTGCAACCTGAGCCAAGGTTTCAGGTCCGTATAAATGCTGGCTTCCGGTAATAAACCAGATTTCTTTGGTGTTTAGAGGTATTAGCATATGTTGTAAATGATAAATGATAAATGATAAATGATAAATGATAAATGATAAATAATTATTTTTATTTCTTCCACAGGTTTTTACATGCGGCTATTGATATTGAACCCGTCAGGTTTGCTTAAATAAGTTTTGTTTTTCGTGAATAAATAATTTCAGAATAATGCTATTTACTGTCCGTAGTAAGCATTTTTGCCGTGTTTGCGTTCGTAGTGTTTTTTGATGAGAGCATCTTTCAGGCGTGGAGCCTCGGGGTTTATTTGCCTCGTGCGATACGCCATTTCTGCAATCGTTTCCAAAACTTTACTGTTGTAAACGGCTTTATCAGCGTTTTTACCCCAAGTAAACGGTCCGTGGTTTCCAATAAGCACCATTTCTACTTCTTCGTAAGACAGTTCTTTTTCTTTAAAGCAATCGAGAATCTGGATTCCGGTATTGTATTCGTAATTTCCTTTGATTAAATCATCACGCATCGGTGGCGCACAGGGAATATCTGCCGTTAAATGGTCTGCGTGTGTGGTTCCGAAAATCGGAATATCCATCTGTGCCTGAGCCCAAGCTACCGAATAGATCGCGTGAGTATGAGAAATTCCGCCAATATTTTCCCAGTTTTTATAGAGGTAAGCGTGGGTTTTTGTGTCGGAAGACGGTCTTAATTTTCCTTCTACAACATGGGCTTCGTAATCCAGAATGACAATATCTTCAGGCTTTAGAATCTCATAAGGAACACCGCTTGGCTTGATGGCAAAAATTCCTTTTTCACGGTCAACGGCACTCACGTTTCCGAATGTATAAACGACAAGCTTCAAGGCATCCAGCTGCATATTGGCCTCGTAACATTCTCTTTGAAGTTCTTTATAAATGCTCATTTTTATTTTATTAAAAGATTAAATTGTTTAAAAATTACAGGTTGCTGCTTCGGGTTAAAGCCCGTTCCTACTGGTTTTCGTAAGCCTTGTCAAGGTTTTGAACCTTGACAAGGCTTTTTATTGCGATGAATTGCACGCAGCCCGGGTTGAGCAGAAATTCTTTTTTGCTGGTGGAAAAGCATTGGCAAAAAGATTGGAAGCGGAAGACGGATAAAGCTGCCATAAAAATAATTGTTTAAGGTTTCTAATAATTTATTTAACAGGTCGCCTCTACGAGGCTTAATGCGTATTGGCATTGTGATTGGCTATTAACAGAGCGCCTCTACGAGGCTTCATGTGTATGGACGTTATGATTGTCTATTAACAGTGCGCTCCTACGGAGCTCCTAAATCCGAAAATTGCTGTCAACTATAAGCTGTCAACGATCTGCTTCTTTTTTGCTTTGATGTTGTTTTCGGTAAAGTCGGCGAGGATCTGATATTGATTCATCAATTCTGCATATTTTTCCACCTGATCTGCCTGAGGGAAATATTCTGCTTCGAAATCGGAACCCATTTTCCGGCTTGCTTCCTGAACATTCGGGTAAATGCCTGCCGAAACTGCCGCATAAATTGCTGCTCCTAAGGCCGGAGCCTGATCAGATGCAGCTACAACAATCGGCATATTCAGAACGTTGGCCAATGTCTGCATAATGAACGGGGACTTTCTGGCTACCCCGCCAATTCCGATGACTTTATTGATTTTTACGCCTTCTTCTTCGAAACGATCGACTATTTTTTTTGAACCGAAACAAATGGCATTGACCAACGCTTTAAAAATATGCGGTGCTTTTGTACCGAGTGAGAGGTTGCTGATCGCAGCTTTGAGCTCCTGATTGGCATCCGGTGTTCTTCTTCCGTTGATCCAATCCAGGGCCATTGGAACGGCTTCGGAAAGAGGAATTTTTTCAGCTTCCAGGGTAAGGTTGCGGATGAGATTATTTTCTATTTCTTCTTTTAACAATTGTTTCTGATGGTCGTTAATCATGTTGGAATTCATCAGAATATTTTGAGTTGGCCACATCAGAATATCTTTGTACCACGCCAACAAATCTCCAAATGCGGACTGACCAGCTTCCAAACCAGTCAAGCCCGGAATAACGGAACCGTTGACCTGTCCGCAGATTCCTTTGACGGTTTTATCCTGAATAATTTCGTTGGACGCAACCATAATATCGCAGGTGGAGGTTCCCATAATTCGGATGAGTGTATTTTCTTCTACTTTGGCACCGACTGCTCCCGAATGGGCATCGAAAGTTCCTACAGCGATCACAGTGTTGGTTGTTAAGCCTAATTTTGCCGCCCATTCCTGATTCAGATTTCCTGCCACTTCATCTGAAGTATATGTTTTTTCATACAATCTGTCACGAAGCTCAGCCAATGATGGATCTAGCAGCCCGAGAAACTCCTTTGACGGCAATCCGCCCCACGATTCGTGCCACATGGCTTTATGACCTGCTGCACAACGGCTTCTTTTAAAAGTTTTTAAATCCTGATGATCGGAAAGTAAAAAAGTAATATAATCGCAGTGTTCCATCCAGCTGTAAGCGGAATTTTTCACTTTTTCATCTTGTCTGTTGATGTGCAGAATTTTTGCCCAAAACCATTCGGAGGAATAAATTCCGCCTTCAAATTTGGTGTAATCTTCGCCGCCCCAGTTTCTGGCCAAATGATTGATTTCTTCTGCTTCATCGATTGAAGTATGGTCTTTCCACAGTACCATCATCGCATTGGGGTTTTCTTCAAATCCTGGAGTTAAAGCCAATGCTATTCCTTCTCTGTCCACAGGAATTGGTGATGAGCCCGTCGTATCTATACAGATGCTTACAATGGTTTCCGGCACCACTCCACTTTCTCTTACTACATCAGAAATGGTTTGCTGCAACCCTTCAATGTGGTCTGAAGGATGTTGGCGAAACTGGTTTTCTTCAGGCTGACAGAATTTCCCCTGCTTCCATCTTTGATAATAACTGACGGATGTTGCAAGTTCGGCTCCGTTTTCTGAATCAATCAGTACTGCACGTACGGAATCTGTGCCATAATCCAACCCGATAACATATTTCTTCATTTTTTATAATGAATTAAGTTTAATAATATTTTGACAGACCTTTCGACAAGCTCAGGATGAGACTTATAATGCTAAATGTTTAAGCTTAGGTTTAATTTGATCAATAAAAAGAATCATTTTTAATTAAACCTTAATAAATCTATTACATTTCTATTCTTGAGATAAAACAAATATAAGATTCTACTTTAAATAAATGTATAAAATACACTTAATTTTAATTTTTCCTTTCTTGACTGCATTTGAGACTTATTTAATCTTTAAAACAACCAACGAATGGGCAGGAATTTTCACCAAAAATTTTCCCTTTTTAATGACAGAATTATCTTCAACAGGCTGTATGTTTTCCGTTTTAAAATTATTTTCGGAAGAAAGCACAGGAGCTGATAAGACTGTTTTCGTTAATTTTTGTCCCAGTTTTATATTTTTAGGATTGATTTCAATTGACTTTTCCTGAGAATCTGTATTGACAATTTTGATCATGACTTCATTGTTTTTATCCTCTTTCACTGCGGTTGCATACAATTTATCCTGTCCGCTGACTGAATTTTTCTTGTGATAAATTCTCAGTAAATCGGTTCCTTTATTATTTGAAAATAATTTCTGAACATAATAATTGGGCGTTGCGTAGGACTGAAGATTATTAAACCATATCAAGTCCGGGGTCCATTGCCAGCCATCAGCGTGAGCAAATAACGGTGCATAAGAAGTCATTGTTACGACGTCTGCATTTCTTTCAAGTCCGGTCATAAAAGCGGCCTCCGAAAGTGCCGATTCCCAATTATTTTTATTGTCCGGACTTACTGTTTTAACCGACTGAACAGCATATTCGCCTGCAAAAACCTTAGGTCCGTTTCTGTCGTATTTATCGTATCTCGCCGCATTTTCCTGAAACCATTTTGCAGAATTATAATAATGCTCATCGACGATCTGTGCATTGAGTTTTTTCAGCTCTTTCCAGCCGTAATCGAAAAATTCTCCGTCAGGCGAAGGCCCGCTTCCTGAAATGATTTTAATCTCGGGATATTTGGAGTGAATGGCTTTTTCAAAAATTTTGTAGCGTTCGATGTAATCTTCGCCCCACTGCTCATTTCCCACACCGATATATTTCATGTTAAAAGCTTTGGGATGTCCCATTTCTGCACGAATTTTACCCCATTTGGTATTGACATCACCGTTGGCAAATTCAATTAAGTCCAAAGCATCCTGAACGTACGGATTTAATTCTTCCAGATGCACCAGTTCGCCTGTGTTGAACTGACAAGCTATTCCGCAGCTCAGAATCGGCAGCGGCTCGGCTCCTAAATCTTCTGAAAGCTGGAAATATTCGTAAAAACCTAATCCGAACGACTGGTAATAATCGGGAGTAAGACGGTGTGCAAACCCTGAGCTCCATTTATTAATGAGATATTCTCTGTCCGCTACATTTCCCAATGTTTTTTTCCATTGATATCTTTCAGCAAGCGTTCTGCCTTCTACAATACAGCCTCCCGGAAAACGTAAAAAACCAGGTTTCAGATCATATAATTTCTGAACTAAATCTTTTCTTAAACCACCTTTTCGTCCTTTCCAGGTATCTTGTGGAAAGAGGGAAATCATATCCATATTTACAACTCCGTTTCCGGTAAAAGTAAGCTGCAGTTTTGCTTTTTCAACCGTTTGCGAAGGAGAAAAAACAGCTGTATATTTTTGCCAGCCTTTTCCTTTGATTATTATAGGAACCGTGGAAATGACTGCTTCTTTTTCGTCAACCCAACTTGCATTGACGGCAGAAATATTTCCAGATATATTTTCCAGGTCGAAACTGAAATCATATTTGGCATCTTTATGAAGCCCGATTCCCCGGAAACCTTCATTTTCCAAGATGTACTTTTTATCATTGTGAACGGTAATTTTTGCGTAGTTTTTATTGGTTTTGGAATGATCCGAATAAATGGTCAAAAAACCGGAATCCAGATTATGGGAAAGGGTTTGTGTATTGTGCTGCTTCCAACCTGTTAAAGGCTCATCGAACTCAAAGCTTCGATTTTTGATAAGCTCAGCATAAATTCCGCCATCAGCTGCAAAATTGATGTCTTCGAAGAAAATCCCGTACATCGTAGACTGGATTTTAATGTTGGTGGAACTGCCGTCCAAATCTAAAGTAAACTTTGTCATTTGCGCGGATGAAAATGTAATGCAACTTATGGAAAGAACTGTGAAAATTTTATTTTTCATTCCTTATAATTTTGAAATCAGTTTTAATTTTTTAATGTTTTTTTTAACGCAAAGTGCGCAAAGATTCCTTAAATACTAACTATTTTTAAGTTCGCAAAACGAAGTTTCGCCGCTTCAATAATCAATTATAAAATTGAGGCAAAGGCGCTCTGCTTAGCAAAGTTCACTAAGATTTCAATTACATCAAATTGAGGTTAATTATAAATTGTTTCATTCATTTGACCTTTAACTGAATATTTTTTAAATCTGAGTTTTTTGAAGTTCCGCCGTAGAAAATGGTGTAATCTCCTGGTTTTGAAATTAAATCATCCGCTTTTTCGTCATAAAATTTGAATGAATCTTCTGAAACAGTCAATTGGATATTTTTTGTTTCTTTTGCTTTAATCAAAACTTTCCCAAAAGCCCGCAACGTTTTTACGGGGGCTAAAGGATCATTATTTCTTTTCACATACACCTGCACCACTTCTTCACCGTCTCTTTCTGAAGTATTGGTAACCGGAATGGTTACCGTGATATTCTCATTAGGATTGATCCTGATTTTGTTCAATTCAGCATTACCAAAAGTGAATTTTGAGTAACTCAAACCGTGGCCAAATGCGTATAAAGGGTCTTCGGTCATATAGCGATAGGTTCTTCCTTTCATATCATAATTTTCAAAACCCTGATGCTTGCTTGTTTTTGAAAGTGCATTATCCAACTGCTCAAGATTCTTGTAAAAAGTAACCGGTAATTTTCCGGAAGGATTGTAATCTCCTGCTAAAACATCGGCAACGGCAGTTCCACTGGATTGTCCGCCGTACCAGGCATTCAGCAGAGCATCATAATTTTTTTCATCCTGTTGTAAACCAAGCGCACTTCCCGTGCACAGTACGAATACGACAGGTTTTCCTGTTTTTCTAAGCTCAGCCAGCAATTGACGCTGAACTTTCGGAAGTTCTATGGACGTTTTATCGCCACCTTTAAAACCTTCTGCATTCACCAGCATTTCTTCTCCTTCAAGACTTGGTGAAAGTCCGCCGACAAAAACAATCACCTCAGCATCTTTTACTTTTTCTTTTACTGAATTGAAATTCACCGGATCTTTACGGTATACTTCGAAGCCAATGCTTACATATTTTCCTTTCTGGCTGTGTCGAAGTTCTACCAAATATTCTTTTCCTTTCTCCATTTTCACCGGAAATTCCGAAGGATGTCTGGCGTCGGGGCCTTTTCTTGTAGCAATTTCTTTTCCGTCGATCAAAAGCGTGTAAATATCTGATGTTGAGGCAGAAAATATCACTTCACCCGAATAACTGCTTTTAAAAACACCTGATATTCTTGCCGAAGTATTTTCCCGGGCAACTCCCGGCGCAAGTTGGGTTCCGCCAAAACTGTTGTAGGTAATTCCTGTTTTATTCACTGAAGTATTAACCGGTTTTTCTTTGAATTCATTATTATTAAAAAACTCAACCTTCATTCCTTTTTCACCATTCTTCTGACTTACAAAATTTTGGTAAAGAGATGTTCTGGATGATGGATCTGCTACTTCGCTTCCTTTTTCGTAAATAATTTCAGCATTTGGAAATTTGGTTTTAATTCCACTCAAAATCGTTACCGTTGAAGAAGGTGTTCCGTTGTAATTTCCCAGCTGCATAATTCCGTCATCGGCATTGGGGCCAACAACAGCAATTTTTTTAATATTCTTATCTAAAGGCAGGACATTTTTTTCATTTTTCATCAGTACAATAGAGCTTTGAGCCATTTTTAATGCCTGTTCTTTATGCTCTTTAGAATCTACCGTAGAATAAGGAATATTGTTCCAGTGAACCGCAGATTTAGGATCAAGCATTCCCAGTTCAAACCAGCCTTTCAGGATTCTGCGCATCGAAATATCGAGGTCTTTTTCAGTAATTAATCCGCTTGCCAAAGATTTATTCAGATTATTGTAGGTATCTCCGCATTCCAGATCTGTTGAATGTTTTAATGCATCTGCAGCGGTGGTTTTTTCATCAGGATGTGTTCCGTGGTATTTTTCCTGGTAGAAATCTGCCAGAGCCCAACAGTCTGAAACCACCATCCCGTTGTATTTCCATTTGCCACGAAGAATTTCATTAAGCAACGTATTGTTCGCACAGCAAGGCTGACCGTCGAATGCATTGTAAGCGCACATCACTTCTCTTACATTACCTTCTAACACCAGTGCTTTGAAAGCCGGAAGATAGGTTTCATACAGATCTCTTTTGGAGATTTCAGCGTTGTAGGAATGCCGGTTCCATTCCGGACCGCTATGAACGGCAAAATGCTTGGCACAGGCATGGGTTTTAAAATATTTAGGATCATTTCCCTGCAGACCTTTTACAGCAGCAACACCCAAAACAGAGGTTAAATAAGGATCTTCACCATATGTTTCCTGACCTCTTCCCCATCTCGGATCTCTGAAAATATTGATGTTCGGAGTCCAGAATGTAAGACCTTCGTAACGCCCGGTTTTACTGGCTTCATCAAAAGATTTATTGTATTTGGCACGGGCTTCGTCTGAGATCATTTCAAAAGTTTTTAGATGCTCCGGAACATCCCAGGTTGCCGCCAATCCTATTGCCTGAGGGAAAACGGTAGCGGTTCCTGCCCTTGCTACACCGTGAAGCGCCTCGTTCCACCATCCGTAAGCGGGAATTTCCAGCCGGGGAACTGCTTTGGAATTATCCATCATCATTCCGATTTTTTCATCGGCTGTTAGTAATCCAAGAAGATTTTCAATCCTTTGTTCAACCGGAAGATTAGGGTTCCGAAACGGATATTTATAGTTCTGGGCAAAACTAAAAGTACAGACTACTACTGATATGGTTAATAAAATTTTGTTCATATGATTAATTTTAAAGCAGTTTTTTATTGAAACACATTAAATATTACCACTGAATATTGCTTTACAATACAACATATACAAATATAAGATTCTATTTTATAATAAATGTATATATTACACTTAATTTAAACTATAAAGAAAAGTCACCGGCATGAACCGGTAACTTTATGAAAGCATATTCTAATTAGATTTGATCAAGACTATTGTTTTATAAATTTATTTTTGATGTTTTTTCCTGAACCGGAAATTTCAATAAAATATACTCCAGAAGGAAGTTTTGAGATATCAATTCTATTTTTGCCACTGGTCAGTTTTGTGTTATAAAAAACGGTACTTCCATTTGCATCAATAATTGAATATACAGCATCAGATGAATTCCAATCAATAAAAATTTCAGTTTTAGCGGGATTTGGATATAAGACAGGATAATTTTTCACTTCTGTTACATTGCTTACTTTTAGTGTAGCAAAGCTCAATGGAAGAAAATTATTCGTATATGTATTGTTTTCAGTAAGATACCCCTGAAACGAACTGACTACCGGTTCATTACCTGTTGTTACTTTATAAAATCCTGTAATCCCGTTTTCTGTTTTCAATACATATCCTCCTGCACCTACTTTTATAGACTGATAAACCCCGTTGATCTGATTGGCCGTAATGGCTTTTGGTGTAGATACAGTCCCTGATCCTGTGAATGTTTTACTCCCTGCAGCATTGATTAACACAGGAGTATTCGCAGGAATAACCCCATTGGAAATCTGAGTACAAATTACACTTCCAGAATTTGGTTGCATTGTATATGCTGTAGTTCCCGAAGGAATGGCTGACTGAAAAGGTAAAATAACGATTCCGTATCCATTGAAGGTTCTTGTATACGCAGCAGAATTTGCTGTAAAACCAAAAGGTACCTGAAAATCTTTACCCAAATCAGAAAGACTAAGATTTTGACAGAAATTGCCTGAAACTACATTGACATTAGTATTGCTGACACTTCCGTTCACATAAAAAATACTGTTACGATTGGCAGAAGCATTAATCCAGGTATCTGCCGATGTGTTTCCTGTAACATCTCTGAAATCTACGGATGTATAATATTCATTTTCCAGGGCATCCATAAGATTACTGTCGGTAAGTGAGTAAGCCGCTGCAAATTTTGACGCTCTCTCATTACCTATATTGAAATAAACATCACCTAACGTGAGGGTAAGAATGGAGCTGTAATTTCCGCTTCGAAGTCCAATAATTCCTTTGCAGCCATACGGAAGAACTGCTCTGGAAATATCAAATACCAGATTGAAACTTCCCGAACCCGGTGCAGGAAATGCGACACTGCCATAATTATGATTTCTTACCGTTCCGTTGGCATCAACGTAATATAATGTCGTATTGGAAGAAGTCGGCAAGTTGCTCGTTGTATAGTTTAATACATGAAAAATTAACTTATTGTAACGGTCGTCAAGATTTAAATATCCGCTGTTGGCGTCTGTGTTTGAGCTTATCAACGGAGTGGAATTATAGAACGTAACCGTTTTTCCGCTCAGCTGATAATTAGTCCCAAATGCTGAATTGGTCGGGAGCTGAGTTTCAATTTTATTATAATGAACATCACCACCCGTCATTAATGATAACGGTCTGTCGCCACTTTTATTAAAAACAAAAGTCATTACACTGGAAGGACTCACCTGAACTGTCGGACGGAAACTCGCCGTACTGAAAGAGAAAGGTGATGAAGCCATATTCAGGGATTGCGACGTAGTAGTCTTTACTCCTGAAGTTGTAAAGAACGGCAGATCAACTTTAAGATCATACGTGCTGGACGAAGAATTGATAACAACAAGGGTGATCTGGTTACCGTCCAGAGAAATATAAGACGATCCTTCCAAAGCTCCGCCTGGGGTTTCCCATTTTGCATCAATTCTGGTTTTGCCTGTCGTATTTTTAGCGTATTGGGATAAAATATATCCTCTTTTGGTCATTTCCCCGGCAACGGTTCCGTATGAGCCGTCTCCCATCAGTCCGTAATATCTTTTTGAGGCATAGTGAATCCATGCATTTATGTTTCCTAATAGCGCATTATTGACGCTTCTTGCGAACGTGAAGCCATCGGTATTCCATAAAAAATCTCTTGGAGCCGAACTGCCTGATGAGTTCCAGTTGATCAGATATTCTGTCTGCCATATTTCTTTGTTATGATTCTGAAACTGCTTATAAACAGACTGCATGGAACCGTACTGATGACCTCCGTACACTTCAAAATTTGCCATTACCAGAGGATCTAAGAAGGCATTGGCATAATTATCCGTAAAACCTACACTTTCCGGCGCAATGACCTTACAGTTGATAAGTTGTCCGTAGTTTTTAACAAAGGTTGCAATTTGGGCCGGTGTCCAGATACAGCCCTGATACTGAGCCATTTCATCGGGCTCATTTTGTATAGAAATATAATCCAGTGCAACACCGTTATTTTGCAAATAGGTCACAAAACTGTTGAGATACAGGGCATAATCCTGATATTTTTCCGGCTTAAGATAGCCGACTTGCTGTACGCCGTTTGGATCGGTATATACTGCGTTCACGTGGTTATTGGTTTTCCAGTCTGCTGGCATCGTCCATGGGCTGGCGAATATGGTAAGTCCCATAGATTTTGCCAGCTGGGCTGTCGCAAGGGCTGCACTCCAGTTGCTGCTTTGTTCAGGAATATAAAGACGCATGATATTATATCCTGCTACACTGCCTGCGCCCCAAAGCTTCTGTATTTCTGTGGTCGTCATGTGGTTGTACCCAAACTGCGGACTGCAGACAAAGCCACCGAAACCTGTTATTTTCTGGTAAGCAATACTCTTGTCAATCTTTACTTTTGCCTGCAGATTTTGTGCATTCAGCTGTACTGAAACTGCAATACCTGTAATCATTACAAGTATTAATTTGAAGATTTTTTTCATAGTAATAAGTTGTTTAATTTGTGATGTTAAATGGGTCTAATGAATAGGTTTAAGGTTATCGCTAATTAATATTTCAGCTTCTTTTTCTGAAAATTATCCCTTCATTAGATTCACAATCATTAATTTTCAACAATTACCCTCTTCGTTTATTTTCCTGAATAATCACTTTGAGGAGCTCCAAGGTAACTTGGCTTAAGGCCTCCCGTATCAATCAGTATTTTCTCTAAAACAATTCCCGGTTCCAGCACCCTGAATCTCAACGTATGTTTCCCAGGTTGTGAAATCTGATGTTTTGTCACTGATTTAATGATGTGTTCCGACTGCCATTTTCCTAATTCTCCGCGGTAGTGTCCGTTGAAATTGACGGTCTCCGGTTTTCCTCCGTCAAATGAAATTTCATAGCGTAATCCTTTATTATGATTGAAATTTAAAGTCGGTGCCAACAGGAGCTGAACTTCAAAATTCCCTTTAGATTCAAAATCAATATCATATTCCAGGTAAATGTTTTCATCGGATTTCGGATAGGCATTCTGTGGAAAAGTAGTGATCCCGGATTTTGTCTTCCCGAAATCTGGAATAATTTCCCAATGAATCCTGCCTGAATTACTCATTCTTGCAAAATTTTCCGCTTCAATAGAAACATAGCCGTTTTTTTCTGCAAATACTTTCTCTTTCGGTACATCGGCCCCGGAAATATAAGTCACTTCAGGCATTACATTTACTTTTCCGTCAAACCATGCTTTGTAACCTATCTTCATCTGATCCATCATATGTGTCCATTTTCCATGGGCAATTTCATTGTTATATTTATTGTCGAGATAAGCATTTCTTTCAAAACATTCTTTCACTTTATCTGCATAATCATTGGCCTGAATATCTTTTTTGGCAGCTAACTCTTTATTTTTAGCCACGGCATAATACATTTCATATAAATTGCTGCACGCATCGATCGGATAAAGAACCAACTGATAATAGGCGTCCTGATATTGTGCAGGAATCTGGTCTTTCAGACGTAATGCATCCACCGCCAACGCTCTGTAATCGTTCAGCACCGTTTCAAATTCATAATAATTTTCCAGACTGAATGTTTTGCTGTCAAGCGTTTCAGGCGTCACCCGTCGGTTGTATTTGGCATACAGGTTAATCATTCTTGCAATTTCCTTTGAATATTTTTCTCCAAACTGCTGTGCAGCCCATTTTTCGGTATATTCCAGAAGGTTTTTTGAGTTAAACTGTTTCGGATTCCAGGCCATTTCCAAAAAGAAGCTGATTGGGAATTCCATTGGTTTTAAGTCGCCCACGTTGACTACCCAAACTTTATCCACTTTATGCTCATACGAAAGATTCATCTGTTCCCAAACCCGTTGAATCGGACTGATATTGATCCATTTAGAATTTCTCGGTCCGCCCACATAATCGAAATGATAATACATTCCGTAACCACCTTTATGCAAGGGTTTTGAAAGATCCGGAAGCTTTCTCACATTGCCCCAGTTGTCGTCACAAAATAATAGAATTACATCATCCGGAACTCTCATTCCTTTGTCATAATAGTCCTGGACTTCTTTGTATAAAGCCCAGACCTGCGGCGTTTTGCTTGGATTTTTACCTGTAACATTCTGGATGATTTTGCGCTGATCTCTAACGATGTTTTCAAGCAAAGAAATATTGGTTCCCTCTCCCATCGCCTCATCGCCGTCGCCACGCATTCCCACTGTGACCAGCTTTTCCCAGTTTTTACTTCTTACAATTCCGGCTTTCCAGAATTCCTGCAACACTTTAGAGTTTTTAGAATAATCCCAGACATTCGGAAGGTTATTTCTTTTGATATACCGGTGCCAGTCGGTTTGCGCCTGAGCCATCGGCTCGTGATGTGAAGTTCCCATCACAATTCCCATTTCGTTGGCTAATGGTCCGCTCAAAGCATCATCGTCGTAAAATGCTTTTCCCCACATTGCGGGCCACAGATAGTTGCCTTTCAGACGAAGGATCAGTTCAAAAACCTTTTCGTAAAACTTAGAATTAATCCCGCCAAAAGTGGCTCTTGCCCAGCCTCCGAGTGAAGGTTCTTCGTCATTCAGGAAAATTCCGCGGTATTCTACGGCAGGTTCTCCATCGGTATAGACTCCTTTTTTGAAATATAAATTTTCTTTCGTTTCAACCGGAACATCGGCCCAGTAATTCCAGGGCGAAACGCCAATCTGCTGCGACATTTCGTAAATTCCGTAAATGGTTCCTCTCTTGTCGCTACCTGCTATCACAATGGCTTCCGAAACGCCCGGAAACGGATTACTTACATTCTGGATGATGTACTTTTCTGTTTTTCCGTTTAATGATTTCCCATCGATCTTTTTCTGTTTGATTAAATCATCAATCACCGATTTTGTTCCGACTGTTCCGATGATAATTAAAGGAGAATTGATTCCGGAAATCTGATTTAAAAATGTGGGCTGAGTTCCCGTGACTTTCTCAAAATCAGACTGCAGATTTTTGACCGCTCTCATAATTCCTGCGTCGATGTTATTGTTTGTAAATATTGAAATGCTGACTGATTTGTCTTTCAGAAGAATGGATTCGTTAGTCTTCTCTGTTGTGATAAACCGTTCGGTTGCCTTTATATGAGAATAAGCACCAAACAACAGTACAAAGAAAAATAGTATCGTTAATCTGTTCATAATCTTTATCTTTTTATCTGATTGAAACCTTATAGGTTTAAGTTAACATTTATCAGTTGCGAATCGCACGCAGCCCGAAGTGCCTATCTATTTTTATTTTTTTAAGGAATCGGCGAATCTCGTTCCTCGATTTGAGTGGAGCTCTTTTTGTGGAGCAAAGCGGAACAAAAAAGCGGGACCCTTCAACAAGCTCAGAATAAACTCAGGCGGATAAAGCTGTCCCAAATTATTTCTGCATTAATTTGTCAACACAAATCCTCCATTCGGCTGAATTTCAATTTCAAACTCTCCTTTTTTATTGACTGAAACTGATTTTTTAAACGTGGCTTCATTTTTATCATCATTAATCAATTCCAGATTTTTATTAACTAACATTGGGAGATTAATCTTCAACTTTTTCACCGTTTTTTCTGCATTCACTCCTGCCACGTACCATTGATCCTGATGTCTTCTTGCGATCACCGAATATTTCCCCGGATAGCCGTCGATGAAAATTGTTTCATCCCAAAGCGTCGGAATACTTTTCATAAAATCAAGCTGGAATTTTGGAACATCGGTGAGATTGTTCGGCATTACCGCAAACATCTGAATGGGATTCTGAAAAAGAACGGCTGTTGCCAGTTGGAAACCGTCTGTGGTGTGTCTTTTATTTTTATCCTTGTTGGATTTCGTTAAAAATCTATTGAGAAAAGTTCCGCCAAATTCCATACTTCCGACCGTATTTCTGATAAACGGATGCAGGGTGGCAAAAAAAGCTTCCTGCTTGCGGACATCTTCTGAAAAATAAAGCATTTCTGAGGCTAAAACGGCTTCACTTCCTGCATAATTCGGGTACATTACTTCCCAACCTCTCGGTAAAGTGGCGCCGTGGAAAATAATGGTCAGACCAAAATCGTTGGCATCAGATAAAATATCTTCATACAGACGCATGGTTTCCTGTTTGTCACCTCCGAAGAAATCGACTTTCAGGCCTTTTACACCAGATTCATTCAGCCATTTCATTTCTTTTTTGCGTTCGACAGAACTGCTCATTTTGTTTCTCTGTCCCATCGGCGCATCGTTGGCGGCTCCGTTGGAATTGTACCAAAGCATTACCCCAACATTTTTAGATTTTGCATACTGAATGAGTTCTTTCATTCTGTCTTTCCCAATATTCTTATCCCAAAGCGCATCAATTAAAATGAATTCATAACCGAGCTTTGATGCCAAATCAATAAACAGACTTTGATCATCATAGTTCATACTGTTATCCTGCCATAGAATCCAGCTCCAGGTAGAACGTCCAAACTGATATTTCTGTGAAGGCTCGTAAAGCGGCTCTACCACATCAAAAGGAATGGTAGTTTCCACAATAGGCTTCAACGAATCTCCAATCGTAATTGTTCTCCACGGTGTTTTTCCCGGAAGAGAAATTGCTGATCCCGAACTTCCGAAACCATTGTTTTCTGCCATATCCGGATAAGCAACTCGGTAAAGATTTTTATCTGAAGTGGTTTCAAGATGAGAAGCACAATACAAACTGTTCACTCCGGTCTCCGAAAGTAAAACCCAGCCCTCGTTTCCGATATGAAAAAGTCCGGGGAAAACGTAACCGTAATCGGCTTTCGTCCCCAATTCCGCATCAGCTTTATAACCGCTCTCGTAGCTTGGTGCTGTTCGTGCAAAACCAGTCATCGGCTTCATCATGGGCGATAGGAATGTTGTAGTCTGAGCTGGAAACCTGTATCCTGTAACTTCCGATTGTACAACAGCGCTGAAACGGTCTTTCATTGGCGGAATATCATATCGGAAGGCAATATTATTATCGCTAACCCGAAACTCAATTCCGATATTGAACTGATCTGCATTCATGAAATTGACGGTCAACGTATTCGCTTTATACTCAATGTCAGATTTTTTTATTTTTTCGTTGCTGTACTTTTTGGAAATTAAATCCTTTTTAGTGTTGATGAGTTTTAAATTCTTAGAAAAATCCGATTCATTAGTGATCAGTCCCAACGGAGATTTGTCGAGCATTGTTTTTCCCTGAAAACTTACAGAGTACATTGCTTTTCCTTCTCCTGAAAATACATTCAGCTTCAGCTTACCGTCCGGACTTGAAATTTCGGCGACCTGCGCTTTAACTTCAGATAAAAGACAGAAGCTTATGAATAATAGAAATACGAGTGTTACTTTTTTCATTTTAAAATTATTTTGAAAACAACCAATAATCAAAAAACATGATATCTTTTTCCGCTTTACCATTGAAGACGAAATAAAGATTGTGAAGGCCTGTAATTTTGTTGGATACGTTAACTGTAACCGTTTCAAAACGATCATCGCCACCGGTCAGGGGAACTTTTACAGTTGCGGCAATTGGTCCGTCCAGACTGTCTAAACGAACATCCATGGTGACACCGCTGTTATGTGTAGTTCCGACTCTTGCAGAAAAAGTCGTTGCGCCGTCTTTTCCGAAATCAACATTTTTCACACTTGAGTAAGCACCGTTTTTCTTTGCTTTGATGAAAACTCCCGCCGTTTTGTTCTGATACGATTTTACATTCTCTGACCAGGCAATCATTTCCGCCTGATTGAATGAATAAGGATTAATGGCTGCAATTGCTTTCATAATGCCGTTGGTCATTTTAAAAGATGAAATGGAACCGTCTTTATTGAAATTAAGCTCCTGAACACTTACTGATCTTGTGAATCCGCTTCCTCCCGGCAATGCGCCGTTGTGATAGAAAAAGTAGGTTTTTCCCCTGAAATCAATCACTCCGGGATGATTGGTAAAGGATTTTCCTTCCGCAGGCATTATAATTCCGCCATATTTCCACGGACCTTGCGCGCTTTTGCTCGTCGAATAGCCTATAAATTCCGGAAGCGGGCCGCCCGGCCAGAACAGATAATATAAATTTTTACGTTTGTACAGCCACGGACCTTCTTCATATTTGGTAGGTCTTTCGGGATTTCCTTCTCTTTTGCCGAAAGCTTCTTCAGTCATCGGAACCTCAACAATATCACCGGAATAGGAAATCATATTTTCATTCAGCTTTACATATTTAAGTTTCGGATTTCCCCAGTACATATGCGCCTGGCCATCATCATCAATAAAAACTGTGGGGTCGATATCTCCCCATTCACTTTGAACCAACGGCTTTCCCAGCGGATCGTGGAATGGCCCAAACGGGCTGTCAGCAACCGCTACTCCAATGGCGCCTTTATTATTGGTTTTGGAAATCATCGGTACATACATGAAAAATTTTCCGTTTCTTTCGATACACTGCGCTGCCCAGGCATCGCGTTTTGCCCAATCGAAATCGTTGTAGGAAAGAATGACGCCGTGATCTGTCCAATTGACCATATCATTGGTGGAAAACACCTTCCAGTTGTTCATCGTAAACCATGTAGAATCGTCCTCGTCGTGCGTCGTGTAAACATATAAACGGTCATTAAAAACCATCGGAGCAGGATCTGCGGTATAGGCGGTCTGAACGATAGGATTCTGAGCAGTTACAATTCCTGTGCAACCCATCAGTAAACTACTTATTATCAATTTTATGGTATTATTCTTCATTTTTAAATATTTCTATGATAAATACTTTAATTTGAACTGAATTTCCACCAGTCGAAGTAGAAAAGGTCTTTGTTTCCTTTAAATACAAAGTATACATCGTGAACGCCTGTTATATTTTTCACCGGAGATTTAATCGTTTTGAAGAGGTCGCCTTCAGCCTTTCCTGTTACCTGAACGGTTCCTGATATCGGTCCGTCCAATGCATCAGTATGGATTTCTATGCTTCCGCCATTCATTGAGGCAACTGATATTTCCAGGAATTTTGTTCCTTTCGAAAAATCAACGCCCTGAACTTTGATATAATCTCCATTGTTAATTGATGAAACAACAAGACGATCCGTTATTTTTTTGCCGGTATCGTAGGGATTATTCCTTTCCCATTCGGTCATTTTTTCTGTTTTCAAGCCTTCACTGTAAGCCATGGTTTCCGCTTCAACTTTATTGTAAGGATTTAAAACTCCAATTCTTTTTACGCCTTCCGGATTCCAAAAAGGTAATTTTTGAATGGTGCCATCGGCATTATAAATCATTTCGCTCACACAGATGGAACGGCGCTCGTAATGCTTGCTTATTGTTTGTTTTCCCAGATTGTAATTGAAACCGAAAACGTAAGTTTTTCCTTTATAATCAATAATTCCGGGATGATTTCCGTTGGAGCGTTTGTCGCTGTCCATAATCATTCCTTTGTATTCCCACGGACCGGTTGCCAATTTGCCCATTGCATACCCGATTCCTTCAGGACAGCACGTTGAAGCATATGCCATATAATAGTTTCCGTTGCGTTTCCAGGCCCAGGGACCTTCCTGATAATGAAAAGGATCGGGAGAACCCTTCACTTTGGCAATCGACGGGTCTTTTACAATAGGTCCGTCCACGGAAATCATATCTTTATTCAGCTTTACATACCATAAATTAGGATTTCCCCAGTACAGATAAGCCTGTCCGTCATCATCGATGAGTACGGTTGGATCGATATCGTCACTGGAATTTTTCACAAGAGGTTTCCCGATAGGATCTTTAAAAGGACCATACGGACTGTCTGCCACCAAAACCCCGATTCCTCGTTGTCCGGGCATCGGACAATACATATAAAACTTGCCGTTTCTTTCGATAACCTGAGGTGCCCAGGCTCCATTTTCAGGATCAGTCCATTTAAAATCCTTTAGAGAAGCTACAACACCGTGATCCGTCCAGTTGACCATATCAGTTGAGGTATACAGCAGCCAGTCTTTCATTTTAAATCCAAATGCATCATCTTCGTCGTGGCTTGTGTATAGAAAAACAGTGTCCTTGTAAACCATCGGTGCCGGATCTGCCGTGAATTTTGTCTGAATAACAGGATTTTGCGCAGGCAGCGATAATCCTGTTAAAACTAATCCGATATTCAGAACGTACTTTAAAACCTTTTCCTTCATGAGCTTGATTTTAGATTAATACTTTACTGATTGGGCATGATGGTAAACTCAGAAAATTTACTTTTCTCAATAGGCTTAAAGAGGAACTGCGAAAAAATATACAAATCGTTTTTCCAGACTTTGAAGTCGTGGCCGCCCGGTTCTACATAAAAAATGTGAGGAATATTATTTTCCGTGAGATAGTCACTTGTCCTTTTGCTGAAAGGCATCAGCCTGTCCTGATCACCGCAGGAAATCCAAAGCAGTTTTAATTCTTTTGCCTTGGCAGGATCTGGGAGTAACTTTTGAGGTTCTTTGGTATTTGGGGCAGAAGAAAAGCCTCCCACCCAGGCAAATTTGTCGATATTTCCCAATCCAAAATTCAGGGCTTGTCCGCCACCCATTGACAATCCGGCAATCGCTCTGTTTTCCTTATCTTTTTTAACAGGATATTTTTTTTCGATGAAAGGAATAAGATCGTTCAGCAAATCTTTTTCAAAGGCTGCAAAAGCTTCCACCTTGTCTTTTGCCATAATATCGCCGGTCGCTCTGTCGTCTTTCATCGCTCTGCCATTGGGTAAAACAACAATCATCGGCGTCAGTTTCCCCTGGGCATACAGATTGTCGAGAATAATCTGAGGTGTTCCGTTTTTAAACCATTCTTTTTCATCTCCGCCAATGCCGTGAAGCAAATATAAAACAGGATATTTATTGCCTTTTTTATAACCTGGAGGTGTATAAATCAAAGCTTTTCTCTGAGTTCCTACCGTTTTTGATTCATAGGTAACGGTATCAATTTTCCCGTGGAAAATTTCTTTCCTTTCAATGTCAAAACCCTGCGGCGCCTGTTTATCAAAGTTTTGTGCAGAAATAAATACTCCTGACAAGATAAAACCTAAAGCTAATACAACTGATTTATTCATAATTTTTTATTTGTATTTTTAACACTTATTAATTTGGATAAAAAAATAACGCTCAGTCATTATTTCACCATTTAATAATTTGATCTAACATTTATTTTATGCTTGAAGAATCCGTTATTCTGAAAAAATCAACATCTACAAAACCTCCTGTACTTTTTGCGGCGTAATTAAAAACCGCAAATTTAGATCCCATAAATAACCTCCTGTAATCAAAAATCATTTTATATCCTTTTTCCATAACCGTCCAGTTTTTTTGGTCAGTGCTGTAAGAAAAATCTGCCAGATCCTTTCCAAGGTTAAAATCAGCTTCAATACGAAGATAAATTGTGTCTGAAGTTAACAGAATACGTTTCTTTTCTTTCTTTTTAACACTTAAAATTGCTTTTGTTTTATTATCCAAACTGACTTCATTGGCAGAAAAAGTCAGAAATTTTTGATTACCTTCTTTTATAACTGAAATCAACCCGGAATCCCCATTAAATGCACTGAAACCAGCAACATCACCATCTTTCATTCTTTTTATATCTAAAGCAACAACAGCGCTGGATTTCGGTCCGGTCATTCTTTGTGTCAACGTATTCGGAGCGGCGTAAAGGTTATCCACCACGCGACTCGTTTTCAGTCTCATAAAACCTTTTCTTTCAGATAATGACCAGGCTTCGTTTACAGGATTATGATTCCACTGCCACTGGATTTTTAGTTTTTTATCTGAAAATTCGTCACTTTCTACCATACTATTTTTAGGTTTAAAGGGAGGAAGCGGAACTTCACCATTCAAAGGGACTTTCCCGTTATCACCCAAAACCGGCCAGTCGTTTTCCCATTGTACGGGAATCAGAATCGGAACACGCCCTACTCCGCCTCTATCCTGAAAAATAAGCGAATACCAGTTGCCGTTTTTATCATCGATCAAAGCACCCTGACCGGCGTAAGAGAACCCAAGAAAATTGTCTTCCAGAATAACTTTTTTCTCGTAAGGTCCGGTTACTTTATCGGCTCTGTAAACTACCTGGCGGCGTTTTCCACCTTTAGGCCAGGAAATCATCATCATATAATATTTTCCGTTTCTTTTAATGACCTGATTGCCTTCAAGAAGTCCGGTCTCCGAAGAATCTTTCTGAAAAACTATGGTTCCGTCAGAATTTCCAATGATTTGTTTAAAATCAGAACTTAATTCAAAAATTTTACTGGATGTGAAAACATAAACCCTGTCATCATCATCAAAAAACAAAGAAGCATCGTGAAAATGTCTGGCTCTGGTCATGAGTTTCCAGTTGCCTTTTTCTGGATTGTCTGTTACATAAAAATAGGATTTAAAAGGTTCATCATTCGGAGAAAACAACACGTAATATTTTCCTTTGTGATAGCGGATGGAAGATGCCCATTGTCCGCGGCCGTAGACCGTTCCGTCGATCAAATCATATTTGGAATTATCATTCAATGTATTGAAGACGTAGCTTGCCATTTCCCAATGTACCAGATCTTTCGAATGCATTACCGGAGCTCCCGGCATCAGGTGCATGGTGGTACTGATAAGATAAAAATCATCGCCATTTCTGGTAACCGATAAGTCCGGTGCATCTGCCCAAATAATAGGATTGGTAAACGGTGTCGTCTGCTTTTCTTGAACAGGATCTACCTGGGCCGAAAGGAGATTCAGCCCGATAAATCCGTAAAAAGAAACTATATAAAACGATTTTTTAATTTTCAAAACTTTAATATTTTGATTGATTATCTTAATTTTTCTCTCGCAGATTTTACGGATTTGGCAGATGATTATGTTATTAAAATCTGCGTAATCTGTGTAATCTGTGTAATCTGTGGGATTATATTCCTTTTAATTTTTCCCTCGCGGATTTTACGGATTTGGCAGATGATTATGTTATTAAAATCTGTGTAATCTGTGGGATTATCTCTCTTTTAATTTTTCCCTCGCAGATTTTACGGATTTGGCAGATGATTATGTTATTAAAATCTGCGTAATCTGTGTAATCTGTGGGATTATCTTTCTTTTAATTTTTCCCTCGTAGATTTTACGGATTTGGCAGATGATTGTGTTTTATTAAAATCTGTGGGATTATCATTTTTTAATTAAGGTTTAATATCGTTAGACGAAGTGCTGTACAAGCCAATCAAGCTTCCGGTAAATCCACCTGCAACATCGGTAGAAAGAATGTCTCCGGAAACCGGACCTCCAAGGTTTTTGAAGTTTTTGCCATCCAGAGAGTAATTAAAATGATGTTCATCTTTCTCACCAACTACCTGTAATCTGACCGATTTTGAAAGTGAAATTTTTTCGCTGGCAATCAGTTTTGATTCTCCTTTTTCTGTTCTTTCCAAAACGATATAGTAGTCTTTATCTTTTTTTGTAATTCCGAATACATAGTTGAATCGTTCGCTTTGGTAACAGGTAATTCCTGCCAGTTCTTTTTCAGATTTCGGCTTGAAATCCAGCGTTACAGAAGTTTCAAAATCTTCATGCTGCAATCTGTGAAATAGTGCTGAAACCGGTGCGAGAGCTTTAATATTCGTTTCAAAAGAATTGAGTTTTACTCCGTTTTTAGAAATACTGATGAAATTTTCACGCGGTCCACGCATGGCGATCCATCGGTGATCCAGATTTTTATCGGTCAGCTTGTCGGAATATGTAAAGTTTCCGTTCGGGAAAAATCCGCTTTTCCCGGTCTGATTTTTTACGCCTTCCGGTAATTTCAATTTTGGTTTCATCGGAACCAGCCCGTTTTCAAAAACAGGATAGGTACCGCTCCAGTCCACCGGAAGGATGAACGTTTCTCTTCCATGATTCACACGTCCTTTTTCGTTGGGACGAATCGCCAGAAAGACACCGTAATATTGGCCATCAGGAGTTTCTACCAAATCGGCATGGCCAGCCCAATCCACTTTATCTTTTCGGTCTTTCGGAAAATATCGCTGCGTCAAAATCGGATTATTTTTCGCTGGAACAAACGGGCCTTTCGGAGAATCTGACATAAAAATAACTTCGCTGTGATTCCCTCCTGTTCCTCCTTCTGCACACATCAGAAAATATTTTCCGTTCTTTTTATATATATGCGGACCTTCTATCCAGATTGGTTTTTGGGAAAGATCGACACCGCCGTTTACAATAATTTTATCTGAACCTGCAACCACCTGGTCTTTTTCCAAATCATAATCCCACATTTTGATAACACGATGGCCATTGTATTGCTCGGTTCCTTTTGGTGGCGCATCGTTGTGAACGATATAAGCTTTACCATCATCATCAAAGAAAATCGAAGGATCGATACCGTCAAAATTCAGCTTTTGCACTTCACTCCAGCCTTTTGCAGGATCTTTGGTTTTCACAACCATATTCCCTATTCCACCGGCAATCTGCGTGGTGATCATATAAAAAGTATCATTATGCTTATTATATTTGATATCCGGAGCATAGATTCCCTGAGAAACCCCACCTTTTTCCACTTTAAGCTGAGAAGGTCTGTCGAGGACGTGACCAACCTGCTTCCAATTGACCAAATCTTTGGATGTAAAAATCGGAACACCCGGAAACATTGAAAATGAAGAATTGACAAGGTAATAATCTTCTCCTTTTCTGGTAATACTCGGATCCGGATAGCATCCCTGAAGAATAGGAGAATAAAATTCGTTTTCTTTCAAAGGATTGTTTGTGTATATTTTATCATTTCCACGGTAGGAAAAATCTGAGAAAGTCTGTGCCGAAATGCTGCCAAAAGCTAACAAAGCAACAGCAGCCATCAACGTTTTTTTGTTTTTTAAAAATATCGGGTTCATTATTCTCTGTCTCATAGTTTATTATTTAATTTTAATGTATTAAGTTTCAAAATGAAGTTTGATCTTTTAAACTGTTTTTCTCCTGTTGATCAGCCAAATAATTCCCCAGGCGGCAACATAAGAAATACCGGCAATGAAAAATATGATGTTGTAACCTCCGTTGATGTTTCCTGCTTTTTTGAAGGTGTCCAAAACAATCCCGATGAAAAGCGGGAAAATAATTCCTGCTGCTGAACCCAGCATTCCGCCAAATCCAATGACAGAGCTTACATAATTATTGGGTAATCTGTCTCCGACTGTTGTCATCAGATTGGCTCCCCAACCCTGATGTGCTGCCGTTGCCAAAGCAATAATGATGGTAATGAGCCACATATTGTCTACATATTTTGAGAACATTACCGGAACGACCATCAATGCAAAAAGTAACATCGTAAAGCTTCTTGCTTTTCCGATTGCCCAGCCTTTTTTAATTAACAACGAGGAAAGATAACCGCCGCCAATACTGCCAATTGTGGTTCCGCTGTAAATAATAATCAACGGAATGGAAGGTTTCGTTACATCCATTTTAAAAACATCTGCAAAATAAGCGGGCAGCCAGAACATAAAGAAATACCAAATGGGGTCTGTAAGGATTTTCCCTACGGCAAAAGACCAGGTTACTTTGTATTTTAACAATTCTGATAACGGAACTTTGGACTGTTCCTGTGTTGTTCCGTCCTGATCACTTTTGATATACTGTAATTCTTCCGGGCTCAGATTTTTGGCTTTCTCCGGAATTTTATAGAATCTCCACCAAAGGATAATCCATAATAACCCAAGGGCACCAATCCAGACGAAGGTTTCCCGCCATCCGTAATGTCCCAGAATAAATGGCACAAGAAGCGGTGCTAAAATTGCTCCAACCGTCGCCCCGGAGTTGAAAATCCCAGTTGCCAACGCTCTTTCTTTTTTCGGAAACCATTCGGCAACCGATTTTATTGCTGCCGGAAAATTTCCTGCTTCGCTGATTCCGAGTGTACTTCTTGCTATTAAAAATCCAACTGTGCTTTTCACAAAACCATGCCCTATCGAAGCCAGGCTCCAGACAATCAGCGAAACGGCATACCCTATTTTAGTTCCTACCCTGTCGATAAATCTTCCCATCGCAAGATATCCGATAGCATAGGTGGTGGTAAATGCCATCACGATATAGCTGTAGTCTTTTTCGTCCCAGCTGAACTCTTTTTCAAGAACAGGTTTCAATAATCCCATGACCTGGCGGTCGAGATAATTGATGGTGGTGGCGAGAAAGACCAAAGACAGCATGAACCATCTTATATTGCGGTTTTTAGGAGCCTGCATTTAGTTTTGATTAAGTTGTTGTAGTAGATTCTGAACTTTTTCTGTCAGCTCTTCTGCTGAAAAATCTGTTTTGATAAGTGAACTGCCTAATCCGACTGCAACAGCGCCACCCTCAAGCCATTCTGTAATATCATCAAAATCAGCATTAATTCCTCCGGTCGGCATACAATTCATTCCCGGAAAGACGGGTTGAAGGGATTTTATATAATTTTTACCCAAGGCATCTGCCGGGAAAATCTTCACTAGTCTAAGCCCGTTCTGAAAAGCTATATTAACATCAGACGGAGTAAAACAGCCCGGAATTAAGCTGATATTTTTTACGACAGAATGTTTGATAAGCTCTTCGCTAATGACAGGTGTAATGATAAAATCTGCCTTTGAATCAGCATAATTATCCATCTCTTTTATATTTTTCACGGTACCTATTCCTAATAAAAGTTCCGGAAATTCTGTGGAAGAAATTTCTTTCAGCCTGGTAAAGTTTTCCAATGCCTGACTTCCACGATTGGTGTATTCTATTACACGAATTCCTCCTTCGTACAAAGCTTTTATGATTTCTCTTGAGATCTCAAAAGATTCGTTGTAAAACAGCGGAACGATTTTCTGGTCTTTTATTTTTTGTAATATTACACTCATAATTTTTCAATATTAATGCGGTCATTAATGGTATCGCCTTTTATAAAAAGCTTTTTGAAAGCCACTTTTGTAGCATCTTCTAAAATTTGCTGTGCAGGATTTCCTTTTAATGTTCCGTGAATCAAAGCGGCCATAAATGCATCACCGCTTCCTACTCTTTCCTCAATTTTATCCGACTGGTAGTGCTGCGAAACAAAAAGTTTTTCATCAGTAAATAAAGTCGCAAAATAATTAACCTCTTCGCCGCTCGTGAAGCGGAATGTATTGGCTATCATTTCAACATTGGGATATGTTTTCTGAATTTCTGATGCTGATTTTTCTGCCTGTTTTAAAAGGTTTTTATCATGATAACTTCCATTCAATTCGTATTCAACAGGAATATCCAGGAATTGCTGAATGGACCAGATGTTTCCCATCAAAAGATTTACAAAAGGCATCAGATGTTTTATTTTATCTGAAGGATTTTTGTTCTGCCAAAGTGTGGCACGGTAATTCAAGTCGAGAGAAACCTTGATGTTTCTTGATGCAGCTTCCTTCATTAGCTCCAAACATTTCTGATAGGCGTTTTCGCTCAAAGCCGGCGTGATGGTACTGAGATGCAGCCATTTTACCCCTGAAAATACCTCATCTAAACTGAAAGAATTAAAATCCGACTGTGTAAAAACCGATGGAAAACGGTCGTAAACCACCGATGCATTCTGCATATCGCCATCTGAAGAAAGGTAGAAAGTTCCTATTCTGCCATTACTTTTCTCTACAATCGCCTCAATTCCCTTGTTTTTCAGCTGAGATTCCAATTGAGTTCCCAGGAAATTCTCAGGCAAGGCCGAAAGAAGTTTTACAGGATTTCCCCACTGCCCAAGAGCTGTGGCTACATTATACTCTGCACCGCCCATAAATATTTTCACTGACTGATCATTCAGCCAGTTTCCATCGGAATCCGGAGCGAAATGGAGAAGAAGTTCTCCGAAACACAGTATTTTATCTGAATCAATCATTTTTTTGTTGAACCGTTCAATTTATTATTATTGTCAAACCTTAATTCTGAAAGTCGAAATAGTTTTTCGTGTTATGATAACAGACATCCTGAATGATTTTACCCACCCATTTTTCGTCATCGGGAATCATCCCTCTTTCGATTTCACTGCCGAACATATTGCATAAAAGTCTTCTGAAATAATCATGTCTTGAGAATGACAGGAGACTTCGGGAATCGGTCAGCATTCCGACAAATGTGCTGATCAAACCCATATTGGAAAGTGTATTCATCTGTTTTTTCATTCCATCGAGCTGGTCGAGAAACCACCAGGCTGCACCAAACTGTACTTTAGACTTAATTCCGCCTTCATTAAAATTTCCGGCAAGTGATGCAAGAACTTCATTGAAGGTGGGATTAAGGTTATAAATAATGGTTTTCGTGAGCTGTCCGGCTGTATTTAGTTCATCCAGCAAAACACTTAATCGCTGTGCAAAATATTGTTCACCAATAGCATCATAACCTGCATTGATGCCTATTTCCCGAAGCATTCTGGAGTTATTGTTTCTGGTGGCTCCCACGTGAAACTGCTGCACCCAGCCTTTTTCAGCATACATTTTACATAGCTCTTTCAATAAATACCCACACAGCGCTTCCGGATTTGAAAACGAAGAAAGATTCCCTTTCAAAAATTCTGAAAATTCGGTTTCTAATTTCAGATTCCATTTTGTGGTATCAGGAAAATATTCAAAACCGTGATCGGCTACTTTAGCTCCGGTTTCTGCGAAATAATTGATCCTTGACTGAAGTGCATTTAATAAATCTGAGGCTGATGCAATTGAAATTCCGGTGACGTTTTCGAGGTTTTGAATACCTGACCGATATTGTTCAGGATTGATAATATTAATATAAGAATCGGGACGGAAAGCCGGTAAAACTTTTGTTTTGAAGGCACCGTTTTTTAATGACTTGTGATAAGCCAGATCATCTGCAGGATCGTCTGTGGTACACAAAGCTTCCACTTTGAAATTCTGAATGATGGATTGCGGCAAAAAATCTGAAGTCTGCAAACTTTCATTCATCTGATGATAGACTGAATCTGCATTTTCCGGGGAAAGATATTCTCTGATTCTGAAAGGGTTTTTAAGTTCCAGATGGCTCCAGTGAAATAAAGGGTTACGAAGAGTATAGGGTACAACTTCGGCCCATTTTCTGAATTTTTCGAGGTCTGAAGCCTGGCCGGAAATGAATTGCTCATCAATTCCAAAATTTCTCATCGCCCGCCATTTATAATGGTCGCCCTCTAGCCAAATTGCTGTAGGGGAAGGGAAATTTTGATTATTTGAAATCACGTCCGGTTCGAGATGATTATGATAATCAATAACCGGCATGTCTTTCGCATATCCGAAATATAGATTTTCTGCTTTTGCAGATTCCAGCAAAAACAATTCTCCGAAAACTTCTTTCTTGTTAATGGAATGAGTCATTATTTCATTTAAAAAGGTTAAGATTTAATCTATTCTCTTAAAGGATATCTAATCCTATTTCCCAGCCTCCTGAGGACACGCTTATTAATTTTCAGATAAAAAATTTAAAAACAAGACCTTAACTGAATCAGTTAGATCATTTAAGGCCTTGCCACTATATATGAAGAAAAAACAATTCATCTTAAACACCGCTGAATGCGCTGAAACCACCATCAACAGGCAGTAAAGCACCTGTAATAAAGCTTGCGGCATCTGAACACAGGAACTGGACGGCTCCGTTGAGCTCATCGGCATTTCCGAAGCGTCCCATTGGGGTTTTAGCAATTACCTTTTGGCTTCTCTGGGTTAAAGAACCATCCGGATTTAATAGAATCGCACGGTTTTGGTCTCCTATAAAAAAGCCCGGAGCAATGGCATTTACGCGGATTTTATCCCCGTATTTCAAAGCCAGATCGGAAGCCAGCCATTGTGTAAAGTTGGTGATTGCAGATTTGGCTGCCGAATATCCCGCTACTCTTGTAATGGCGGAATATGCTGCCATTGAGGAGATATTCACGATACTTCCGCTTCCCTGCTGTGCCATTACTTTTCCGAAAACATAGCTAGGGTAAACCGTTCCGTTGATGTTTAAATCGGTCACTTCGTTCCAGGCTTCCATTTTCAGGTCGAAAAAGGATTGGTCCGGAGCTAATGTTGCGGCAGGAATATTTCCGCCGGCAATGTTGAGAAGAATATCAATTTTACCGTATTTTTCAAGGATTTTCTGTGAAGCCGATTCAAGACTTTCCACATTCATTACGTTGGCCTCCACAGCGAATGCATCGCCACCCAGATCTGCCAGTTCTTTTACTCTTGCATCTAGTGTCTGCTGGCTCCTTCCCAATGCAACAACTTTTGCTCCGGCTTCAGTGAAACTTTTAGCCAAACTGCCTCCCAATACGCCTGAAGCTCCTGTAATGACGGCTACTTTATCTTTTATGCTGAATATGTCGTTCATAATTTTAATTGATTAATGATGACTGATTAATGATATCGAACCCTTTGGGTTCTTGTTCGTTATTAATTTGACAGTTCGTTTTGTACGGCTGCCATTACTCCTTCAATCTGTCCTAAAGCAAGCATTCTTCCTAAAAATGAATATCCTGGATTATAGCCTTTATCAATATCATCAGTCAAAAGTCTGCCGTGATCCACACGCATTGGTAAGTCCGGATATTCTTTTTCAAAGATTTTGATTACTTCGATCAGTTTTCCTCTTCCACCCAAATGGTACGCTTCGATAAAATCGCCGTTTTCAAAAACATTAGTACTTCTTAAATGGACAAATTTTGTTCGGTGGGCATATTTTTGGGCAAGCTTTGGAACATCATTCTGGAGACCGGCACTTAGAGAACCGGTACAGAACGTGAGGCCGTTGTGAGGATTATCAACAGCATTTAAGAGCCAGTTGATATCTTCTTCGTTGGTCACGATTCTGGGTAAGCCTAACAATGAAAATGGCGGGTCGTCGGGATGCACACACATCTGGATATTCCATTTTTCACAGACGGGCATTATTTTTTCTAGGAAATATTTCATATTCTGACGAAGCTGATTTTTATCAATTCCATCATATAATGACAATAAACTTTTAAAAATAGCGACCGGATTTTGGTCTCCTTCCCTGATGTTTCCGTTAACGAAACCCTGTGTTTTTACAATGATCGAGTCTATCAAATCATTATTATCGTCTTCCGTTAAAGTATTTTTCAGCTGTTCTACTTTTTGAAGAATCTCAGAATTATAGTCGTTTTCTGCGCCTTTTCGATGCAGAATATGAATTTCAAAATAAGCAAATTTGGCTTTATCAAAGTATAGTGATGACGAGCCGTCTTCCCACTGATAAAACAAATCTGTACGAGCCCAGTCCAGGACCGGCATAAAGTTGTAACAAACCGTTGTTACGCCAGCTTTACCAAGATTTTCAAGACTCTGAATATAATTTTCTATTAATTGATCTCTGTTTCTACCTCCATATTTTATGGCTTCACTTACGGCCAGGCTTTCTACAACAGACCAGCGAAGTCCGAAACTTTCTATATTATTTTTATAATCGTTGATTGCGTCTAACGGCCACACTTCCCCGTTGGGAATATCGTGAAGCGCAGAAACAATGCCTTCAACTCCAATCTGGCGGAGCATATTTAATTTTATTTTGTCTTTTTTACCAAACCAGCGCCATGTTTTTTCCATAAATTTTATTTTTTCATTAAAACAAAGCAGATGTAACAGATACATCTACTTTGCTTCTGTTAACATGAATGTGTATGTCTTTAATTGTAACCAGGGTTTTGGTATTTGGCCTTGATATCTGCAGAAACTTCCATGGCATCAAGCTGCCCCTGCGGAATTGGTCTCAGATAATGAAATTTCTGAATATTACGGGTTACGGTCTGAGGATTGTGGTCCCCATAAGCAGTACCTGCAATTTTATAAGTAGCTGCATATTCTTCCCATTTCTGCGTACGCACAAGGTCGTACCATCTGTATCCCTCGCCATAATACTCTCTGGATCTTTCTGCCAGAATGTAATCTACTGTAATGGTATTAGGTGTAGCAGCTATCATTGCTGCGCTGTTATCCTGTACTTTTGCAACGTTTCCACTAACACTCCATACCCACTTTCCTGCTCTGGCTCTGATGACGTTAATAAGATCTCTGGCACTAACAGATGCGGAAGCTCCTTTAACTGCTGCCTCCGCTGCCAGGAAATAAAATTCTGAAAACTTAGCGGCTACAAACGGACGGGTTAAACTTGGATTTGGATATCCTAAACCGCTGCCGTTATCTGTACGGTATGTTCCGATTTTCCATATACCCGGATATACCACTCTGCTGATACCGTTTGGTGCAATGACCCAATCTGCTCTTCCCGGAAGTGTGCCTGCCCCGATATTACTATTTCCGGCATTGGTGGAATATGTTGGTGATACAGAATCATCATTGAGGAAGGTTAAGATGGCGTCACCAGGGTGCACAGGAAGATTATTGGCGTTGTACAGGGTAGTCTGAGTCATCCCTGCTTTGTCCCAGTTTCCACGGTAAGTAGTCACGAATGTCCCGTCATATCTTGAGTCATTTGTTTTGTCTGCAAATGTATTTTTAATCACTTCGATGGTGGGAGCCATACGTGTCCATGGGCGTCCTAAGTCCTGAGCCGCTGCTCTTTGTACCGAGCTTACAGCAGACCAGGATGTACTGGAAGTACTGCTTCTGATATTAGGATAATTCCAGGTCATCATCCAGGCGGCAAAATTATTTGGAGACCAGCCATCACCGTAACTTGCCTGAATAACTCCCTCATTGTAATAAGCACTTGTCTCTGTATGGTCTGCATACAGCATGCATTCTTTATTACGGTCATTTGACCCTACATTCAGGTTATAATAGGTAGGCTGTAAAGCATAGGGCCCCGGGTTATTGATCCCGTCTAATGCAATATCGTAAGCTTTTTGGAAGTACCATTGTGCATTGTGACCATCAGGGTCTGTTCTTGAGGTTTCGGGATAGGTTGGAATACTGTTTGGGTTTTGAAGCCACCAGGCATAGGTTAGATATGCTTTTGAAAGATATAATCTCGCAACATTTTTGGTAACACCGCCGGTAACCCTTGGACTTGCAGGCAGATTATCAATGGCTTTGATTAAATCAGGAAAAATGGCTTTTGTATACACTTCTGAAACGGTATTTCTTACTGAAGTGGTCGTTGGAGAGATATTGAATGCGAGCTCTCCAGCTCCCAAATCCAGCGGTGCACCGCCATAGGTCTGAACCAGTAAGAAATAATAAAATGATCTAAAGAATCTTGCTTCTGAAATCAGTGATTCGGGTACATTGATTAAAGGACCGTTTTGTATAACTCCATTTGCAGAATTGATGGCGGGAAAAACAGATCCCCACACCATACTTGTCGGAAAAGTTGAACTGTCGATATTGCCATTATTAGACATATCCAATACTTTAAAATTTCCATCTGCATCTTTTCCCCAGGTTGCCTCATCAGTACCCGTCATCGTGGAGTTTAAGAAATATCCGTTCCCATAAAGCATTCTCATCTGTCTGTACAATGCTGTAACCCCCTGTGTAATTCCTCTTTCTGTTGTAAAATCTTCCGGCGTATAGATGCCTCTTGGCTGTTCATCCAATATCTCACTACATCCTGTACTGAATGTTAATGATGCTAAAAATAGAGCAGCGATAAATTTTTTATTTAAATTGATCATGATTTTTCTTTTAAAAGGTTAGGTTTAGCCCCATCATATAGTTTCTTGTAGAAGGATTATTCGTACCAATTACCAACTGATTGCTTTTGTATGAATTGACAGCCTGATTCTCGTTTCCTCTTGAATTCGGCTCCGGATCCATACCCGATTCTCTGTAGTAAGGAGAACCGAAAACAAACGGATTCTGCACTGTAACATATAGTCTCAGGCTGTTTACTCCTAAATTCTCCAACGTATTTCTGTTAAAATTATATCCTAGTGTAATGGTTCTGATCTTTACATAAGAGCCATCAAACAGGCCTAAAGTTGAGCCGTATTTCGGGTTATCCCCGCTCATCATTCCACCCGGTTTCGGATAACGTACATTTGGATTTTCTTCAGTCCAGTAATCGACATCCACGTTGTTTCCTCTTCCCGACAGCCTGTTAAGATATCCTGATGAGCCATACAGCGTACTGATTAATACTCCTCCTTTCTGAAATGCTCCAACTACACTAAGATCAATGTTTTTATACGCCAATCTTGTATTGAAACCTCCCATAAAATCCGGATTGGTATCGATAATCTGTCTGTCAGCCGGCCCGATAGCTCTAACGGGAGTTCCGTCTGCATTGTAGCCGCCTGTGTATAAGACTTTGATCATTCCCACATTTCCTCCAGGCTCCAATACGCTTAGATAAGGATCTCCATGCTGCCATAAGCCTACATACTGATAATCATATAAGGCATTGATATTATGACCCACAAACCATAAATTTCCTTCATTACGGTCTGTCCCGGAAGCTAATGATGTAATTTTATTCCTATTGGCATATAAATTACCTCCAATTTCCCAGCTAAATCCGTCAGGATTATCGAAAATAACGCCATTAAGTGATATTTCGAGACCTTTATTCTCTGATGCTCCAACGTTTTCGGTCACAGACCCTAAACCGCTGGATGCCGGTAATCCTTTACTTAGCAATAATTGCTCTGTCTTCGTGATATAATATTCTACGGTACCGCTAATTCTTCTGTTAAGTAAGGTAAAATCCAGCCCATAATTCCAGGTTTTTGAAAACTCCCAACCCAACCTTGCATTTGACGCTGTGTTTACATAATTCCCGATAACAAATTCATCCCCGAAATTATAAGGAACGGTACTTAAGCTTCCAAAAGTGGTATACGGGCCTACAGACTGGTTGGAAGTCTGTCCGAAACCGGCTCTCAGCTTAAGCAGATTGATATATTTTGAATCTTTAAGGAAGTTTTCATTGGCAATATTCCAACCCACAGAAACTGCGGGATAAGTATGCCACTGATGTCCTTTAGCCAGAACTGAAGCTCCGTCTGAACGGACAGTAGCTGTCAGCATATAACGGTTGTCATATTGGTATAAGGCTCTTCCCATGAAAGACATGAGACCTCTTTTGTAATATCCCTGGTTATTAGGATCAATTGTAACTTCACCCTGTGCGTGGCCTAAATTAAAGTATTGAAAGGCATCAATGGGAACATCCCTTGCTGATATGTATGAGCTGTTGTACTTGGTCTGTTCCGCAGAATATAATGCCGTTGCACTAATCTTATGTTTACCAAAAGTTCTGTCATAAGACAGGATATTTTCCAACACCCACTGTGTCGTCAGCGAGTTTCCGATTCCTGCAGAAGACTCTGTGTCAGGATTTACATTGAGTATTCCTGTTCCTGTATAGCTTCCGCTGTTTGAATTTCTGTAGGTAAGACCAACATTAAGTCTGTATTTAAGACCTTCAACACCTGGTATTTTTAATTCCCCGTAGAGATTATTGTAGGAGCTGAAAGCATTGGTACGGTCGGCATAGGCATCGCCTAAATTTTCGAGAATACCTCTGGTCTGAAGAGCAGTCTGATCAATGGCACTGTACATGACGGTTTTAGGACTTCCATCAGCATTATAGGGACTGACTAACGGTGAATACCCTAACATAGGAGCACCGCTGACACCGTTAAAATCATTGATAGAAAAGTTGGAGTTTGTGGAGAAACCCACTTTTATAAATTTGCTGATTTCCTGATCTAAGGAACCTCTGATAGAAAGTCTTTTATAGCTTTGCAAAGGGACTACTCCATTCTGTTGAAAATACGCTACCCCAAAGTTGTAATTTCCCTTTTCGCTTCCTCCCGTAACTCCTACATCATGGTTCATCATCAATCCTACACCGTAATATTTATCCTGCCAGTCTGTATTTATATCATTAAATTCATCCTGTGCATTGGTAAACATTTTGGCATCTGCACGTAGTTTGGCAAACTTAGGCCCATCCATTACCGGGTATTTAGAGAAAATCGTCTGAAATCCGGTATACCCGTTATAGGTAAATCTTGCTTTCTGACCTTTTGATCCTCTGTTTGTTGTTATTAAGATGACTCCATTTGCACCTCGTGATCCATAAATCGCTGTGGCAGAAGCATCTTTAAGAATGTCTAAACTTTTAATATCTGATGGGCTGATATCTCCTAAAGAACCTACAAAAGGAATTCCATCCAATACAATCAGAGGATCATTAGAGCCCGTTAATGAACGTTCTCCTCTGATTCGAATCTGTTGTACAGCGCCCGGTTTTGTAGAGGTTCTGCCAATATCAACTCCTGGAAGACGGCCTTGTATTGCATCCGTTATATTTGCTGAAGGAACTTCTTTAAGGGCGGTTCCGCCAAGGGATGATACGGATCCGGTAACGGCTTCTTTTTTCTGTGTTCCATACCCGATTACAATAACTTCCTCTATCTTATTTTCTTTGGCAACAGTATCTTTTTTACTCTGAGAATAAGCTAAGCTTGACGGTAACAGAGCCATGGCGAAAAATATCGCAGCCCTGTTGGTTTTAGCAAAATGAAATCTGTTCATAATTATTATTTTTAATATTACATTAATAGAAAGGCTATTGATAAATCCTTAGTGTTATACGAAAGCCTTCTATAATTATTTAGATATACATGTTCACGATCGCTTCAAACAATTCCTGTTTTCCGCTTTTGGCCTGAGGTTCACCTACCTCATGAGCAATTCTCTGAAGGTCTTCCAGTGTAAGATTCCCTTCTTCAAAAGCTTTTCCGTTACCAGTGTCGAAAGAAGCATAGCGCTCTGTACGTAATTTTTTATAATCGGAATTTTCCAGTATATCTGCAGCAACTAATAATCCTTTGGCAAAAACATCCATTCCGGAAATGTGGGAGATAAATAAATCTTCTGGATCGGTAGAATTTCTTCTGATTTTCGCATCAAAATTAACACCGCCATTTCCTAATCCTCCTGCCGGAAGAAGCACCAGCCAGGCCTGCGCAAGGTCGCGGTAATCAACAGGGAACTGATCTGTATCCCATCCGTTTTGGTAATCTCCTCTATTGGCATCAATACTTCCCAATAATCCTGCATCAACTGCTGCCTGAAGTTCATGCTCGAATGTATGACCTGCCAGGGTAGCATGATTCACTTCGATATTAAGTTTAAAATCTTTGTCTAAGCCGTAATGTCTCAGGAAGCCAATCACTGTTTCAGAATCATAGTCGTACTGATGTTTGGTTGGTTCCATCGGTTTCGGTTCAATAAGGAAAGTTCCTTTGAATCCCTGATTGCGGGCATAATCACGGGACATAGAAAGGAAGCGGGCCAGATGGTCTTTTTCTCTTTTCATTTCGGTATTCAGCAGGCTCATATACCCTTCTCTGCCACCCCAGAACACATAGTTTTCGCCACCAAGAGCGATGGTTGCATCAATGGAATTTTTCACCTGCGTTCCTGCACAGGCTACTACATCAAAATTTGGATTGGTAGAAGCTCCGTTCATATATCTTTCATGGGTAAAAACATTGGCTGTTCCCCACAAAAGCTTGATCCCTGACTCTTTCTGTTTTTCTTTGGCATATTCTACAACAGTCTGAAGATTTTTTTCATAGTCTTTCCAGTTGTCTGCCGGAGCCACCAGGTCTACATCATGAAAACAGTAATATTGGAATCCTATTTTGGACATAAATTCAAAACCTGCATCCATTTTATGCTTGGCTCTGGAAACTGCGTCATTGCCAATATCCCAAGGGTGGTGAATCGTTGCTCCACCGAAGGGATCGCTTCCGTCTGCACACAGGGTATGCCACCATGCCATTGCAAAACGCATCCATTCTTTCATTGGTTTTCCCATCACAATCCTGTCAGCATCATAATAACGGAATGCCATAGGGTTTTTACTTTCTTTACCTTCGAATCTGATGTTTTCAATACCTGGAAAAAATGCTTTTGTTTCTGTTAAAATGTTCATATTATTTGATTTTATTTTTAGTTTGTTCTTTACAATTTGATATAAGAATCCCCTGCCTGCTGATGTAATAAGGTCCGCAGGTACAATGAATAGCTTCGTTGCAGGATAATTAAATGATTTCGTTAAGATGCTGTTTCCACCTTGAGTATGCTTCTAAATAGGGTTCTCTTTTTTCTGTTTCTGGTTCTATAACTGCTATTTTTTCGAGGGAAGAAAATGCCTCTTTAGAATCGGCATAAAAACCTATTCCCATTCCGGCGGCTCGGGCTGCCCCTACCGCTCCGTCTGTATCATAAAGCTCAATTACCGCGTTGCTGACGCTGGCAAGCGACTGCCGGAAAATTGAACTTAAAAACATATTGGCATTTCCTGCCCGGATTACCTGGATGTTCATCCCCATATTCCTCATGATATCCATTCCATATTCATAAGAGAAGACAATTCCTTCCTGTGCCGCACGCAGGATATCCCCTTTTGTATGGATGTTAAAATTAATCCCGTGCATAGAACAGCTGGTATCTTTGTTTTCCAGTACTCTTTCTGCCCCGTTTCCAAAAGGGATGATACTCAGTCCTTTTGATCCTATCGGAGAAAGCGATGCCAGGTCATTCATATCACCATAGGAAGACAGTGAGGTTGCAAAATTGTGCTTTAACCATGAATTTAAAATTCCTGTTCCGTTAATACATAATAAAACGCCCAATCTGGTTTGCTCAGGGCTGTAATTGACATGTGCAAAAGTATTTACGCGCGACAGGGTATCATACTCCAGTTTATCCAGCACTCCATATACTACTCCTGATGTGCCGGCTGTTGAAGCTATTTCTCCGGGATTGAAAACATTCAGAGAGAGTGCATTATTAGGCTGGTCTCCTGCCCTGTATGAAATAGGAGTTCCTTCTTTTAATCCTAATTCCTGAGCTGCTGAAGCTGAAACCGTTGACTGGATACCGAAAGTTGGAATAATTTCTGGGAAAAAGCTTTTAGGAATCCCGTAATAATTAATGACATCTTCAGAAATACAGTTGTTCTTAAAATCCCAAAATATTCCTTCAGAAAGTCCTTCAATCGTTATTCCTATTTCTCCGGAAAGCCTCATGGCAATATAATCTCCCGGCAGCATTATTTTATCAATCTTTTCAAAAATTTCAGGCTCGTTCTCTTTTACCCAGGCTAATTTTGATGCTGTAAAGTTTCCGGGTGAATTAAGAAGATGGGATAAACATCTCTCAGTTCCGATTTCCTGAAAAGCCTTTTCACCATAGGGCACAGCACGGCTGTCGCACCAGATAATGGAAGGACGCAGCAGATTCTGATCTTTATCCACCAGGATCAATCCATGCATCTGCCAGGTAATGCCAATTCCTTTAATGTCTTCGGGGTTTATTCCAGATTCGTGCATCACAGATTCATGCGCCAGCTTTAGATTCAGCCACCACTCGGCAGGGTTTTGCTCTGCCCAGCCCGGGTTGATTGCGGTGATTTTCATCTCCTTTTTAGGAGAAAAGTCTGATGCAATAATTTTTCCACTGGATGCCTCAATGAGACAAACTTTAACAGAAGAACTGCCTATGTCATATCCTAGCAAATACATAATTTGAAAAGGGGATTTATTTAATTAGTTTAGTGTTATTTTTTTTATAGATCTTGGCATCGAACCGATAATATCTTGCTGCGCGGTGCGATACGTTTTGCTCTATTTCTTCTAATGGAATGATATAATTAAATGATGAAATCTTTTTATGGAAATTCTTGATATCGATCTGTTTTTCACTTAATGCACTGTAAAGCTGATACAGCTGTCTTATGGTAAATTTTTTCGGCAGCAATTCAAAAATAATAGAAAAATCTGTCTCAATCCATCTTCTTATTTCTGTTAAAGATTCATTGATGATCTTGTTATGATCAAAGGGCAATGCAGGAACCTGATCTATAGGATACCAGTCGACTGTTTCATATTTGGTGCTGTTTATCTTATGATCAATTTTACATAAAGAAAGGTAGGCCACCGTAATAATCCTGTCGATATTATGCATATACTCCATTCCCATCCACTTGATATCAGTCTGATTGCTTGCGCGAAATGGATCAGCAAAACATTTGAACTGCTTGAGAACCATTTTTTTTATTCCTGTTAACTCATGAAGAACCCTATGAGCTGCATCATCCACATCTTCATTACTGAAAATTAAGCTGCCCGGCAATTTCCTCTGCCTATCCACAGGCACATCGTCTACATGACGTTGCACAAGTAAGATATTGAGTCTGTTGTCGTGGTCAAATCCAAATACCACACAATCAACAGAAACATAGGTATGAATAAAATCCTGGTTCATCTTTTATTAACATTAGCGTAACATCACAAATATAAAAATTCAATTGAGAAAAAAAAATAAAATCTACATTACAGACTATATATCAATAGTTTATATATCGCTTTTTTATGATAAGAATGATGTAAAAAATATGATAAGGTTATCATATTTTAAATGATTATTATTTCAGAATACCTTAATATATAGCTCTTTAAATGTTAAATTAACACTTAAAAATTTAATATTTATTTTAATTTAATTTATGATAAGAAAATTTTAAAGTTTATTGATATTTTTTTAAGAGGTTATAAGAAAAACGTTCATTTTCTGCTTAAATCTATATATTTAAGACGTGTAATTTTTACAATTATTTAACCTAAAAGATAAAAAGTTAGCATATCATATGATTTTTCTGTACACAGTTAGTAAATTTTCAAACTTTTCAGAAGGTTTCAAAAAAGGTTTTCATTAAAGAATCAATAAAAGGTAAGAACTGACATGACTGATTTACTTAAAAAAAATTTAAAGCATATAACCTTTTCATATAAAAACAGTTCTATACCTCCTGTGATTTAAAAATTGTTATTAATTATTTATACTCTTCCGGAATAATCCTGTTTTCCCTACCTTTATCCTTTCAATCAATAGATCTCTATGAATAAACAGTCTGATCAAAACATTGATTTAATGAGGGCCCGGCTTCAGGAAATGCAGAAAGATTATATGATAATTTCATCTATAACTTCTGCTTTTGCCGAAATCACAGACAAAAAACATTTCAGTATTGTTTTAAGTCAATCCTTTAAAAATGAATTTCAATTTAATGAGGTGCTGATCCTTACGGCAAGGGATCATAAGCAGGAGATTTTCTACAGCTCTTTAATCACTGATAAGCCTGATAATAACCATTACAATTCACCGGATATTTATTTCGAACAGTGTCTGCAATCTTCAGAGCCTGTTGTTTTTTATCTTAAGGATTGCTCTGAAAAGAAAACATCAGTTACGCCTTATTTTATCGATGCAAAAAAAACGGGAATGCATATGGCAATAGGATTTTGCTTACCACCTGTTGGAGACCATAAAAATGTGATTTTCCTTTTTTATAAAAATATCACCGAATTTAATGACCGGTTGGAAAGGATATTGAGGGGCATATCTACCCAGTTATCAATCACAATCAGAAATATTTTTTTCTCTGAAAAGCTTGATAATTTTAAGATTCCGGCAGCCTATTCTCACAAAGACAGTGAAAAAAGTCCAAAAAGCGAGCAGGTAGATAAAAAAGGCTTTCATGGAATCATTGGGGACAGCGAAGCCATGCAGCGGATTTATCAGCAGATTTCCCAGGTAGCTTCTTCCTCATCCAGTGTGATCATCTATGGCGAAACCGGAACCGGAAAAGAACTGATAGCCCAGGCTATCCATGAACTCTCTTCTTCGTCTCATTACTCAATGGTCAGAATTAACTGTGCATCCATTCCTGCCTATCTTATAGAAAGTGAGCTTTTCGGACACGAAAAAGGAAGTTTTACAGGAGCAACAGAACAGCGTAAAGGAAAATTTGAACAGGCTCATGACAGTACTATTTTTCTGGATGAGATTGGTGAACTTCCATTAGCTCTTCAAGGAAAATTACTGAGGGTTTTGCAGGAGAAAGAAATTGAAAGAATCGGAGGGAATAAAGTCATTAAAGTTAATGCACGGATTATTGCAGCGACCAACCGGAGATTAGAGGAAGAAGTCACCAAGGGAAATTTCAGGAGTGATCTGTTCTATCGTCTCAATGTTTTTCCTATTTACTTACCCGCCTTGCGCGACAGGCGAGAAGACATCCCGTTACTGGCCCATTACTTTCTGGAAAAACTTAATCTTAAAACAGGGAAGAAAATCAAAGGTTTCGCTCAAAAAGCAATACATACAATGGTTGAAAACACCTGGCCAGGAAACATCCGTGAGCTCGAGAATATGATCGAAAAAAGTATTCTTACAGCAAAAGACGGTAAAATCAGAAAAATGGATTTACCAAAACTTTTTGAACAGATAACGGCTGATCCGGATTTTCAGATTAAAACATTATATGAGGTGGAGAAGGAGCATATTCTAAAAACTGTTGAAAAATGTAACGGACGGATTTTCGGACCACAGGGAGCTGCTTTATTATTAGGATTACCTCCTACTACTCTTATTTCCAAAATGCAAAAACTCGGAATACAGAAGGAACATTATTTCAATAAGGGTGATAATGGATAAATTTATATCATTTCTTATTAATACTCATTTCAATTTTCCCTGAAGACAGAGCCCAGAAAATCCATAAACCTAAGAGTATCATTAAAGAAACCGCAGGAATCCAAAAGGAGAAGATCAGCGCAATGAGATACACCGGAAAGCCATACAGGTAATTGTTACGGATTTTTTTAATGGCAGCATCCGTAATTCCCGGACGTAAAAGTTTCTTATTGCGGCTGGCTAAAAACCAAAGCAGATTATAGGCAAAATTGATAAGAACAAAAATTCCTGTATATATCGCTACAACTACAGAAGACGCTTCTCCATTGAAATATCTGGCCAGTAAAGCAGTAGGATAAGAAACGGCAGAAACTAAAAAGAGAATCAGCCCATTGGCAAACATAATGGCAGAATTACGGCTGTAGATCTGTTTGAAAATTTTGTGGTGATTTACCCACATTATGAAAATGCTGAAAAAAGAAAGGATAAATGCTAAAAATACAGGCCATTGATTCTTCATGAAAATGACAAGATCATTTCCGTTTTTTATCAAATTCTCTTCCGGTAAATGAAGATCTAAAACTAAAAGTGTTACCGCAATCGCAAAAACAGCATCACTAAATCCCTCTATTCTGACTGTTTCTTTTTCCATCTTATTGGTTATTTTTTACAAATATTGGTTGAAAAATTGCATAAAAAATGCTTCACTTATAGATAAGTGACTTCAAAAAACATTAAAGTTTAAATTATTTTTTACTCAGGTTTATTTATACCCTTTATCAATTCCTAATTTTTTCATCCTGGAATAAAGGGTTTGCGGCTGTATTTTCAATAATTCTGCAGCTCCTCCTATTCCTGAAACTTTTCCGTTCGAGCTTTGCAGGGCATACAAAATATGGTCTCTTTCCATCTCCTCCATCGATTTTAACTGTCCCTGAGGTTGATCAGAAGATTCCTCTGGGATATTTGGAAGCTCAAAGTTTTCAATTTCTGTTGTCTTTGCCAGGAGAACACTTCTTTCTATAAGATGTTCCAATTCTCTTATATTTCCCGGCCAGCTGTAGTTTTGCAGCTGCTCTAAGGCTGCTGAACCTATCGAAGTAATATTCCTTCTTGAAGCAGATGCATATCTGGTCAGGAAAAAATCAGACAGAAGTGCAATATCTTCTTTTCTTTCTCTTAACGGAGGCAGTTCAATTGGAAAAACATTTAACCGGTAATACAAATCCAGCCTGAATCTTCCTTCAGCTACCTCTTTTTCTAAAGAACGGTTGGTTGCTGCAACAATTCTAACATTGACCTTAATTGTTTTATTCCCGCCCAGCCTTTCAATTTCCTTTTCCTGCAGGACCCGTAAGAGTTTCACTTGTGAGTCTAGTGGCAGTTCACCAATCTCATCCAGAAAAACGGTTCCTCCGTCTGCCTGTTCAAATTTCCCTATTCTCATGGTATTGGCTCCTGTAAAACTTCCTTTCTCGTGCCCGAAAAGTTCAGATTCAATGAGAGAATGGGGCAATGCAGCACAGTTCACGACAACAATAGGCTGTGTTTTCCGCTCAGAAAGGCCGTGTACAGAATGAGCCACTTTTTCTTTTCCGGTCCCGCTTTCACCAACGATAAGCACAGAAGTATCGGTAGGGGCAACCACTCTTATTTTTTCGACAACATCCTGAAGGGCACTGCTGTTTCCAATGATTCCTTCGATGGTGTTATGACCGCTTTTTTTCACAAATTCATTTCCTTTCTCAATACCGAAACGATATTTGGCAATATCAAGCATTACGATCAGATCGCGTTCACGGAAAGGTTTAACCATAAATCCATAAGGCTGGGTTTCTTTTACCGCTTCTAAGGTTGACTGGTTGGTGTTGGCTGAAATATAAAGAAAAGGCAGGCTGGTTTCACGCAGCTCCCAGGCAAGATCTATTCCTGTAAGATCGCCTTTAAGTATAATATCAAGAAGAACCCAATCGGGTTTATTTTCTGCAATTAATTTTCTGGCCTGAACTACTGAAGAGGCAATTCCAGTGATCTGGTAACCTGCTTTTATCAGCATGATCTTAAGATCATTGGCTACAATGAATTCGTCTTCTACAATTAAGATTTTTTCTTTCATTTTGATTTAAAATTTCAACCTCTTATTTCGAACTATCAATTTCCGTTTTTTTTCTAAATGTAATCATGATCTTGAGGCCATTTTTATTTTCCAGGAGAAAAGTTCCGTCGAGCTGATCCGTTAATCCTCTCATCAGATTCATTCCGAGAGATTCTGTTTCATCAATGTTAAAGTTTTCAGGGAGTCCTACTCCATTATCAAAAACCACCAGCTCAAAATGATCTTTTCCTATGCTTTTAAAAGAAACGACAACCTCACCTTTTCTGTTTTCGGGAAATGCATATTTTACGGTATTGTTGATAGCCTCGTTAACAATAAGCCCCATGGGTACAGCCTGAGAAACATCCAGAAAGATTTTGTCAATATCCATTGTAAATCTGACATTTTTTTCTGCTGAATAACACTCCCTGATATACCCTATCAGTTCATAAATATACCATGACATATCTATCGTTGAGAGATTGTCCGACTGGTACAATTTCTGATGAATCAGGGACATGGCGTGCATTCTGTGCTGGCTGTTCTGAATGGCCATTAAAGCATCTTCATTATCAAGATAAGCCGACTGGGTATTCAGAAGGCTGATCACGATCTGCAGATTGTTCTTTACCCTGTGATGAATTTCTTTTAGCAGCCATTCTTTTTCGGACAGCAGTTTTTTCAGCTGTTCATTCTGCTCATCGATCTGCTTACGTTTTAGTTCAAGGTTTTTATTGGCATTCGTTTTCAATCTTGAACGGTTGTAAAGCAAAGCGGCAAAAATAATCAATACCAGAATGCTTCCTATAAAAATATATTTTATAAAAGCATCATTGGTGATTTGAACTTCCTGAACTTTCCCTTTCTGGGTAAGCAATTGTATGTTTTTATCTTTTTGTTCGGTATCAAACTGGATTTTCAGGCTGTTGATCTGTTTGCTTTTTTCTCCGTTAAAAACAGAATCTGAAAGTTTTTTATACATCTGATAATGCTCAATCGCATCGAGATATTTTCCCCGGGCAGAATCTGCTTTAAACCAGATCAAATGATTTTCAGAACGAAGCATATCATTTCCATTGCTCCTGGCTATTGAATCGAAAAGCCGTGCTTCGCGATACATGGCATTGTAATTTTTGGTCTGGTAATGATAAAAAACAAAGCTCCTCAGCAATGAAACCTGCTTGTTATTCTTTTCTGCATTTTCGCCGTAATAATCTACCAGCTTCTTATAATAGATTTCGGCATTGCTGAATTTTTTAAGGATGGTGTATGTACTGAAAAGAATATAATTCTCAGTCATTTCAAATTCCTGGTCTGTAATCGGATAGCGGGCTTTATATTCTTTAATCATAGCAATGGCTTCCTCAAACTTTCTCTGTCTGATCAACATGGTGGATATATTATTGGCCACTGTGCGTACATATGAATTATCACTGCTTTTTTTTGCCACAGCTAATGCTTTTTTCCAATATTTCATGGCATCGTCGTTTTGGCGCAGATAGTAATAAACCAATCCTATATGATTGTAGATGGAACTTATCTGCAAAGAATTATCATGAAGGCTTTCGGCTGTTTTTTCAGCTAAAAGTCCGTAGCGTAAGGCCTCCTCATAATCCGCCTTCTGAACCTCAGCCTCAGAAAGGAAATTATAAACACCCTGCAATTCTTTAAATTTAACCGATTGATAGACCGACAGGGCTTCTTTCAGCAATGGTATGGACTTATCCGGACTTTCCAGCATATTATAAAGTTCACCTAAATCTTTTAAAACTGAACCTTGTTTCAATTTCATCCCTGATCTCTTATAAAGCGCAAGAGCTTTCTCTTTAAGCTTTATTTTAGTATCCAGATTTTTAGGATCATTATCATATATAAAGGAAAGTTCTTCATATCCTTCACCTGCCTGTCCGGTCATTTTATTACGCTCGAAATAATTGACGGCTTGTTTCATTTTTGAAAAAGCCGCCGCTTTATTTCCTCTCTCTTTACTAATTTTGGCATCCAAAAACAATGACCTGCCTTTATTCAAATGATCTCCGGCCTTTGTACTCAATAAATAGGCTTCTCTGTTAAGGATGGCTGCACTGTCGAGATCATTTTTCACTTCTCCCTGCTTGGTTATATAATAATCACTCAATCTCAGCAATAAGATTGTTTTCTGTGTACGGTCTTTTGAGGAAGCAATCTGCTTTCTCAGCAGTACAGAATTTTCCCTGATCTGAGCTTTTAATGCACTATTTAAGAACAGCAAAATCCATGAAAAACAAAATATCTTTAGTCGGTTATTTTTGGTAAAATAAAGAGTAAAATTCATTTTTTAAAGATAATTCATTATCCAATTATTTCCCAGCTTTTAAAGACTAGATTTTACGATGGTACAGATAACACATAATCATCGCCAGGCCTGGCAGAACCAGTGTTACAAGACCAAACTGCTTTCCTGCAAAAGCCCCTAAAAAGCATCCGCTCAGAAAGCCTAGAATGGTAATGAGCTGTTTTTTTAAACTGGCCATCGCTTCGGCATCATTAAAGCCGCTTTTTATCAGATTTCCAACGTCCAGAGATGCCTGGGTAACATTTCCGGTCATCATTGTAGTGGGTCCGTGTGTTTCTTTAGCATACAGCTTCCCGAAAGCATTCTGAAGTCCCATGGCGAAAACAGCAACCATCGCAACGGCATACATCATCCATTCTGTAAAAATGCCGGCATGACTCAATAAGGCTACGGTAATTCCACTTAATAACAGCAGGACTCCTTCACAAAATAAGATAGTATAATGGTTTGTTACCTTATAAGCAATTCGTCCTCCTGTAATTACTGCCAGAATAAAAACAGGAAATGTAAGCAGCTTGACCCATGCATGGACATCGGAACCATTCACAAACTGATAGGCAAATACAATAAAGTTTCCCGTAACATGCGCTGAAAATACAGCATCTGCCGATACAAAAGTTACCGTATCACAATATCCTGCAATCATGGTTAAAAGTAATGTGACAAAGCCTATATTATTCTTTAGCTCCATAGTTTTTATTTTAAATGTGAACGCAGCATCCAAGCCATTTTTTCGTGAGTTTCCAATAATCCCGTGATATAATCGCTGGTTCCTGCATCATGAAATTCAACCGCAAAGTTTTCAATATTTTCGCGGAGGTGGATGAGAATACTTTCGTGGTCAGAAAGAAGCGCTTTCATATAGGTGAGACTGTCATTTGATTCTAAGTGAGTCTCGGACAGATGAGTCAGGGCAAGGTATTCTCTTAATGTAGCCGGAGCATAATGGCCCAGCATTCTGATTCTTTCTGCAAGGCTATCAATGATGTCATCCAACTGCTCATATTGAGCTTCAAAAAACAGATGTTTGTTGTAAAAATCAGCACCTTCCACATTCCAGTGGGCTTTTTTTGTTTTGGTGTAGAGAACGAATTCATCCGCTAATGTCTGAACCAATATCCCAGCGACTTTCGCCAAGTTTTCATTTTTTATTCCTATTGAAGTTTTCATTTTAAAGTATATTTAATAAATAATAATCGAGTGAATATTTTCCTGCCCCAAAAGCAAGAATTAACAGTAGAGACAAGGTGTACATATAGGGGACATCCCGTACTTCGGGAGAATCTTTTCTGTGAACGATGAAATAGCCGATCGCCGTCACCCCTATTGCAGGCAGTACCGCGAGTCTTGTTCCCAAACCTAAGATGATAAAAAAAGGAACCACCAAATCGGCCAACGAAGCCACCAATGCATTGATATTTTCCGGAAGGCCGAGAGGATTCGGAATAATTTCTTTCTGCCCGTTTTCCAGCCTGAACTTTTTCAGTCCGTGAACTCTGAATAACTGCAAGGCAAAGAGTACGCGAAAAATCAGAAAAGCAATATCGTTAAAAGACGAGCCTAAATCTGAATCAAGAATCTGTTTTAAAATTTCCATAATTTTTAATGTTTAAAAAGCAAAACAGGAACATCCCAGTGCGCCCCAGAATGACTGGTAGTTATTAACGGGAACAGAACTCATTCTCGCTGCATCGTGGCTGTGATGGTGTATATCGCAACTTCCGGCACAACTGTGCACTTGTGCAGTGAGGGGTGCTTTTATGTCTGCTTTTACATTTTTTTCAATTTCTTTCTGCAAATGTCCGCCGGCAGGATAATAGCCATTGTACAGATTAGTGGGCGACCAGTCCGGAAGGACAGGAATGGAAGGTGGTGCAAATAAAGAAAACGCTCCTTTTGCATAGACAATCTTACCGTTAACTATCGTCATTTCAGATTCTATATTCTTGATTTCCTCTTCCTCAACTGTGAAATAATCTTTATCAAGAACCGCCAGGTCGGCCAACATACCTACCTGAATATCGCCTTTTTTTTGCTGTTCCTGGGAAAACCAAGCACTTCCTCTGGTATAGAGTTCCAGGGCGGTTTCTCTGTCCAGCCTCGATTCGTAATACAACTGAAGTCCGCCAACCGTTTTCCCGACGGTAAGCCAGTACAAAGAAACCCAGGGATTATAACTGCTGACTCTTGTAGCATCTGAGCCACCACCAACAGGAACTTCCATTTCGAGCATCTTTTTTATTGAAGGTGTATTTTCAGCTGCTACAGAGCCATAACGGTCTGTAAAATACTCACCCTGGTAAGCCATTCTGCTTTGGATGGCAATTCCACCACCCAGCATTTTTACCCTTTCTATATTTCTTTCATCAATGGTTTCAGCGTGATCAAAAATCCATGGAAGGCCGTTGAAAGGAATATCCCGGTTTACCTTTTCAAATACATTTAAGAATCTTGTGATGCTTTCATTATATGTTGCGTGAAGCCTAAAAGGCCATCTGTTTTCCACTAATAAGCGGACTACTTTTTCAAGGTCAGCCTCCATATTTTCGGGAAGATCCGGTCTTGGCTGCAAGAAATCCTCAAAATCTGCCGCTGAGAAAACCAACATTTCTCCGGCACCGTTATGACGGTACATATCATCACCCTGATAAAGCTTCACGGTATCAATCCATTCGCTGAAATCTTCAAACTCGTTCTTTGGCTTTTGGGTAAATAAATTATAGGCAATCCGTACTGTCAATTGGTTATTTTCATTCAGTTCATTGACTACCTTATAATCATCGGGGAAATTTTGAAAGCCGCCACCCGCATCAATGACACTTGTAATTCCAAACCGGTTTAGTTCTTTCATAAAATGTCTGGTAGAGTTTACTTGATGTTCGTAGGACAGTTTTGGCCCTTTTGCTAAAGTTGAATATAAAATCATTGCATTCGGTGTTGCAATGATAAGTCCTGTCGGTTCACCGCTTGCGTCTCTTTCAATCTGCCCGCCGGAAGGCGCCGGAGTATTTTTGGTATACCCCACTGCTTTCAATGCAGCTCTGTTCATGAGCGCTCTGTCATATAGATGCAGGATAAAAACAGGCGTTTCCGGAGCAATAGCATTGATTTCTGCCAAAGTAGGCATTCTTCTCTCTGCAAACTGAAATTCCGACCATCCGCCAACAACGCGTACCCATTGGGGAGAAGGTGTCCGGTCAACCTGTTCTTTAAGCATTCGAAGAGCATCGGCCAGTGAAGGGACGCCATCCCATCTTAATTCGAGATTATAATTTAATCCGCCCCGGATCAAGTGAATATGAGAATCATTAATTCCGGGAACTACTCTTCTTTTTTTAAGATCGATAATCTGTGTCGCCGCATCTGCAAACTGGTCTACCAATCCGTCATTTCCTGCTGCGATAATCTTACCATCACTTATTGCAACAGCCGAAATATCTGAAATTTCTTTACTGAAACTGTGGATTTTTCCGTTATATAAAATAAGATCTGCTTTCATTGAATTATTGGGTGTTAAGTGTTGAAACAGCTTCTTTAATTCCTCCGCCCGCAACACTGAAAAATGACGGACCTGCAAGCAATATCAGTTTCTGAAGCCTGGATTTCTGAGATAAATCCCTGGTATTCAGATACGATTGCGTACGGTAAGCGTCAAATGCTCCTAAAACCACATTTTCCGCAACCAGTGCTGTAGGAGAATCTATTCCTGCATCTTTAATATCGCTGGCAAAAGAAACCGTCTTTACCTGCAGTTTTAAAGCTTCCCTCATCGCAACGCTTCCTACTTTTTTCATTAACCCGGCATCGAAGGAATTCCTGTCACCCAATCCTATCAGCAACAGTTTTTTAGAGGCTAAAGCACCCTTCGGCGGTGTTATCAGTAATGTTTCCAAAGCATATCCTTTAAACTGTCCTTTTTTTCTGACTTCTGTGATGATCCCTTTTAATGCTTCATCCAGGTGAACCATTCCGTTCAGTTCGGCTGGAAGCGCAGGCGGATTAAAGATATCTCCTTCCGTATATTCAAAAACACAGGCAATCTGAAGATCTGCTGCTGCGGCCGAAGGGCCCTGTACAAGACCTACCACAGAAATCCCATCTACTTTTCCCCACGTTGTGGCCGTCCCTACTGCTGCTTTTGCTTCAGCTACTGTTTGTGCTGACGCGAAAGGGGTTAATGAGCCTGTCAGAATCAAAGCGACAAGAATCGCTTTAGACCAATTAAAATATTTTGAAACTGAATTTTGCATAATAAATGATTTTTGTAATAATTAAAATTTGAATCCCAACCGGATATTATAGAAGACTCCGCTTTTGGCATTGGGAATAATATCTTCAATAAAAACTCCTTTTCTGAAGTACTGAATTCCGCTAACCAACGAAATAAACCGATTGAAACTATACGTAAAATTGGTGAGATAAGCAGTTCCGATATACCTTTTGCGGGAGCTGCTTCCGGAGCGGTTCAATACTCCGCTGGGCCGGTAGACACCATCATTCAGTGAATATCTCCAATTGAAAACAACGTCCATCTGCATTTTGAGCTTAGGAGTTACATCCAATGTTGTGTAAGGATGAACATCAATAAGATTGACAGGTCCTATCTGCGGACTGAAGCCGAAATAGCCGCCTTTCGGATAGAGAGGATTAAATGTCTGAAGCGTTCCATCTTCTTTAGAGCGATCACCGGAAATGTAGTCGTTTCTAAGGTTGATACTTGGTCTGAATTTTACATTTTCAAACATATAGCCTATATCAACAGAACCTGTCCAGGCACTGATATTCTGATCTCCAAAACGTCCAAACTGATAAGCTGCTTCCAGATTATAGATAAATCCACCTCCATATTTCCAGAATCTCCCTCCGATTGTGTGGCGCTTTTCTTTTGCCGTCCCAGCTTCAAAAACAGATTCGTCTCTGCGTATTCCTATGTAATACAGATCGAGGTTTCCTGCTTTCGGAAAAATTATTTTGGAATAGGCTCCCCACAGATTGAGCTGCTTTGAAGTCTTGTTATCAAAAATTCCTACATTGATGCTATCTGCCATCATGGCAAACGCATCTATAGAAGTGTTTTTATTGGAATACATCATTTTAGCTCCGGTAAAAGAAAGTCTGGCATTAGGTCCTTCTCTTACAGAAATTAATCTTCCTGAACCGTAATCAAGCTCCTGTCTTCCAAGCCTGAAACTAAGTTTCTGATCTGTTTTATTAATCAGACTAGCATCAAGAAAAAGATTCTGAACACTCAGCTGATCCTCATCAATACCTCTGGAACCGTTTTTTCTTCCGTTCTGGAAAGCACTTCTGAGCTGTGAAAATACCCGGATATTTTCTCCTAAATGCAGATCTGCATGGAGATCATAGCGCTGCAGAAAAAAATTGTTGTGTCCGATATTCATCCGCCCCCAGTCTTCATTGTTGAAATCTACATACTCGTACCGCGCCTCACCTCCAAAAGACAGATAGATCTCTTTTTTCTCATTAAGGGGGAGAAATTTAATTCTGTTATAAAAAGTGTCTGAAGAATCTTTTAAATATTTATAATTCTCATCGTAACGCAAAAGTTTGAAACTCTGGGCAGATAAATTTTCAGAAATTAAAACGAGCAGCAAGACAGCAATTTTAACAGACGATATATAATGTATAGATCTCAACATTGAAATTCTTATATAAATATTAATGGTTCAGCATATGGTGGGCATAGTGAATTCCCAGGCCGTAAGAACTGCCGTACTTTTTCATCAGATCGGTCACCGCTACATAGGTTTCCTGACGTGCCCAGTCTCTCTGAAGTTCCAAAATATACTGAATAGAAGTCATAGGTTTTACTCCCGCGTGGATCATTCGCTGAATTGCTCTTTCGTGTGCCTCATCGCTTACATCACCGCAGGCATCGGTAATTACATAGACATCGTAATTTTCTTCAAGAGCTGATAATGCAGGGCCTACAATGCAGACACCGGTCCATAATCCTGCGAAAACCAACTTCTGCTTCTGGGTGGCCACAATGGCTTTGTACGCCGCTTCATCTTCCCAGGTATTCATTGTTGTTCTGTCGATGTAGCCAGAAGTTGCAACAGGATATGCTTCTTCAATTTCAGGGAAAACCGGTCCTGAAAAACTTTCTTCGGCAACCGTTGTCACTATTGTAGGCACATTGAATATTTTGGAAGCCCCGCAGATTACGCTGACATTATTACGGAGTTCGTTCATTGAGATACTTTTTGTTGCAAATGCCATTTGACCTTCAAAATCGATCAGTACAAGTGCATGATTGTCTGGAGAAAGTAATTTTGTTGATGGTTTCATAAAATTTATTTTATTGTTATTATGTACATATTTTTAACCTCAACGCTCATCATAGAGCATTGATCATGTTTATTGTTTTAAAAACTTGATAAACTCTGCATTGAACTTATCTTTTTCTTCCAGGAATGAAGCGTGCCCGCTCTTTTCAAAAGGAATCAGTTGAGATCCTGAAATAGCTTTATGCATTTGTTCCGCTAATGCAAAAGACACGATTTGGTCTTCCTTCGCGTGCAGAATTAAGGTTGGAATTTTAATTTTTGGAAGATCCGCTCGTAAATCTTCATCTCTTAAAGCAATTAATGCCTGCTCCATTGCGTAAGGTGACGACTGCATCTCAATACTGCCAAGCCAGGCTCCAATTGCCGGGGAAACAGAAGTTGGAGAATACACGAATTTTTCACCTATTGCAGCCAACAGCGCCGGTCTATCGTTATTATTCAATTCCACCCACTTCGAGATGTCTTCTTTGGTGAAAAAAGGATAAGGATAATCATCTTTTTTAGTATGACAAGGTGCCGCAGCTGAAAACAGGGCCAGTTTACTTAGGTGTGCACCGTTATATTTCGCAGCGTAATGCAGGGCAATAGCACCCCCCATAGAATGTCCACCCAATGTAGCGTCTTTAATATTCAACTGGTCTAAAACAGCTTTGATATCGGAAGCAAATTGATCGTAATTGTATTTCCCATAAGGTTTATCAGACTGTCCGAAACCTCTTAAAGTAATTCCGATAACACGATAGCCTTCTTTTACTAAAGCATGATACTGATATTCCCATGACGCATCGCTTAAAGGATATCCGTGGATCAGAATAACAGGTTTTCCTTCACCGAGATCCGTTACATGCAGCCTGACATTGGGTTCAACTTCAATATATTCCGCTCTTGCCTTTGCCGGTTTTCCGGTGGTCTTTCTTCCGGTTTATTGTCCCCGGTACAGGAAACAAATAGTGCTGTTAATACGATTACAGCACTGATCACTGATTTAATTCTCATGGTAAAATGTATTTAGAAATTTATTTTATAAATGTTGGATGCAGCTGAAACTGAGTATTGTGACTTTTCTGAATCCATTGCCCCATAGTCATGATTTGCCGGCTGAATATGAGGCAGAGGATTCAAAAAATGAATTTATCTTTTCAATAAGTATTTATGCTGACCTTCCAGTACCAGCTCGGATTTTTGGTTATATACCGTTACTTTTGTAGTCACAATACCTTTATCTCCCTGAGGAGTAAGATCCGTAATCGTGAGTGAAGAATACAGCGTATCTCCTGAATGAACTTCTCCCAGGAAATAGCATGAAAGCTCTAAAAAGCTGATAAAAACCTTTCCAAAATAATGGGGCAGCAGAGTTGCACCCGGTGCGGTAAATGCCAAAACCTGCAATCCATGGACAACGGGTGCCTCATGGCCATATCTTTTGGCATATTCTGCATCATAATGTATAGGATGGTTATCGCATGATACAGTTTGAAAAGCTGAAGCATGAGCCTCTGTCAATGTTCTGCTTGGAGCTCTGAATACCTCTCCAACCGTCAGTTCATTGAAACTGCGGGCCGGTACGACAGAAAAATCGTCAGGATTAAATGCGGATTCTTTTGTATTTGAATTTTCCATACTTTCTGGATTAGAATATAGTAGCTGTAAAGGCTTCTACTGCGTTATAAAGGCCAATATATCGTTGTTTATGGTTTCCGCTTCTGTTGTTGGCATTCCGTGTGGAAATCCAGGATAAGTGATCAGCGTACCGTTTTTAAGAAGTTTATCAGATTTTACTCCTGCATTTTGGTAGGGCACTATCTGATCGTCTTCTCCATGTAATACTAAGACCGGAATATCTACAGCTTTTAGATCTTCTGTAAAATCTGTTTCTGAAAATGCTTTTATACATTCATAATGGGCTAAAATACTTCCCATCATTCCCTGTCTCCACCAGTTTCTCTGAACTCCCTCTTTTACAGCAGCTCCTTCTCTGTTGTACCCGTAAAAAGGAAATGTTAAATCAATATAAAACTGCTGTCTGTTGGTAAGGGTTTGTTTTCTGATATCATCAAAAACTTCCATAGGCACACCATCAGGATTATTTTCACTTTTTACCATTACCGGTGGAACAGCACTAATCAAAACAGCTTTAGATACTCTGTCTTTACCGTATTTATTCACGTAACGGATTACCTCTCCTCCACCGGTTGAGTGTCCAACATGGATAGCATCTTTTAAATCCAGAAAGGTTGTGAGCTCCGCTACGTCTGCAGCATACGTCTCCATCTCGTGCCCTGTCGTTGTCTGACCTGAACGGCCATGCCCTCTTCTGTCAAAAGCAATTACGCGGTATCCCTTCTGCAGGAAGAACATCATCTGTGCATCCCAGTCATCTGAAGATAAAGGCCATCCATGGTGAAACATGACAGGTTGCCCCGTTCCAAAATCTTTGTAGAAAATTTCTGTACCGTCTTTTAGTTTTAATGTGCTCATTGTTTTAAACTTTTTGATTGATAATTAAATTCAAAGTATTAATTTCAATAAGCACGCTACAAATACAAAATTCTATAAATCAACATGTTAAATATTTTAACAGATATAAAAAGCTACGATATATCGTAATTTTATGAACGCATTATCTAAATATCAGAAAAAACGGATTCACAAAACCTGAATTTGATTCTGTAAGGATTGAGGTCAGCCGACAGGTTTCCTGCAGCAAAGCCTGTTATTAAAGCAAAAAAATTGTTATTGGAAAATAAAAACAGTCCTGAAAGCATTTTCATTCAGAACTGGAGCCGGATATCAGGCAAATGAAAATCTGTTTTTAATATAAAAAGTTAATGACAAAGAAAAATCTTTCAAACTAAATTCAGGCCCTACATTAAAAGTTGGACGTTGTATGCGAAAGCATTAAAAAGAAAGTTAAGTATCCGCTTTTACAGAATTATAATGAAGTTTTAAAAACCGAATCCAGAAACTAAGATCCTATAGATATAATATTTCTGAATAAAGGCAATTTTGTATTGCTGAAATAGCATTAAAGAAATATCAGTTCATACAAACCGGAATTTATACATTTTTCTTTTCCAATATAACTGTATATTAGCCCCAAATTTATTGTCACAGTATGGAAAATTCGGTCTTATCTTCGGAATTTATCACTTCCCCGGAATTGGTGGAAAAAATTTATAACAGCGGAGTTTCCAAAAAGTATAAAGCAGGAGATATTATTTTGGATGAAAATTCCTCTATCCGCTCCATCCCTATCGTGATGAAAGGTATGATTAAGGTAATACGGACTGAGGAAGACGGTAAAGAAATACTGCTGTATTATATAAAATCCGGAGAAAGCTGCATAATGTCTTTTCTGGGCGGAATGCACAATGAAAAGAGTATCGTAAAGGCAGAAGTTGAAGAAGATGCCGAAATACTATTCTTACCTGTGGATAAAGTTTCTATTTTTATCAAGCAATATCCTGAATGGCTTGACTATATTTTCAGGCTCTATCATAAACGTTTTGAAGAATTATTAGATATTGTCAATGCAATTGCCTTTAAAAAGGTCGACGAAAGATTATTGCTTTTACTGCATAAAAAAGCAGAACTTTTAAATTCCAAAACAATACCTGTTACGCATGAACAGCTTGCCAACGAGCTTGGTACAGCAAGAGTAGTTGTTTCCCGGCTCTTAAAACAATTGGAAGATGCAGGAACCGTAAAACTGGGCCGTAACAAAATATTACTTGAATAAGCTATAAAATTACCTTATGTAACAAAAGTAGCTGTAGAATGTCCGGGATATCTCCATTTTTGCTATCAGAAATTGGAAAATTAAAAATGGAAATTTTTGGCTATATAGCATCGGTTTTAATTGGCATATCGCTTGGATTAATAGGTGGCGGAGGCAGTATACTTACTGTTCCCGTACTGGTATATCTTTTCGGTATAGAGGCCATAACGGCAACAGAATATTCCCTTTTTATTGTTGGGATCAGCAGTACTGCAGGGGCTTTATCCTATTTCAAAAGAAACCTGATCAATTTTAAGATTGTTTTGATCTTCGGTATCCCTTCTGTTATTTCAATTTTTCTGACAAGAATCTACATAACCCCGCTTATTCCTGAAGTATTATTTAATACCGGCACTTTTTCTTTTAGCAGAAATATATTTTTAATGTTGATTTTCGCAGCACTAATGATTTTTGCTTCCTACAGCATGATCCGAAAAAATACCGATACTGAGCCCAAAGAGTACCCATCAAAAAAAAACAATATTCTTTTAACGGTTGGCCAGGGTTCTATAGTTGGGATTTTAACAGGCCTTGTAGGAGCCGGAGGTGGTTTTATGATTATTCCTGCATTGACAGGACTCTTCAGAACATCTATGAAAGTGGCAATCGGGACCTCTTTGGTGATCATATCCCTGAATTCTCTGATAGGTTTCTTATCGTCTATGAACCATACGAAAATTGACTGGACCTTACTGCTCACAATATCCCTTATAGCGGTTGCCGGAATTACAATAGGTTCACAGATATCCAAAAAGATAGATGGCAAAAAACTTAAACCAGCGTTCGGGTGGTTTATTCTCATCATGGGCATTTATATCATTATAAAAGAAATTGTCCTTTGATGTAATTGCCGGTCTGCAACTGCATAAAAACAAAAAATTAAAATTATACATATGAAAATAGAACAGATTTATACCGGATGCCTTGCTCAGGGAGCCTATTATATCGTTTCAGATGGCGAAGCTGCAATTATAGATCCGCTAAGAGAGGTAAAACCATACCTGGACCGCCTGGAAAAAGACAATGTCACATTAAAATTTATTTTTGAGACCCATTTTCACGCCGACTTTGTGAGTGGTCATGTTGATTTAAGCAAAAAAACCGGTGCGGCTATCGTTTACGGTCCTACTGCAGCACCCGAGTTTAATGCTGTAATTGCAGAAGACCATCAGATTTTTGAAATCGGGGATATAAAAATAAAAGTTCTTCACACACCGGGGCATACGCTTGAAAGCTCCTGTTTTCTACTGATTGATGAAACCGGTGGGGAAAAGGCTCTTTTCAGCGGTGACACTTTATTTTTAGGAGATGTTGGCCGTCCGGATCTCGCTCAGAAAGGAACAATGAGCCAGGAGGAACTGGCAGGTTTTCTTTATGAAAGCTTATATAAGAAGATTCTTCCTTTACCGGATGACATTATTATCTATCCGGCCCATGGCGCAGGTTCCGCATGTGGAAAAAATATGCAAAAAGAGACCGTTGACAGTCTTGGGAATCAAAGAAAAACAAATTATGCTTTAAACCAAAAAGATAAAGACAGCTTTATTAAGGCTGTTACAGAGGGATTACTTCCGCCCCCGGGCTATTTCGGGATGAATGTTACTTTAAATAAAAAAGGATCTCAAAGTTTTGATGATGTTATAGCCAAAGGCTTGCAAGCACTTTCCCCTGAAGAATTTGAAGAGATAGCAGAAATCTCAAATGCTCTGATTATTGATGTGCGGCCACATCATGAATTTGCTGCTGGATTTATTCCAAAATCTATCAACATAGGTCTTGAAGGTGATTTCGCGCCATGGGTAGGAACCCTGATTGCTGATGTGGAACAGCCTATTCTCCTGGTAACCAACGAAAATGAGCAGGAAGAAACACTGATAAGACTGAGCCGTGTAGGTTTCGACCATGTGCTGGGCTATCTCAAAGACGGTTTTACATCCTGGAAAAACAGTAATAAACAAATTGATACTGTTAGCCGTATTTCTGCAGAACAGTTTGAAAGCCGGATCAAGAACAATCCTGTTCCTATTTTTGATGTCAGAAAAGAAAGTGAATATCATACGGAGCATGTTCACGAAGCTTTTAACAAGCCTTTGGCTTATATCAACGAATGGATTGGCAGCCTCCCAGTGACAGAACATTTCTATCTTCACTGTGCAGGAGGTTACAGAAGTATGATGGCGGCAAGTATTCTTCAGGCCAGAGGTTTCAGAAATTTTACCGAAATTGAAGGTGGATACAATGCTATTGCCAAAACAGGTATTCCAACAACTGACTTTATATGTCAAAACAAAATTTTAAATAAATAAGAATAAGTATGATAGAAATAATAAAACAGCCATGGCCCTGGTATATTGCCGGTCCGCTTATTGGTCTTACAGTTCCCGCACTGCTTATTGCAGGAAACAAATCTTTTGGAATAAGTTCGTCTCTGAGGCATATCTGTGCTGCCTGCATCCCGGCGAATATCAGTTTTTTCAACTATAACTGGAAAAATGAAATCTGGAATCTAATGTTTGTACTGGGTATATTCCTTGGTGGAATTATTGCTGCCCATTTTATGATGAATACTAAAGAAATAATGGTGAACCCCGCTCTTAAAACGGAATTAACAGGCTATGGAATAACTGATTACTCCAATCTTGTTCCCAAAGAGCTCATGAGCTTTGAAAGCCTTCTTACCTTAAGAGGCTTTATCATAATGATTGGCGGCGGTATCCTGGTAGGTTTTGGAACAAGATATGCAGGAGGCTGTACGAGCGGACATGCCATAATGGGACTTTCAAACCTTCAGTGGCCTTCGCTGATAGCAACAGTTTCATTTATGATCGGGGGCTTACTGATGGCCAATATTGTGCTCCCCTTTATTCTTTCACTATAAAATTATAAACATGAAAAAAGAAAAAAATACCACTACTCAAAACGGCTGCTCAAATGAAAACACTCTTCCGCATAAATGGCAGTATAATTTAAAATATCTTATTATTGGCGTGCTATTCGGTATTGTTTTCGTTAAAGCCGAGGTAATAAGCTGGTTCAGGATTCAGGAAATGTTCCGGTTTCAGTCATTTCATATGTACGGAATCATCGGAAGTGCTGTTGCCGTGGGAATAATTTCTGTCTGGCTTATTAAAAAATTAAAAATCAGAACCCTTGAAGGAAACCCAATTTCTATTCCTGGCAAGAAATTCAATAAAGGACAAATATATGGTGGCCTGATATTCGGTTTTGGATGGGCTATTACAGGTGCCTGTCCGGGACCCCTGTTCGCCCAGATAGGAAGCGGTGCTTTAGCTGTTACAGTTACTCTTTTAAGTGCGGTTCTGGGTACCTGGCTGTATGGTTATTTCAGAGAAAAATTACCGCATTAATTAATTCAGTCAATCTGCAGACGCCGCACCCAGTCCGAACCATCGAATTCCATAACATCCTTGGCCCCGACGGACCACATGATTCCATCGGCTGCACTCAGATGATAGCAGGTCCGTGGAAGATCATCCCCGAAATCGACAGGATTTAGCTTACCATTCTCCAACAGGTAAACGAGATGGGTAGAAGATACGTACAGCTGTCCATCAAAAAACTCCATACCCCAGAGGTCTTCCCGGGTGCTCTCATGATTGATTATCTCCCATTGATCGTGACGGCCCCGAAGCAAGGTCCCGAGCTGACCGCAGGCATAGACAAAGCCGTCCGGTGCGCAGCGAATTTTGTAAAGTGCCAGTTCGGTCGGACTTTTTTGCTTACTGAAAACAGAGCCGTCATATTTCCATATTTCACCTTCCCAACCGACGGTATAAATTTCCTGTTCGCTAAACCCATCAATGGACTCGAAGCTGGTATCAGTGATCGGAGTGTCACCGATCTGGGCACTTTCATCAATGCATCTCCACTCATCTTCACCATCGCGAACATAAGCCTGCCGGCAGGTACCTACTGCATAGGCTCTTCCTTTTGCAATACCACGGATTTCACGCAGAGGGCCACGTTTCCTCGGGTCAACTCCGCAATTTGCGATAGACTCGCTCACTTTAGTCCCACCACCAGCACCGCTTACTGATCCATCGGTGCCCAACGCAAGATAACGTTCCACAGGCACATGACACACCGTTTCGGAACAGCCAAGCCATGGCACTGCATCAGCATACCAGGTTCCACGATAAAGACTGTACAGTATTGACGAATCTATGTACCCTTCACTCATAGCAGCATCGTTAGCCGTAATCAAATAGCAGAGGTCTGCGTAGCGAACGGCTCCGGTAACAATGCTGTAACCATTGAACCACTTATATCTAGTTTCCATATTGCCTGCCCGATATAGGTGAATTAACGATCTGATCAGATGTAAATGCTTTACTTTTAGTCTTCATAATTGATTCGTCTCATGTTATTTATTTTCTATAAGATCTGTGAAAATCTCACAAACGTTATTTTCTATACGAGATGTCAGATTAGCCTGCATTGTACTATTCTAATTCATCAGTTCACAGTACTATTTTCAAATATAGGAATATTCCATCATAGAATTTAGGTATAACAGTAAACTGAAGCACCTTACAGCATTTTTTTTAATATATACCTCATCAGTTTCCAAAATTTACAAAATGCGGAATTTCTGTCGCAAGGTCGCTCATCGGCAAAATATTGTTCCGGTTGCTGTTAAAATCAAAAACTGAATGATTATCGAAAGGTACACGGGGATAATAAGTAAAAGAAATCTGAATTCTATTGAAAACCAGATATGGATTATTGATCAAAACACCAATTCCTATTTTGGTGTTACTTTTTGTTTTCAGTAATTTATCGTCAGGCATCCCTAGCCAGCCGACTGCCGCAGTAAGATAAGGACTGAAATGAAAATTCTTCCAGGTTTTATTAATGAAAAGCTGAAGCTGATATCTCAGAACCAGTTTTTTAGTTCCTATATAATCTGAATTGTAAACAGGAAATTCATCTGCAGAAGAAAGGTTAATCCTGTCTTTATAGGTATAATTATGCTGCGGATTTCCTAATGCTAAAGTCGGAGAAAAAAAGTGTCTTGCTCTGGCAAATTTCCAATCCATAAGATTAGTAAAATAAGTTCCATCCAGACGGAAAGATTCGCGGTTTTGGCTGTCTTCATTAAAAAATCTTCCAAACTGAGCTTTCAGATTGAAATACCCTATCTTTATAAAATTACCATACGATGCAGAAATTCCCGCATAGGGCTTCACATCATTACTTCTTGATAATACTCCAGCAGTAAAATTAACTGAATTACCATAAGCAATATCCTCCGGCAGATCATATTGAAAAATATTCTTCTGAACTGAGAAATTTCTGTGAATAAAACCAACAGACATCAGAAAACTGCTATAAGAACTAAAATATTGATACGGGCTGATTTCCGGACTGTCTTTATATTGATAATTCTGAAATCTTCCTATCAATGCAATATTACTGTTTACTTTTTCATTTGAATCAGATGAAACGGGAATTTGATAACCACCCCATAAATCCTGACTGTATACCTTGATTTGAACTTCCGGAAAAGTGGTGCCCGTTTCTACCGGTAGCGAGACATTCCGCATAAAATATTCGAAAGTAAAACCACCCGCCCATTTCGTCAAAGGTGAGAAAAAATCTCTTCTCACATTGAAATTGATTCTTTCATTTTTCAAAAAATCCCGTTCACCCAAAACCTGGGCGTTGATATAAGAACCAAAAAGGTTATAGGCAGTGTAGCTTCCTAAAAGATAATTTTGCTTTTCTTTGGAATCATTTCTATACAGTAAATTCAATTCATGCCCTAATCCCAGTACATTTTCTTCGGTAACCCCCAGCCCAATTCTGCTTCCTGAATAACTTACTCTCGGCTTCAGGCTCCAGGAATCGAGAACTTTTACAACAACATCAATAGAATCTTTGCCGGAAGTACTATCCGAAACGCTGATATTCACTCTGTTTATAAAAGGCATTGTTCTTAGTAAACGTTCAGATTCATAGAGCTTCTGGGCATTATATTCTTCACCTTCCTCGAAGAGTAAATAATTATGAACAGTAGAAGATCTCGTATTGGCATGAAGATGATTGGTGAACCAGTCATACCACCTGGATTTTTCTTTTTTCTCCTTCGAACCATATCCAAACGGGTCAATTGTTTCTATCCGGATATTTCTGATATATTTTCCTTTATGAGTCTCTTGTAAAAGTTTCTCAGTTCGTGTTTTAACAGATGCTGAATCTGCTTCTCTACGGAATATGAAACGATGAATGAATTTGGTCACTTTTCTTTTATCCGAAAAATTTTCTATTTTATAATAAAGCGAGTCCTTTCTTTCCTGTGCATTTAAAAAGAAAAAACAATTTAAAGCGAAAATGAAAATTACGATCGATTTGTTCATCAGAAATTAAAAATTGGATAAAATTTAATATCAATTAATAAGCCAATATAGGAGTAATACAGCCTTTTAATTACATTTTGTGTTCCCGGGAATTATCAATACAATCAGGATATTTCTCTTTTCTATATATTATGAAAATAATTCATGAGCTGTTGTCCGGAAGAATTTACAGGATGAATTGTGAAACTTCACATCAGATAAGATACATAAGAGTCTGTTTCATAATAAAATAGAAAAGAGAAACCTCTGGTTTCTCTTAATCATACCTTATCTTTTACATACTATACTACCATGGGCTTATTTCTGTTCCATCTTCTATATCTTTACTGAAAAATTGCCCCGTCGGTGCATTTTCACCTGTCAGTGTATGCTTAATGATAAAGGCTGCTGCACTTTCTACAGATCCTGGACCGCTGTGGTGGTTAAAATCTGTTGCGGTATAACCGGGATCAATGGCATTCACTTTAAAAGGTGAATCTTTCAATTCATAAGCCAATACAATGGTGTATGCATTTAAAGCTGATTTGGAAGGACCATAAGCTGCCCCTTTTACTCCATAATACTTCCATGTAGAATCACTGTGCAATGTTAATGATCCAAGTCCGGAAGTTATGTTACTGATTCTGGGACTGTCCGATTTTTTGAGTAATTCTAAAAATGTCTGTGTAACGCTGATTACCCCAAAGAAATTGGTATCAAACACCTCCTGAATATGTTCAGTGGAAGTATCTGATGCCGTTTGAGGATTAACGCCAAGGATCCCTGCGTTATTAATAAGAACATCAAGCTTTCCCTGTTCTTTTGCGATGATATCCCTTGCTGCCGAAACTGAATGAGACTGGGTAACATCTATTTCAATCGCTTTGATATTATTAAATCCTCTCTCTAATAATTCTTTTACGGTCTCTTCACCTTTTGCGAGATCCCGGCTTCCCAGATAAACGAAAAATCCTTTTTCTGAAAGTTGTTTTGCTGTTTCCAAACCAATACTTCTGTTGGCTCCTGTAATTAATGCTGAATTCATTTTCTTTGTTTAATTTATAGTGTAAAATTCCAGCAATTAAAAATAAGATCGTTTGCCATTTGGCAAAAAGCAACTTTAGCGGATATTTTTTCTAATTCTGCTTAGTGAGGATTGGGTAACACCCAGGTAAGAAGCAATATACGATAGCGGAATACGGTTAACCACACTGGGATAGATCTCCAAAAATTTAAGATAACGGGTTGTGGCATCCTCTGAAACCAAGGGACTTCTTCTTTCGACTTTCTGTATTAAGGCTCTTGAAATAATTTTATGGACAATTGCATCCCATCCAACAATGGTCTGTAAAAGTTCCTGCCAGTCTTTTCTCGAGAAAACAATCATTTTGGCATCGGTTATCGCCTGAACATAAGTACTTGAACAGATTTCATTATCAAAACTTTCCAGATCTACCACCAGATTATTTTCTTCTATAAAGTATTTGGTGATTTCATGGCCTTCATTATTATAATAGCAAACTCTTAAGATTCCATCTACGATAAATCCTACCTGACGGGCAATTTTACCTGCCTCTGAAAAATATTCATCTTTTGGAAGATTAATCTCCTGAGCCTTACTTGAAATAAAATCAATCTGTTGCTGATTAAGGTTTCCAAACCTTAAAATAAAGTCAAATAATTCTTTCATACCTGCAAGTTAGCTAAAGTAACCTGTATGCAATTTGCCATTTGGTAAAAAGTCATCTTAAATAGTTCTTGTAAACAATCTTATATTTCATGTATTTAATAAATTAATTAAATTAAAACCTCTGTCTCCCGTCCTATTGAAGTTGTATTCTTACCATTAGCTCACAGGTCAATAAGGTCATAGTTGAATTCATTGCTGCAAACCACTTTTTAAATCATGGGCTTTTTAATTCCATAGCGGCTGAGTTGATACTGTTATGGAAAATGTTGAGAAGCCATAAAAAAGTCCGTTTCCACCAGTTGTGAAACGGACTCTAATCTTTTTTAAATCTTTTTTTAAATCTTTTTTTGAGAGCGGGTATTGTTATAAAGGTTTTTTAAACATCTGAATGGTCATAGTTCCTCGCCCCCAGTTGAAATTAGGTTGGCCGCCGCCGTCCCACATATTGTAAACAATCATACATGTTCCAGCTCCGAAACCTTCTACATACCCCGATAATTTATAAGTGACCGTCATATTGGATGAGGTGTTGTTGGTGATGTCTTCTGAAAAGTTACCATTGATAGTCGACATTCTTGATCCTGAGCTTATGCCTTTAACTGCTACTTTTCTGGAACCTTCCTGCTGCTCTGCACCATCTTTGTAAAAAGTAATCCCCAGATAAGATACTCTATCCGGATTTGCACAGCCACTCGTATGAGTACCTGCAGGAATGGAATAGTTCAATATTATTCTTCCAATAGTAAAGGGAGGAATGGTAATAGTTCTTGTAAAAGTACCCAGATCAATAGCAGAATTAGATGCAGTAGGATAATCAAAATTATAATGTATGGAACCGCCTGCCTTATTAACCAATACATCATCTAAACTAAATTTGTCAGCAGGATACATCGCTTCTACCGGAACCTTTTTTGCTGTTCCATCACTTTTCAATACTACTATTCTTTCCGTAGAATCCACACTGGTTGCATCCGGAACACCTCTAAATCTCACATTCCCATCTACATCCAGCTTTTCTGAAGGAGACATGGCATAAGTGGCATTCGAACGTCCTATTCCCATATTTCCATATTCATTAATTAATACAGCTGGTGCATCGCTGGTAGAAAATGTAAGGGCAGAAGAATTGGTTGATCCGGTTCCCCAGTAATTTGCTTTTATTCCTGCTAACGGAAAATCAGCACCGGAAACCCTTCCGTTAAAAGATATTTTTCCCAGCTCTGCACCTGACGCCAAATTGTTAACGCCTGACCTTTCCAGAGCTAATAATGGAGAACTATTTACAGATTCTACTTTTAGCTGATTACTTCCTGCTATAGAGCTTTCTTTTAAATGTAATCCGCTGTCAGGGGATGAAAGACCAATTCCTACCTTGCCATCATCTTTAATAACAAAATCAGTATTAGCAGCTCTTACAGCACCTGTGGAACTTTTGCCTAGTTTTACCATTGCGTCAGCGGGATCATCAATAAAGGCATCCGGAGTTGGATCTCCAATGGCTGTATTTCCCGTATTTAGCTTTTGCCATTTGTTTAAACTGCCGTCAAAATAAAAATAACCGGAGCTTGTGACTTCAGCAGTCTGCCCTGCCGGAGCTGTGTCAGCGGCTGTTACATAAACCATAGCACCTGTCTGGCTGGTAGTATAGGTTTTCGCTCTAAGCTGTGCTCCTGT
>Ga0307416_100000054_pt1 | contig 107633 bp, 104 predicted proteins | sample DK1Cmetagenome_2_FD_203821 | JGI IMG/M metagenome (GOLD analysis project Ga0307416, IMG submission 203821) | Maize rhizosphere microbial communities from greenhouse at UC Davis, California, United States - DK15-C-3 | ecosystem: Host-associated > Plants > Roots > Rhizosphere > Soil | place...
CGCGGGCTGGTTAATGATCAAATCCCAGCTTGCTTTGTGGTCAGCGAGGCCACGGATGAGACCACCCCAACGGGATCATGGCAATGATTTGACCTGCGCTCGCGCCGATGCAGAGCTCGGCCGACGGGGTCTCCCTCGATGTGGGTAGAGACCGCCCGCAACCGGGGAAGCTAGGTCCCCGATGCCGACCCGGCGCGCTGGCTCCACGCCATCCACGCGTCCATCCCAGCAGCGAGGCCCGAAGTCCTGAATCGGCCAAAGGTGGTGCCGGCCTAGGCGGCGGACTTGATGGTCCATCGATATCGCCCAGCAGACAGCCCGCACCGTTCTCTGACAGGGACATACGGATCATGATCAGCATGACCATTCCTCACCGATCCGTCAGGGGCTGCCCGGGCTGGCCGAGGGAGCTCCTGGACCGGCTGAGGCTGTGTCGCTTGTTGATCTTGCGACGTCCCTTGTTGATCTCGCTGTGACTGTTGTCGCGTCGCTAGGCGTACCGCAACTGCCGCAATCCAGGCGAACAGCGTGATGATTGCCAGCAGGAATGTGGCGTTGCCCCACGGCAAGAACAAGAAAACAACGAAGAGAACAGCAGCTGCGACGGAAACCACAGCGATCGGCCGCCAACCGGGATCACCCCGCACCGCCGCAGCCATCGCTAGCGGCGCGAGCGCCCCGGTCGCAATGATCAACAAGAACGCGATCCCATGCATCCAGCCGTGCCAGGTGGCTGGACTCCCGCCACTCAGCATCGGCACATCGACCCGAAACGCAGCCAAGATCAGCGCCGCCCCCAACAGGGCGAGGAGCACGACCGCGAAGCCACGCGCCCGCCGCTGCGGCAGCTGATCGCGTACCGCGACGGCGAGCAGGACAATCAGCAGGCCAGTGATAACGAAGGTCGCAATCTGTGCCCACCCGTACGGCCCGCGTGCCAGTGAGCTTGGCCACGGAACTTGCTCCCCGCCGACAAATTCCCAGCCAAGTCGATGAAGATAACCAAGGCTGGCCCAGGTGTTCAATCCGACCGAGACCAAGAAAAACGATCCGGCCAGAATGCCGGCAAGCACTCCTGCGCGGTGTAGCATCGCACCCTTCACTGCAGCGTCCGCGGTGCTGTCTGCCACGAGCCCAAAGCTATGGCGATGACCGAGGCATCGTCAACGGCGATCATCAGCGCTGGTTTGGTGGTGCCGCGCGGGTTGAGCGACGCTGCGTGCGCCGTGCGTGATGCAGCAATAGTTCCTTGGATGCACTCCACGCTGCCAAGCATTCCGGAAGGCGCGCCACGAGCTCGGCACGTCTTTTTGGCGGGTGGCGCTGATCCGGGCACGTCCGCGGACTCGCGAGCCTTGGCGATTCGCGGGCGGCTCGCTGGCTGCGGGATCGGAAACTCCCAAGTGCGGTCGAACCGACTCCGCGTGGCTTCCGTGGCTTGCCAGCTCTTTTGAGTTTTTCCAACGCCGTGCGGCCCCGGGTGGCAGGATGCGTGGGCAATGGGTCGATGTTGGCGCGAGGAGGCTCATTGTGGAAGGGCTTTGGATCCGAGAAGTCCGACGCGCCGCACGGGGGGCAAATGCTCCCTTTGCTCGGCGGGTCGCTTTGGGTTGCGCAGCCGCCGCGGTCGGAACGATGGCCGCCTCTCTTCTGCCCCTGCCCTTGGATGGCGTCGCGGCGCAGGCCGCGTGGGCCGCCCTGTGGGCAGTGGCCGGCTACGTTGCTCTCTGGATGGGGCTTTTCATTTATCACCTGTGCAGGTATCGAGCTTGCGGATTTCGTGACCACGACTGGCTTGCGCGACACGATGACTCCGATCCGGGCGGTGCTCTTTTCCTCGAGCTCAATCGCAGGTCAGGCCGCAGCCCGAATCCCGGAGTTGACCTCGAGCTATCGGTAAAAAGTCAAGGCAACTGGCAGGTCGTCGATGACGACGAACTGGTGTTGATGCCAGACAAGGTGGTTCGTTGCCGCTTCGATCTCCATCACGAGGTGTTTCCCGGCGGCTTTTATGACGTCCGCTGGTTTCGGGCCGACGACCGAGGCAAGCTCATTGAAATCACGCGCGAGCGGTTCCAACTGCGGAATCACTCCATCGGCCGCCGGACAGGATCTGTATCGCGGAACAATCCCAGATTGGCTCCCAAAGTGCTGCCCATCGGGGAGGACGAGATCAAGCCACGGAGGTCGGCTTCTGAAGCGGTGGCCAGCGTGGCCAGCGGGGAGGACATCAGTCCACGGAGAGCGGTAGAGGTCCGCTAGCCGCCGGCGGTGAGCTGGCGCCCGGCTTGCACCGGACTACCTCGATACATTCTCTCGCTATGCCGAGTCGAACATGGCTTTGTCGCTGTCAACGGCAACCGAAAACTGATCAGTTGTCGGCAAGTGAAATTTGACCAGTTCCGGGTTCATTCGGGGCCGGCCGTGTCGGCTGGGACCCGGCCGAGGTCTCGGTTCTTGAGTCGGTAGGAGTCGCCTCGGAGGGAGACGACTTCGGCGTGGTGGACCAGCCGGTCAATCATGGCGGCGGCGACGACCTCGTCGCCGAAGACTTCGCCCCAGCGGCCGAACGGTTTGTTGGAGGTGACGATCAAGCTGGCGCGTTCGTAGCGGCTGGAGACGAGTTGGAAGAACAGGTTGGCCGCTTCGGGTTCGAAGGGGATGTAGCCGACTTCGTCGATCACCAGCAATGGGTAGCGGCTGAGCCGGGCCAGTTCGGTCTGCAACCGTCCGCTGCTGTGGGCGTCGGCGAGCTTGTCGACCCATTGGCTGGCGGTGGCGAACAGCACCCGGTGTCCGGCTTGGCAGGCCCGGATCGCTAGCCCGATCGCTAAATGGGTCTTCCCGGTTCCGGGTGGGCCGAGGAAGATCACATTCTCCTTGCCGGCGATGAAGTCCAAGGTGGCGAGGTGGGCGATCAGGTCCCGTTTCAGTCCACGGGCATGATCAAAGTCGAACTCTTCGATGCTTTTGCGGGCCGGGAACCGGGCGGCCCGGATGCGGTCTTCGCCGCCGTGGGCGTCGCGGGCGGCGACCTCGCGTTGCAGGCAGGCCGTTAGGTATTCCTCATGGGTCCAGGATTCGCTTCTGGCCCGTTCGGCGAGCCGGCCCGCGGATTCGCGCAGGGTGGGCGCTTTCAACGCCCGGGTCAGATAGGTGATCTCGGCGGACACATCGCGAGCAGTTTTGGTGCCGGTCACCATGTCATTCCTCCTTCGAATCCAGTCTTGAGTGCGCTGTCGTAGTCGGCGAGGCGGCGCTGTTCCACCTCGGTTTCGGTGGTCGGCGGCACCAGGGCGAACCGTTGCTGCCGCAGCATCCGCGCCGCCTGCACATGCCCCGGGTCGGAGATGGTTTGGTGCCGCGCCCAGATTCGATCATGGTCGGCGACCACGCCGCCCTCGCACCAGACCCGGACCCGGTCCAGGTCGGCGCGGATGAGCACCCGGCGGCCCACCGCCGAAGGATGCACCGAGTAGTCATTGCTGTCCAACCGCACATAGTGGTCCCTGGGCAGCCGCAGCGTGTGCTCCCAACCGATCGGCGGCGGCACCGGCGGCAAGGCCAGCATCGCCGCCTTATCCGCAGCGAGCCGGTCCGCCGGCGCACAACCCAAGGATCGCTTCCGGCGCCGGTTAGCGATTCCCAGCCAGGCCTGCAGCTGAGTGTTGAAGTCCGCCGGACCGGTGAAGCTGCGGCCGGGCAGGAAGGAGCGTTCCAAATAATCGTGCAGCCGCTCGATAATCCCTTTGGCCTCCGGGTCGCCGGGTTGCAGATCACCACCTTGGTGCCCAGCACACCCCGAAACCCCTGGCAGGCTGCGGTCAATTGCTGTCGGGGCCGCCAGCGGCCGACCGCGGCCTCCCCGTCCCACACCAATAGCCGGGGCACCGCACCCAGCTGCTGCAGCAGCCGCCACCAGCCGGCATACAAGTCCTCGGCGCGTCGGGTCGGCAGCAGCAGCGCTAACGCCCAGCGGCCATAGCCGGTAATCATGGTTAACACCGGCAGCTGAGTTGGAGTGCGGGTCTGCCCAAACCCGACCGGCAGCCTGATCGGCGGGAACCAGAAATCACACTGGGCAATCTGCCCCGCCAAATAGCTGGTGCGTGACGCCTGATCCGGCGGCACATAGATGGGCCGCAACTCAGCCACCCGCGTGCTCAAAGTGCGGATCGCATACGGCCACGCAATCCGTTCCGCGATCACCGTTGCCGGCATCCGCGGAAACGCTGCCAAAAGCTCACGGATCCGCCGGTCATAGCCATCCGCCAGCGATCCCGACCGCGCCCGCTCATACCTTGGCGGCTCATCGCTGGCCAACGCCGCCTTCACCGTGTTCCGCGAACAACCAATCAGCCGCGCAATCTCTGAGATTGAGACCCCCTCCGATTTGCGCAGCCGTCGGATCTCAGCCCAATCCTCCACAATCAGCACCTGCTTCCTCCCCGGCTCGACTCCGGCCAGGGTCACGGGGAAGCTGGTCAATTTTCAGTTGCCGCACCGTGGTCAGTATTCAGTTGCCGGTCGACAGTCGCTTTGTCAGCCGCCAATTCGTGCCCAAATACGGCGCGGCGTAACTGCGGTCATTCACGGCTAATCCTTATCAGCCTTTTTGCATGTCAGGGACCGCTCCCGACGAACGGGCACCCATGATGGTTGCCCGTGGCCAATCCGCAGGTCGGGGTCGGATCATCTGTTGCTCGGCGGAGGCCATCGGCCTAGACGTCGACATCAGTTGGCTTCCGACCGCCTGGAGCGAGATAAATGACGCCTACATGCGGCCGGTTCCGGTTTAGCTCACCTCACTCAGAACGAGAGCAGGCGATCGAAGAAGGAGCGATGGCGTATCAGTGTCTGCCGCAGATCTTCGGTGGTGGTCTGCTCGCTGTCTAGGCCTTGTTGGAGGTCGGTGCGCTGGTGGCGGAACAGCTCCTCCAGCTCATCAACCACCTCTCCGACCAGCTCGTTCGCGCCTCGTACGGCACGGCGAGGATCGTCGACGAATTCGCCCTTGAGCTCTTTCCAGCGACTGTTGTAGCTCTCTGCCCGCTCAGGCTCGATTAGTGGCGTGCGCTGTCTTACGCCGATGTCGGATTGATGATCAGCGTTGGTCTGGGTTTCGGTCGTCGTGTCGGGGCTCCGCTCGCCCTCGCCGCCGGTCGAGTCGGCTGGATGACCAGCATCGGTATCTGCTTCGCTCGCCGTGTCGCGGCTCTGCTCGTCCGCGAGGGGCCAGCCCAGCCGCTCGGCCGCGGTACTCGCGTCGTGGCTGGTCTCGTGAGTGTCAGTCGTTCCGCCGTCCGTGGTTCTCGTCTTAGTGCTGCTCATGCTTGGGTCTCCCGTTCTGTCATCTGGTTGTTGTCGTGCTCTGTGCGGTTTGCCGAGTGCGATCCTCGTCGTCCGCCAGCAAGGCCAACACCAACGACCGGTAGGACGTCACGGCTTGGCGAAGATCCTCGGTGTCGACGGTTCCATCCTCGTTTGCCTGGGCGATGCGGCGCGCCTCCCGATAGCGCTGGGTAGGTTCCGGGTAGTGCACCGACAGATCGTTGGCCCGCTGGTCGAAGTCCTCGACCGGGTAGCCACGGGCGGACATCACCTCCACGACGAGTAGGTCGGCGTTGCGCACCGCGGTGCTTGGGTTGTCCACGAATTGGCCCTGTATGTCTGACCAAGACCGCTCGAAGTTCTCACGCTCAGAGGAGTCGAGACTGCGCAGCTCCAGCTGTTTGTGTCGCTTAGAGCGGCCAAGCAGCTCGGACTCCGCCTGGTGTCGGCTATCCGCCAGGTCGACGGCGCGGTCGTACTCCGGTCCGTACTGCTCACGTAGCTGCCTGGTCCGCCTCAGTCGGGCCATTTGATAGCCGAGGATGACGATCGCGACGATCACCACGACGGCAACGACAATCACGATGATCAGAGTGATGTTGCTCATGGCACTGGAGTACCCGCCCCCTCTCCCGCGCAAGACGGATCAACACTAGGCACGCCGACCGCGGGCATGGCGAACACCGTAGCCGGTCTTGCAGCCGCTTTTCTTGCGTTGCTGGAATCTGTGCGGGAGACATCCGCATCTGACCTAGCCAAGTGTCCGCCACGCGTCACCTTCCGGACATCCACTGGCGCGCCACGGGTGCTGGTCTCCGGGCCGTCGTAAAGACGTGCATTACCTGCACTGGACGAGCCTCAGGCGGGAATGGGGAGTTCAGTACAGCGTCTTGCTCGACGACGACACCGAAGTTGATCTTGTCCAGGCCGACGGCAGCTGGAAGCTCTGTTACAGCACATCAGCCGACGACGATTGGACGGTCGTAGACCTCGGCAGCTGTCAGAACGGAGGCGACCTGGTCATTGCTGCTGATGACAGCTTGGCCGAGCTCGTGGAGTGGCCAGAGCTGGCACAAGAAACGCCTTGTCGCAACGGCAGTCAAGACAGGTACGTTCAGCAGGAGACTCCAGCTAGGTCAGGTCTTGAGCCGCCGACTAGCTGGAGCCTCACCCCCTGTATCGACCTTCTTCAATTGCCGCGCAGACTTGGTGAAAAGTCCAGGTCCTGGCGCGATTTATCTCACACTCAGAGGAAATGCCGTAAGTCTTTGCGTTGCCAGTGGTTCCTGAAACCCGGCCGGTGCCGAACAGCACCTGGCCGCAGGTAAAGTTCAAGGGGACACTCCAGCTAGTTACAGGCCTTCACCGTGAGCTAGCTGGGGCCTCTCTCCCTGTTGCGGACCCCAAGTTCCACCGTCGCGCTGATGGTCGTAAAGCGTCAAGAGGGCGAGGCTTCGAGGTCACAGCATGGTCCTCACCGTCGAGAAGTCGATCCACCCGTTGACGTACAAGTGGCCAATTGGTCGGCAGCCGGCAAGCTCGACTGGTGGGTCCGAGAACGCCGCGAATGGCTCGGTCGTGTACGCGGGTGCAGATGGCCGTCAACGGTGGATCAAAGCTGCTGATCTTCGTCCTGCCAGCCGCCCAGCGTTGACTTTGCCGTTCGTCCGAATCAAGCCCAAGCCAAAGTCATACGTGGTGTCACCCCAGCACGGGGGTGTGCGCCCCGATATCGCGCTCAGCTTCCACTCGCAGCCCAGCGCAGGTGCTCATGACGGAGCATCGCATCGAGATGCACCATCTCCATCAGCCAGCCTTCGTCATCAGATTCCCGGTGATGGAGGCCATGACAATCTCGGCCTTATCAGCTCGGTTCTAGGCCCTTCCGTGCGAAGTGGAGTGTCGCGTACAGCTGGGGTGGAGCTGCGAAAGCAATCGCTTCCAGCTGGACGCTGGCGTGAAGCTCATCGGGATCGTGACTGTGGGCCAGCACCTCAGCAATGTTCTCCAGCGTCGCTCCATCTCCGGACTCAATGAGCGCTCGAAGATCGGCATCGGTCTTTCGCCGGGGCTCTCCCCAGACTCTGAGCGCGGCGAGTAATCCCGCTCCGTGGTCAACGAAATAGTTGGTGGAGTCCACAACGAAGTGGTGCGTGGAATCCGAAGGTGTGGACCGGATGTGCGCCCTGATCTCCTGCTCCGCCTGCTCCTTGAGCTCACTGAAAGTGCTCACGCTCTAGCAGTGTTCCACGGAGCTGCTTCGGCGATCACCAGGCCTTGGTCGTCAAGTCTTCGGTGATGCTTTCACCGGCGTGGCTTTCGACGTTGATGGGCGCTGCAGAGCCACGGCGAGAGGCCGCCTCGGCAATGGTCTCGGCAGGATTCAGGTGACGGCATTCCCCGTTTCCGCATGTCTTCCCGCATGATTCCCTCCCGATTCTGGAGGGCGGGTACCGACGCGACTGCCCCGATGCCCAGCGTGTCTGCGATTTGGTGAGATAGCCCTAGTCCCCGATTCCGAGGTGGTCCTCAATTCGCTTTACGCGCTTGAGCAAGTCCGCGAGCAGGTCCCTGTCGGTTGGTGTTCCCTGTTTAGAGGCGACGGCTTCAAGATCGCGGGCAAGATCCTCCGTCGTGATCCCAGGTGAAGCATCGGCTACCTCGGATAGATCGCCTGCCGTTCTCGTCGGTCGACGGACATACTCTGAAAGCTCTTTCCCCGAGCTCGTCGGTTCCGATGACATTGGTTCCTATGCTCCTCGACGGCGGGCTGATCAACTTGTCCAAGTGCAATCTAGGCGACGAGGGCAAGAGGGTCCCTGAGATCATCTGGGGACGAGCTCATGGTCGCGTCGTCGATCAACAGCTCGGCATTGGGTGACAGTTCGTCGACTTTCTTGATCGCGTAATTCCGACGCCGGCAGCCCCTCGGCTGAATCCCGCATGCACCGCCCACGGATATCGACAAGTGGGTCTGGTCAGACCGCCCGCCGTGTGAAAGGGCAAAGCCCGGGGTAATTAAGTGGCCGAGGAGGATCACATGATTGTTCTTGGTCTAATCCTGCTGATCTTGGGCTGGGTCTTGGGCATCGGCATTCTGGTGACGATTGGCATTATCGTGCTGGTAATCGGCGTCGTCTTCCTGATCTTGGGTCAGATGGGCCGCGCCGTCGGCGGACGCAAGTACTGGTATTGAGCGCGTGCCTGGCTGGAGGCGAGCCTTAGGCGGTAACTACCTGCCGGAGCCGAGAGTGACCAAGCTTGGAGCTGTCAGTCCGCAGTTTGGCGTTCCCGCGGGAATGTTTTGTGATCGGCGGGGACTCGCTGGGCAGGATTTACGGCGTTCCCGCGGAAACGTTTCTTACACGGGTTCGGCAGCCTCAGCTCTGTGCTGGCGGCGGGTCTTGTTCGCGGGCCATCCGCTCAGCGCGCTCGAGCTGATCTATCTCCGCCTGCAGACGTTCCAGTTCCAGGCGTTCTGACTCAGCCGGGTCCTCCGCCAAATCCTTGGCGGCCCGCCGCTCGGCCTCGACCCGCTCCGCCTCTCGTCGTTCGGCTTCCCGCCGCTCGACTTCCAGGCGATGGGCTTCGAGTCGTTCCTCACGCCTGCGCTTGCGCTCCGTTCGCTCAGTCTCGTCAGCGCGCGCTCTCTGCTCGGCGTCACGACGCTCGGCCTCCTCGGCCCTGGCGCGCTCGGCGGCACGTTGCTCCGCTGCTACACGCTCGGCCTCAATCCGTTCCGCCTCCTGTCGCTCCGCCGCGATCCGTGCCTGCTCCACGAGCTCAGACTCGATCCGTTGTGCGCGGGGTCGCTCCACTTGTAGCCAGGTCGATGTCCGTTGCCGCCACGCCCTCTGCAGCACGGCAAGATCAACGATCTTCATATCAACAGATGCGGCAGCCGTTACGCCGTATGCCGCCGACGCCGGGAGCGGGCTCCAGGTGGTCAGCGGACCGCGTTCCACCACGCCTCGATCAAGATCTTGGATCGCTGTGGACTCCTGCGGCATGATCGTCGCTGCCTCGGCGTTTGCGGCCTCCGCTTCATAGCGGCGCCCGAGAGTCGACAAATCTCTCGCAAGATCATTCAGTGCCACTGCCAGCTCGGCGCGCGCTGTATCGCCAAGACGCCCAGTGAGCCCGCGAAGCAGATCAATCAATCGTCGCCGGGTGACTAAACCAAGATCAACTTCACCGATGGCGACCAATCGCTTAGCCATGGCCTGATACATACCGAACAGCGGCTCAGCAAGGCGCTCCAGAAGAGCTGGGCTGAGCCGCCCCGGCGCATCGAGACGGCCTCCGACCACTGTGTCGTAGTGGTCTTTCGCCACATGCAAGTAGCTAAGCGCCTCCTCCGCTCGACCAACTGCCCACCGGCAATCCGAAGCAAGCCAAGCAACATCGATCGCGAGATAGGCGGCATCCGGATCGTTGCCAAGATCGGATTCGGCCCACCGGGCAATCGCGGCATCGGCGTACCCATTCGCTAGCCCAACATCGCCAGAGGCCACGGCCGTTCGCGAGCTGCACCACAGCGCCCACATCAGGGTCTGCGGCTGTAACGGAACCTCGAGGCGGTGCTCCCGCAGTTGTTCCCTAACGTCCTGTAGCGATTCCACAGTGTTTCCGGCCGCATCGGTCATGCCCAGTCCAACCTGAATCGTGGCCAGATGGACCACAGCCGTGACATAGCGGGCCGCGTTCGGGATCGAGGTGTACGGCCCAATGGGTCCATTCGCCGCCAGCAGTTCGCCGGCGCGGCGTACGGACTCTTGCGCATCCCCGGCAGCGGCCGCGTAGCCGTGACCCAGCAGGCGATGAGCGGTCAATTCAACCAGCGCATCGGCAAGCTCAGGTGCCCTGGCGGGATCTGAGCCGACCCAGCCACGAAGCCGCTGCACCAGCGAAGCCAACCTCTTGCCCTGCTGGGCGTACGCGTCTTGAACCTGTCGTTCCTTCGCCTGGGCCATCATGCCTTTTTACCTGCCCGCGCGAAACGCGGTCAGTTCAGGTCCGCGAAACTGTGGCGCTGATCAGATGCGGGTGAGCAGGTAGGCAGCCCAACCCCGCGGCCACTTGGGGAGTCCGGTCTCGCCAGCGATTTGTCTGATCTCGAACGTGGATGCAAACCAGTGATCGATCTCACCCGGGCGTACCGCGAGATTCCCGAAGGGCAAGATCGCAGTTGCTGCGCGCTCCCAACTCTTGAGGTCCCATTCAAAGCACCACAGCAGAAAGCTGGCTCCCGGTTTGGCCAGCGGGATGACTTGATCAACATAGGCAGCCCGATCTTTGACACTCAAGTCGTCGAACGTGCCGTAGTCCACGATCAAGTCAAACTGGCCGGTCACGCTGCTGAGGCGAGTCAGGTCATCGACCAGGAACTCGACCTCAACGCTGGTCTCACGCGCCTTGGCCCTCGCCTTGTCGATCGCAGCCGCGGAAAAGTCAATGCCGGTGACCTGGAATCCACGCTGTGCAAGAAAGATTGCGTTGTCGCCTTCACCACAGCCGAAATCGATCGCTCGGCCCGGTAGCAGCTCACCTGATTCGACGAGCTGGACCAATTCCGATCGCGCTTGCCCAACCCAGGGTGGAGTTCCGAATCGATACCACAGGTCATAGAACAATTTCATCGATGGCTTCCCTTCGCTTGATGAGCCAACAGATCGGCAACAACGGCAGTCGCCTCGTCAACTGACATGCACGCCGCTCTCAGCGCTCCGAAGGTCGCTGGATGCAACAGCCCGGCCGTGGTCTTGGCAAGCAGCCGGTCATCGCTGCCGGCAAGCGCCTGTTGATACAACTGCCGAATCGCATTCCAGAACCCAGCTTCCGCGCGTGCCAGTGCTGGCACCTCGGTCAGCTCAGCGCCCAGCAGCTCGAACCAGTGGGAGGTGCGCTCGAAAAAGCCGAACATCGATGTCGTCAACGCCCGCAGCCGTCCGTTCAGGGATCGTGTTCGGCTGAAGATGGAGCTGTCGGGTACCTGAATGTCGGCGAGTACGCGGCTGACGACCGCTTCAATGAGCTGCTCTTGGGACGGGAAGTGGTTGCTCACAGTTGTCGGCGAAACATCCGCCCGGCGGGCAACTTCGTTCATGGTGGTGGCACGAGCTCCCCGTTCGCTGAAGAGCCTCGTGGCCGCATCGAGGATCCGTTCCCGCGTCTCCGAGACATGCGCAGACCGACGCTGCATTGCATAGGACCTTGGCACAACCAACCTTTAACGATTAATTGGATGGATAACCCATCCAATTAAATCACCGAACGCACCGGTCGAGCAACTGCCCGTCAAGAACAGTTACTCGGATCTCGAAACGCCAGGATCTTCCGTGAACTCGTAGATGTTTCCGTCCGGCGCCCGGAAGTGCACCCAGCTGTTGCCGCTCTCGTCTCTGGCGCTGTAGACGATCTCGATACCGCGGGATCTGAGCTCGCTGGCTGCCGCATCGACATCATCGACCAGGAAGCCGACAACGGGCCCCGTCGTAAAGTGCCGGTTCATCTCAGTGTCGGGTCCGAAGACCTCGACCTTGCTTCCGTCCGGCAGCTTGAGCACTTGAAACCCGGGAAGATCAAAGTCGGGCTGGAGGCCGAGGACGTCTTGAAAGAAATCAACGGTCGGCCGAAAGTTGTCGGTGCGGGTACCAACCCACGCAAGCTTGATGATGTGCACGTCTCTAGTTGATCATCCCGGCTCGCCAACAGCCCACACACCTCGGAAACGTTCCTGCGGGAACGTTTTCAATCCACGTCGAATCGGGGCGAACGCTCGAAGTCCGGCATTCCTTGGTCATCCAGCGACTTAGGAAAGTCAGCCGCCAAACTAAGGCCAGTACCCATAGCGACGTACGGTCCACAGACCGCACGCCTGCACCGACCCGCGGCGGACCTCTTGGCACGCGGGCAGCCCTTCGGGGTACTCGTATCTTCGGCCTCCGCGTCGTACACCTGGTACTCGCGACGCAGCGTCCAGCCGTTCATGAAGATCTCGCAGTCACAGCCGGCCCCTTTCGACATCATGCGTCTCTCCAGCGCTGAAGCTCGAGGTGCGTTCAAGTCGCGATAACGCTTGGCCCAACGCAGTCCGGTGCAGCCAAACTCGAGCATCCGGTAGACGTAACAATGCAGGCACTCGCCAGGCTTCGGCTGGGTCAGCTCAACCGCGAGATGCCTCAGCTCGCGCTCGATATGCAGTACCGGAGCCAGATCAGATTCAGAAGTCATACAGATATCCCTATCGCCCCGCACTGACAGAAATGGCTCCCCGAGCGCCACTACATCTCGAGTGAGGCACGAACCCGCGCTGCCCGCTGCACCTCATGCGCCATCAGCACACCGTAGGTGAACCCGCTGCCTTCGCTGATCCCGTCAGCGGAGCTGACCTCGGCAAGGAACCTAGCGGCGATCACGGCGTCCTGATGCTCGCCCAGCAGGGTTTGCATCTCCTCCGCATCGCGGGCAACAGCCTTCATTCCCTTGTCGGCCGGCTCGACGAGCTCAGCGGCGTACCGTGCTCGCTTCATCGCCTTCCGCGCGCGATGCAATTGTTCGATGTCGTCGGCTTTCCGCAACCGCTTCTCTGCCTTGCGCATCGCTTTATCGACATACCTGACCGCAGATTTGGCCTTTTTGCCAGCCGCACGGGTAAGCGGCGGTGCGGTATGCCAGGCGCGCAGCAGCTGCACCAGGTGCATATAGCGCGGAGTGCACATTGCCTCGTTCAGTCGCTCCATGGCCTCCTGCCGTTCTGCAGCGAGCTTGTTCGTGATCTCGGCTTCGATTGGCCCGCGAATCTGGTCCGGCGGCAACTCGGCAATCTGCTTGATCAGTCGGGTGCTCAGAATGTCGCGATCACGCACTTCGCCAAGCGCATCGGCGTACCACGACAACTCCTCGTCCAGCTCCTCGGCTGGAGACGACTTGAACACCTTCGCAAATATCCGCAAGGTGCTACGGAGCCGGCGCACCGCCACCCGCGTCTTGTGTATGGCTGGCATGTCGGTACGCATCCCGACGTCATTGCTGGCGAGAATCTGGCACTGTGTGGCGACGTAGGCGGTGACGAGCTCACCGACGGTGCCTGCTTTGGCCGCGCGCGCTTGTCCATCGGACAGCGCAGGACCCAGTGCCCGGTCCAGCTTGGTTTTGCTGGCATTTGGAGAGACGCCGGCAGCCAGTAACAGCTTCCGGGCCCGCTTCAGATCCTTCTTGTTGCCGGCGGGCCCCACTTCGATCTCGACCTCGCGCCAGGAGTGCAGCATCGAGTCGCCGTCGGGCGGACCGGACTCCACCTGGTCATCAGCAATCTCCAACACCAGATCTCCGTCGGCATTGACAACCCGGTACGCCGTGCGCGTCGTCTTGATCTTTGCAACGGCGTCGAGGTTCTCACCCGCCAACAGACCTTGCACGCCTTTTCCTAATGCAGGTGGCAGCGTCCTCGTCCGGGAGCCGCTTTGCAGCTCGGTGCGCGCCGTCCCGCTCGGTACTTTCAGCTGCCAGCCGGTCTCCGAACCGCCAACGCGCCGCCGCAGTGTAATTCCAAACAAGCGCAGCCCGGCGCCCGGCGTATCGAAGTAGGTGTTGTCAAGCTTGCGCGTCTGTTGATCAAGGCGGCCGCCGTCCGGCACCAGCTCCGTAAGCTGCGGCATTACCCAATCGGGGTCGACCTCGAACTTATCTTCCTGCTCTGTCATCGTTCGCATCTGGACGTACCTCCTTCAGCAGTCCTATCCCTTGCTCACTCAACTGAACAAGATCACACGGCTCCAGTCTCGGGTATTAAGTCCCGATCAGAAGATCTTGCCTGGATTAAGAATGTGATGCGGATCCAGTGCAGCTTTGACTGCACGGTGTATATCCAACACCGCAGGGGAGAGCTCGCGAGAAAGTCCGCCACGTTTCAGGAGACCGACACCATGTTCGCCGGTCACGGTGCCTCCAAGATCAAGTGCCGCGCTGAGGATCTCCTCAAACGCGATCTTGGCCCTATCCCGAGCGGCATTGTCGTCGGGGTCTGCGATGAGTAACGGGTGCAGGTTCCCATCGCCGATGTGGGCAATACTCGCGATCAAGATGTCATGCTTGCCGGCGATCTGCTCGATGCGCGCGAGCATGTCCGGCACGGCTGCGATCGGCACGCAAACGTCCTCGGTCAGCACCGGACCGAGCCGCTCAAGCGCTGGGTACGCGAGCCGGCGCGCGGCGAACAGCGCCTCGGCTTCCTCCTCATCAGTAGAGCGCGCCGCCCAAGTGGCGCCTGCGGCCTCAAAGCATGCCAGCATCTGCTCCGCGCGCTCATCGCCGGCAATCCCCGGGTCGTCGATCCGGCCGAGCAAGATCACGTCAGCCTCAACGGAGAGACCCATGTTCTTCCACTTGTCCACGGCGGCCAGGCAGTGTCGATTGATCAACTCCAGGGCCGCGGGGACGATGCCTGCCTGCGCGACCGCCCGCGCCGCGTCACCGGCGTCGATGATCGAGGAGAAGTAGCCGACGACCGTACGCGGCGGAGCCGGCAGCGGCTTGAGCCGCACCGTCGCCTCGGTGACGATGCCGAGTGCGCCCTCTGAGCCGACCATGAGGCCGACGAGGTCATAGCCGGCGACTCCCTTGGCGGTGACCCGGCCCAGCTGTACCAGCTCGCCAGTGCCCGTGACGACTTCAAGGGCCAGCACGTAATCCTTCGTGACGCCGTACTTGACGCAGCACACCCCACCGGCATTGGTCGCGATATTGCCGCCAACGGTGCACCAAGGGGAGCTGGCCGGATCCGGCGGATACCACAAGCCATGCTCGGCAGCGGCCGCGCGCAACTCGTCGTTGATCACGCCGGCCTGAACCACTGCCAGCCGCTCCAGCGGATCGATCAGGCGGATCTGGTTAGGCCGGTCAAGCGCGATGATCACGCCGCCGTCAATGGCATTGGCACCACCAGATAGTCCAGTGCCAGCGCCGCGTGCAGTAACCGGCACTTCGAAGCGAGCGCAGATCCGTACCGTGGCTGCGACTTGATCACTCGAAGTCGCCCGGATCAACGCGAGCGGTTTGCCAACGGGAGCCCATTCGGCCTCGTCATAGCTCAGACTCCGGGTGACGTCCGGGTCGGTGATCAGCGCCTCCGGCGGCAGCGCTGCCGCCAGTGCCGCAAGGAAGCCGCCGCTGCCCATGATCTCCCTACATTGACCGACTGTCTGAGTTGTCAGCATAGGTGGCTGCTATGGCGACCACATGTGCTGACAAGTCGGGGGGTGTATGGCAGGTTGATCTTTTGTGAACGCTGCCGACGTCATCGCTGAACACCAGCGCTCCGGACGGCGCTTCACCGCCGCCGGCGTGCAGAGTTTCGTTCTTGCTGCGTCGCGCCGACGGTGGTCGAGCGTTGCTCAAGATCATGCGAGGGTTCGAGCGGACGCCGGAAGAGCGTCAGAAGTATGTGTCGGTGCTGCGCAATGCCAGCTATCCGGTCCAGATCATCAGGGGCGAGGCCGATCCAGCAATCAAGATCAGTGTGGACGGCGAACGGGCACGCATTGCCGCTGGTCTTGATCAAATTCACCGGCTGCCCGCCAAGCATTTTCTACAAGAGGACCAGGCGTCGGAATTGGCTGACGTGATCGCCAAACTCGTCCGAAGCTGATCTTGTCCACTACGCTGAGCCTGGCATGACAACGACACCCACGCTCAAATCCAATGTGGACAATCGCCTCCGAGCAGGCGCGATCGCATTCGGTTTGGCCGCGCTGATGGAGGTGCCAGCGCTCTTCTCTGTGCACCCGCCCACCGACCCGGCACACAATCGTGAATTCGCGCTTGGCGCCAACACTGCAAGCTTTCGGCTTGCCACCAGCCTTGGCGTCTACGCGCTGACGCCGATCATCCTCGGTATGTTCGCGCTTTACGCGATCATCGCTGCTACCCGCGCCCGGCGTTTGGCCCTCGTAGGCTTGGTTCTCACCGTTGTCGGAGCCGGCTGTCTGCTGCCGGGCACCGGGTATGCCACCTTCGTAATGCCCGCCGCCGGTATCTTGATTAGTGAGGGTCATGATCAAGATGTGCTGCTGCTCCTTGATCAGATCTTCGCCGAACCCGGCTGGCTTCCGGTGTTTCTCGGTGGCCTGCTCTACAACATCGGTCTACTGATCATGAGCATTGCGGTCTGGCGGTCGGGGAAGCTGTCTCGATGGACAGCTGGACTGCTGGCTGCTGCGGCGCTGGTTGGGGTGCCCACCTTCCTGGACGTCGTCGCGCTGGCACGGGTGGGTTCCGGGTTGTTCATTGCAGCCTTTGTCGCGCTAGCGGTTGATGTCTGGCGCAACGCACGCGTCCTGTGATCTAGCCGGCCCGCACCGGCTCGTACGCCTCACCGTCGGGACTGGCAATGACCACTATGTAGCCGTCAGGATCTTTGATCCAGATCTCGCGATGACCCGGACCGTTACCCTCGCCTTGTGGGGGATTGCGGTGCGGCGCTCGTACGATCTCTGCGTTGAGTTGCTCAGCGCGCCTCACGGCGCCGTCGAAATCGGATACTTCACCGAACCAGAGCAGCACTCCGTTACCAACATCAAGATCAGCGCTGGTGAAGACCCCGTGGTGGTGCTCGACGTCTCGATGATGGAGTTGCAGCACGAGTGTGTCCTCGGCAAGCAACCTCTCGTACTCCGCACCACCATGATCACTACGGAAGCCCAGCAACTGCTGATACCAACGGCTCGATGCTTCCACGTTGCGTACGGCGATCATGGTCTGCGGCTGTACGACGGCAACGCGTACCACAATGCCGATTCGGTTGCCAGCAGGATCATCGATCTCGACAAGCCACCGTTCACCTCCATCGAGCGCCGGGCGCCCGCACACCCTGCCGCCCCCGTCCTCGACCTGCTGGAGCGTGCGGTACAGACTGTCGGCCGCGATCCAGGCAACCGGACCGCCGGTGGATGGTGCGATGTCGGTGGTCAGTTGGCCGATCAGGCCAGGTGCTTCAAAGCTTCCGTGGCTCGAATCGACGGACCAGCCAAAGACAGCTTCATAGAAGGCGGCCGAACGTTGGATGTCGAGGGCGGGAATTTGCAGGTATTCAATCGTGCCATGGACCGACGCATTCGGATCTCCCACGCTTGCAGTATTGACTATGGCTAAGCCATAGTCAATTGCCGGTACAACCAGAAGCTATTGCAACGCCGACACCAGCCGCATCAGATTGTCGATATAGCGCTCGCCCTTCGGGCGTGCCTTCCACTCAGCCAGTGACAACTCATGGCAAACGGCTCGATATCCATCCGCGACGGCCTGAAGATCGGCAACGAAGTCCTTGCCGGTCGACATCAACGTGATCTCATAGTCCAGCCCGAAGGAGCGGTAATCCATGTTGCTCGAGCCGATGATTCCAACCAGGTCGTCGACGGTGAAGTGCTTGGCGTGCAACACAGTTGGCTTCGGATATTGGTAAATCCGCACCCCGGCCTCCAGCAAGACCTCGTAATAAGAGGCTTGAGCGTGCTGGACGACGAACTGATCGGCTTGCTCGGAGACGAACAGCTCGACATCGACACCGCGGTAGGCAGCCGTGGTGATCGCCTCCAACAAGGAGTCATCGGGCACGAAGTATGGACTGGTCAAAGACAGCTTCTGCTGGGCGCGATGCACCAAGCTGCTGAAAAGTCTCAAGTTCGGCATCGTCAAATATCCAGGACCTGAGGGAAGCAATTGCATGGCCACGGCACCAGGCGCCGCAATCTCCTCGAGGTCAATTTCGCTACCCAGCTTTTCGCCTGTCTCGGTGTACCAATCCATGGCGAAGACCGCCTCAAGCTCCCGGACAATCTCACCGCTGATCTTGATGTTGAGATCTTTCCAATGCCGCCCGACCTTGAGGTTGCCCTTCAACAGGTAGCTGGAGTCGATCATGTTCTGGGAGCCCATGAAGGCAACCCCGCTATCAATAACAAGCAGCTTGCGGTGATTACGCAGATCGGGACGGCGCCACTTGCCCTTGAAAGGCTTGATCGGCATCATCTCGTGCCACTCGATCCCGATCTTCGTCATTCGCGATCCCAATTGCTTGAACCCCGGATAGCGCCGAGATGCGATGTCGTCATAGAGCAGCCGGACCTGAACGCCACGCTTCACGGCATCCTCTAACGCCGTAAAGAAAACGTTGGTGGTGTCGTCCCATGCGGTGATGAAGAATTCCACATGCACTGTTTTTTGGGCTTCCTTCACCGCATCAGCCATCGCTTGGATGGAAGCGTTGTACTCACCGAACAGTCCGTGGCTGGCGCCCGTAACGCAAGGCAGGTAGCTGAGCCGCCGGTTGAGCCGGAACAGACTGTCGACGCCGACCGGGACTTCGGCCCCAGCTGGTATGTCGGGGAAGCTGGTGGTGCGCTCGGTGATCACTTGATTGGCCTCAGCCTGGACCTTCGCTCGCCGTCCGCGTACGAACGGGCTGCCGATCAACAAGAAGAGCACCAGACCCAGAATCGGAGTCACCACGATCAGCAGCAACCAGGCGATCGAGGACGACGGTCGGCGGTTGTTGGGTACGGTGCCGATGGCGACGATCTTGATGGTCAACTCGACGAGGTACAAGATCAATGGGACCCAGGCAATCGTATTCACCGAATACCACCTCTCGAATTCGCCCCACCACGATATTGGTCGGAGTGGGCGGTTTGCCTCACCTATGACGGGTGATCCGCCTGGCCTTGATGCGCCCCTTAGCGCGCGGAGAATCGCGACGTACGGCATCGGACACGAGAGACGGACACTAGAGATCAAACGCGGCGAGAACGTCGGTTCCCTTGTCGGCGTCGCGGAGAGGTGGGACGCCACCGATCCGGGCAATACTGGCCGAAAGTCCATAGTGGTCGAATCGCGTTGTTAGGTGCCGATCTTTCAGGGACGGATGGATTACCACCATAGGGACGCGATTGCCGGTGCGGGCGTCGTCTTCATCCCAGGTAATGACAATGACGAGTCGATTTGATGTGAAGTCGGGACCCTTCTTGATCGTTGGCAGCCAGGACTGAAGCCAATCATCAGTGGTGGCCGCTGAACAGTCGTGGCCGTCGTGGCACAGATCGGGGACCAGCAAGCCAAACGTTGGCAGGTTTCCGGCGGTGACGTCGTCGATGAGCGCTCCGCCAGCAGGTGAACCAGAAGGTACGTCGAACTTCTCGCAGCCCGCCCGTTCGGCCGGACGATCGAAGTAGGCCCACGGGTTGTGCCGGACTGCGTACGTGTCCTGGTTTCCTCGAGCACAGTTGCGCGGCATCGCTTCCGCATACGTTTTGGCCGTGCGATCAGCGGACAGCAGCTGTCCAAACAACGACGCACCTTGCAGCTGATGGGCTTCCGGGTCGTCGTCATCGGCCACGCCGAAGGTCGATCCGCCGGCCAAGACAAGATAGTTCGGCAAGGACGGATGTCTAACGGCGTAAAACTTCGTCGCCGTGCCGTAGGTCCGAGCTTGCGACATCAGGAATGGCATGTGCGCCTCAGCGTCTTGGACGCTCAGGTTTTCTTCCACAATGACGAGAATCTTCTCGACGCCGCTGGCCGGTGGCGTCGGAGTTGGTGCGGAATCCAGCTGAGCGCCAGTGCACGCTGTCATGGCCACGCACATCGCTATCGCGCATGCAGCTACCGCACGCTGCCACCTTGCGCGGCAGCGGTTGCTGAAGGACACGACCTTCTCCTTGGATATCGCTTGGCTTCGCAATCTCTAGCTAACGGGCTCGCGCAGCTTAACTGCATCCAACATCGCCGCGGGACCGCCCCCAAAGGAGGTAAGCCGGCGACGGAGTGGCGTGGGCAGCCGAGGTAACAGCCGCATGGCCTGTGCCATTGCCCATAGCTGTCGTCGGGAGCGTGGGATCAAGATTTTCATCACCGCTGGCGCGATCCGCTGACTCTGCTGGACGGCTGGTCGCATGACGTGCTCGTACGCCGCAAGCCCGCGGACGTGATCACCGCTGGCTGCGGCCAGCTCGGAGGCGAGGACGTAGGCGCCGACGACGGCGAGACTGGTCCCGCCACCAACCGCCGGGCCGGGGGAGTAGCCGGCATCTCCGACCAGGCTGACTCGTCCGCGAGTCCAGGAGTCCATCACGATCGTGCTGATCGAGTCGAGGTACAGATCATCAGCGTGCTCCAGCTCGGCGAGCAAGCGCGGCACTTCCCAACCCATGTCGCCGAAGAGGTTGCGGATCAGCTGACGTTGCGCCGTGGCATCGTGGCGATCGAAGTCGTGCTGGCCTGGGGTCCGCCATAGGAAGAGCACGCGCGCTTCGCCGGTGTCGCGTACCGGATAGATCGCAGCCGTACGGCCCACATCACCGTAGCCGAGCATTTGCTGGTGGAGATCCAGATAGTTGGGCACCGTAAACACTGCAAGATAGCCACCCAGAAAGTGCAAGAACGCATGTTCCTCGCCAAAGGCCAATCGACGAGTGATCGAATGCAGCCCATCGGCTCCAACAACAAGATCGAATTCGCGGTGGGATCCGTTGCTGAAGACCACATTGATGCCATGCGCATGTTCCTGCAACGACTTGATCGAGTTTCCAAAGACATAGTCGATTTCGTCGCAACCGGCCTCGTACACGATCTTGGCTAGCTCGCCACGCATGATCTCGACGTGCTGTTGGGAGACTCCTTCAGACCCGAGCTCGGCTGGCACGCCGATTGGCCGATGGCCTTTTCGGATGAAGGAAATGATCTCGGTATGGGTCCTGGCAGCTTCGACCTGCGGCAGCACGTCCATCCAATTCATGATCTGAAGAGCTGGCCCGAACAAATCAACTGCATGGCCGCCAGTGCCGAAACGGACTTGTTCGGTTCGCTCCACAACGGTCGGCTGGAATCCAAAACGGTTGAGCCAGTACGCCAGCACAGGTCCGGCAACGCTGGCGCCCGAAATGAGCACGCGTCGGCCGATTTCGGCCATCTGCTCAGCCTCCATATTTCCGGCTGAGCCACAGGCACCAGGCCGGATACAACAGATACGTTCCCGTCCAGTTGATTAAGCCCGCGTTGACATACCAGGGAGCGAGCTGGGGATCGTCGATACGAGCAATCACCCCGGCGATGGCCAGCCAGCCGATGATCATGAAGATGGCGGCCGTTACGCCGAGCAGGATCAGGCCGCGGGGCAGCTCGGGTGCGCGTCGCTGCAGCCGGTTCTCGATCAACAGCCAGATGCCAATCAGCGCGTTCCCGACGCTGGATACCAGGCCCGCGAGGTACCAGCCCGTGATATCGAAGATGATCAACAGCGAACCCATCACCATCACGATCGCCCCGAGAGCTGCTGCCGCAAGAGCGACCGTGCTCCATCCACTCCTGCGATTGCGCACCCAGACCCAGGCCAGTGCCAGGCTCAGCAGACCGATCAGCCCGTTAGCCACATCATTGATCAATCCAAAAGGCGCGCCGGCGATGAAGAAGGTGATCAAGCTGAGGACACTGAGCAGGGTGACGAGTGCCGTCGCCAAGGCAAGCCGGCTTACGGTGCGCGGCCGATGGAGGCCGATGCTAGTGACCACATGGGGAGCGTAGCCGTCGAAGCTCAGAAATGTCGGCTGTGACCACTCGCAGCGAAACCTAGACTGACGACTGGATCTGATAGCAGAGCTCAACGCGCTTACTCCGGTCGTCGAGCGGATGGCACAGCCCGGTTGGGAATCCACTATGATCAACTGCTTCCCACGCAGGCCTGCAGTCGATCGGTCTGGCGGCCGGACCGTACGGCGGACCGGTAGCCCTTGCCGTCAGTCGATTGGCGGTTGTTATGGGCAAAGTTGATCAAGCTCGGCCGCGCATCTGACCACCGCGCTGCGGAGCTGCGAGGAACTGCACGCGCTGGCGTATGTCGCACTGACTCACGCTGAGCTCGCCAAGGTCGATGGGCTGGGCCCGCTCCGGCCAAGAGTGGCAACGTGGTACGCCCGGCAGGCAAAGTAGGCGCTTGGCCCGACTCTTCCCCGTAAGTGGTCACAGACGACAGGCTCGATCAACTCAGCTACGTCGTTGATGACCACTTTCGCCAGGAAGCACTCGCGCGGAGGGCCGCCGGCCATGAAGGGTGAAAGTGGTCGCCAACGACATAGGTTGATCGGCCAGACCTGTTGGTTGTGACCACTTTCGTTGAGGGTCGGCCGCCCTGGGTTGAGCTGCCCAGAAAGTGGTCGCGAACGACTGAGCTTGATCGATTCAGCCATGTCGTTCATGACCACTTTCGCCGGGAAGGTTCGACGGGAAGGACTCGACTCCTTACCGGTGGAGTCAGACGTCTCAGGGGCCGGCGAGTCTGCGGCTGCGCTGATCGATTCCCATTTCGCCGTACGGATAGTCGCTAGCTTGCAGGTCGCTTGCCTGATCGAGGGCCGCCGTCTCTTCCGGAGTGAGATGCAGATCGGCCGCGCGCAGATTGGTTTCCAGCTGCTCGGTGGTACGCGCACCCAGGATGGTCGATGTCACCGCAGGCCGATCGGTCACCCACGCCAGTGCCACCTCCGCCATCGAGACATCGCGATCTTCGGCGATCTTCTGGACCGCATCGATGATGTTCCAGGTGCGCTCGGTGCCGCGTCGGTCCCACGCCTCCATGCCCCGCTCGGGATTCTCGCCGAGCCGAGTCGCGCCGGTCGGACGCTGGTCCCGCTGATATTTACCGGACAGCCAGCCGCCGCCCAGTGGACTCCAGGGCAGCATTCCCATGTCGGCGTCCTGCACGGCCGGCACGATTTCCCACTCGATCTCGCGCACGATCAAGCTGTATTGCGGCTGCAGGGTCACCGGCGCCGCGAGCCCCAGAGCGTTGGCCAGGTGCACGGTCTTCGTTAGCTGCCAGCCGGTGAAGTTGGACAATCCGTAGTAGCTGATCTTGCCCGCGCGAATGAACCCATCGAGGGTACGCAGTGTCTCTTCCAGCGGTGTCCGCGGGTCAAAGGCGTGTACCTGGTAAAGATCAACTCGCTCAAGTCCCAACCGGGACAGTGAGGCGTCAAGGGCGCGGGTTAGATGCCGAGTAGACAGACCCAGCGAGTTCGGATCATTGCCCATGGGGAAGCGGCCCTTGGTGGCCAGAACCACCCGCTCGGTGACATCTGCCGGTCGACTGCCGAACCAGCGGCCAATGATCTCCTCCGACTGGCCGCCGCCATACACATCGGCCGTATCCACAAAGGTGCCACCCGCGTCGATGAATCGATCAAGCTGCTCATGCGAGCCGCCCTCGTCGGTTTCGACGCCGAAGGTCATGGTCCCCAAGCAGAGTGATGATACGGCGCAACCGCTGCGCCCGAGTGTTCGATAGTCCATGTTTTCGTTTCTATCACTGGACTTCTTCATGATCAGACTCGGGCTGGATCCAGATCCAGTCTCCGCAGCAGCTGGGCATTCAATGCCACGACAATCGTCGACGCGGACATCAAGATCGCGCCAACAGCAGGCGAGAGCACGAAACCAACCGAGGCCAGCACACCAGCAGCCAGCGGTATCGCCAGGACGTTATAGCCCGTCGCCCACCCCAAGTTCTGCCACATTTTGCGGTACGCGGCGCGGGAGAGTTCGATCACGGAGCAGACCGCCCTTGGATCATCGCCCGCCAGTACGACGCCCGCGGACTCCATCGCTACATCGGTCCCTGCACCGATGGCGATGCCGACCTCCGCGCGTGCTAGCGCTGGCGCATCGTTGACGCCGTCACCGACCATCGCGACCTGATGCCCGCGATCTTGCAGTTCCCGAACCTTGGCATCCTTCTCTGATGGCAGCACCTCGGCGAAGACCTCGTCGATGCCAAGCGTGCGCGCCACCGCCTCGGCCACTGGGCGAGCGTCACCCGTGATCATGGCGACGCGGACTCCGCGTCGATGCAGGCCGTCCACCGCATCGTGCGACTCAGGCCGTATCTCGTCTTCGACCACGATGGCGCCCTGGACTTCACGGTCGTTTGTCACATAGAGCACCGTCGAACCGGCCTGCCGCCTGGCATCGAGCTGCCGATCAAGCTCGGCAGGAATCGCTGCGCCAAGCTCGGCAAGCAGCCCCGGGCTTCCAACCGAGACCGTACGCCCGTCAACTTTGGCCCGTACGCCGCGGCCGGTGAGCGATTCGACATCCCGGACGCCTGGATGATCATCAAGCCCGACTGCGGCTCGACCGATCGCTCTGGCAATGGGATGTTCGCTCTCCGACTCGACTGACGCTGCTAGGGCCAGCAGCGAATTTCGATCAACACCATCGCTCGCTGCGACATCGACAACCGCAGGCTGGCCCTTAGTCAGGGTGCCGGTCTTGTCGAACAACACAACGTCGACCGTCCGCATCCGTTCCAGGGCAAGCCGGTCCTTGATCAAGATGCCGGCCCGCGCTGCCCGCTCGGTGGAGATGGCGATCACCAGCGGGATCGCCAGTCCGAGCGCGTGGGGGCAGGCGATCACGAGCACTGTGACTGTACGCGTAACCGCTTCGTCGAGCCTGCCGAGCATCGCCCAGACCACAAAGGTGATCAATCCCGCGCCCGCGGCGAAATAGAAGAGGAAGGCAGCCGCCCGGTCGGCCAGCGCCTGAGCGCGCGAGGATGACGCCTGAGCATCGGCCACCAGCCGCTGGATTCCGGCAAGCGCGGTCTCCTCGCCAACCGCGGTGATCTTGACACGGATCGCGTTGTCGGTGGCCACCGTCCCGGCGACCACCCGGTCTCCGGGGGAGCGGCGTACGGCGTGGGACTCGCCGGTGATCATGGATTCATCGACGGCGGCAGTGCCCGACTGGATTGTCCCGTCGGCCGGAATCCGGGCCCCGGAGCGTACCAGCACGACATCACCGACGGCCAACTCATCCAGGGCCACTGTCTCGAGCTCAGTCCCTCGTACCCGCTCCGCAGCGTCGGGCAGCAACTCCGCCAGCGCATCGAGAGCGCTCGAGGCTGCGCCGAGTGCGCGCATCTCCAGCCAGTGGCCGAAAAGCATGATCACGATCAGTAGTGCGAGCTCCCACCAGAAATCCAGGTCAAAGCCACCCAGTCGCAGTGTGGTTGCCCAGGACGCAACAAACGCGACAGTGATCGCTAGTGAAATCAAGAGCATCATTCCCGGCTGTCGCCGCTTGATCTCGGTCCACGCACCGGTGAGGAACGGGGCGCCGCCATAGAAGAAGATCACCGTACCGAGCAGCGGCGAGATCCAAGGCACCCAGGGCCCAACGGGTAGGGGATAGCCGAGCAACTCCGAAAACATCGCGCTGAACGCCACGACCGGAACGGCGAGGATCGCACTAATCAGAAATCGATGGCGGAAATCGGTTGCATGGTTGCCGTGAGCTGCCCCGTGTTCATGATGCGGCGCTGCTGGATGCTCCATGTGATGGGCGGACGCCTGCTGCGCGTGCGGGACGCCTGAATGCTGCATCTCGTGTGCCGATGCATGATCCGTATGGTGACTATTGCCGTTTCCGGATGAAGATGCAGATGCCATCACTTCTCCTTTATACCCTCCCGGGGTATGGAGGTAGATCCTCAAGAACTATGCGATCATGTGAGATATTCCCACTGATGGAAAACCGATTGCATCGAATACACGTTCGACCTCGGGGACCTAGGGCTGCGCCGGCTGGAGGTGCCATGTTCGACGGATTCACCGACGAGATGGTCGATCTCGGTGAGGTGCAGCTGCGGGTGCGGACTGATGGAGCTGGTCCGCCGATACTTCTCATCCATGGTCATCCCAGGACATCGGCGACCTGGCACCGGGTTGCACCGCGGCTGGTTTCGGCGGGCTTCACTGTGATCTGCCCAGATATGCGAGGCTATGGACAATCGAGCAAGCCGAGACTGCGGGATGATCATCGCCAACAGACCAAGCGGGCCGTTGCCGATGATCTTGCCAAGCTGATGACGCACCTGGAGCATGATCAATTCGCTGTCGTGGGACATGATCGAGGCAGCCACGTCGCCTTTCGGCTCGCCATGGACCATCCCAGCCGGGTACGCAAGCTCGTGATCATCAATGCAGTGCCGATCATCGAAGCGCTAGAACGCTGTGACGCCCGGATGGCCGAACACTGGTTCGACTGGTTCTTCTATGCCCAGCCGGAGTTGCCGGAACGCATGATCTCCGCCGATCCGATGGCCTGGTATCGGCCCGATGCTGAGCAGATGGGTGCGGAGAACTACGCGGAACTGGTCGAGGCGATCAACAACCCTGAGACCGTACGCGCGATGGTGGAGGACTATCGCGCCGGCTTGAGTGCCGATCGGGAGGCCGACCGTGCCGACCGGCTCGCCGGCCGAACCATCGGATGTCCAACGCTCTTCCTGTGGTCAAGCAAGGGCAACATCGAGACACTCTTCGGCGACCCGATGGCGATTTGGAAACAATGGGCTGAGGATCTGCGCGGCTGCTCGATCTCTGCGGGTCTCCACGTTCCCGAGGAAAACCCCGATGACCTGGTCAAGGCGCTCACGGAGTTCTTGGCGGACCCCGCCGAGCAGCCGGCACTTTGGGAATCTCAGACTCCCTAACACGCCGACTTGTCAGAATCACAGCACCAAATATGGTGGTGTGATTCTGACAAGTCGGCGTGGACAGCAGCCGAGGGAGCACGCCGGCCCCAAATTGCCCAAACTCAGCACGAATGTGGATGACATTCCACACCTTGTTCCTGCATCCTTGCCTTGTATGTCTGATTCGGGGGGCGGATCGGAACTGACCCAGAGGGGAAACCATGAGAACGGCCTATCGAGTGCTTGCCTTTGCGATTGCGGCAATGGTTGTGATTCAGGCGGGTGCCATTGGCTACGCCGTCTTCGCGCAGCTGAACTGGGTTGATGGCGGCGGCACGTTCGACAAAGCAGCCTTTGACACCGGCGCACCTGGCACCGGAGCATTCCTGTTCCATGCTTTCTTCCCTGGAGTGGTGCTGCTTACCTCGCTCGCGATGCTGATCATTTCGTTCTTCGCGAAGATCCCCCAGGGTGTCAGGTGGGCTGTGATCGTATTGATCTGCACCATTCTGCAGATCGCCTTCGGCACCTTGTCGCATCTGTTGGCGGCAATGGGGGCATTGCATGGTGCGTTCGCGCTGGTTCTCTTCGGCGTTGCTGTCATGGCAGCGATGCGGGCTGGCAAGCCGGCTGTAATCGAGGAGCCTGTGCCGGCGGAAGTCGCCTAGCAGGAGGAACCCATGGCCGTCCGCTAAGCGCGTACGGCTGGGCCCCACTGCCGCCGCCGTAACCGCCGACTTGCGCTGGATCTGCAGCCGGTGTCGTGCCGCGAGGCGAGAGCGTGATCATGCACATCGGCAGCCTGAACTGCACGCGGCTTCGCACTGAGCGAGGACCGGGCCGTCCAGCGCGGCCCGCCGCTGTCATGAGCGGAGTCACGATTGTCGCCGCCAGCCGATGACTGTCAGGCTGTGTCGCGGTCCATAGCCACAGCCGGTTTTTGAGGAGGACATCATGAATGAGACTTTCGATGTGCGAGTGGCGCGTGTCTTTCCAGTTCCGCCTGAGCGGGCGTGGCGGGCGTGGAGCGAGTCTGATCTTGTCAAGCAGTGGTGGGGACCAGACGGTTTCACATGCCCGATGGCCGACGTTGATCTTCGCGTCGGGGGGCGCACGTTCGTGGCGATGCGGGCTCCGGCGGAGTTCGGCGGCGGAGATCTCTACAGCACCTGGAACTTCACCGAGGTCGTGCCGCATTCACGGATCGCGTACATCTTCAACTTTGCCAATCCGGAAGGCAGCCGGATAGTCCCTGCTGATCTTGGAATGCCGCCGGGGGTGCCGGATGACGGCGAGCATGAAGTCACCTTCGCCGATCTTGGTGTTGGGCGTACGGAGATGACGGTCATCGAACACGGCTACACCAACGAGGAGGCTCGGAACATGTCTCAGGCCGGACTGGAGCAGTGCCTCGACAAGATGGCCGCCATCTTCGCGGATGGCGCCTGAGCACACAATCAGGTCACGGCTCAAGCAAGATGCCAGAGCCCTCCGTAGTGATGTGCACTCCATTGTCGTCAGCCTGTACGCCGGTCAGCCGATGTCCGAACGGCAGCGTACCGAGCGGAATGGTGAGCGTAAGCCGTTGCCGCAGCAGCAGCCGGCTGACCGTATCGAGCGCTGCCGCTCCTGCAGTCAGGTTCTTGGGTGACATCCGCAGTACATCGTCTTCGACCCACAAGGTGACGTCAGCAGAAACCGGCACCTTCCGATTCAGTACGGTGACGTTTCCGCTGAGCGTGACCGCGCCATCGCTTCCCGGTGCCAGCGTGAGCGGCCGACCAGTAGCCTCAAAGTACGCGTTGAGATCGGGATAGCTCAGGTCGAAAGTCTCGACCGAACGGCCAATACCGACCCGACGAATGTCGCGTACGAGCACGTCGTGAAACGGCACCCGAACATCGAAAAGCTCGGACTCCAGGTGATCGATGCGCAGCGGCCCGCTCGTAATGCCCTCAGTCGTGACATGAACCTCCGAGTAGGCACCGCGGATCACCTGTGGCACAAAGAAGAACCCACGTACGTCGACCTTCGGATTGACCTCGACACCGGTCGCATCCTGAATGTTGCGTTCCAGCAATGTCTCGGCGCCGCGTCGTGCCACAGTGTCCGCACCCCACAGCAACAGCCCGACAGCAACGACCACGCCAAGCGTCTGCAGCAGGGCGCGCCGGCGGGCGGGCGTCAGCCGAGGTCGCTTCCATCTCGCCTCAGACATGCTGCGGCTCGCGAACAGGGATTGCCCGATGCTCTTGGCCTCGGGTGATCCGACGGCTCGGCCAACTCGCACGACGCCCCAACAGCGTGAGCAGCGCGGGCGTGAGTACCGGCCGCACGATGATCGTGTCGATGATCAACCCGACCGATACCGCAAAGGCGATCTGGCGAAACGTGGCCAGTGGAATGATCGCCACCAGCGCGAATGTCGCCGCCAAGATCACGCCAGCAGTCGTGATCGCCCGCGACGTACGCGGCACCGCGTCTATGAGCGCCTGCGCCAGTGGTTGCCGGCCCGCCGCCTCCCAAATCGATCCCACCGAGAACACGGTGTAGTCAGCGCCGAGCGCAATCAGCAGCACCGCAGCCGCGAACGGCGCATAGAAGGTCAGACCCTGGGCACCCAGGATGTCTTGAAAAAGGTACGTCGTCAGTCCGAGCGCCGCGGCGACACTCAGGGCGCTGGCTGCGAGCAGCACCACTGGCGCGACGATCGCGCGCAGGTAAAGGATCAAGATCAGCAACTCGATGGCCAAGGCCGTGACCACGGTAACCTGCAGGCTTTGCCTGGTCAGCTGCGCGACGGCAGAGGCGAAGAGGGTCTGCCCAGCGATCGAGACCCGGGCATCCGAGAGCGCAGACTCGCTTACGAGCTCGGGAAGGTTCGCTTCCAGCTCGCGTACGTGGCTGATGGCCTGAGCGGCCAGCGGATCGCTGTCATAGATCACCAGATAGCGCGCCGCGTTGCCGCTGTCGGAGAGCAGTACGCCGCGAGGCTGCTTCGTCGGCAGATCTGCCGGTCCGATGACCCGGGCAACCCCTGGTTGCCGTGCGAGCGCGACCTGCAGCTGGGCCAATGCCGCTCGCTCGTCGACGACGCCCGGCTTTTCTACCAGGACCTCGGTGGGAGCGCTGATGCCACGGATACCCGCCACGGCCAGCAGCTCCGCGCCTTCGGCGATGCTGTCGTCTCGCGGTAGGCCCGCCACAAAAGAGAGATCGAGCCGGGCATGGGTGAGCGGGATTGCGGCGAGCGCGAGGCCGCCGCCGACGACGATCACGGCGAGCAGCGCCGTCCCGCGGTACGTCAGGAGCTTCAATCCGCGATATTTGCGCGCTTCAGTGACGCGGAGGAAGCCGTTCCGAGACTGCCACACTCGGCTGGGAAACAGAGTAAAAAGGCGCCAACCAAGGATGGTCATGACCGCCGGTGCCAGGGTCAGGGAGACGGCCAGCCCGACAAGCACGGTGAGCGCCAGCGCGGGACCCAAGCCTCGGAAGATGTGGAAGGGCGCGGCCAGCAGGGCAATAGTGCCGCCGGCGACCGTGAAGCCGGCGACCGTGATGATCGTTGCGTTGACCCGCAGCGCGGCACGAGCAGCCTCCTTCCGCTCGATTCCGCGTCGCAGCTCATCTCGGAACGCTGAGAAGAACAGCACGCAGTAGTCGGTCACAACGCCTAACAGCAGCGCAACAAGGACTGGCTCGAGCTGGCCTGGCACCCTGAAGCCAAAGGTGGTGGCAAGGCTAGACAGCAGCGGGAAGTAGACCAGGTAGCCCACCGCCGCAACGCCTACGACCACCAGTGGCGCCAGCAAGGAACGGAAGGCCAGGGCGACGACGATGAAGATCAGCAGCACGCTGGCGATCTCGAACAAACGCAGCCGGGCGTCGATGTAGTCGATCTGGGCGAGCTGCGCCGGGACGAAGCCCGTCACGTATGCGTTCACGTCTGCCTGATTCTTGAAGTGCGCGGCGTACTGGTTCGCAAGCTGCACTTCATCCCGCATGCCGGTACCAGGCGACACGTACAGGTAGGTAACGGTGACGTCGGCTCGGCCGGTCGGTACCGGTATCGCCGCCGCGATGGTGCCCGGCTTATCCAGGTTGCCCGCCTGTAGCGCGTCCTGCGTCGTCGCGAGCGCCCACAACAGCGAGTCAGCCCGAGTCAGCAAGCTGAGCCCTTCGGCCTGGTGCACAACCACCGTCGTGCCGGAGAGCAGTGGCACCCGGAACTCGCTGAGAATGCGCTGTTCGACCCTGAAGATCGGGCTGTCGGCGGGCAGCAAGTCGCTGAGATTGCTGCCGCTGGTGTCCGGTCGATAGGGCACGAGTACGGTAAACGCCACCGCGCCCGCCACCCAGACGACAACGACAACCCAGCGAAGTGTCGTGACAGTGAAGCGGTAGATGCGGCCGAAACCGGATAACAGGGGAGAGGCGGCATTGCCCACCGATAGGCCCCCCTCACCGCCGGTATTCGTTTTGACCGAAGATCATCTTCTCGCTCCATCCTAGGAGGCGCCAGGTGGCTGGCACTGATGCGAAACACCGAGGCGACCGCGAGGTCGGGTCGAACAACCGACGGTCCCGCTGGTGGATCGCCGTCCTGACCTTCGTCGTCGGCGTTGGGGTGGGTGTCCTCGCTGTCGGCCTGCTCGACAGCAGCCGACCGGATTTGCAGTCGGCTTCAGAGAGTGCTTCTCCGGCGGCGCCGCCGCCTACCGGGGTCCAGAGCATGCCGGTCACGGCCAGCGCCCAGGTCAATGCCGCCTGTCTGCGGGTGATCAACGAAGCACAAGACGTCTCCATCGTCCTGAGCGAGATTGGCGACGCCGCCACCCCCGTCGATCTCCAGCAGCTCGACGACATGATCCGCCGGCTGCAGTCCATCCAGCCTCGGCTGAAACGTGATCTTTCTGATTGCCGCGTTGAGACCACCATTGGTACGCCGTCGGGAGCGCGCTCAGCGTCGCCGGCCCCTTCGGCGACACCGATGGCGACGGTCGTTCCCACGCGCTGAAGCTCGGTGTTCAATGCGCCGGTTGGTGGTCGATATAGCGAACGTCCGCGCCGCGTCGCCGCTTGTTGATGGAGATCATCGGTCCACAGGGGCAGCGACCAGTGCGGTCCACTCGATGGCGACTTGGTTCGACAGGCACGAGGTGTATTGCCTCTCCGCAGTCAACGACCGCGAAATCTGGGAGCGCCTCGGTGGATTGCCTGTTCGAGCGGGCCCGGCGACGGTAGCTGCAAACGATCGCCGCCGTGGCGATGAAAACCAGGCTGGCGGATGCAAAGAAGATCCAGATGAAGTACAAGCGGTGCATGGCAGGTTCTCCTGCCTACGGGATACCTCGTAATGGCCGCCGGTAAACCCGAAGTTCCCGAATGTCCTCGGCGTTACCTCCGTCCAGGGAACCCGCTGTAATCGTTGAAGCTGACGGGCCGAGTGCGGTTGGCAGTTGACTGGGTTTCACGGCAAGTGGTCACCAACGACAGCAAGTCGGCCGATTCGGTCGTCGTCTTTGACCACTTGCTCCTCATGCCGCCGGCTGCCGGTTGCCTACGGCATCGGCTCGCGGCTTGACATGGGTGCGACCCATACTTAGAATCGAATACATGTTTGATATTGGCAGCGCCAGCGGCCGCCTCCCCCAGCGGCCGGTGCAGAGGAACCCCCGAGCCTCCGCACCAGGTAGGCCCCGCCTTAGTAGGCCTTGCAGAAGCTGACTCTGCTAGTCGAGCATATTCCCCGAGCAGGCGGCCGGTACCGCGGTGCCGGCCGCCGCCCTCATGCCGGACTGGGGCCTGTCGAAGGCGCGGGCGTGCGCCCTTCGGCAGGCCTCTTGGCTTCGTGTCCCCTCTTATCCGGTCTGAGCCTTCTTGGCCCTTTCGCCAACCTCGCGTACCGCCGCCGCGACCGCCGGTGAAACGGAGGAGTCGAAGACGCTCGGAATGATGTAGCTGGGGTTCAATTGGTCCGATGCGACTCGGTTCGCGATGGCATTGGCCGCTGCCGACAACATTTCGTCGTCGATATGGCGAATGCCGCCGTCGAGCAGCCCTCGGAAGACCCCGGGAAATGCCAGCACGTTATTGATCTGATTGGGGAAGTCGCTGCGGCCGGTGGCGACGACGGCGGCATGACGCTGAGCGTCTGTGGGATCCACCTCCGGAATCGGGTTTGCCAGCGCGAAGACGATCGCGTCCTCTGCCATGTTCGCGATGTCCTGCTCATTGAGGATGTTGGGAGCCGAGACACCGATGAAGACGTCAGCGCCGACCAGCACCTCTTTCAACGAGCCGGTGCGTTTCTCGGAGTTGGTGTTCTCCACCAGCCAACGCCGCATATCTGATGATCCCTTTGGCGCGTCGTACACCGCTCCCTTGCTGTCACAGCCGATGATCAAGGTCGCGCCCTGCCGCTTCAGCAGCCGGATGATCGCCGAGCCTGCGGCGCCCACGCCAGAGATCACGAACCGTACCTGCGAAATATCCTTGTTGACAACGCGCAGCGCGTTGATCAACGCGCCTAGCACCACGATCGCGGTGCCGTGTTGATCATCGTGGAATACCGGAATGTCCAGCTCGGCACGAAGCCGCTCCTCAATTTCGAAGCAGCGGGGCGCGGAAATGTCCTCGAGATTGACTCCGCCGTAAACCGGAGCGATCGCCTTGACGATCTCCACGATCTTGTCCGAGTCCTGAGTATCCAGGCAGACCGGCCAGGCATCGACGCCCGCGAATCGCTTGAAGAGCGCAGCTTTACCCTCCATCACCGGCAGCGCGGCCGCGGGTCCAATATTGCCCAGACCAAGTACCGCAGAGCCATCGGTAACAACTGCGACGGTGTTTCGCTTGATTGTCAGGCGGCGTGCGTCGGCGGGATTTTCCGCGATCGCCATGGACACCCGGGCAACGCCGGGTGTGTACGCGCGAGAAAGATCATCACGGTGCATCAGCGGAACCTTTGGCGTCACCTCGATTTTGCCGCCGAGATGAAGCAGGAAGGTACGGTCAGAAACCTTTCGAACGCTGAATCCTTCGAGCGCGGCAATTGCCTTGGTGATCGCTTCGGAGTGCTCAACATCACTGGCATTGCAGCTGACGTCCACGACCAGCATGTTGGGATGCGATTCGGCCACATCGAGCGCAGTGATCGCACCGCCGGCTTCCGCCACCACGCTGGAGAGTCGCGCGGTGGCCGCGGCGTCGCTCGGCGCCTCCACGCGGACAGTGATCGAATAGCCAGGACTTGGCGCAGCCATGTGTTCTCCCTTGCAAAGCTCGCGGACGTTCCGCCGTGAGGACTCTACCCAAGAATTCCGCACCGCTAGGCTTGCCCTATGGCGGTGCTAACGCTTGAGCCGGCGCTGCCAGGCGAGCGAAAGCGGAGCCAGGGCGGCCCGCTGGAAGTTGTGTTGTGTCTGCTCGTCATTGCCATGATCACCTTGACCGGCCTGCTGGCACACCGAAACCGGGTGATGATGACGATCCCGCTCCATGCGATCACCGTTGCGGTTGGGCCGGGCGGCAACCTTGTCGAGGTTACGGCCACAGATCAACTTGTTCCTGGCAGCAGGGTGCTCGCCGGCATGCCCGACAGTGATGATCTTGCTCGCGAACAAGCCGCCTGGCTAGCCGATGGCACCGTTCCTCGCGTCCCCGGACTCGACAGTGACATGATCTCCGCGGCGCTTCTTGATCTTCATGTGTTGAGCCAGCCGTACGGTGTGGCAGTTGCTGGATGGAGCGAGCCGTGGCGCTACGTCTGGCCTCGGGATGCTGCTCTGGTTGCCTCAGCGCTGGCGCATACGGGGCACCTGGCGGACGCCGAACGGATCTTGGGTTTTCTGCAGCATGTGCAACCGGAGTCCGGATTTTTTGAGGCCCGCTACTTGCCCGATGGCAGTGGTGTCCCTAATGATCGCGGCATCGAGCTCGACGGCATCGGCTGGGCGCTCTGGGTTGTTGATCAAGTGGCTGCCGAGCTGAACTATGCCGACCGTACGGCCTTCTTGGAACGGCATCGCCAGCTCATCGATCGCAGCACTCAAGCAGCATTGAGATCAATTTCAACGTCGTCGGCCTTGCCCTTACCGTCCGCCGACTACTGGGAGGTCAAGGAAAGGAGACTGACTCTCGCCACGGCAGCCGTGGTCTGCGCTGGCCTGGGGAGTAGTGCGCGGCTATACGGAATGCTGGGAGACGTCGAGCAGAGGGCTGCTGCTGAAGCGGCGGCTAAGCGGCTGCGAGCCGCGATCAAGAAGGACTTCGGACACAATGGCTACCCGCGCTATCTGGGCGGCCGGAGCGACACCGTTGATCTTGGGGTGGATTTTCTGCTGCCGCCCTTGACTTCAGATATTGATCAAACCGTGGTACGCGCCTGGGGTCGGGCAGCAACAGTCATGGCCCGGCCGGCAGGCGGGCTGGCGCCGGGTGGTTCCTGGCGACGGGACGGGGTGAGCTGGACCAACGCGACTGCCAGCCGCGCAGTGACAGCGGCGTCTATCGGTGATCATGGCGAGGCGTTAGCGCGGTTGCGCTGGCTTGATCAACACCGCACGGCGGCTGGATCGCTTCCAGAAAAGGTGTTAGCCGACGGTCAACCGGCCGCAGTGGCACCGCTGGCCTGGACAGCTGCTGCCGTAGTGATCACGGCAGACCAGCTGTCGTCCTAGTTGTTGATCGTGATCAGCAGTCAAAATCGGATCGCGCCTCGCGCCGTGCTGAGGAGGAGCGAGGGGACACGCTTTTCGTCCTCGAGCGACGACGAAGTAGGCGGGTTGCAAGGCGCGATCCGCGCTGAGCGAGCGCAGCGAGCGAAGCAATCAAATGGGGCGAGTTAGCGTCAGCGGGTCGTAGAAGCAGGCGTCTCGCGCGGCAAGTACCGCTCCACCGAGCACCCGTGACGCGTTCTGTTCGACGGCAACGATCTTGGTATCGGCAAAGGCCGGGATCGTCACGCGATGGGAGATGCGCTCCTGAATGGAGTCCATCAGGTGCGGACTGAGAGCACCGAGATATCCACCCAAGATCACGGTATGCGGATTGACGATGCCGATCACGTCGTCTATCGCGTCACCCAATGCGGCACCTGCGCGCTTCAGGACCTGCAACATTGCCGTCTGGCCTTCATTGCTGGCCTCGACAATGAGCCGGATCGCTTCGGTGGGTTGGTCGTCAATGAGCCGGGCCGCCTCGTCGCGGGGCAGCAGGTCGCTAACGGTCAACAGGTTCTGCGGCCCGATCAGCGATTGCAGGCAGCCGTTGCGACCGCATGGGCACGCCGGTCCTGACGGATCCACATTGAGATGGCCCAAGTCGCCTGCACCGCCGCCCGCGCCGCGGAAGATCTCGCCGTTGATGATGAGGCCGCTACCAATGCTGCGCAGACCTCCGAGGTAAGCCGCGATGGTGTCCGCCGGGAGTCGAAGTTCGCTCCGGACGGCATGCAAAGCTGCTAATTGGATGTCATTGGTGACGCCAACGTGAACGCCCTCGATGCCGAGCTCCTGCAGTGTCGCGCTGATCTTCGCGCTGAGCGGAAAGTCGCGCCATTCCGGGTGCTCGGACAGGCCTACCGTTGCGCCGTCTGCGGCTATGTAGCCCGGCACGCCGATTTCGATGGCGATCAGTTGCTTATCGGCTGGCACCGTAGTGAGCTGCGAACGCAGTTCACCGTCCAGCCCGGCGAATGCCTCGTCCGCTGAAGCTGAACGGAGATTCGCAGGCACGCTGTCCCGCCACAGCTCGCGCCCTGCCAGTGTTGCCGCCGCGAACTCAAAGCCGTCGACGTCGAGACGTACGCCCAAAACGCACCACGGCTCGCCGTCGAAATCGATGGGACGAGTCGGTCGACCGGCACCGGGACGGCGAATCGGATCGAGCTCCCGAACGATTCGGCGTGACCTGAGCTCACCGATGAGATCGGTCATTGTGGAAATGCCGAGGCCGCAGCCGTGCGCAATGTCGTGGCGGCTGCTAGCTCCGTGGTCGCGTACGTAGCGAAGGATCTGGGTGAGGTTGCCTTGGCGTAAATCCCCCGAACCTCCACTGCGCCGCGACCCCAAATCAGGGGTGGGCCCAGCTGGCATGTTGACGATCGTAGCCTTTTCGAACGCTGTGGACTCCGAAAACCAAAAACTATCTGAGAGCCGTAAAGTATTGGTTTCTGCTGAAGCCGAACTATTCCACAGCCTGTCGATGTTCCTTGTACGGTTGGGAAGTGGGCGATCTCGATCATTTCCAGTACCTGCTCTTGATGGCAGCATGCTTGTTGATCACCCTGCCACTGGAGTTTGTATTCGGCGCTCGGGTCTATCGTCGCGGGGTTGGCTTGGCGTTTGCGGTCATCCCGGTAGTGCTCATCTTTTCGGTCTGGGACATTGTCGGAATTCTGCGTGATCACTGGAGCTATAGCCCGCGATTTACTACGGGTCTGACGTTGATTTTTGGCATGCCGATCGAGGAGCTGGTGTTCTTCATCGTGGTACCCATCTGCGGGTTGTTGACGTACGAGGCGGTGGGCCAAGTGCTTCGTTTGAGGCGCCGGAGATCAGCGGTGGAGGAGACCGGGCCCCATGCCTGAGTACACGCTGCTCACTGCTATGGCCGTCGTCGCAGTAGTCATTGCGGAGCTCGCCTATTTCAAGTCCGGGATCTTCACGACGACGCAGTATTGGTTATCCATACTGATCATCTTTGCGTTCCAGATTCTGGTGGACGGCTGGCTTACCAAGCTGTCTGCTCCGATCGTGATCTACAACCAGGAGGAGTTCCTCGGCTTACGGGTGCCCTGGGACATTCCGATCGAGGACTTCGGCTTCGGCTTTGTGCTGGTGACGCTGACTATCCTGCTGTGGCGGCGCTGGCTGGATCGCCGGCCGTCAGCGGAGGAGGATCAACGACGAGCATGATCACGACCGAGAACGTGGCAGCGGCCTTTGACGAGGTGGCGCCGCGCTACGACCTGATGGTCGCGCTGAACCCGGGCTATCACGACCATCTGCGGGCTGCTGGCGAAAGTTTGGTCGAGCTGCTCCCAGGGTCGATGAGACCTTTCGCGGTTCGTCTTCTTGATCTTGGTTGCGGATCGGGCGCGTCCACCCGAGCCCTTCTTGAGGCGGCTCAATCAGCCGGCCTTCGCATCGAGATCGTCGGTGTGGACGCATCGGCCGGCATGATCGCCCAGGCGTGTGCCAAGAACTGGCCTGCCGGAGTTCGGTTTCAGCTCGGTGCTGCCGAAGACATTGCTTGTTTTGAAGACGGGCCGGTCAACGGAGTCTTCGCGGCGTACCTCTTCCGCAACCTTGCAGATCGGGACGCCGTGCTTGCTGACATCTTCGACCAGCTCGCCGAGGGCGGTGTGTTGGTGGTTCAGGAGTATTCGATTGCTGGATCGCGGCTGTGGACTCGTGCATTGTGGTCGGCCGTGTGCTGGCTGGCGATCATTCCGCTTGGCTGGCTGACCTCCCCGGGTAGTCGGCTCTATCACTACCTCTGGCGTAGTGTCCGATCCTTCGACTCCGTTCAGGCCTTTATTGATCGTCTGTACGGCGCGGGCTTTGTCGATGTCGAGGTGCGAACTGCGGCCGGCTGGCAGCGTGGCATCTTGCACACCCTTCGGGCTCGCAAGCCGGCGACTGCTTAATGATCATCGGACGACGAAATGCCCACTGGCGACCCGGCCGGGATGCTCGCGCCGTCCGTCATCCGGCGGGGCCTGGTGCGGCGCGGCTGACACAGTCGTCCAAACCGGTCGTCGTCGCCGGTGGCGGCATTGCGGGTATCGCGGCGGCGGTCGGGCTGGCCGAGCGCGGCGTGCCCGTGATCATGATTGAGCCTCATGAGCAGCTCGGCGGGCGGGTCCGTTCCTGGCCGGTGAGGCACGGTGATGATCACGTCACGATGAGCCGGGGGTTTCATGCGTTCTTCAGGCAGTATTACAACCTCCGGGCGCTGCTGCGGCGAGTCGATCCTGATCTGCAATCGCTGGTCCCGATACCGGACTATCCGTTGATCTCTGCCGACGGCAACGCCGACTCCTTCGCGACCATCCCTCGGACGCCTCCGCTGAACATTGCCGCCTTTGTGATGCGGAGCCCATCGTTTCGGCTTCATGACCTTGCCAGCGTGAACGTGCGTGCTGCCCTTGAGCTGCTCGACGTGGCGTTCCCAGCAACCTTTTCCCGGTACGACGGCGAGAGTGCGGCCGAGTTCCTTGATCGACTTCGGTTCCCTGCCAGGGCCCGACACCTGGCGCTTGAGGTGTTTGCCCGCAGCTTCTTTGCTACTCCTGAGGAGTTTTCCGCGGGCGAGCTGGTCGCCATGTTCCATATCTACTTTCTTGGCTCGTCGGAAGGCCTGCTCTTCGACGTGCCGCGAGATGACTACGACAGCTGCCTCTGGTCGCCACTGCGGCGTTACCTTGAACGTCTCGGAGTCGAGGTCAGGATTGGCGAGAGTCTCGCGTCCGTCGATGCCGCACAGGATTTGTCGCGGATTGGCCTGGAGTCTGGCGTTGAGATCGAAGCAGAAGCGATCGTGCTCGCAACTGACCCAGCAACCTTGCGTCGGCTCTATCACGCGTCCGTGATACGCAATGCGCCGCCTTTCGCCGTGTGGCGGCTGTGGCTTGATCGACTCGTTCGTCATGATCGCCCGGCCTTTCTCGGCACCAGCGGATTCGGTCCGCTCGACAACATCTCGGTCCTAGAGCGGTTTGAGGCCGGAGCGCGGCGCTGGTCGAGGGATCACGGCGGTTCAGTGGTGGAACTGCATGCATACGCGCTGGTCGGGCAGCCAGATGATCAGGAGCTAAAGGCTCAGTTGCTCGCCCAGCTCCATCGCGTATATCCCGAGCTGCAAGCAGCATCGATTGTCGCCGAAGAGTGGCTGATTGAGAACGACTGTCCACTATGGGGCACCGATCCTTGGAGGCATCGACTGACGGTCCAGACGCAGCACCCTCGGATTGTGCTGGCCGGTGATGGTATCCGATGTGACTTCCCGGTTGCCCTCATGGAGCGCGCTGCCACGACTGGCTTCCTCGCTGCCAACCAGCTTCTCCGTATATATGGTGTGGCCGGGCATGACCTCTGGACAGTTCCGGGTTCTCGGCACCGACTGCCAGCCTTGGCGCGCCACCTCCTCGGACCATAGAGTCTCCGACACTCTTTTGCGAGCGTTGCTGTACCGGCTGCTGGGTTTCGATGCGACTTCGCCGGAAGCCTTTTATCATTACTCCGACCTCGGTGCCAATGAGCAGCGCTGCTTCGGGTGCCGAAAAGTATCGACTCGGGGGGCTTTAGTGTCATTACTCCTAAACAACGATGCCGAGCAGGCCGACCCGGATGCTGGCACTGAATCTGTCCAGCGCAAGCGACGTCAGTGGTTAGCTCTGGGGCTTTCTGTTGTTGGGCTGCTGCTGGTGGGCGCGCTCATCGCCGGCGTCATTTACGCCGTAACGATCGATCGAGCGTTCACGGACAACTTGCAACACAGCAACCAGCTACCGCCTGAGGTGCCCACGGACAGTGGAGATCCGCGACCGGAAAAGGCCTCAGGTGATGCGATCAACTACGTCTTGATGGGTTCGGATAGCAGGGACGTAGGCAACGCTGGCAACGGACGCAGCGATGTCTTGATGGTGATGCATCTGTCTGCTGATCGGAAGAGCGCTTACATGATTTCGTTTCCACGGGACATGTACGTGCCGATTCCAGGTCGCGGGAAGAACAAAATCAATGCGGCCTTTGCCTTTGGTGGACCGACATTGACGGTTCGAACGCTGGAGGGCCTGTTAGGCACCCGGATGGATCACGTAGCACTGATCGACTTTGAGGGATTCATCAATCTGACAGAAGAACTTGGTGGTGTGACGGTCCACAACAAGCACGCTTCGGTTTCGGGCGGATACAACTTTCCCGTTGGCAAGGTGACCCTGCAAGGGCCGCAAGCGCTGGCCTACGTCCGAGAGCGCAAGCAACTCCCACGCGGTGACCTCGATCGGGCCGAACGCCAGCGCATTGTCCTGCGGGCCATCTTGGCAAAAGGCCTTGCCAAGGAGACGATCGCAAATCCGGCCAGGTTCGTATCCTTTGCTCGAGGCGTGGCACAGCATGTCACGGTCGACGATCAGCTCACGGAAGCGGAGCTGCGCAAAACCGCGCTTTCGTTGCGGCTCGGCCCCAGGGACGTGCACATGCTCCAAGCGCCCATTTCCGGATTCGGTACCAGCCCGACAAAACAAAGCATCGACATAGTAGACAAGGCGAAGCTCACGCAACTTGCGAAGGCGCTTCGAAACGACCAGATGGACAGCTACCTCGAGAAGTATCCCGAGGGCTAGCGAGCAAGGTAGCAACTCCGTGAAACTGCGTGGACGCCCTGAATCGATGGCAGGTATCTGTTTATGCTCAAGCCCGTGCGCCGCAAAAGGAGGTTTCTGCCTCTCATTGGGCTTACCCTTCTCGTCGCGGTCAATGCAGCCCTGGTAGCCCTGTTGCTGCGGTCTCAACTTCCGGTCACCGTCGAGCCAGTGAGTCAGCCGCCGTTTGATAGCACATCGCCGACGACGTCCGCTAACACCAGTCCGGCGCCAGGTGAACCATCGTCCGACAGCCCAACTCCTTCGCCGTCATCAACACGCACGAGTAAGAAGAAAGTCGACCTGACGAAGGTCGAGCGGCCGACAAGATTGCTTTTCGCGGCCTCCACGCGTACGGCATGGCGCGCCACGGCCGGTGACTGCCAAACTCAGGGCCGGCTTGAGCGATCAAGCAATGGGGGAAAGTCCTGGCAGCAGGTGGCGAAGCCGGCTCTAGGGCCGATCGTGCGACTCGGAGCGGAATCCGACGACAATCTGTATGTGATCGGAGGAACTGGGAAGGACTGTTCGGCCTACTACATCCACTATTCGGCAGATGGCTCGATTGCTGAACAGACGGGCGCGCCACAAGGCCACTGGTACGCCGACCCGACGGATCCGGATGAGATACAGGGACCCGGACCAGCGAAGCGGAGGCCTTGCAAGGGCCAACATGTCCTTGGACTGGGATCTTTAAGCATGTCCAGGGCCCTCCTCATCTGCACCGACGGGTCTGTGATGGTGACGACTAACTCCGGTAAGTCGTGGAAGAAGGCTGACAAATTCGTAGGGACGATCGCCGTGGGATCCGGAGGGGGCCGTGTCTGGACCGCGGGTAAAGGGAAAAAGTGCGACGGCATTGCGGTCCGATCGTTCTCCCTGACTTCAGCGGGGAAGCTTTCGCACAGCAGCCGCTGCGCACCCGACATACAACTCAGCCCCGGACGGACTGCCATTGACGCCAGTGGTGGAGCGATTTGGCTCTGGGCTGGCAACGAGGTCCAAGTCTCGACCGATGGTGGTCGAACATGGAAAAGTCGTTAGGTCGCCGATTCAAGGCTCTGCTGAGGGATCTGGCTGGAGCGCGCATTCTGCCATTGCGACGTAGCTATATCGATTCTTGATAATTCCGAAAATGCTCTGCCAGGCCAAAGCGTCTGAGTTCCTGCATACTTGGCATGTGCTGATCGGGGGGCTCAGAAGGACCATGCAGCGCATCTGGCGATGTGTCTGCAAAGTGCTACTCCGTTTGCTTCCGGCTCGCCCCCATGCGGTAGTGCACGGCTGGCCGGACGACGAAGGGAACGCCGTCGAAGTGGTGCGAGCCCTTCGCCGCCGCTATCGCGGAAAGGTTTACTGGTTGTTGAGTGATACTGGTTACACCGGACCACTCGACGCAGCAGAAGAGCTTTCAGATACCTCTCGAATCGTCCGTATTCACAAGAACTCCGTGCGCAGCATTCTCCTGGCGCTGCGTGCTGAGGTCACCTTCTTCACCCATGGCCTTTTCACAGCTGTCGACCCGCCGCGTGATCGACTTGTGGTCAATCTTTGGCATGGTGATGGTCCGAAAATCGCTAGGGATACGGATCTGATCCGTTCTACAGTGTTGGTTGCCAACACCGTTTTATGGGGCGAGAAGAGAGCTCGACGGTACGGGTTACCCATAGAGAACCTAGCGGTAGTTGGCAATCCCCGGGTAGACCAACTTACGTCAATCTCTCGAGACGAAGTTCTGACGAGACTCGGCCTCGATCCAGACTGCCGCACGATTCTTTGGCTTCCCACATATCGAGCAGCGACGGGACCGCTCGGTCGCTCGTGGAGTGACGGAGACAACCTTTCGGAGAATGCGAGCGTAGCGGAAATCGTTAACGCGATAGACAGTGTCGTCACAGACTCGGCACTGCAAGTTGTGCTAAAACCGCACCCACTTGACGCGGACGCTTACAGCGGATTGTCTATCGAAGTGCTGCCGCATGCGCGGCTAAGAGAAGTCGGTTGCACGCTCTATCAGCTATTGGGCGCTGCAGATGCGATTATCAGCGACATTTCGAGTGTATGGACTGACTTCCTTAGGCTGGATCGACCAATAGGCTTCTATGTGCCGGACCTGGAAGAACTTACGGTTAGGCGCGGACTCAGCGTGGAGAATGTCGCGTCGCTGCTTCCGGGTCCACGCATCAGAACGGCTCAGGATGCCTGTGACTTTCTAAGAACCGTGGCTTCGGATCCACGCGAGATTCGACCCTCTCGGTACCCCGGTTTTGCAGAAATTGGACCTGCGCTCGATGACCGAGTCACTGATCGTCTGTTGGACTGGTTGGACAACTTTCAGCGCGCTCGGGGGCAAGAAGCACTTTTTGCCGGACGAGAATTGCCCACTAACAGATTGCCGGAGACGCTGGTCGTACCCTCAGCGTAAGAAATCTACTCCTGGCTATCGGCCATCAGAACGCGAAGTGTTGCCAAATCGTTGAGTGTCGTAATCTTCACATTGCTTTCGGGTGATGGCACGAGCCCGACACGAAGACCCAAGTTGCGAGCCGTGTCAAGCGTCATCTCGCCGTTGGCTCCCGACCTTAACTGCGCATCCACGACGCGGCGAAGACAACCAAGCCGATAGACGGTCGGGTCAACCGAATATCCCAGCTTGTCGCGCGCCAGGACCTGCAATAGCTCGCCGTTCCCGTGGCTGAAAATGGTGTGAACCGCCGGCACATACGCTTGTGCGATGTCATATGTGCCAAGCGCATCAAGACATTGAGTCACCAGGCGTTTAGGTGTATTCGGAGAGGCCGCGTTCTGCAAAATCAGCGGAATGTTGTCGGCAAGGTCAGACACCTCCGCTAAGGCTGCGAATATGGATTCCCGTCTGGTCGAGCCGCCTGAGACGAGCCTCAGCGATCCATTAAATCGGTGGTCTCTCAAAAGCCGGCAGGTTTGCTCAAGATAATGCGGATGGTGCACGATCAAAATTTGCGCACACCAAGTAAGCCCTGTGAGTGTATGAGCCAGTACGGGGACGCCGTTTATGTCAAGGAACTGCTTCGGCATATCCTCCCCGAGGCGCGAGCCGACGCCGGCCGCGAGCACAACCGCTACGGCGTCGTCATGCAACATCGCTGCGTGCATGACCGAACCACTCAATTGTTTCGAGCAGTCCGGCTCGAAGTGGGGTTGGGGGATGGCCAAGAAGCGGCAATTCGCGGCCGACATCAGCAAGTGTTCGCTTAATGGTCCCGGGCTTAGCGGCCGAGTACGTGACATCAATGCTGGTCCCGCAGAGCATGGCGAACTCTGATATCAAATCTCTGAGACTGGCGCTGCGGCCTGACCCGGCATTAATCACGTCGTGCGAGTGATCTCCGCGTGCTGCGGCGAAGCAGATATCTACGACGTCATTGACATGGACAAAGTCTCGAAGAAAATCAGGCTTACCCGGTAGGGCGACCGGCCGGTGCGACAGCCAACCGTCGATAAGTTGGCCAATATATCCTGTGCTCAGGTCCTGCCCAGGACCGTACACTGAAAACGGTCGAATGGACACGCACCGCATATTGCTGCGGGAAGCATAGTATTTGCAGTACTCCTCACCCATTGCCTTTGCCAGACCATATGGCTCGACTGGGTTGAGCAGATCCTCCTCTGACGACGGGAATGCGAGCGGCTCCCCGTAGACCTTGGCGCTTGACAGATTAATGAAGTGCGCCACGCTGGACGCAGCGGCGGTGGCAAGCATGAGACGTGTGCCGCGGAGATTTACCTCGATCGATCGGATGGGGCCCTCGGCGATCTTATCCGTGTGGTGTATGGCGGCGGCATGGACGACGACGTCAATCCTCTCGAACACTCCTCGCCAGGCAGCTAGGCGCGTGATATCTCCGTCAATCACCTCGACGCCGGATGGGAGTGTGCGGCCGATTGTGGACTGATCAACGCCGATAACCTCGTGCCCTTGAGCATGCGCCGCGTATGCCAGTGCCGAGCCAATGAATCCTCGGACCCCGGTAATAAGAATCCTCAAGTGAAAGCTCCTCCCCAGCACCGGCAGAGCCATTTCCGTAGCCCGAAACCCAGGCGATCGCGGCCACCCTAAGCTAGCAGTTCCAGCAGGTTGTTGTTGCGGATTCTGTAAATTTTGCTTGTTCATCCTCGGCGCTCCCAGCTGGTTAGCTGGACTGTGGCGCATCCTAGGGTCCCTGAGGCGTCAACTAGTTCAATACGCGGCAATTGCGGCACAGGGCTCGCCTTGGGATAGCCCCTAGGCCAGGCCGCTGCGCACCAAAGATTCGCTCTGCTGGATTCCGCCCTGCGCCGGGATAGCCGACCACGAATCTGTGCCGACTTCTCAGATTTAACGCGGAACTCACCCACGCCCGGCCCGCATGGTTATGCTACCTAGCTGTGGTCCGGCGGGCTCCCGCAGCTGTGCGGACGGAAGCAGCGCTCGTCATCTCGGAGGGGACTGTTGGCCAAGACAGCGCTTATCACCGGTGTTACCGGCCAGGACGGCTCGTACCTGGCCGAGTTCTTGTTGCAGGAGGGCTACGACGTACATGGCGTCAAGAGAAGGGCCTCTCTCTTCAATACCGAACGCGTAGACCACATTTATCAAGACCCGCACACACCGGACGGCCATTTCACCCTTCACTATGGCGATCTGACCGATGCCTCGAATCTGACCGGAATTATCAACAAGGTTCAACCCGACGAAATTTACAATCTCGGTGCACAGTCCCACGTCGCGGTGAGTTTTGAATCACCCGAGTACACCGCTAATGTGGACGGACTCGGGACGCTTCGCCTTCTAGAGGCTGTCCGACTGCTTGGTATGACCGACTCTGTGCGGTTTTATCAAGCATCTAGCTCCGAGCTATACGGACTGGTGCAAGACAAATCACAAGACGAAAGTACGCCGTTTTATCCTCGGTCTCCTTATGGAGCGGCCAAGCTGTTCGCCTACTGGATCACTGTGAATTATCGCGAGGCGTACGGAATGTTTGCCTGTAATGGCATTCTTTTCAATCATGAATCTCCACGACGTGGTGAAACTTTTGTCACACGCAAAATCACACGCGCACTCGCCTATATCTCTCAAGGCCTGCAGGACTGCCTCTACATCGGCAACATGAATGCGCTTCGGGACTGGGGCCATGCCAAAGATTATGTTCGTCTGCAGTGGTTGATTCTCCAGCAAGATGAGGCAGAAGATTTTGTGATCGCAACTGGTGTACAACATTCTGTTCGGCAGTTCGTGCAGTGGAGCGCAGCTGAACTTGGCATCACTCTGTGGTTTGATGGCGAAGGACTGGATGAAGTTGGCATAGTTGATTCGGTTGCAGACCAATCCTGCACTGCAGTAAAGCCCGGAGACATAATCGTGCGGGTTGACCCGCGTTACTTTAGACCAGCAGAGGTAGATACGCTGCTCGGTGACCCAACTAAAGCCCGCAACAAGTTGGGATGGGCGCCGACGGTTAGCGCTCGAGAACTGTGCTCTGAGATGGTCGCCGCTGATCTAGCCATTGCTAAGCAGCATGCATTACTTGCTGCCAACGGCTATCCAGTCAGCCTGAATACGGAGAATTGAGTGCCTCAAGCTTATCCAAAGGTCTTTGTCGCCGGTCATCGCGGAATGGTCGGTGCTGCGATCGTTCGTCGCCTGGAAAGTCTCGGATACTGCGACATCGTGACCGCATCGCGCGCTGAGCTCGACCTCCTCGACCCTGCTGCCGTACAGGATTTTTTTCAAGATAATCGCCCGAAGCACGTCTACATCGCCGCAGCCCGAGTGGGTGGCATTTTAGCAAACAGCACTCGTCCCGCGGATTTCATTTGGAACAATCTTGTCATCGAGGCCAACCTGATCAGGGCGGCGCACGATAACGATGTTCCGCGACTGCTTTTCCTGGGCAGTTCTTGCATCTATCCAAAATTTGCAGCGCAGCCGATCCGCGAAGATAGCTTGCTCACCGGTGCACTAGAGTCCACTAACGAGCCATACGCCATCGCAAAAATTGCTGGCATTAAGCTGTGTGAGAGCTTCCACCGGCAATTCGGGCGGGACTATCGGAGCGTGATGCCGAGCAATCTGTACGGCCCTGGGGATAATTTCCACACTGCAGAGGCCCATGTGATTCCAGCGCTCCTGCGACGGTTTCACGAAGCAGCGCAGGCGAAGGCTTCGACCGTCACAATCTGGGGGAGTGGAGAGCCGCGTCGGGAGTTCTTACACGTCGACGACATGGCGGCCGCCAGCATTCACGTCATGGAGCTCGAGCCAGAAAAGTACTGGTCCGCAGTATCACCAATGATGTCTCACATCAATGTTGGATATGGCACGGACTGCACTATTGCAGAGTTGGCGCGCATGATCGCGGAAGTCACGGGCTTTCGCGGTGACATCGAATTTGATCGCAGCAAGCCCGACGGCACTCCTCGCAAGCTGCTCGACATTAGCCTGCTGCAATCCCTTGGATGGAGTGCTGCCATTAGTCTGCCGGAAGGACTGAAGGACGCGTACGCGTGGTTCCTCAATCATCAACCAGACTTCCGTGGTCGTTGAGCCATGCGCCTGGCTCTCATCTGTCTGAATTTTCCACCCGAGCCAACGGGCGTCGCTGCCTACACCGGCGCACTAGCCGACTACTTGGTTAAGCGGGGTGCAGATGTGCGCGTCATCACAGGTGTCCCGCACTATCCACAGTGGCAGGTCTACGACGGTTACGGTAAGAGTTGTATCGAAACCAGCGAGCGGCTTGTCGTGGCCCGCCGCCGACATTCTGTCCCAGCCAGGCCTCAATTACTCAACCGGCTGGCCATGGAGCTGACCTTCGGCCTTAACGCTGTGATGGCGCGCTGGAATAGACCTGACGTCGTCGTCTTAGTTAGCCCCGCCCTATTTTCGAGCATTTTGGCGTGGTTGAAAGCTGCATTATTTAGGCGCCCGGTCGTCGTTTGGGTACAAGACATTTACAGTTTGGCAATCTCTCAAACCGGTCGATCAGGCTCGCTGGGAAGCAAATTGATGGCCTGGGCAGAAAGAGCGCTGTTGAAGCGAGCGCAAGCGGTTGTCGCCATCCACGAACGATTTAAACGGTATCTCGTCTCTGAGCTGGCGATTGATCCGGAAAAGGTCTCAGTAATTCGAAACTGGTGTCACATCGGTGATCCACCCTCCCTCTCATTGAGTAGTCGGATCGAGACGCGCAAACAGCTCGGCTGGAGGAGTGACGTCACCGTGCTGCTGCATGCCGGCAATATGGGAGTTAAGCAAGACCTTGGCAACCTCGTCGAGGCCTCCCGGCTTGCCGATAAACGCGGCGAGCCCTTGCTCTTTGTGCTGATGGGTGATGGCAGCGAACGTCATGAACTGGAGGCAATGGGCGCAAATCGCTGCCTTCAAATAATTGATCCGCTGCCGCCTGAATCGTTCCCCGCCGCGCTTTATGCCGCTGATGCTCTGGTGGTCAATGAGCGTGCCGGTGTGACCGAGATGGCAGTGCCGAGTAAACTCACGTCCTACTTCGCTTCCGGGCGACCCGTTCTCGCCGCCACCGACGCGGGAAGCGTGACCGCTGAGGAGATCGAGCTCTCGGGCGCCGGGATCCGGGTGGATGCGGAGCGACCAGATCTTCTTGTAGAGGCGGCATTGGAGCTCCTCAAGAACCCGCAGCGCTCGGCCAGGCTGGGAGCAAATGGACATGCATTTCGTAACGCTCATCTAGTGGCCGACGCCTCACTCAGCGCATTTCATCGATCGTTGAGCGCAGTCGCGAGCCGGACCACGCCACGCCGTGCTGAAGAGGACGGAGGGGACACGTTTATCCGCTCCCGAGCGACGACGAAGCAGGCGCGCGCAAAGGCGCGATGCGCGCCGAGCGAGCTTGGCGAGCGAGGCAATCAAACCGAGACACCGTCCGAGTCAAGCGAACTGAATGCGGGATCGGTCGGCTAATCGTACGGACCGGATTGGTGCGAACTACGATGTCTCGTTCCTTGCATAACTAAGGATTGGTTATGTTGCAAGCTTCCAAAGACGCATTTACCATCCTGGCGGTCTGTACCGGCAACGTCTGTCGTTCGCCCGCTGTCGAGCGGCTGCTAGCCGAGCGACTCGGACCCACGGTGGGTGTGAGTTCTGCTGGTACCCACGCGCTGGTTGGGCATCCCATCTCGGAGCCAATGACGGCGCTGCTGCGGCGAAGCGGCATTGCGCCCGAGCCCTTTAGAGCTCGGCGTCTGTCTGAGCAGATGCTCAGAGAGGCCGACCTCATATTGTCTATGACCCGTGCTCAACGCGGTCTGATTGTGGAGCTGTGGCCCGCCGCTGTTCGTCGCGCGTTCACATTACGTGAGTTCGCTCGGCTTCTGACGTTCGTCGATCCCTCGGCGCTCCCGTCGGGCGCTCCCCGGGATCGATTGCGTGCAGCGATTCGGTTGGCCGCTGCCGAACGCGGCCGAATGCGAGTTTCTCCCGTCGAGGACGACGTCATCGACCCGTTTCAACTGGCTGATGATGTTTATGCTGAATCCTTTGGCCAGATTATGTCTGCCGTTGACGTTATCGCTACCCGTCTGCTGTGAACCGGCAGGCCGAGCCCATATTGGGCGGCTGGAGTATGTTTAGCGGCCCAATAGCTGTTCTTGCGCTGCGCAGACTGCCCACTGAGGCCTAAAACTGAGCGGCTGCCGCCGTGATTACCGGCGAAGCGCCGGCGACAACAACCGTAGAAAGGCGAGGCTGAGCTCGCTCGCTGAGGCAGGAGCGGGCTAACTCTGACGCCCGACGCCGATCGAATTGCTCCGTCCGACCCTGCTCATGATCTCGGTTGGCTGCATGTCTCGGTCCCACGATGATGTGTGGTCGGGGTCCCGCGATGACTGGTTGCGGCGACGATCAGATCTTGACGAGCGGTGATCGACGATCGGGGCGTAGCTACTCTCGTAGGCGTAGGTCCCATTAACTCTACGATTGATCTTGTTCATGACGATGCCGAACACGTGGGAGCCCGCAGTCTTGAGCGAGGTCAATGTCTCCTGAAGCTGGGGTCGGTGAATCCGATCGACGCCCACGACGACCAACACCCCACCTGCCAGCTTACTCAGGACTGCCGCGTCGGTTACCGGAAGCAGAGGTGGGCTATCGAGCAGGACCATGTCATACGTTGCGACTAACCGATCGAGCAGCTCTGCCATAGCCGGTGATCCAAGCAGCTCGCTGGGATTCGGCGGAATTTGTCCAGCGGGAAGTATGTCGAGGGTGCTGGTGCCCAGCGGTTGGACTACGTCTTCCACGTCTGCACGGCCGATGAGCACTGTGGTCAGGCCAACGTTGCCCTCCATCCCGATGTATCCCGCAATAGATGGCCGACGCAAATCGGCGTCGATAAGAATGATGCGAGCACCCGTATCTGAAAGGGACACCGCCAGATTGATCGCGATGGTGGACTTGCCCTCACCGGGAACGGAAGAGCTGATTACGATTGACTTCGGTCGGCTCGCCACATCAATGAATTGAAGATTGGTTCTGAGTCGGCGGACGGCTTCGGATGGCGCTGCCAGTGGCTCATCGCGAAGAATCACTGGATGGCGAGAGACCTCTTGGTCGAAGGCGACCACTCCCAAGATGGAACTATCGGTCAGATTTCGCACGTCTTGCTCGGTACGGACCCTTGTGTCCAGCACCTCACGCAGCACAGCAAGGCCAATGCCAAGCACAAGGCCCAGGATCAAGCCGAGAGCTAGGTTTCGCGAAATGTCGGGATACGACGGGACGCTCGGCACCTCAGCGGTTGCTAGCGTCGTCACTCGTACTGTCTCAGATCCGTCTTCCCGGCTTGGAGTGAGCTCCTTTGCAGCTTCAGTCAAGCGCTTCCCGGTTGCGTTGGCGATGCGCTCGGCCTGATATGGATCGGGGTCTGTGACCGCAATCTCAAGGATGAGTGTTTTCACAAGTACAGTCGCTTTTGTCGACTGCTTCAGCGCGCCGGCGGTGGTGCGTAGTTCAAGATCCTTGATGACCGGATCAAGCACTATGGGCGAGGTTGCGACCTCTGCATATGACGAAATCTGCTTCTCGGCGAAGTTGGAACCCTGAGCCAGATCCGCGACGGAGTTGCCAGCGACCGCAAAGTAAAGCCGGGTTGTAGCCGTGTACTTCTTCGGCAGCATCAGGGTGACAAGCGATGTCACAGCCAGTGCCGTCAGGGCAATCACTAGGATGCTCAACCAACGGCGCCGGAGGATATTCAAGTAGTCGTGCAGTTCCACAGCGATCCCCCGAGTCGATTCTCTTTGGACTCAGTGGGTCATCCTGCCACGGTGTGACGGAGGATGCACGGTGAGCTGTTAATGAGCGGACGGCTATCGGGGCCGGACGGCGTACGCTAGCTCGCTGGTTGCAGGATTGCTGGAGGCTTAGCGACCGATGCCACCGCCTCACTGCGATCACGAACCCGCGCCGCCCACAAAACCCCGAGAAAGATGGGAACGAGGGGGTTCGCGAACAAGTTTGTTGCCGCAGGTAACGCGTTAACCGCTCCGCCGGCTAGATAGAGAACCAGGACTATGCGCCAGGTGGTCTCCGCAGTGGAGGTGCCGAACGTAGGAAGCGCTGCCTTCCAGATGGCGCTGAAAACCAGCAAGGACCAGACGATGCCGATTGCTCCAAGCTTGAGGAGAAGATAGGCCGAGAGCAGATGCACGTCGTCGACGGCCAAAAGGTCGCGGCCGGATGCCGCCAGCGTGTTAGCGTCTGGAGCAGCCGCCAAATCAACTGTTGCGCCTGGTCCCAGACCGAACAGCTGTCCCCATGTTGTTGTCCCGAGCCGCTCCAGCACCGTGCGAGCTTCAAATGCCCGTTGGGCAATCGTGACGTCGTTGCTGGAGTACTGGCCGGTCAGCAGGGTGTAATAGCCGCGTTGGATGAACAAAAACAGCGCTGCGGAGACCGCGGCAAAGATGAGTGGGGGCCGCAGAGCGCGCGGAATGAAGAGCAAGAAGACCACGGCGGCACATACGATCACTTGCCCGACGACGGCCATGCTCACCGGAGTGACGGACGAGGCGGGGGGCCGCAACACGAAGATCACCATCACACCGAGGACAAGCGTGACAAGGAGGTACCGAGCTCGCTGGCCTGGCGATCTGATGAGCATCACAAGACCTGCAAAGAAGGCCGGAATTGTCAGAGTCATGAGCGGCGTCACGCCAGGCCTGCCGAGCGCCCCTGCGATGAGTCCACCGGCGAAAAGGAGCCACAATAAGGCATTGCGCTGGCGCGTGCTCCAATCCGTCGCGCCGAGTCCGAACCAAGCTAAGAACGAAAACCCGATAAAGAGGGCAAGGCCTTGCAAGACATCAGAGATCGTGCTGCGCATTGGGGCCAAGAACGCGGTGCCCAGCATGCTCACGATGATGCCGATTGCAGGCATCATGACCCATGCTGGCGGGCGAACACGCGGCTCATCCCGGCTAAGTCTCGACGGCAGCAGCGCAGCGCAAGTGAAGAGCGCGTACGCAAGTGGCAAGGTGATCCGCTTGGCCGCCCCGAAGTTTGCGAAGACTTGACGCGTCGAAGCGACGTCCATGAGGGCAACGGGGATGGCGACGACTATCAAGACGCCGAGGCAGACGACAATGCGACGACTGACAACGGTGCCATGCATTCCGGCGAGTATAGGGACTTTAGGGCATCCTCGGGCAAAGTGACCACCAGAAGGCGCGTCCGTCATAGGCTGTCCCGGCAGTACTCGGCACACTGTTCCCACCGGGGCGCTAGGGGGATGGAACGTTGGTGAAAGCGCCGCCGACCACGCCAGGTTTGTATGCCCGGGCGAAGACCGCGTCAGGACCAGGTGGTGTGGTCACCACACATGTCAGCAATGTGATCGGCGCGGCGATCGCGGCGACCGGCATGCGGCTGGGCCTGCACCCATCGCTGCTGAGTCTCACAAACCCAATAGCTGCCGCAATTGGCAGCGTTCCGATGATCTGGATGTCGAGCTAGGCACGGGGCTGGTGGTGGCCCGGCTGGCTGGCCCTGGTTTTTTGGACCATCGCGTACGCACTTGACTGCGCCGACGGGCAACTCGCCCGAGCGGCCGGTAAGCAGAGTGAATTCGGCGCTCGGGTTGACGTCCTGGCTGACTACGCCGCGCAAGCCCTGATTGTGGTAGCCGTCGTAGCCGTCGCTGACGCTTCCCGAACGTTACCGACGGCAATGATCGCGCTGATTTGCAGCTTTTGGTGCTTCGGAACCTTCGCCGCCAGCCTTCGACAATCGGACTCGATCGAGGGACATTCTGTCTTGTGTGGCAGGCCGTTGGCCCGGATCATGCACTCTATTCTCGATACGGGTCTGATAAATCTTGTCCTTGGAGCTTGGATATTGATATCACCGGCGACCATCATCATTCCGGCGTCAGCGATAACGCTCCTCAACATTGCCTATCTTGTCGGCAGCGTGGCCAGAGAGACATACTCGAGTTTGAAAAAACAACCGAAGCGGGCTTCGTTATCACCGGTCAGCCGCGACGCTTCCGACCAAATTTCGATCGGCTAAAGCAGTCTGGGTGGCGTCGTGCAAGGCATCACAAAACTGACTGTTCTCATCAGCGGTCCGAACGGCGATCCGCCAGTACGTGCCTCCATCGACGAACTTCGAGGAAACGCTCTTGACATAGATGCCGTGATCGATCAGCAGGGTATCCGCAATCACGTCTGCGTCTTCCTCGCTGACCCGGAGTTTGGTCAAGAGGAAGTTTCCGCCACTTGCAAAGACCTGCTCCACGACGCCCAATCGACTCAACTCTTGAGATAGCGCCTCGCGATCCAGTCGAGATTGTTTGAAGGACGAGGGCAGCTCCGCCGGATACTTCAACAGAAGTTCGATGAAGTGCTCTGCAACCGAGTTGACATTCCAGACTGGAAGTTCAGACTGAATGCGCTCAGCCCAGATGGGGTCAGTCGTGTGCACGAACCCAATGCGCAAGCCGGGCACTCCGAGGACTTTGCTGAGACTCTTCAGCACTATGACATTGCTGTGATCCTCTTGTTCCAACCAGGGAATCAATGACGGCTGATCGGAAAAGTCGATGAAGGACTCATCGACGAGCACGGTCTTGTCATCGGCGGATCGGATCACGTCCTGCAGGTCCTCACTGGTGGCGGTCGTCCCCGTGGGGTTGTTCGGTCGGACAACCACAATCAAATCGGAATCGTCTGCCCGATCAAAGACCTCGCGGACTGAAAAGCGGCCATCGTCGGCGTACGTCGCCGCATCGGGAAAAGCGCGTGGATACTCCCCGAAGGTGGGTGTTGGTAACAAGACGCGCCGCCCAACAAAGTATCGCCGCAAGATGGGGAAGAACTGGGATGCGCCGTTCAAAAAGTGCACATTCTCTGGTTTGCAGCGTAGATAGTTCGCCAGCTTCTCGTTGAGTAGCGACTGCGTCGATCCATAGTTCGTCATAAGCTTTGACAAGTTCGACATCAGTTGTGACACCATGGAATCCGGCGGAAAATGCATGTTCCTAATAAAGGCGAAGTCCAGAATGGGTGTGTTCCAATAACCACCCCACGAATTTTCTAGATGCCGCCGGCGGTGCTGTGGCGCGAAGACGAACTCGGCGTTCCGCAGGTCGTTCGGATCGTCGACCTCGGCCCAAAGTTCTCCGTTCAAGGTTACGGCATGAATTTGAGCCTGTTGCATATAGATGAGTATGCCGAGGATCAGCTCATAATAACAGTTGTTGTCGATAATGCGGTTGTAGTAGCTGAGCAGTCGGCTAAAAGTCGTACGGCAGAACTCGGCGGAAAACTTGTAGATGTTGAGTGTCTTGTACTTGTCGGAGAAGTCGAAGTTTGATCCCTGAAGAGAGGCGGGAATAACATGCGTGACTACCTTCGAGTCGGAGAGCGCAACAACGGTGCCGTCGAGTCCGACGCGATAGCGGTCGACCACGGCGACATTCTCATGCTTGGAAGCGATAAGGCGCCGCAGCACAGCGGGTTCGAAGATCAGGTCGGACTCGAGAAGAACAATATTCTCGGTAAAATCGAGTTGCTCAAATGCGAGGGCTAGGGAATGAATGTTGTTGGTGGACTCGTACAGATCGTTGCGAACGAATGAGAGTTCGAGATCCGGAAAGCGCCGCCGCACGTAGCTTTCGAGCTCATCGGCGCGATACCCGGTTACGATTGTGATGCGGAAAATGCCGCTCTCTTTAAGTCCGCAGATCAGCCGATCGATTATTGGCCGACCTCCGACGCTCAGAAGGGTCTTATGTACGTTTTCTGTTAGCGGCATCATACGGCGACCTAAACCGGCCGCCAGAATTATCGCGCGCATGTCTCCCCGAATCCCCCGTCGTTGCCCGGCCATGCTATCTGCAACGCGAGCTGCGGGTATCTACCATCCCGATGCCCGCATTCCGAGGCACCAGCGGCAGTGTGGCTAAAGTAGGCGATCGGTGGGTGGTGTCCGGGGGGCCCTCGTGGTTCAGCTCCTGGGACGCTGCGACGGGGCCGATGCGAGGCGGCGCGATCGCGATCCATTCAGCGCCCACGTCTTCAGAGACGGCAAGCTAGGGGGGAACTTGTCTTCTGGTCAAGATAAGGCGCATGCGGCGGACGTTATGCGGCTTGACCGTGATCAGCTGTCGGTCACCATGCCGGCGCCAAGGCGGGAGTGGCTCAGCCTGCTCGATCGGGATGCTAACGCCACGATCTATCAAACGCCCGAATGGCTCGACGCGATCTGTCGCTCGGAAGCCTACGAGGATACGAGCCGTCATTATGAGACTGCGGCTGGACGGCAATGCGTACTTCCGGTCGTACGCCGTCGCCTGTACGGAGGGCTTGCCATTGAAGAGTCGATGCCGAGTGCCTGGGGAATGGGCGGATTAGTTGCCGCGGAACCGGTTGACGTCGATGACCTAAGGCTGATCTGGTCGGACCTTCGGTCAAATTCCCATGCGCGACTTCGCGTGCGAGACAGCAATCTTGGTCGCGGATTGCCAGTCAATGGCGATCAGCGAGAGCCCCTCAGCGTTATCTGGGAAACCAAACACGTTCTTGATTTGCGTCAGGGATTCGATAGTGTTTACACAAAAAGCTTCAATCGGACAACAAGAAAGAATCTTCGCAGAGCCGAGAGTGCTGGAGTCGAGGTGGAATGCGACTCCTCCGGACGCCTGGTGCCAATTTACTACGAACTTTACAGAAGCTGGGTGATGCGCCGGGCCGCTGAACGCAATCTGCCAACTTCCTTAATGCTGCATCGCGCACGTAGTCGCGAGTCGCTTCGAAAGTTCCACGTGCTGGCCGAGCTGCTGAACGGCTCAAGTAAGATCTGGGTCGCCTGGTGGAAAGGCGAGCCGATTGCAGCGATGATTGGCTTGAGCTATAAGTCTCGCGCCTTTGCCTTTCGTAGCTACAGCAATATGGATTTGGCTAATTCCGTCCGCGCTAACGATCTGCTGCATCACTGCATGATTGAAGACGCATGTCGCGCAGGATGCCTCAGCTACAACATGGGTGGATCAGGGGGAGTGCCGGGTCTGATGGCATACAAGGCCAAATTCGGCGCCGTCGCTGTGGACTTTCCGGTGTATACGATAGAGACCTTCCCATTTAAGCAAATTAGCCAGTCTTGGGAGCGGCTCAATTTCATGACCCGGGCGCTTGCTGGCCGCTGGCGGCCACGTATAGCCACCAGTCCTGACAGCTGAAAAGTTCACTCTAGGTGTTCAAAACCAGCCCGAGACGCGCCTGAGCCCGACACGTCGGTGTTGGGCGCAACTGGCGTCAACTTTTCAGGGATGCCACAACTCGAGGAGAACACGCCGCGATAGCCAGGCCAGCATCAACACTGGCGATCGCGTACCGCTTCGGCTAGGGCCGTCACAGCACCGCGGTGGCGAACAGGTCGACCCGGGGCTGGGCCTGCTCGCACTGCGTCGGGCCCACGGCGCCTCAGAGTGATCGGAAGAGTTGGGCTGAGTCCAAGGCGGCAGCTATCGAGATAACCCTCATTCGGAGATTCTTTTTCTTGCGGTTGACAGAGGGAGCTAAAAACCTGAACTGCGGCCGCTAGGCTCCTGCCCTGGATTGGTTAGGAGATGATCGGGCCAGCGGTGGGACGGCAGCAGCAGTCTTTCGGCTCCCCTGGAGATGCAGAAGCAGTAGCCATATACACGCCTCGATTGACTCAGGCGTTAGCACGACCGCCCCGGAGGTACTACTAGATGACAACCGCCGCGATAGACGCACCTACGGCCGCCAGAACCATTCTCGGTACCGCTAACGCGGTCGAGGCAGTGGCCGACCAAGCCGTCCTCGTGATCGGATCGGCTCCGCCTCACTGCCGAGACCTGGATCTTGTGGCAACGCCGGCGGACTATGTTGCCATCTCCCGGCGGCTAGAAGAGCTCGGTCATCTACGGCGACGTTCGTCCTGGGTCCGCTTCGATCCAGACGGCATCTCGGCTGTTGATCTGTTCTCAACGGCTGAACTGCGACTCGCCGGTGACGTGGGCCAGCTGTTCGAGGGCGCGGTACCCGTGCCGGGCTATCGACGCCTGGTTCGACCCGCGCCCCACGCAATACTGCTTCTGGCAGCCCGTGCGCTGGTCGTTCGTCGCGGCCGACTCACAGACAAGGCGCGTCGTCGGGTTGAGCAGGCGCTTCAGGATGACGCTGGAGCTTGGTCCCGGGCGGAGAAGGCCGCAATTGACCTGGGCCTGACTGGACCTCTGAAATTTCTCCGGCGAACTGTGGCCAGTACAGCGACACCCTCAACCCTGGCGAGGGCAAAGGGCCTGGCGGCAGTAGCACTTGCACACGATTCAGTCGCAACCAAAACCGCAGAATTCGCCGCAGCGTTCCCGCGTCGCCTCCTCCCCATGCTGGTGTCGCTGTCCGGGCCTCATGGAATTGGAAAGAGCACTCAGGTCGAGAACCTACGGTCAACTCTCAGCAACCTTGGTCTGGTTGCCGAAACGCAACACGCGCCTGTGCGGCCGAGGCGGGTTCCTCCGATCGTACGGAGGATGACAACCCGGGGATGGGACTCTTCCCGATCCGAGCCTGCGCCGCAATCCGGACCGCTCGGGCCGCTGAGCGTGACCCCAACCGCGCCCAGATCGCCGCTGGTTCGCTTGCTCGCCCATGCTTGGTGCGCCGAGGGAGTCGTTGTCAGCGCGTTGCGAATGTGGCGCTACGCACTTCGGTCCCGTCATGCCCACGTGCTGATATTCGACCGGTTCGCCGTCGATACCTCAGTGACCTTTGCCTATTGGTTCGAACATCGCCGTGGCGTCAACCTGAAAGTTGAGCAGGCATTGCTGCGGCTGCTCTTTCCGCGCACTTGCGTCACCGTGCTATTCCTAGCCGATGCCGAGACGCTGCACTCCCGGCGGGCTGATGAGTACACCCTCGAGGGCTTCGACTTCCTCCGAGGCCTGTACAAGGAGGCAGGCAGGCGATTCGGTGCCATCCTCGTTGATGCACACCGCCCAGTCGCCGAGGTGGCACGCGACGTCGCCACCGTGGTTTGGCCGCGGTTGCCATGAGCTTGATTTACCGTTCACTGCCCTGGACAGATGCGCAAACGACGGATCCCGATCTCGTCATCTCGAGCCTGGCTCAAGCGTTGAATGCGGACCCCGACAAGCTTTCCTTGATTCGTCCGCCGCTTTCGAATCTTCGATCGACCCTGTACTTTGCCGGCGAGGTGGGCGGCTCCAATCCCCGCTGGGTCGTGAAGCAGACTCACCACCCGGCCACGCCGGTTGGCGGCGTGCCGACATTGCCCGTTGCCGCTGAGCTTCGTTCTCTCGCAGTCTTGGAGTCGTGGCAAGACGGGAATGCACCCATCGCGCGGCCGGTAGGTTTGCTGCCTGATATAGATGCGTTAGCGCTGGAGTTCGTTCCCGGGCGACCTCTCCGCGCGCTCTTCAATGGCAACCTCAGGCATCCAGCGACTGAGGCCGTTTCGGCCCTTCGCGCCACAGGGAATTATCTGCGCCGCATTCACTTAGCTGGCGATGCTGGGGAGGAGGAGGAAGTCGACCTCGCGGAAACGGCCGAAATGGTGCTGAGCCGCTCGACCGAGGCCCTCGCTGTCGAGGGGCTCCGCCTCCCGGAGCCAGCGGCGGCTGCGTTGCGCGCGGTTCGGTCGCGGCGGGTTCGTACCCGCCGCACGTTGCTGTACGGAGATTTCGTGCCAGCGAACTTGATCGTGACCTCATCCGGCCACATCGTCGGGATTGACCCGGCTCTGCAGGAGGTCGGACTACCTGAAGATGACGCCGCTCGCTTCCTCGCCTTCGTCATGTCCGACACCAAGTTCATACCGAGCCTCGCGCTTGCGTCAGTGCGCCGGACTGGCCGGGAACTGCAGGAGGCGTTCCTGGCCGGATGGTCAGGGCAGCCGATGCCTTCCACCTTGCTTGTGGTACGTCTCATGGAGACTCTGTCTTTACGGTGGCTCCGCCGGCGTGAGCTGACGAGACTTCGCGAGGCGCCGGCGCGCGCCCGCCGGCTGCTGATCGACCAGTTCATGACGCACGTCATCATGCAGGCCGCCTGGCAGCTCGCGCAGACGTCAGATGCGTAGTGAGCATGCCGTCTCTCCGCACCAAGCCGTGGACCTGCACGGCCGGAGCTTTGCGGCTCGCCTCGTTGCAAATGCAGCGAACGCCGGCAACTTGTTCACGCCTCCCCGCCCGATCGCGTTGACAGGACCCGGTCAGCTGGAGAACGCTCCGAAGAGCGTACTTTCAGCACGATCAGCCAACCCAAGGCCGCGTTGACAACGGCCGCTCCTGCGATCGCGGCCGCCACGTACTGAGTCGAGGAGCCAAGAACTGCGGCCAGTGTTCCGGAGCTAACCAGGAGCGCTGCGTAGATCAGCCGCCGTCGGAGCATCTCACGAGCGGCGTACCGCACCCGTAGCCAGAGCATGCTCGGAGTGGCGATGCACAAGAAGAAGTACTCGACGCAGGTCCAGGGCAGTACGGAGCGGGCCCCAGCCCAGCTGTCGCCGAAGAGCGCCCGGCCAACCACGTCTGGAAGCAGCAGAAGGGCTGTTGACCAGAAAGCTACCCCAAGCGAGACAAGCATCGCGACGCGGACGCAGAAACCTAGATCTTGAGACCTTGGCCGGCGTAGCAAGGCGGGTGTCAGGTTGAGTGTTACAAAAGCCATTAGCACATTGAGTGGGCCCATTGCCGTGCTCGCGCCTCGCAGACTGCCGGCGGAGGTCGGGCCGAGGAAATGGGCGGCGGCGGCCGCGATGATCAACGAGGCGCCTGCGACGGTGACTGAGCCGATCGTCATTGAATTGCCGACCGGATGGCGCTCGCGCCGTAGCAGGTGCCAACCCTTCACGAAATTCGGCTTGATCCGTAGCAGAACGGCCGCGACCGCAAGGGCAAGTGCGGCAGCGCCGAGCCACACCACCATGACCTGCGGCGCCGTCAGCCGTATGAGTCCAAGGGCGGCCACTCCCGTGATCAGGACCCATACCGCGTCGGATGCCAAGGCGACATGTGGCCTTTCGACCGCCACAGCGGCATAACGGAGGAGGTCCTGTAGACACACCAGAGGCGCGGCCACAGCAACTGCAATCGCGATTGAGAGGTCAGTCTTGTTGGACAGCAGCATGCCAATGCCGCCCGTCGCCACAGCGAGGGCCGGAGCTAGCAACAGGACGGCGCCCAGCGCTGAGCTGGAGCGTTCCCGAGCGGCCGCCCGGCTCTCGGTGAGAGTCAGCTGGGTGCCGAAGTAGGAACGGCTTAGCGTGAGCAGAAAGATCAGAATGGCGTACGTGATGGAAAAGGAGCCGAACGCAGCAGCCGACAGGCTCTGCGCCACCATGATGACTGCGAGGACATTGGACAGGCTTGACATCCCCTGGTCGACAAGCCCGACGGCGCCTTTCTTAAGCAATGACGTCATCAACACTCGCTGTGGTCGACGGCAAGTGCCTTCCGGGAGGGGCTCCACCTGAAATCGGCCATGCTCGAGTCACAACAGATTGATATGTGCGCTCCAGCCGATTGCCGACTGCGTTCATACTGAAGAGCTCGGCCACGACCTTTCGGGCATTCCGCGAGAGCTCCGATCGCAGCGCGTCATCGGTGAGAATCACCTGAACCGCATCAGCTAACGCCGTCACGGAGCCATCAGTCACGACGGCCGCACCGTACTCGCGGAGTGGCGCTGCGATGTCACACGTGTCGGTGCACACCGACGGGATGCCCAATGCCAACGCCTCAAGCATGCTCATTGGAAACGGCTCGTGCATCGATGGCAGCACATAAACGGCCGCCTGGCGCATCCGGCCCGGCACCGCGTCGTAGTTGAGCGCACCCTCGTATCGAACGTGTTTTTCGAGTCCGCGTTTCGAAATAGAGTCCCTGACCGCAGCCAGCTCTCCCTCATCAGGGCCGATCATTGCGAACTTCGCGATAAGTCCTCGCCGTAATAATTCAGCGGCCATCCCGACAAAGGCGATCGGTCTTTTGCGCTCATGCAAACGGGCGCAGAACAAGACCTCACCTCCATCTTCGACGGCATCCGGAAAGTCGGGCTGCGCTGGAACGCCATTGGGCAGCTGCTCGCAGGTCGTCGATGAGCCGAGCACTTGGACAAGTCCGTCCTCCTCGTGCTTCGTCAATACGAACCGCGTGCCGGCGGCTCTCAGTAGCCCCCGAACAGCGGCCGCATCCATGATCTTGGCCCTCAGACGCTCATCCGGCTGGACCATGCCGTGAGTCTGCGTGACGTAGCGTCCGCGTCTGACCCAAGCGAGCGCCATCGACGTGGTGGAAATGAGGTCACGGCCGGCATGGACATGGACAATGTCGTAGTCGCCAATGTTCCGGAGCACCCACAATGCCAGCCCGGGACTCACCATCCCGCTGAAACCCATCGGTCTGATCAGCCGAAAGGCAGGAAACAACTTCGCCGGAATGCCGTCTAGCGCGGAAGGCGGCGAGCCTTCGCCACGCCACCCGGCCGCAAGATGAACGTCGTGTCCCCGTCGCCTCAGCTCGGCTGCCTGATTCAGAGCCACTCGAATGGGCCCCCCGAATGCGCCGTCCGGACTGACCAGAGTCACCAGATGGAGGATTTTCAATGCGATCCAACCCGCAAGCCGCTAGTCGTAAGCAGACTTCCAGGTGGGACGTCGGCGCTGACCTTGCATCGCGCGGCGACCACTGCGCCCTTGCCGACCGTGACTCCGCGCAAGATCATCGCTTGGGCTCCAAGCCAGACTTCATCGGCGATTTCAATTGGGCCGTTGTCGTACTCGAAGGTGGGGGATGTCATGTCGTGACTGCCGGCACATAGGAAGACTCCTTGGGAGATGCACACGTCATGGCCGAGGCTGACAGGTTCAAGGTTGAGGATCCATGCGTCCTCACCGATCCACGTGTTGTCTCCGACTGTCAGTTTCCACGGCCACAGCACACGAACCCGGTGGCGAATAAAGACGTTGTCTCCGACTCGAGCTCCGAATGCTCGAAGCAGTTTGGGTCGCAGGCTGGCCGGCAACCACCACTTCCAGAAGATCAAGTTCTGTACGGCGAACCAGGCGGCCTGGACCAGACGAGGTCGGCCTTTGTCATACCCAAGGCCTTGGAAGCCAGCCAAAGATCGAGCTGGTAGCCCCGGCTCAGCGTGCAACATTTCTCAAACCTTAAAGGCAAGGTGCCGACAGCGGAGGCGATCTGCCCGATTTGACGTCGCGTTGCCGTCGCCCTCATCCAGAGAGGTGCGGACCGAACCTTGTAAGTTCCCTCGCCGAGTCGTCACCCTCAACCCGAGGCAATCTCTAAGGCTGGTACCACCGGCGCTAATCAGCGGCCTTGACCGAATGGCGGCCCCAGAATTTACTATTCCATCGGCGGTCCATTGAGTACACTGATCAATGTGCTCAGCCGCCAGTTAAAAGTTCTTGACAGTATTTCCACTAACGGTGACGCCGGAGATCCCCGAATAGAACGCCGTTTTAGCATCTGGCCGGACCATAAACGTGTTGCGCAAAATTTTAATGTTGTAGGGTTCCGGATGGCTGCCACCCGGCGAGATGAGTATCGGCGTTATGGTATTGGTATTGGCACTCGTATCAAAGGTGTTGCGCTGAATAGTTATGTCATGTGAGCCGCTAACAATAGCAACATGAGATGCCCAGCTGTGCGATGCGGTAAAGGCGTCTTTGAAGCTGCTGTCCTCTATTGTCACATTGGCCGTGCCATTTTCGATGTGTATTGGCTCATAACGGTAATCTCTGAACGTGTTGTTGCTGAGCAACGCCTTTTGAACATTAGCCAGGCCGATCCCGAAGCCACTGTGCGTACCTGCGGTGTTCCGGTTATGAGAAAAGCTCGAATCTTTGACTGTCACATTCTTCATGGTTCCGTTCGGTGCATTAAACTCCAAGTCATCATTGCCGTTATTAGTAAACGTACAGCCGTCCACTAAAATGCCATCCGTACTGGCCGTAGCCTCGTTCGGTTGTAGGAAGCCATAGCTAGTCATGTTCTTGATCGTCGTCCCGATCAACCTGATATTGCGGTATGTGCCACGGAGGCCATTGGGCTGCAGTAATGCGTGCATTGAGCCGCCGTCCAGCTGGTATTGACCGTCGATGATGACATTGCGGAAAGTCGTGTTGGCATATGGGCGAAGTGCAATAATCGCACCCGAGCACGCAGTCGTCCGAACGATTGATAGATTTTCAAAGCTCACATTATCGCCGCTGATGCGGTAGAGTTCGCGATAACTGTCCGGCTTGTCACATGCTAAAAGCAGTCTTGATGCCGGTCCGATACCACGGATAGTAACATTCGCTCCGACTCCAGTGAAAACTGAAGCTCCAGTCTGCAATTGCCGGCAACTGCCGGGCGGGATGTAAACGACCCCGCCGCCTTTCTTTTTAACTGCATCAATGGCGTTCCTGATGGCTACCCGGTCGTCCTTTTTCCCGTCACAGACCGCACCATAATCCTTAACGTTGACCGCGTCCGCTGGAATAGTGTATGCAGACTCAGCCGAAGACGACGCGTCTGGGTGGAAAGTGTTTGATGCCGTTAAAGACGGTCGCATCGTTGGCACCGCAGTGGCGACGTTCGGTATTTGTGCGCTGGAGGTGGGAGCGACAACCGGCGTCGCCGAAGCAGCCGTCTCTGCCGGAACGGTGAGGGATGGCGAGGCGGCATCGATGTTCGACCCTTCCTGCGAGGAAGGGCAGGGCTGCAAATGCCAACCCTTGCTGTGCGCGTGCTGAATCAGAGCTCTTATCTTGGCACTGGCGCGAACGCCGCGAGCGCCAGAGTTCGTTGCGTCAGGCTTGGCGAAGCAGTGGACTGTAGGCGTCGAGGCCGCTGACGAGCCAACGAGACCGGTGCTTAACAGACCACCGACTGCGGCCACCGCCAATACGACGCCGACCACAGGTCCTCGCCGGCGCGCTCCCAGGGCTCGGGCGGCACGCTTAGGACGTGACCTTCGGACCTGCATAGTTCCCCGATCTCCATGCCCGACACCTGCGGCACCTTTGCACCGCTAAGCGAAGACCCGCAGGTTACGCCGGAAGGTACCGAATGAGATCAAACCGTTATCTTCGTTCTGAGTCAAGTTCAGGCGTCGTACGGGATCACAAATCGGTCACGCTGGCATCCGCAATGCTTGACTTCACCTAGGATGCCGGGACTCGGCAAACGCGTCCAGGCTTGTTCGCAGTTATGGGATGACAATTAGGTGAAGATCGGTCGCGTGCTCAGCCAGGAAACTCGCCGCGCTTCCGGAGCTCGTACCGGCGTTCGGCGTACGCCAAGTCATCCACCCAGAGCTTGCGGGCCGTACGCCGAATGCCGGGCCGCAGGAGTGGCGATAGCCAGCGCGCTAGCTGAAAGCCCGGCCTATCGGAGTAGGCAATCGTCGCTTCCGTGACCATCGTTCGGGGCCGATCATCCGTACCGAGACCGAGCGGAGTCGCGTGGGTCTCGACCACACTTCCCGCGCCCTCACCTTCAGTGATGTGCATGACGATCGTCCGAGAGTCCGGGCACGTGAACTCCGCGCGTACCGGCACCCCCCAGGTCCGGCTCAACCGGAACGTCACGTCAACGACCAGGACTTGATCATTGCTGACCTCATCGTCGACGACGAGGTGACTGAAGGCATACGGGTGGAACCACGACCCGTGCCACGGGTCGAGACGATTTGCGATCACGTCCTCGGGTTCGCAGATGCCCGGCTTGGCGATCACTGCACTGACTGACTCGGGCAGGGGCGGGCGTGCCGGCATTGCCGGTCTTTCGGTCGGTTCCTCGCCTTTAGTCGGAAGGCGTACCCACAGCAGCACGCCGTCGTCGTAGGCACCGTAGGGCGTCCATGTTGGATCACCGTTCTGGGTTAGCGCGAGGCCGTGCCATCGGCAATACATGGTGCCGTCGATCACCGGACACCTGTCGAGTAGCGCGCCGAGGTGTGGGCAGGCGCCCGGACCGGCAACGAGCCCACCGCTGGAATTACGCCAGAAGACCACCTCGCGGCCGGCAATGGTGCGCGTCACGGACTCCTTGTGGCCTACGTCGCCGCTGCCGCCGGCGACGAACCAGCCACCAGGGTTACGTGATTGTGCGGCCCGGAGCGCGGCGGCGATCCGCGCGGGCTTGGCCAGCCGCCATGTGGAAGCCATTTTGCTCTGTGGCGGTTGGGGGATGCGTGCGATGGGGATCCGTGAGCGCACGGACGGCCCCGGGATGGCTGGCGGCGGGCTAGTGCGTGTCCTGAGTGACATCGGCCATGCTCCTTCGCTGGTAGGCCTCCGCCTGCCTCTTTAGCCTGCGGGGGCCCGTCACCATCATGCGGGCTGCGGTTGCGGCCTTGAGCGTGGTGGGTACCCGGGCACGACGGGAGAAGACGTCGTACCCATTGAGCTCGATTTGATCAAGGATCTGCGCGTAGAGCACGCGGGCGGTCCCCACACAGCGCGCGGAGCGCGGCGGCAGCATGGCGATTCCGGTGTCAGCAAAGGAATAGAGGGCGCGGTTGCGCTCAATCTGGTACGCCATGAACGCCCGCCACTGCGGCGTCACCTTCCGCCGTCCAAGATCAACATCAAAGAGCCGAAGATCATCTTGGGGCAGATATACCCGTCCTCGATCTAGATCTTCGCCGACGTCGCGAAGGAAGTTGGTCAGCTGGAAGGCCAGTCCAAGGGATCGTGCCGGGGCTTTGGCCGCCTCGGTAATGGGCTCGAGTACAGGCAGCATCATCTCTCCAATTACGGCTGCCGAGCCCTCCATGTAGTCGCGCAGGTCTTCCCAGGTCTGGTAAGTGTTCGTCGTCAGATCCATGGCCATGGCGTTGAAGAAGCGATCAAAGCACTCGGAGTCGATACCGCAGGTGATCACGGTATGAACGACGGCTGCAATCACTGGATCGCTACTGGTACCTGCGGCCAGGCTGGCTCTGAAGTTGTTTGCGAAGGCTTCGAGCTCGGCGCTGACGGCTGCTTGTTGGTCGGTGTCCTCAGGCAGTGTTGGATCCGGCTCGCTGGGGATAGCGGCGTCGGAGTTGTGCGCTGAACTCATCGAAGCGCCGGGCCCGGGCCCATTTGGAAGATCAACGATGTCATCGGCAAGCCGGCAGAGGGCGTAGACGGCGTAGACGTGCTTGCGCTGCTGCTTCGGTAACAGGGCTGCGCCCCAGAAGTAAGTCGTGCCATATCGCCAAGTGGTCTTGGCGCAGCGCCGATAGCCCTCGGTCAGCAGCGCTTCCTTTGACATCCAGTCGTTCATCGCTTCGTCCCTGGCAGGTAGGCAGCGACCCGGCTGGCCGCCAGTTTGCCCGAGATCAGCACCATCGGAACGCCGACTCCAGGGACCGTTCCTGAGCCGGCGAAGAACATTCCAGGCAGTCGGCGCTCGACATTTGATGGGCGGAATGGCCCGGTTTGTCCGAAGGTGTGGGCGAGCGCGAATGGCGTACCTGCCGCCATTCCTTGAGCTTGCCAATCGAGTGGGGTTACCAGTTCTTCAGTGATCACCTCACTTGGATATCCCTGCTGGGAAAGGAACATATGCAGGCGCTCCCGCATCGGCCTCGCCTCGGTCGCCCAGTTGATCTTGCCGTTGAGATTGGGAACGGGTTCGAGGACGTACAGCGTTGAGCAGCCTTCTGGTGCCAGCGTCGGATCGTCAAGGGAAGGTACAGTGACCAGCCGCGACGGTTCGGGCATGAGTTCGCCGCGATTGAGCAGCGCGTCGAAGGCCGTGCTCCATTCCCCGCCGAAGTGAATGTTGTGGTGCGCGACGGGAGGCGGCGGCACTCCGCGTACGCCGACGTGCCAGACCACAGCAGAGGGCGAGTACTGACCACGTCGCACAGCTCGCGGAGGACGAAGATCACTAAGCAGTTGCTGGTACGCGGTCGGAAGATCAACAGTACAGACCACCGCATCAGCGACGAGCCGCTCACCCGCCGTCGTACGGACACCAGCAAGCCGTCCGGTGGATGAGCGCAGCACAGCGGCGACGGTCTCGCCGTAACGGAAGATCACGCCGGCCTTCTCAGCGACTTGTGCCATCAGGTTTGGGACGGCGTGAATGCCGCCCTCGGGGAACCAAACTCCTTCGATGGTGTCCATGTAGGTGATCACCGAGTAGAGGGCGAGAGCAGAGTCCGGCGCCAGGCCCGCGTACATGGCCTGGAAGCTGAACAGCCGATGCAGTCGCGGATCTTTGAACCGCTTGCGTACGGCAGCGCCAAGTCGGCCGAAGGCGCCGAGGCGTATGAGCTCCGCGAGAGCGCGCGGAGCGGATAGCAGGCCGACCGGGGAGTCGTAGTTGTGATCGATGAAGTTCGGCATCTCTAATAGATAGAGACGGCGTAGCCAATCAACGTACATGTCAAATGCCGCGGCATCTTGGCTGCCGCAGGTCTGGGCAATCTCGTCGCGCATTGCCTCTTGGCCGTAGCGCACGTTGATCGTGCTCCCGTCAGAAAACCAAGCCCGGTACGCGGGATCGAGCCGATACATGGGAAGCAGCTCATCGAGTTCGATGCTTGAATCACCCGTCGCAGCACGAACTGGGTCGGCAATCAGCTCCGGCATGGTGAGCACCGTTGGTCCGGTGTCGAAGGTGAATCCCTCCCGGCGCAGTACTCCAGCTCGACCGCCGGGGACGCCTTCTCGCTCAACCACGGTGACCTCGAAGCCGCGGCCGCTGAGGTAACAGGCGGCAGATAAACCCGCCAGACCAGCTCCTATCACCACCACAGGGTTCATCGGTGCGCGCCCACCATGATCACCATCCTGTAGGCGGGCTAGCTTAGGGACGGGTCCAGGTGCTCCATCTGTCGAACTCTAATCGCCGATGCGCTAGAGGTTGGGACGTTGATGAGCCGCGTCGTCCGTTGTGCCTGTTTACGACGTTGGCTCATCAGCCCGTACGCACCACGTCCTGCGTCACTGGATGCTCGGCAGTGGTGAGGTTATGGCAACTGCTCCGTTCCTTGCCGGTCAGCCAGTCATCCCTCACAAACTCATCCTGTCGCACGCACTTACGGAACGTCTCCGTGACGGTCCCTGACCTCGCGGCCCACAGCGGCGATCGTGCGGCTGTACTGATACTGATACTGATACAAATCGATCGGGCCAGCCTTGAACCACGCTGAAAATTGCTCGGTGTGCTCATCCTGTCCTGGCCCAATCAGATCAAAACTGAGACCTACGTGAAAGCAGGAACCTCAGAAATATCAATCTGATTTCGGCGGCCCGTTAGATGACTGTGCCGAGTAAGCAAACGGATACGATGCTCGCGCCTGGTGCGGGGTTAGGGCCAGATGAACTGCACGGCGGGATGCAGCTGTCGGACGTTGAAGAACAATCGGGGGATTACTAGTGATGAATGTTCGAGGCCGGTGCGTACCACTAGCGCCTGACTACAAGCTCTGGGTTACCGGGCAGGCCGCGCGCTGCGCAGCCACAGAACCCTTCAGGAGAATCCCACATGGCCTTACGCATCCTCAACGATCGATGTTAGAGGGGCGCTCTGCCGGAGCCCTGACGGCAATGCGCGAGGGTGACTATGCCTAGGCCTCAGGCCCAGGACGCTGACGCGACTGCGTCCATCGCCAATGTGGTGGATACACCAGCGCAGGCATCTCCGCGCATTGCGGTTTTCGGACTGGGTTATGTCGGCTGCGTTACTGCCGCTTGTCTGGCGAGCCGCGGCAACACCGTCATCGGTGTCGATGTAAGCGCAGAGAAGGTCGCAATGGTGAGCGAGGGGCGTAGCCCAATCGTGGAGGAGCGCATCAGCGAGCTCATCACCAATGAAGCTGCAGCGGGCAGGTTAAGTGCTACAACGGACGCCGCTACGGCCGTGGCAGGTAGCGACATTGCCTTGGTGTGTGTCGGTACCCCATCAACGCCGAGCGGAAGTCTGCAGACCGACTTCCTGGAACAGGTCAGCGAGGAGATAGGCGCGGCGCTCGCAAGCCGGGACGGGCGATACACCATCGTCATTCGCTCCACGATGCTGCCGAACACGTGCGAGCAGATCGTAATCCCGCGCCTCGAAACCGCCTCCGGTATGTATGCGGGCGATGGCTTTGGCCTGGCGGTGAACCCCGAATTCCTGCGCGAAGGCAGCTCGGTGCGCGACTTCTTCGAGCCGCCCAAAACGGTGATCGGCCAGATTGACCAGGCAAGCGGCGACGCGGTCGCTGACCTTTACCGCGGCCTGCCTGGCCCCGTTTATCGCGTGCCGCTGGGCGTGGCTGAGATGATCAAGTATGCCGACAATAGCTTCCATGCACTGAAAGCCGGCTTTGCGAATGAGATCGGCGCGATCTGCAAAGCTTTTAATCTCGATAGCCATATCGTGATGGATCTTCTTACCGTCGACACGAAGTTAAACATTTCCCCTGCATATCTTCGTCCGGGTTTCGCATTTGGCGGCTCGTGCCTGCCTAAGGACTTACGAGCCTTGACCCACAGTGCCCGGAAGGCCGACGTTTCGGTGCCAATCCTCGACAGCATCCTTGAGTCAAATCAGGGTCAGGTGGACCGCGTCTTTCGCACGATCGAAGCCACTGGTAAGCGCCGGGTGGGACTACTTGGCCTTGCGTTCAAGCTGGGAACAGACGACTTGCGCGAGAGCCCGCTGGTCGATCTTGCCGAGCGTCTGCTCGGACGCGGGTTTGAACTGATGATCTACGATCCGCAGGTAGCGGTGTCGCGTCTGCTTGGTGCGAACCGCGCTTATGTGGATCAGCGTATTCCTCACTTGTCCCGGCTCATGGAGAGCTCAGCCGACGCGGTCATCGCCCATGCGGAGGTCTGTGTGGTCGGGGCAGCGGATCCCGAGGCGATCGCCGCCTTACAGAGGATCGACGGTCGCGTGGTGGTTGATCTTGTGCGCTTTCCCGGCTCATCCGAATACCAGGGCGACCCGGGTTACATCGGTGTCGGCTGGTAGTCGCGGACGCGGGCCCCGCATCCTTGTCCTCGTCGAAAACCTTTCGGTTCCCTTCGACCGGCGCGTGTGGCAGGAGTGCCTCGCGCTTACCGACGCTGGCTACCGAGTGGAGGTGATATGTCCGCGAGGCACCAAGCGCGACCTTGAGCCGTTCGCAGAGATTGAGGGCGTGCGAATTCATCGCTACCCATTGACGGCCGCGACTGGTGGGCCAGCGGGCTATCTACGGGAGTATGCCGTCGCCCTCTGGCACACGATGCGAATTGCCCGGCGCCTTTCACGGCAGGAGCCGTTTCACGTGGTTCATGCCTGCAATCCGCCGGATCTGCTGTTTCTGATTGCTCTCAGACTGCGGTCAACTGGAGCGCGTTTTCTGTTCGACCATCACGACCTAGTGCCGGAGCTATTCGAGTCTCGCTTCGCCGGAGGACCCCGCTTACTTCACTGGGTCTCGCTTCTGCTCGAACGGCTCACTTTCCTGACCGCTGATGGGGTCATCAGCACGAATGAAAGCTATCGCCAGGTGGCGATAACCCGTGGTGGACTGCCCCCGGACCGCGTATCTGTGGTCCGCAGTGCCCCCGATCTCGAACGGTTTATTCCAGTAGAGCCAAATCCGGCTCTAAAACGGGGCAAGCCTTTTCTAGCCTGCTACCTAGGCGTCATGGGCCCCCAAGATGGGGTGGACTACGCCTTACGAGCCCTTGCCCACCTGCACGGTCCCATGGGCCGCAACGACCTGCACACCACATTTATAGGGAGTGGCGATGTGTTCGAAGAGTCGATCGCCCTGGCTAGGCGCCTTGGTCTCGACGGGGTGGTCGAGTTCACCGGTCGTGTGCCGGACGAAGCGGTGCAGGCGTATCTATCCACCGCTGATCTTTGCCTTTCACCCGACCCAAAGAATCCGCTTAATGACGTGTCGTCTATGAACAAGGTCGTCGAATATATGGCAATGAGCTGTCCGGTGGTTTCATTCGACCTGCATGAGGCCAGGGTGACTGCAGGGGATGCGGCGGTCTACGCGGCCGACAATGACGAGGCCCGCTTCGCGGAGCTAATCGCCGAGCTGCTGGACGACCGTGAGCGTCGGCGGCAAATGGGAAAGACCGGCCGGCGCCGCGTCGAGCAGACGCTCTCCTGGGAAGTGTCCCGGGCCAATCTGCTCGCCGCCTATAGAGACTTACTTGCACGTCCATTGCGGCGACGCGAGGGCGACCGACGCCCGCAACTCGCCAGCCTTCGAACCGGCTAGCGGTCGCTCGCAGCCCACTTGGGACTTAATGACAGGCTTCCGAGTTCGCAGCCATCCAGGAAGAGCCGCGCCCAGACCTCAAGGGTCAAAAGGCTCCAGAGTTCCTTGCCCAGGTCGTAGCGACCAACGCGGTGCAAGGTGAGGACCTTGCGTATCCGCTCCGGGTCAACCAAGGGATCGGGACGGGCGTGTGGGCCGAGGGTCAACCGCTCTAACGCGTCGCCGAGGCTTCCCCGAAACCACGATGCCACTGGCACGGCGAAGCCGACCTTCTTGCGTGACAGGAGGAAGTTTGGCAGGCGCCCGCTGGCGATCTCGCGGAGGACGATCTTGGTCCGTCGCGGGGAAGCCTTAAATTCTATGGGCAGCCGGGCCGCATACTCTGCAAGATCATGATCAAGAAGCGGCATGCGCCCCTCTATCGATGCCGCCATCGTCATCTTGTCTCCGCGTACGAGCAGGTTGTCGACCAGGTAACTCTCGACATCCAGCGCCAGCATGCGATCGAGCGGCTGAAGGCCGTCATCGAGCCCAGCGAGCAGCGAGTTGAGCGGCCGAACACCGCTCGATGACAAGCCCGCCTGACGGTCCGCACCAAACCAGCGCGCCCAGCGCTCGCCCGGATCGGCGGTCGCGAGCGCCTCGACGGCCATCCGTGCCCGTCGAGGCAGCCGGTGCCAACGGGCCAGCTCAAGCAAGTGGCGCTCGCCCAGCGCAGCGCGACTCAGGTGACCCGCCCGCGCGAGGAGGCCATCGGCGCGGTACTTCGGGTAACCGCCAAAAAGCTCGTCGCCGCCCTCGCCCGAGAGGACAACGGTGACGTGTTCATGCGCCATACGTGACAGTGCTAATAGCGGAATCTCGGACGGCTCGGCTAGCGGCTCGTCGCGGTGCCAGACCGCCGTTGGCATCAGCTGCAGGAACTCCTCAGGCCCGATGCGCGTCTCGTAGTGCCGAGCACCGAAGGCTTGGGCAGTGGAGTTTGCAGCGGGCAACTCGTCGCTCGCCCAGCCCGCCTCGAAGCCTATCGAGAACGTGCGGACCGGCTCGTCGCTGAGTTCGGCCATAAAAGACAACACCAGACCCGAGTCGAGACCACCGGAGAGAAAGCAGCCGAGGGGTACGTCACTAACTAGGCGCCGCTCAACTGCAGTACGCATGAGAGCCTCGACGTCGTTTGCTGCCTCGTCAAGTGTGATCGACAGCTTTGGGCCATAGCGCAACCGCCACCAGCGCTCGACCTCGATCCGATCATCGCCGATGATCATTTTGTGGCCCGCGGGGAGCTGACTTACCGATCGGAAAAGGGTCCGCGGCGCCGGAACATAGCGCAATGCTAGGTAGGCTTCGAGTGCTCGATCATCGATATCTGCCGGTACGCCCGCCGCCAGCAGCGACTTGATTTCGGACGCAAACACCAGCTCATCGCGATAGTTGGAGTAGTAGAGAGGTTTCTTACCGAAGCGGTCCCTTGCAATCAGCAAGCGGTGGCGGCGCTCGTCCCAGAGAGCGAAGGCAAACATTCCCCGGAGGCGGTGAAGCATGTCGTCGCCCCATTGTTCGTAGCCATGAACTAGGACCTCTGTATCAGAGCGGGTGGCGAAGCGGTGCCCTTCACGCTCGAGGTCCGCGCGGAGGTCGCGAAAGTTGTAAATTTCACCGTTGAAGACAACTCCGACGGATCCGTCTTCGTTGTAGATTGGTTGGTCGCCCCCCGCCAGGTCGATAATCGACAGCCGGCGCATCCCAAGGAAGACGCCGGGCCGGTCGAGTTCGCCGCCGCCGTCAGGCCCGCGGTGGATCATTCTCCTTAGCATTGTCTTCACTCGCATTGCGCTTGTGGTGTGATCGGCGCCCCAGACACCGCAGATGCCACACATCAGTTGACACCTGTGACGGACCGCGAGCTCTCGTCCCGTTCCCAGCGTGCCGGGCGGCCCAATGCGGCATAGGTGCGCGCAGAGACGGCCACGAAACTATAGGTGACCGCGTCCAGGAGGCCGGATCCGCTACCGCAAAGCCGCAATACGTCATGCATGGTCGCCAACGTCGTCGATGTCGAACTAGCGCGACGCTGATCCTCTACCTCGCGCGGCATCGTCGCCACTCTGTTTTCAGCAGCGCCGCGATAGGCTCGACGCATCACTTTCAGCAAATCTCGGTAGTGCCCAGGCGCGACGACCACGACGGGGTCATCGCCGACAATGTCGATTTCTTTTGCGCTGAAGCATTGATCGACGAAGAGGTCATCTGCGACCACGTCGGGATGATGTCCGAACCGTGCTCGGCCAGCGGCGGACAACCCATACACGCCAGCACCCCATATCGACCCCATGACGGCGGGCACTTGCGACCGGGCCCGGTAGTAACGCCGTACGATGCCGGTGGAGTAGGTCGTGTCGTAGCGGAATGGGGGCCGTGCGACGACCGAGCCGTCCTGTGCCAGATGCTCCAGCACCCGGCGGGCCGTCGGGCCCGGCAGGACAACGTCTGCATCAAGATAGAGTCGCGGAAATGTCCGCAGTAATTGGTCGCCAGCGCGCAATGCGGCAGGTTTGGAGGCCTCGTCCAGCTCAATGACGCTTACCGGCTGGCCACATGCGCGAGCAATAGTCGCAGTATCGTCGGTGCAGCCGTTGCACACTACAGCCACCTCAATGTCGGAGCGGTCGATCCCTTCAAAAAGATGACGCAGGCACCGCCCGATGACGGCGGCCTCGTTATGCGCCGGAATGAGCACTGAACCGATGGGATGGCGGGAATTCACGACAAGGGACTCCGCTCGTGGAGGACCGCCATTCTCAGTGTTGTCGATGCGATGACACCGATGGTGCACTCGACCGTCGGCATGCAGTAATCCGCAAGCAACACCGTCTGTTGTCTTATCATTTTGCTCCGTTGGCCGCCATGCGACCTTCCCCGCTGGATGCCGCCCGCGACACGATACGGCGAGCAGCGGCATCGGACCGGCGATCCAATACATTGCGAGATATTGCTCCTCCAGCTGGCGCGCGTCGACGAGAAGCTTCGAAAAGCAGTGCCAAGCAACACGATTGTGATCCAGTGGGTGCATTCATGTTTCAACTCGGTCACGAGTGTGAACTCCTGAGCGACGGACAGGGACTCTTGGGCAAAATGAGTGAGCCTGTTAGTGGGGTGCGAACAGTTGGGAGCCGGGGAGCGCAATGTGTGATTGCACAGCTAAGGACTCATGCGGTCACGTTGCTGACGATCACAGCGTGTTTGGTGGACTTACAAATGAGCGGAAATCTGTGCGATCCATCCTCGAGTGGAGGAGAAATGGCGACTCCTGAGGTCACGCTCATCGTTGTCACCTATAACAGCAGGGCGCACATAGCCCGTCTGGCAGAATCCATCCCAGGCGCACTGTCAGGTGTCGAAGACTGGCGCCTCATCGTCGTCGACAACGCCTCTGCGGACGGCACATCCGATGCGGTGCGTGAATTGTTGCCTGCTGCCCACCTAATCGAGCAGGATCGGAATCTTGGTTACGCTGCAGGAATCAATGCTGGCGTCAAGGCCTGCGAGCGTCAAGCAAACGTGGTTGTTCTCAACCCGGACGTCCGCCTCCATGATGAGTGCGTGAAGCGCTTACTCAACGCTCTTGATGAGAAGGAAGTGGGCATCGCCGTGCCTCGGCTTTGCACAGGCGACGGCGTGACGTCCTTCTCACTACGTCGGGAGCCGTCAATCCGAAGTGTGTGGGCTGAAGCCATTCTTGGCGGGCGAAGGGCAGCTCGGCTTGGTATTTCCGAGGTAATTGCCGATCAGACTGCATATGTGACCGCTCAGGACGTCGACTGGGCTACCGGGGCGGTGATGGCGATCTCAGTCGCTTGCCGAAAAGCTGTTGGAAATTGGGATGAGTCGTTCTTTCTTTATTCAGAAGAGGTCGATTACTGCCGGCGGGCAAGGCAAGCGGGATTCGTTGTCCGCTACGTTCCAAGCGCCGTGGCTGAGCATGCCGGAGGCGATTACGGCACGAGCGTAGCGCTGTGGCGCATACTCGTAGGCAATCGAGCGCGGGACTATCGGCGGCACCACGGCTTAGCAAAGTCGGCTCTTTTCCAAGCCGGACTGGCGTTCAACGAGCTGCTGCGTGCTCCGCGGAGCTCGGCGCATCGGGCGTCAGTGGGGGTTGCATTGCGACCTCACGACCCAGGGCGTGCACAAATCGACCGCACGGCGGATTCATTTGGTTCGCAGTCAAGACTGAGTGCTTATCACGATAAGGTGCATTCCAATTTCAACTCATGTCAATGACTCGTCGCCCGCACGCTCCACCGGAAAGGCACTGACGGAGCTGCTTAAGCGATATAACAGGGAAAAGGTCGGTGACAAGACTCGGACCTCGTCCGAATCGCTTCTATATCGCCGACTGGCAGGCTCCGTCGCAGGAAGCCATCTATGACGTCGGCCATCAATCACGTTATACTCACTCGATTCAACTTGCCTTCAGCTGGTGCCGAGCGTTTCATAAGGGCGCGCGAGAATTGGTTAAAGCAACGCGTGGCTCTCTTTGAAAAGTACTGCGTACCCTCGGTTCGTAACCAGACTGTGGCTAACTTGAAGTGGATCGTCTATTTGGATCCTGCGAGCCCAGACTGGCTAAAAAGTCGAATGCTCGAACTTTCAATCTCCGGGCTCTTCGCTCCGATTTATCGCGAGCAGGTCCAGCGGTCTGAACTATTGGCGGACATTAATTCTGTCGTAGACACGCCGGGTGAGCGTCTGGTGACAACGAACTTGGACAACGACGACGGGCTGGCCCGAAACTTCGCTGAACGAGTTCAGGCTGTCTCGCTTGGAGTGGCAAGACAAGTGGTCTACGTCGACCACGGACTAATTCTCGGAAATCAAAAGCTGTACCTTCGGCGTGACCGACGTAATGCCTTCTGCTCGGTCGCTGAGCCTTGGGATGCGCCAGTGACTTGCTGGTCTGAGTGGCACACGGAGCTTGAGAAGACAATGCCTGCCGCGCATCTACGTGGAGAACCTGGCTGGCTGCAAGTCGTCCATGGCGACAATGTGAGTAATCGAATTCGGGGTCGAAGAGTGTCGCCACTTGGATATCGTGCTTCTTTTCCTGGTTTCCTCGATGACTTACCGCAGCCGTCGACCTCCGAACGGGCAGCTGAACGGCTGGTCCATGGGCCACGTAGAGGCCTGCGCGAGAGCGGCCGAGCGCTCGCAAAACGCACTATTCATACCGTATTTGGTCGCGGTGGCGTTGAGGCTGTCTACGCGCGATGGAATGCTGTCCGATCTCGCTATCATTCCTGAGACATTCGAAAGAGAATTTGGTCGGACCCGAAAAGTGGGCTTCGGCTAGCGACAAGTTCTACGCTCAGAAGGTCACCGGTCGTCCTTGGTTGTAAGACTTGGTAAGGCAGAAATACTTCCCATTGACTGTGCGCGTTGTGCGTGATATAGGGTGAGAAACCGGCCAAACGTATGCTTCTTGCCGTAATGGGAATCAAGGCAGAGCAGCGGTTCATCTGAGATCGAACTCGGTGCGGTTCTAGCGTGCGCCATTACGGCTGCGTGTCACAACTGCGAGTTCATCAGAAGGTGACAGGTTGGCCTTTGTTCTCTGTCTGAGTTGGGTCGTTGATGTAATTGTCAAATTGTTCGGTCCAGCCAGGGCCGCTGCCGACGTAGCCCGTGCCCCAACCAGTTCCTGTCATCCGGTTATTAATGGCTTTCATATTGCTGTACGTGTGCCCGGATCCGGCTACGAGGACGAGTTGGTACCCTTTGCCTTCGAGAAGGTTGCCTTCAATCGTGACGTTGCTGATGTTGCCGGAATATGTCTGGATGAAGAGCGCTCCTGTGTCGTTTCCGGAGTCGCAGTCGAGACGGTTGTTGCTGATGGCGAGTTGACGTGCAGCGTTCGAGCTCAGGTCGAAGTCGCGCACCGTTAACGCGTCGCTGTGGTTGCCGTTTGTTGCGCCGTCGCCCCAGCTCCGCAAGTTGTTGACGTAGTTGCCTTCGACGCGGCCGCTCAGCTGACTTCCTGTTTCCATGAGGGCGATACCGCTGCCCACGTCATGTATGTAGTTGTTCTGCACGTTAGCAATGCCAACGAACCCAGTCGCAAATGCGGCGTTGTAGTCGCTAAGAAGCGAACCGTCGATCTCGGAATCTCGAATGGTCACAGGGGATGTGGTGATTTTTCCAGTGTTGTTGTCGGTGGTGCTGACCAGCGGTAGTCCTTGTCCGGCTGATGTGGGTTGAATGCAGCTTTTTTCGATCGTGATATTGCCTGCCGACAGGACCAGTCGACCGGTAATCCGCTTCTGGGAGATGACGGTGCCCGCGGCCGGTCGTTCGCCACCCGTGTAGACCGGTAACGAGGAGCACTTGAGTCCATAATTCGCAAGACCAATCGTAGCAGCCGTCAAACTCCAACCTCTCACTGTAGCCGGTAACGTGCTTGAGGTGGCTGGTGCTTGACTCACAACCGTGCTTGCGGCTGTGGTTGCTGGGCTCGCGGCTGTGGTGGTGCTTGCGGCTGTGGTGGTGCTTGCGGCTGTGGTGGTGCTTGCGGCTGTGGTTGCTGGGCTCGGAGCCGCGGTGCTGCTTGCTGTTGTCGCTGTCGGGGTCACGGTGGGAGCCGGCGTGGTGTCAGCGCTTGTGGATGGCGCAAACTGAACGTCTACCCAATAATTCCTGGCACGGTAAGAGTCCTTCGGAAAAGAGGAGCTGCCCTGAACGAAGACGCCATTGGGTGCCGCGGCCGTTAACCACTGTGTGGACTTACTTTCAAGATATCCATAGTCAGTTGCCGCGTACTTCCCCGAGGCGGCGAAAACCGAGACGGTGTAGGCCACACCTGGTGTGAGCGGAATTGGGCGTGCGAATGTTACAGATTGCCATCCTCTTGCGACTGTTCGCTTGAAGGATGCGGTCGCAAGCCGCTGCCCTGTTGGGCTCCAGAGCGTGCCGCTCGCCGGAGTTGCGGATGGTGCTACAAATGCCTTGAAGACACGGACTCCCGTAACTGAACCAGCGGCTTTGGTCGAGAACCGAACACCGAGCTCAACCGGAACGCCATCGTTATAGGTACGGTAACTGCTTGGAGTTGCGCCAGAGAAGAGGCCTCCTGAGCTACCGTCATCCGCGGCCGACAGTGGTCCGGATAAGACCAGGCCAGCTGTGCATAATGCTCCCACGATTCCGAGGGAGGCACAGCGACGCCAACGCAGGTGCTGCGTTCGCGGAGCCGATCTGGTCGGTCGCATGCAAAGTCCCCCGATGGTGTAGCAAATGGGCCGAAGGCTATGTCGCGGGCAACATAGCCGCGCCCTTAATGATTGTGCTCACATCAGATCGCTGCCATGTCCTACATGACCGCGATCTGCGGACGAGTGCTTACCGCGGATCCGTTTGTGGTGGTCCTTTGGCGGGCTCCGCCGGAAGAAAGATAACGAAAAAGTCACGCCTCGTCTACTCTAACTGAGGGCTGATACCCAGATCTTTGTCCAAGGCAGGCGGAAGAGCAGCCAAATCCGGCTTCGGCCGACGTAGTGGCGTTCGGTCTCCGAGGCGGCGGCCCCAATCGCCACGCTGCGTTCACTGTTTGTTCGAGTACGTGTCGATGTGTTGTTCAATCTTGAGGACGAGGTCAGGGCTGTGGAGGTGCAGCGGGTCGATACGGCACTGTGAAGGTGATCATCGAGCAGGCCCCCAAGGGAGGGCCCCTGTACGGATTGCGGCGTGGTCTCGGGCACGGTGAAGGATCGGCTGTGGATGCGTTGAAGGATTGCCGGTGTCAGGACAGACCGTCCAGCTGTGGTGGCGGAAACGCCGCTCGATCTGTAGCGAGGCGCTGTGTCCGCGAAGGACGTCCGCTCTCACATCCGGAGCGGTGCGACCGGTGCACACGTCACCGAGCGACTGCGGCTCGGGTTGCCATCGTGATCGCATCGAGCAGTAGGGCCATCTCCGATGTCGCCCGCGAGTTTGGTGTGTGTGGCAGCCCGCGCACAACGCTGATCGCCGCGGCCGCGAAGTGGCTGCCGGAGCCGACGCCAACGAGCAGTCTGGGGATCGATGAGACTCGATTCCGATCGGTTCGTTGGATCTTGGACGGCATCACCCGGAGGCGGTCCGATCCGTGGCTGACTAGCCTTGTCGATTGCTCAGTTGACGGGCTTGGGATTGCTGTGGGGTTGGCGCCGGCCGTACCGAAGCCTGTGTCCGGGGTTATGAGCGAGCAATCTGAGGCTTTCCGGGAAATGATCCAGCGCAAGGCCTCGGGCTCGCGTTATTCCTCGTTCCCTCAGTGATCGATTTCCCCCCAAATCGGCAGTGATCCCGTACGCTGAGGTGCGCCATACCAGTCCGGGTGCATCACATTCCAAGGTCGGGTGTGGTTCCACTGACCGGCGATGTGGGAGGCGCATGCTTCAGGAACTTCGCATGGAACGGGTGCGCGCTCGGGCTGCAACTTTGTTTCGCGACAACGACAATGGCGGACTCCGCTGGTTACCAGTCACCCTGGTGATGTCTGTCAGTATTTTGGGAGGAATTCTACGGACTGCGCCAAGACTCCCCCTGAATTCCTTCTGGGCCGAAGACGGCGCTATCTTCTACAGCGACGCGCTCAAGCTCGGCGTCCTCGAATCCTTGCTGCATCCCTACGCCGGATATCTCCACCTGGTGCCAAGGTTGTTGGGCGCAGCTGCGGTCGCAGCACCGATAGCCGCTGCGCCGTCGGTGATTGCCTTGGAAGCGGCCACAGTCTGTGGTCTCCTGGCCGTGGTCACCTTGCGTGCAAGCGCAGGCCATATCACGAACCGCCTTGTCAGGTATAGCTTGGCCCTGTTTGTCGCAATTCAGCCCATCGCAGCCGAAGTCGTGCTTGTACCGTTGGCCAATCTCCAGTGGCATTTGATGTTCGCAGCCTTCCTGAGTCTGCTGTGGAAACCACGGACGGCAATTGCCATGATTGCGCCAGCCGTTGTGTGTTTTCTTGCGGCGGCCAGCAGTCCGTTCGGTGTCGTGCTGCTGCCGCTCGCATTCCTGCGCATGGTGGCGCTCCGCGATCGTCGTGATGCGATAATTCCAGGCACACTTACGATCGGAACCGTCCTTCAAATCGTGGTTATGATGACCGCACCGAGTCGAGAGCTGCAGATCATGGGCGACCCGGTGCGGTTGGGAGCGTGGTACCTCGCGCATGTGGTGGCCCCGACCGTGTTCGGCGAGCGCCTCGTAGGCGCCAGGGTGACCCTGAGCGCATTGCTTCTCGCCGCCCTTGTGGTGGCCTTGCTATGTTTGCTTTGGCTGGTGATCGGACGGCAGTCTCGACAAGAATTATGGCCTGTCGTGTCAGTGAGCGTGATTTATAGCCTTCTTTTTTATGCCGCACCCACCGTTGCGGTAGGGCTGGCTGCACCCAGATACACGGTGACGGCAGCATTGACGCTAGCGTTCGGGATAGCGGTCGTGGTCTCGCGCGCTTGCGCCAGCCAGTCTTTTATGCCCAGTGGTCGTCGTACAATTCTCGCCACAGGTGTGGTCTGGCTCCTGGTAGCTGGAGTTGCCGTTGGCTGGACATCAGCGGTGTGGACATCGCGACCCGACGGGCCGTTATGGAATGAGTCATTGCGGCAGGCAGCTGATGATTGCGTTGGTACGTGGCTGCCGCAAACGACGATTCCGATCTCCCCTGACGGTTGGATGATGCAAGCGCCTTGTTGGAAAGTCGTACGTGGTTGATCGCTCGGCGTGACTTGACGAGTGCCCATTGAATCGTAGGAGCTTTCCTACTCGTCGGACGTATGGCACGCATAGATTCGCGGTGACGAGGGAAGGGCACCTGCGTCGTTCAGTGGGTCCGTGCTACATCAGATAAGACCACTCTGCGAGCGTCTGACCCGACTTTGACGAGTTTGGCTGCCGCCCAGTTGAAGGCCGCTTTGGCTAGGGGTGTGCGATCGGGCAGGTGTGCGCTAGGTGTCGGATCCTTAGCCTATGGGCGTGGTCATATCCAGACAAGGCGCCGTGCTGGGCGTATCGAGTGCTGGGGTTCGACACCCTCCTGTGACCACGAGGACGTGTTCCAGGCGTTGGTGTCGGCCCGGCTCATTGACCCGACCAGCAGGCTTGCCACAATCCGGGTGCTGGAGGAGATCGGGATCACCGCTCTGGGGTCCCCAACGTCAACCGGCGACTGCCCGTCTGTCCGTCGGCTGGCGGAAGCGTATGCGGCAAACATTGGGTTGGGCCCGGCGACGCAGGTGAGCTACGACGTCACCACGCTGTACTTCGTGATCGATGAGGCGGCGGGGTTTCGCGAGACCGGATTTCACCATGGAATGTCGCCTGGAGCCCGAGATCCCCGTGGCTTGTTAACCGACGTGCGTGGGTTCCCGCTAAAAGGTGCACGCGTTCGAGGGGAACAAGGCCGAGACCGAGACCGAGACCAAGACCAAGACCGAGACCAAGACCAAGACCAAGACCAAGACCATCCTGCGCGTCATAGAAGCTTTCGCCGGTGCCCATGAGCTTCCGGAGGTGACCGTGGTCGCCGACGCCGGCATGCTGTCGGCGGCCAACCTGGCCGCGATCGAGGATGAGGCCCAGGTTCATGGTCGGCGCCCGGATCCTCAACATCTCCTGCCAGATCGCTGAGACATGCTTAGGGATCGATCTTGCATGCTCAGTTGGACCAAGGTCGCACGAGCGCGCGAAGCGCCCATCACGTACTTGGCGGTCGGCGCCTCCAGATTGTTGGCTCTATTGTGGGTTCCACCTACGTCAGGGCCTCGGCGGGCTCTACGAGATCACAGAGTGAGTTGAGCGATGTTGCACGCCGTTACTCCAGAGGGTTTCAGAAACTGGTCCGCGGACCGACACCTGCAGGTTAGTCTGCTGGCTGGAAGCGGCCAGCAATGACAGGAGTTTGGACGCGTGGACGTGCTCGACGTATTGAGGGTCTGCCTCCGCCGGTGGTACGTAGTTCTCCCGTTTATCATTCTCGCGCTGGGAGCCGGCTTCGGGTTGGCGAGACAACAGAAGCCAAGCTATACGGCGTTCGCCAGCTATGCGCTGGTTTTTCACGACCCTGACACATCGAGTTCGTCTGAGCGCAGCCCGCTGGAGCAAAATCCCTTGGGGGCCACTCTGCTCGGCGAGGCCCTGGTTGGAGACCTCATGTCTGGACCGTCACAACGTGCGTTTGGCGGTGCGGGCAATCGCGGTACGGCGCCCGGTCAGCCCAGTGACAAGAACGCGTCCTACTCGGTCAGCCGTCCGCAGGACGCAAGCGGGCAACGATTCGAGTCTTACCAGGTGCAGACTTGGGGGGAAGATCCTGTGGGCGTGCGCAGGGTCGTTGACTCGGTGGTCGCCGCTGCTCCAGCGCGCGCCGCCGCGATCCAAGATCGAGCTGGCGCGCCGAGGCGGTCCCAATACACAGTCTTCGTTACATCCAGGACAGAGGTTGCCGAGCTTCCCCCACCGTCGAAAGTCAAGTTCGTCGTTGCGGTGTTGGGACTCGGTATTCTGAGTGGTTCCGCTCTGTCACTAATCGTTGACAGGATTTTGCGCTCCCGAAGGGTGAAGCGGTCAGCTAAGTTGCCTCCAGACGCGTCACAGCCTGCAGAAGACATCAAGTTGACCAACAATCCCGATACTTCGTCGTCCAATTCTGGGGTGCTCCAGATTCCTGCGACATCTTCGAAACCACCATCTATGACCGGGGAAGTTGCCAACAATGTCACTGAGTCGAGTGGCGGGGCAGCGCCGTCATCGACTCGAGGGGCACCGGTGGCTCCATACATGCCACCAGCTGAGCTGGAACTTCAAGCGGTAATGGCGCCAGAACGTGGAGGCGACCGCAACGATGATTCTTGGGGCCAGTCGACAGTTATGCCGGGCAACACATATGGAGTCAACGGAACCGGGAGAACTTCTGAGCGAACGGTCGAGACCTGGAGCGTGCCACCATGGGTTAGTGGTGCAGCTCTTGAGGAAGTGATCGTGTCTGACAAGGGCGTCGAAGTCCACACCCAGGCGACAATGCGGGCTATCAGTTCCTCGACGGTTGGCGATTCACGGTGGCGGGATCAACAGCCTTCGCAAGGCGAGCGGCCGGATGAAGTCCATGGCAAGCCAGGGCAAGGAAGGACGGTTGAACCAGCCGATATGGACAACGGCACTGAGCGTATTTCGGAGGCGCACGGTGCCAAGCGTCAATACGTATGATGTTGCCTGCCGTCGTGCACTCCGACGACGTGAGTCCATCGACTTCGGCGCGAATTGCTAGTTTCGGCTGTTGGGCGCTGATCACGCTTGCAGCCACTGGCATTGCCGTTGCTGCAGCCATCAACCCCTCCGGCCCGTTTGCAGCGCTCGGCCTCATTGGTCTGGTCTTCGTGATCAGCTCTTTAAGCCTTACCCGCCGGGACGCGCAGACCGTCCTCACCCTTATGTTGATCTTGCTATTTCTAGTGCCCGAGAATTACGTGCTCGTCGGTCCGCTTAGAGGTGTCGGCAATCCTGCCCTACTGGTGGCGCTATTCGCCTTGGTCCTGTGGTCTGCAGGGCGCGTCCTTGGGCTCTATACGGCTACAGAAAACCACCCCATCCGTTGGGTGCTGCTGATCTACGCCGCCGCCGGCATCGCCTCATTCGCGGCCGCGATGAGTCGGACCCTTACACTCTCCGAATCAGCAGGTGCGACCAGAGCTCTCTTCGCTTTAGCGGCCGCGCTTGGAATAAGCCTGCTCGCTGTCGACGGACTCCGTGAGCGGGAGCGTGTGGAGACGGTACTTCAACGGCTTGTTTGGCTCGGCGGCATAGCCGCTTTCATCGGTATCCTCGAGTTCGCCTTCAAGGGCTTCAGCTATTTCCATGCGATGCATTTACCGGGACTTACTACGACGGCGGACTTTTCTTCGGGTGGCTCGCGAGGAGTCCTCCAGCGTATTCAGGGAGCAGCGGCACACCCTATCGAATACGCTGTGACACTGGTAGCACTGGCACCGCTTGCACTCCATTATGCATTGTATGCGGATACCAGCCGGAAACGTCAACTGAACGCGTTCGCTCTGCTTTTCATCCTCGTAGTGAACCCTCTAACGGTCTCTCGTTCTGGGATCGTTAGTTTGGCGGTCGGCCTAGGCGTCTACGCTGCGCATTTATCTTTTCGGGCGAGGTCCAACGGCGTTATACTAGGTGTAATGGGTATCGGGCTTTATGGCGCCGCTGTGCCCGGTCTGCTTGGAACATTGAGGGGTTTGTTCGTTAACAGTGCGCAGGATCCGAGCATCACCGCTAGGACGGAGGACTATGCCAGAATTCCGGGGTTACTTAACGGCTATGAGCTTTTCGGTCGAGGCCTTGGCACCTTCCAACCTCTGTCGTATTTCGTCCTCGACAATCAATACCTATTTTCGCTGGTCGAGGGCGGAATTGTCGCACTGATAGCGCTGATCGCCTGCTGCATTATAGGTTTCGGGGTTTCACGCGGTATCCGTCATCGAACTGCGGACCCCGCTTTACGGGGGCTTGGGCAGGCACTGGCCGGCGGCTTAGCAACATTTGCGGTCTGCGCCGGTACGTTCGATGAGCTTGGCTTCCGACAGGCTGCGTTCACCTTCTTTCTTCTCCTCGGCTGCGCCGGCGCTCTTTGGTCGATGGTGCGCGCCAATCCCAAACGTCGACGGTCCGGGGAGCTGAGGACTCATAGTCCCGCACGGAAGCCAGCGGTTGAATGAAGCGGCCGTGCATGCTGGCAGGCTGCCCGGCTATTGGCGGAACCTCGTGGTGTTCTTCGCCCTTCCAGCCACGGAACGGCAACCGCTTCCGGACCAGCACATTCTCCTGACAGAAGCTGTCAGTCTCGTACCGGGGTGGGGGCGCCGTAGAAGACCGGTTCCGGCCACACCGGCCTGGGCTTGCGCACAACTGCCTCCTACCGGGCCGGCGTGCAGATGTCCGGCACAGCCCTATCACCCGACACACCGGATCCAGAACGCTCCAGGCCCAGCGTCGCCCCGGAAGCTCGGCACGAGTCGGGCAACATCAGCCGGCCGGTCTTTTGTGAGAGCCGCGAGAGGGAGGGCAATCTCCCATGATTGATTGTTCGTCAAAAAGCCCTGCAGTAGGTACTGCTCGGCCCAATAACACTTCTGCTCAAAGAATCCTCGCGGATATTCGTATGGCAGGAAAATGTCATGAATATGCACCAACACGCCTGGTGCCAGCGCGGGAAGTATGTCGAGAATAATGTAATTTACCTCACTGCCCAGCTTCACCGTATGAGTCGTGTCGACGAAAAGGATGTCATCCTCCCCAAGTTCGCGAAAGACTTCTAGCGCCACGTCAGCGGCACTCTCATTCCGCCAACCTAGTTCGGTCGCTCTTGCACGAACGAAGTTACGCGCGAATGGATCAAATACTGAGTATGTGCAGGGCGAGCCATCCACGCCATTCTGCCGAATCGCGTCGGCGATAATCAGCGTTGAGTATCCTGATCCGAGTTCGATAATCCGCTTTGGCCGAGCAGCGCGCACGATTGCATATAAGACGTCGGCCTCTATTCGTTCGTACATGCCGTTATCCCAAACGAATCCGTTAGGCGGCTCAAACTCAGCCAGATAAGGCTCCAATCTCTGAAGAAATTGCACGTACGCATCTTCGTCGTAAGAGATTGCAGTCAGTGGGCTTCGGCGCATAAATACGTCATCGGGGAGATCTTCCCACGCAGGAATCGGGCTGTAGTAGTCGTGTGTGACAAGATCTTGGCCGACGCTCTGTGCCAGGCGGCGAAGCCCAGTAGCGGCATGCCGACGCAATCGGTTTTGGGTGGTCATGGCCTACAATATTCCATGAGTTTGAGCTTGATAGTGCCCGTTGCGGGATACCACCTTTAATCATTTTGCTCAACATGCTTGGCAGGCCACGGCGCGAAAGCGGCGTAGGGACTCATCAGCGGCTGCGACGGTACCAAATCCTTCGTCTCAGGGTACTCGTGCAGTCGTTCGCCGTGGCCTACGAGGATAACATCGGCCCGGCTGAAGCCGATCAAACAACCCTCGTTCGAGGGACAGTGAATCATCGCCGGGCTGCCGCAGCAGGATTCAGCCTGGCCGGAGGATGCTCCGGCACAGGTAAGGTAGGTTGCCACGATGAGAGCCGTGAGCGTGGCCCGGGCTCGCTACTGGGAGAATTGGCAGCTTCTATGTGAGCACTTCAGAGAGGGTGAGGCACTGGATGAACAGCATGGCTAGAGGGTGCCAGTGAGAGGGCGGCAAAAGAAGAGCGGATCGCCTACGCTTCGTTCAAACTTCGAGGTGCAGCCAGTTTGAGAGCTGCATATTCCGCTTCGTAAAGCCGCACCAGAAACTCATTGATGTTACACAGGTCGACTAGACAGCGCTGTCCTCCCTCATAAGTTGATCAAGAAATCCGAACCCACAGACCCCTGCTCCGACCTGATGGATCAGTTGCTGCCGCTCCGTCACGGATTGGGAGGCTGAGAAGCGATGTGTCGCTAGACCTGCATGTCGATAAAGCAGTTGAGCGCGGCGCCCCTCATGCGGAAAGGTTTCTTTCTGGATGCCCTGTTCGACCCCTCCGACTTCCAACAAACGGCGAGCGACACGGTCGTCATCTCAATGTCTGGTCGGATTGTTTCGACTTGGACACAAGTCTGAGATCGGCAGCCGCAACGCCAGCCTTTGTGCAGAATAAGTGCACCCGTCGGCTGACAGTTGGGGAGCAGCGACGAGGTGACTTGTCTTGGGGCTCGGGGGACAGCGATGTCGGACTGCACGGTTGAAGGCCGATGCGTGCTGCGGACCATTCTGTCGCGTCGGCCACATGTTGGTGACGCGTATGGCGGTAGGGGTCTAGCTACTAGCGCAATCACAGCGACGGGCTATCTGCGAGCGCTCGCCGCTGGAGCCACGTGCTCGGCGCGGCTTACTGCGGTCTGGTTGCTGACCGCTGCGGTTGTCCAGGGCGCTATTAGTGACATAGCGACGGTCGTCAGCGCGTCGGTCACCGGCCTCGCCACACACCTCCTGGGGGTGGCCCGGATCCCCGTGCCCGGCGACTTCCGGCATCAGCTCGAATTCGCTCGTCTGGTGCTGCGACCGAGGGCCGCGGCATGAACCGACCGACGCTCGTCGAGCCGAGGATCTCGGTGGTCATACCCGCGTTCAACCGTGAGCGGACGATCGGTCGCGCCATCGCGAGTGTGCTGACGCAGAGCTACCAGCCCGTCGAGATCATTGTCGTCGACGACGGGTCGACTGACCGGACGGCCGACGTCGTGGCCACCCACTCCGGTCCGATCCACTATGTCGCCCAGGCCAACGCGGGAGCGTCGGCCGCTCGCAATCATGGCGTCGCGCTGGCACAGACGCCGTGGGCCGCATTCCTGGACTCGGACGACTACTGGCTCGACGGCCACCTGGAGCACATGGCCATCGCCATCGCCGAGACGCAAGGGGTGGCCGGCTTCTACTTCGCCGACACGAAGCCCCCGAGCACAGAGGCCGTCATGTGGGGTTCTAGGGGCTTCTCAAGTCTTTGGGAGGCCGGAGGTTTTTCGGTCGGTGATCATCACCTCCTCGTCGAGGACGCGACCAAGTGGGTGCTGCAGGGCCCACAGCCGATGATGCTTCAGTCGACCGTGTTCTCCCGTGAGCGCTATCTAGCCGCCGGCGGCCTCTGGCAAGAACTCAGAACACGTCACGACACACACCTGTACTTCGTCATGGGCATCGGGCAGCCCGCCTGCGCGGTTGCGGGCGGAGGGGTGCAGATGACGGCGGACGATCAGAGTGGACAGCGCCTGACGGAGAAATTCGGCCCCGTCACACGGGACTGGCTCATCCAGACCCGGCTCATGTACGCCGATGTCCTGTGTCGATTTCCACGGCTCGCTCATGCCCACCGCAGGCAGTTGAGGACCATCCTGGCGTCGTCGGAGTTTCACCTCGGAGGGGACTATTTGCGGTCAGGAGAGGTTGGTGCGGGCTTTCGACACGTGGCCCGCGGGATCAGTTTCGCTCCCGCCCACATTGCGGGCGAGGTAGCTCACAAGGCCGGCCGAGTTCTGCAACGGCGTGTTCGCCGTCACCAAGTCCATGAGGGTCAGGCGGGAGCCGCCTGAGATGTACGAACCCCGAGTCACGATCGGTGTACCGGTCTACAACGGCGTCAGACACCTCGAACTTTGGCTGAAGTCGCTGCTCGCTCAGAGATATGACGACATCGAGATCGTCATCTCTGACCATGCGAACGTCGCCGCCGCCGCCAACTACAACTTCCTCCCGCGATCAACCCAAGGCGAGCTCTTCAAGTGGTCAGCCCATGACTATTTTTGCGTCCCGGAGTTAGTCGAACGCGCCGCCTTGGATCGGTCGCCGACCCACGTCCTTGCGTTACCACGAACGATCTTCGTTGACAATTCCGACGAGACATTGTCGAAGCTCGACATCGACATGCACTGGCGTAGCAACCTGACCGCAGTCGGTCAGCTGCAGACCATGCTGGGCGACATCGTCGAGTCGCTGATCCAGAAGTGCACACCTCAGTTCGGCGTCATCCGTAGAACGGCACTCGGTATAACTGCTCTGATGGGCGCATACAAGTCGGCCGATCTCACTCTCCTGGTCCAGCTCGCGCTGGCGGGTTCGCAGACTTGGACGATTACCTGTTTCTCTCGCGCGTCCATAACGGTGCTTGACCCAACGCAAACAGCACTGCCCTCGACTTGGCCAAGTTGTACGACCCGACGCGCGGGGACTACTACCCGATGTTGTCGGCACGGCTGTTCGCCAGCTTCGTCGGAACGGTACAGCGGTCGAGCCTCCCGCTCCATGACATGGTGCTGGGTCGATACTCGATCGAGTGCTTCGCCTCGGACAATCTGTGCGCATGATCGGCGGCGAGATGGAGCGCCGTCTGCGGCTGCGCCCATGGGTCGGCCGAGCGCCGGCCGCATGATGAGACCGGCCAGTGAGAGACTTCACGATCCCGCGGTACGAGTCGGCTCCCGGCCCCGAAGTCGGCACGAGCTGGCGACCGGTGCACAGCCTGTAGTGTCGGCCCACTGATGGCGGCCGTTGCCGGCGATTGGGACGGAGTAATCGTGATTTGCGCGGGCACCGACTGGGATGGGGTGCCTTGCTCAGAGCACCAGCTCGCCGAACGGCTGGCCGCCCACGCCCCGGTTCTCTACGTGGATCCGCCAGTTACGCCCCTGTCGCGGTGGCGTCGAGGTGAGCTGAGGAGAGGTCCCACGCAGAGTCGGTTGCAGCTCGTTCGCGAAGGGCTCGCTCGGCTCACGCCCGTCGTGCCGCCCGGACTGCACCGGATCGGTTTGGACGTTGTGTCCAACCGTCTCGTGCGCCGCGCATTGCGTCGTACTGTTGTGGGCCTCGGCGCCCGAGTCCGAGCGGCGGTGATGGCATCGCAGAATGACTACTTCGGCGCATGTCACGAGCAGCTTCGAGTCGTGTACGTCACCGACGACTGGGAGGCCGGTTCCTCGCTCATGGGAGTCGGCGTGCGCAGACTGCGGCGCAACGAGCGCAGACTCGCAAGCCATGGCCAGATTGTGGTGACCGTCTCTGAACCGCTGTCAGAGAAGTGGCGAGCGCTCGGCCCCGAGCCCGTGCTCTTGCCCAACGGTTGCGCGGCCGAGTTCCTCGGCAATAGCGACGAGGCACCATTGCCGGACGACGTTGTGCTGCCTGGTCCAATCGTAGGCTTCGTCGGTCACCTATCGGATCGTATCGACATGAGGCTGCTGGAGGCGGTTGCGGGCACCGGACGATCGATGCTACTTGTCGGTCCGCGACAGCCGATGTTCGAGCCGCAACGCTTCGACCGCCTCGTCGGCCGGCCCAATGTCACATGGGTAGGGCCCAAGCCCTTCGACCAGCTCCGGTCGTACCTGCGCATCATCGACGTAGGCATCACCCCGTACGCCGATTCGGCGTTCAACCGCGCCAGCTTTCCCTTGAAAACCCTCGATTATCTGGCCGCCGGTCGAGCCGTGGTGTCAACCGACCTTCCGTCCGTTCGATGGCTCGGCACCGACCTCATCACGGTTGCCGACCGGCCCGCCGACTTTGTCCGCGCCGTCGTTCGCTCGTTGACCGAACAGCGCACCCAGGAGCTGGTGGCGCGGCGGCTCACGTTAGCCGGCCAGCACAGTTGGACATCCCGCGCGGCAGAGTTTGCACGCATCCTCGAAATCAGCTCACAACTAGGGCAAGTAGACACGGCACTTGCTAGATAGGCACGTCCATTCCCCCGGTCAGCAAAGGATCTGACACTCTTGCTGAGTAGGTCGATTATGCGACGCTTAGAGGCATTGGACTGCACTCGGGCTCGAACTGAATTGGCTGCCCACATCGGTCGCTGTTGCGCCGGCACGCCTCGGACGGCCCAGCTCGAGCGGTCTCCGCGACTCATGATCACGGCGCCGCGCATTTGTCCGCTTTGGCGAGCTCGCACGAGATGAGGACGAGAGCCATAAGACTTCCCGCCGGCGTCCTCTCAGGCCAGTGGTGTCCCGGCTTCTGAAGGTGGAGCGATTGTCCAGCGCAATGGGTGCCTCAGGGCACTCGCGCACTTCGCTCGTATGAATTTGCTGTGAAATCTGTCGCACATCGAGCACGGTGGGCGTAGGTCTCGCTCTGGTGGAGCGTGCAGCCGACAAGCGCCGGAAGAACCACGATCACCCGTTCGAAAAGCGGATTGTCTCGCTCGCGACCACGGACAGGTCGTCGACGTCGGCAGCTGTGACCTTGCAGATCACTCCGTTCGGGTTCGTGACCGGCGCGGTGTACACGCCGGCCGCCGTGATCGAGCCGCACCTCGTGGTACCGGTGGAATCGAGGACGAGGAGCCAGTCGTCCGTGCCATCGCCGCGATGCCCAGGCGTTGTGAACTCTCGCATCCCGCTGTTTTCGTACTCGTGACCGTCGGAGACCGCAAGGTAGTTGCCGGTGGCCGGATCGAACCAGCGGGCCCGGGTCGGTCCGTTCAGCGCCGACATGTTGACCGAGAAGATCCGCTCGTCCCGGTGTAAGACAGGCACATAGGCGAGCAGCCAGTCGTGCCCGGCGGTAAGGGCTGCGGTGATGTAGTCGGGCTTACCCCATGTCCCACCGCCGGCAGTGACGAGTTGGGTGCCCGCAAATCCTGCATCGCTGCCTGATGGCTGCAGCTGCCACCACGGCATGGAGGCGAAGAGCTGGAATGCATACTCCGAGTACTGTGCACCAGGGCTGGACAGCGACTGCGGGATATGGTCCCAGTGCCAGACCTCTTTCGATCCGAAGCCGTCTCCCGCGGTCCCACCGGCTAGCACTGACCAGAAGCGGGCGCGCCGCGTGTCCCAAGGCTGGGCGCTGAAGTGACCCATATTGTTCTCGAACTCGTACGTGCCCTCCTGCATGAAAGCTGGCTTCGTCGGGGTGAACCGCCACGCCTGATCGGCAGTCAGGTAAACAGCGCCGAAGCCGCTGGGCCCATATCCGTAGAAACTGTTGAGGTCGACGATCGAGCCGAACTCGGGTGCTTCGCCTGGCATCTCGTCCGGCCCCGACGGCTCGGCCATGAACGGCTGGGAGGCACCCGTCGACTTGATCCCGTCGGCGATCGCGCGGACGCGCAGGGCGCCCTCCGAGCCGGCTGGCGGCGTGTAGTCACCCATGCCGAACCAGATGAGGTTGGGCGTGTTCTTATAGCGGTTGCCGAGCCAAGCACCCCAGTCGAACAACGACTGCCTGCTCGGCTGGCCCAAGATGTCCTGATACCAGCCCTGGTCGCCGCCGTTCCACCCCAGGTAGGTGTACGCCAGCATGACCACCATGTCGTGGGAGGCTGCATCAGCGATGATCGAGTCGATCCAGCCCCAGTACTGCGCCGACTCCGGCGACGCCCCGGCTGTCGAGAAATCGCCGGGGGTGGCGAAGGGCGGATCACCGAACTGGTTGTTGGGTGCATCGGGCGCGTACTCGGCGTAGCCGCCGGGGTGCACCATCGCCATCAGGTAGAAGGAGTTGAAGCCCTGCCCCCGGCGGATCGTCAGGTATTGGTCGAGCTCCTCGCGCGTGCTCTGGCTGGAGATCAGCCACGCCGCGTCGGCCTGGATGCGCCATGGCCGGTCGTTCCGATCAACGAGGTAACGGCCGTCCTCCGAGACCTTGACGGGATACGACGGTGCCTTCGCCGCAGCGATCGATGACGACTCCATCAGGCCCCACTTCACCTGACCCGCCCCGACGACGGAGAACTGCTGCGTTGCTCCGGACGCGACGCTCGTCGGCTCGGCCGTGATGCCGTAGCTCGGCGCCGCCGTCCCGCCGGATCCCGCGCAGGCAGCCAATGCCAGTCCGCTCAGCGCGATGCCGGCGCACCACGCGCGCCGGGCATCACGCTTACATAATCGTCGCGCCCCGTTGATCCGCGCCGATACACCCGTCCGCCATCCGCCCGTCGGACTCCGGACATCTGACCGGCTTCGACGCCTAGTGCGTCCCGGAAAAGGTAACTGGCCCGATCCTGGCCTGCCGCGGTCAGCCTCATCAGCTGGCATCGGATGGCCCTTCTTCGGAGTCGAGGAACTTCTCAGAGGTGAAATCAACAACAGCGCTCCGCCCACCTGAGCTCACGTCGCAGCTGGCAGCGATCCGCAACATAACTTGGCAACGGGCACGATTAGCGCGGTCAGGTGCTCCGGGTGGATGGCGGGTCGACCCTTTACCGCCACCCGGTCCTCGTTAAGGATGTCCGGCCTCAGCGCGTTCATGGCGGCGATCACCGCCTCGGCGGGCCGGTGGGGTGCAAGTGCGGCACCAAGGTCCGCGTGCGGGCACCGTCGCCGAGCGGCGCTGGACGGTCTCCCAGAAGCGTTGATGATCAGCCGTGATACCCCCGGAGGAGCGGGCGGTGGCCGAAGCGGTCGACCGTTGGCGATTACCGGCCCCAAGCTCATCCGCTGCCAGCGGTACACGTCATCAGCGCTGATCAATCCCAGCTACATCGAGCGGTCGGTGGGTGGCGCCACGCCGTACAAGATGGTTACGCATAGGCGTTCAATGTAGTACCCCAAGTGTTTCAGGTTTGGGTATCCGACTAACTGGCCACAGAAAATCTTGTACACATGGTCGGCGTATTCGGTGGCGAGCGCATCAGTGAACTTCCCACTGCTCATCGAGTTTGATCGGCTCTTCCCGACGACCTTAACTGTCCAACGTTCACCCCACTCGGCAGTTGAGCGACGAGCCCTCGTGAACCCCGGAGAAGACAGTCTGCCTGCGGTGGCAAGAGCGTCAGCACCCACTTGTCCTCTCTCGACCAAAACCCCTATCTTGTAGGGAAATTCTGGCCCCCACACCGGACGGAACCACCTCCACTTGTTCGGTGGGAGGTACTAGCTGACTAGCTTTGCGTTGGCCCTGCACCTCGCAGCAGCAAACAACCCACTGCGTTCATCGCAGCGGCCACCTCGCGATCGCCTTTCGACTCGGCGAGGATCTGACGCCGCTTCGAATGTTGGAACTTGAAGAACTCGGGATCCCGAAGACGCGAGATGCGCGGAGTCTGACGGACGTGCCACCAGACGTACCTCCTGAGCAGCACTCGTAGGCGTCGTCGATACGTCGCGTCGTCGAGCACCAATCGGCCATAGCGCAGGAGAAAGACGATGTCCTCGGCCTCGGCGGAATTCATTCTTTCCGACAAACGGATCTCTGAATCGGGCTGCCGACGCGCGAAGCTCAGTACCTGGTGCACGAACGCGAAGTCGTGTCGGCTGAGCAGCCAGAGTACGGCTTCCGTGTCCTCATGACGGAAGCCGTCCTGCCAGTACGGCCTCCGCGCTCGAAGGTAAGACGAGCGGAGCAGCGTGGCCGTCGGACCCCCTGTCACGTTGACGCCGAGCAACGTACCGCGGAGGATCTCGCGACCCGGTGCAAACGTGATCGTGTAAGGGAGACCGTCGAGGTGGACGCGGCGACCCCAGAGTTGGTAGGCACCGACAACCCCGACCGTACTGCTTGTGCTGGCCGCGTCGACCATACGGGACAGGCATTCAGGATAGAGCCAGTCATCGGCCTGGACGACCTTGCAGAACTCGCTCTGCGGGTTAATGGCGTCGAATGCGCGATTGTGGTTCGCGGTAATGCCGACGAATTCATTGAATCGCAGGTAGCGAATCCGCGAGTCGCTGGCCGCGTACCTGGAGGCAATCTGCGGAGTCGCATCGGTGCTCGCGTTGTCCACGATCGTGTAATCCCAATGGGGATAGGTCTGTGCGCGCACGCTCTCGATGCATTCGGCCAGGTATTCATCGTCGTTGTAGACCGGGGTGACGATGCTGACGAGCGGGGCGTCGGTCATCCGCCCACGTACCAAAGTCGCTGCCGAAGGCTCTCGACCAGCTGGCCACCGTAGAAGCTCGACTCGCGCACCCACCGGCCACGACGCGCGTTTCCCAGCACGACGTCGACCGCGTGCGGAACCATGGCCCAGAACACCATCGCAGCGTTCCTGGCTGTCGTGGCCGGCAGCCGGGCCTGCACTCGATGGCGAGCATAGACGTACGCCGATGCTCGGCCGTAGTCGAAAAACTGCCGGGCAAACCCGTGCAGATCCGTCCGATGTCGGTAATAAACGATTGCGTCGGGCACCCATCCAATCTCGTATCCCGCCAGGCGTGCGCGTATCGAGAAATCGATCTCCTCGCCGCCGTGCGTGAGCAGCTCATCGAGGGTCCCAATATCGTTGAACACCGACTTGTGAATTGCCGCATTCCCCATGAGGAAGTGAGGAACTATCCGGTACGCGATCGGCAGGCCGTCCTTCGTCAGTTCCGGACGCCATACCGCGACGCGTGGATCGTTCAACTGACGTTCGTCGTACCGGCCACCCATGACGCGGTATCTGGAGGACATGCTTCGATACTCGGCGAGAAGACGGCGATCGACGATGTCGTCCGCGTCGACGAAGACGATGAACTCCCCGTGCGCCTCGCGAATCCCAACGTTGCGGGCGTACGAGGCCGAGCGACCTTCAGAGGCCCTGACGATTCGTAAGTCGAGCTTATCAGCGTGCCGAGAGGCGATCTCGGCGGTTCGATCCGTTGACAAATTGTCGACAACGATCACCTCGAACGGGTCGGTCTCTGTCTGCGACACGAGAGCTGAAAGCTGGGCGTCTATGTACGGCTCCGCATTGAACGCTGGAATGACAACTGAGAAAAGCACCGAAACCTCAACGATCGGCTAGGCGAACGACGCCGGCTGGATTGACTTGAAGGGCAGGATAACTCAGTCGACGGACATTTCCTTGGCATCGTATTAACGAAATTTTGTACAGCTTATTCGACAAGGTTTGATCAACGGAAATGATCACCGGTGCACTCCTGGCCGCACTGCCAGCTCGATATACTGAGGTTATGCATCGAGATTCTTTTGACCGGCAAACTGATGAAATTTGCCATCTTGATTGAGATAAACCGCTTCGCCCATGGCTCAGATCAGCCAATAATTCCCCGCGCATTCACATGCCCCAATCGCTCAACCGAGAATTTTGTAAGTGCCAGAATCCGGGCCGCAGCCAAGACGGCGAGACACTACAACTTTGCTCCATGCCACCGTGGTCGACTGCTTCCTAACGGCACCCGCATATCGTCAGGCAATAGCGTAAAGTGAGGTCTTCGCCGCCGCTTTGATGTGACGATTTCGTGACCGGTCTGTTGTGACAGAAATTCGATGTGCATCAGGTGGTGTATTGATTACGCTCAGATCACGGTTCGCCTTGCGGAGTCAGCTGGCGCACATTCATGACCAGTATCCTGTAGCTTGTCTGGACACAAACCGACAAGGTGAGTGTTGGGAGGTCGACAAGGAGATGTGGCTGCGCATCTCGGCTTTCGCTGACACGAGCGGCAGGCCGCTTTCGACGTTCTGTTCACCCTCATTGCTCGATCTATCGCCGAAGGCGCTGCGCTACAGCGGCTCGCCAACCGCGCCATCGCTCGGGAGGCGCTCCGCCACGCCGGGCACATGTCCGGCCGCAGCAAGTCGGCCAGCGAGATGGTGACGGCGCAGACGGGAGTCGTCAGCGACGTCCCGCCGGTTGAGGTCCTATCGCTCGAATGGCGTCGGCTTGAGCGGCGCACTGGGCTCGGGGTCGAGCGCGCCCAGCGTCGCCCTTGGTACGCAAGCGCGGCGATCACGCGTCGCCTTGAGCACGAGCTCAAGGCGCGGCCCACGACGTGGACTGGCAGCTACGGCCGTTCGATGGGTGGGCGCACTCTGGGCAAGATCCTGTGAGCATCGCGGGCCGACTGGACCCTCCGCGCGACGCCATGGTGGCACCTGAGTCGCGCTCGTCCCTAAAGGATGAGGCACTCAGCATGCCGCGGGCCGAGGTCAGGCAGCGGTCGCTCACCGGCATCTTTTTTCTGACCTGCTCGGGTTTCATCAATCTCGTTGTCGGATTTGGCGCGACCCTGGTCTTCGCGCGGCTCCTCATGCCCGCAGATTTTGGCGTGGTCGCAGTCGGGTCCACCGCCTTGCTTTTGGGAAACGCGCTCGCCGACGGTGGCCTTGGCGCCGGACTGGTTCGGCGCCCGGAGGCGCCGACTCGTGCAGAGCTGCGAACGATGAACGGCATTCAGCTCACGCTCGCGCTCGCTGTAACCGTTCCGGCAGTCGCAATCGCCCTCGGATTCGGGCGGACAGGGGCCGTCACCGCGCTGATGGTCCTTTCGCTCCCGATCACCGTGCTGCAGGGACCCGGCCGGATAACCCTCGCCCGGACGATGCGATACAATCGGCAGCTCGTCGCCGACGCCGGCTCGCGGCTGATCTCCCAGGCCGTGGCGGTCGCGGCAGTCGTACTTGGTGCCGGCGTCTGGGGACTCGCCGGCGGGGTGGTGCTCCAGGCGGTCATCGCGACAGTGCTGATCAACCTGCTTAGCACGGGGTTTCAGTGGCCGTCGCTGCGCGGCTGGCGCGCGTTCGGCGGTCTCATCAGTTTCGGCGTCAAGTTCCAAGCGAGCGGGTACGCGGTGCTCGCTCGTGAACAGGGAATTAACACGGTCATCGCGCTCGTCGCTGGCATTGCCCCACTTGGCATATGGACGTTCACGAACCGGATTTTCCAGCTCCCTTCGCTCGCCTTCAACTCGCTCTACGTCGTCGGCTTCCCCGCGATGGCTAACGTGCTCGCACGCGGTGAGGCGATCGGCCCGATCATCTTGCGCACTGTCCGCCGTGCCTCGGTTGCCGGAACCTTGATCTTTGCGACGTGCGCGGCGGTCAGTCCCAAGCTTATTCCCGCTGTCTTCGGCGCTAACTGGCAGGACGCCGCCTTGATCATTCCCCTGATCTGTCTATCGACTTTGCTGCACGGTTCGGTCGCCGTGGCGGCGAGCAGCTATCTCACAGCGGCGGGTCGGCCCGGGATTGTGGCCGTAGCGTCGGCCTGCCTCGGCGTCATCTGGGTCGCCACCACCGCGGCACTCCTGCCGAGCATCGGCGTCGCTGCGATCGGCATTGGGAATCTCGCCGGCGCTTTGGTCGACGTAGCCCTACTCAACGCGGCGACGAAGCGAGTGTCGGGTGTAGCACCGTGCCGACCTCTCATCCGACCGCTCGCGGTCGCGCTGCTCGGCGGCGGCCTTGGCTTGCTGCTCTGCGTCGAGGGTCCCGACGGCCTCTTGACCGCCGTCGTGGCCGGGGTCGTCACGTTCGTCTTCTGCGCGCTCGCCCTCTTGGTCGTGTGCCGCAAAGACTTCGCCGACATCGTCCAACTCTCCTTGGGATTGTTACGAAGCGCCGTACTACGCCTTCGCAAGCGGTCCGCGGCAATCGCGTGAGTGCTCCTTGAGACCGGCAAGCTCAAGAAGGAGACTCCGTTTACCAAGATCGATCTCGGTCGCGGTAACTACGTCATGATTAAGTCAATGGAGGAGATTCTGCGACGTTGGACGGCACGAACTGCTTTTACGGTCTGTGTTTGACGGCGAGATGGCTTCCTACGGTGGCTAGGCTGCGACTCCACTGTCAGGGCCGGGAAGCCGGCATCTTGCCGCGGCATATGCCAAGGCCACCTCAGCACCTGCAGGGGCGGTATTTGAACACGGTGTCGACGTGCGGGCAATTACCGCCAGGCTTTGCTCAAAACGACGTAGGTACAGCCATGGCGAGCTCCTTCAGTCGGAAGCTTGGTCGCGATCGATCCCTGAAAGAGCTCGACTTATCTCATACGGAACAACACGACCTGCTCGATTCGGACCCTCAAGCCAGAAATCCGAAGATTGCTGGTTTCGATCCGCTGGGTGGGCAGGTTGTGGTCAGCTTGTCGGCTCTCGAGCGCAACACGTTGCACCCCGTTGTCCGCGTACACCTCAGGCGTCAGTCCAGGCACGCTGATCACTTCAGTCGCCAACTGCTAGGACTAGCAGCTGGGGCGGCCTTTAAGTCGGTACCTGGGTCCGTTGACGTTGATTGCCGGTGGGCGGAGCTAGCCGGGTTGACTGCCCGATTGCACAGCCGTGATACTTCCTATTCCAACTGTCGAGGGGTCGTCCGGACCTACCCTTTCGAGCCAACCTTCGCGCCAGAACGGATACAACGACCTTGGACAACCCATCCTTCGATCACTGTATCGGGCCTTGCAGTAGGCGCCCTCTAAAATGACGCTATTGCCCTTGATTGGAATCAGCTTTCCAGTCTTTTCGTCAATGATACGATCAACAACGTTCCGCACATCGAAGGTCTTTCCGCAATATGGGACCATCTCGGCGTCGAAATACAATCCTCGTGTTTTGTTATTTGTGTCAAGCATTTTGAGGATCTCGTCTTGCGACTTCACGCGAACTCGATCACCGGCCTTGAGACCAAGGGAAGCCCCCGCTGGAGTTGGTTGCCCAGCAGGAATACGTCCCCACTTTCTCCCATAGGGCGAACCGCCGATGAGCCATTGCCAGCTGTCGTAAGCCGCAATGAGAGGTCGCTGTAATCTTACCCTGCCGGCCTTTTGGACAAGGGTAAAAAAGACTACGTACAGTCCACCACTAAGGATACGCCACATCGAGGAATTACCGGTGCGATAGTCCTTCACGTACTGGCGTGCGTCCCACCATTTCAGCGCCTTTGTTGCTCTTGGGAGTTCGGTCGCCTGACATGAGTACGTCGGCCCATCCTCACCGTCGGACACGATGGTTGCAGCAAACACATCCCCCTCCGTTGTGCGGTTTGAGGATTTCTTGCGAACTGACTCCATCGGCCTAGATGCGGCAGAATTGTCGACGGCTTTTCCGTCATCGACCCGCCGGAGCCAAGCCTCTTTCCAAAAGAGCAGGCAGGCAGCCTTGCAGCCCCCAAATGTCACCCCGTCACACCGGAGCTGGTCTAGATGAACCGTGTCCGGAAGGAGCCGCCCTCCTGACTTATTAACCGTGTCACAGGTCTTATGCGCAGACTTGACTACCTGGAAGCGCTGGCCACAGAAGTCAAACATTTGCGGCATAAACGGAAGGCCGTCGAACCGGCCCTTTTCGTCTAAGCTTTCGAGAATTTCGTCTTTACTTCGGATCTGGACCCAATCACCAGCCTTTAGACCAAGTGAAGCACCCAACGCCGCCTCCTCAGATTTCCGTTCCCTGCCCCGGTGGACACTACATGACAACAGGCTCGTCGGGGCCCAAACCAATGCAATCGCACACCAAGCTGATTTCGCGGTGGGTGGATGCACTTACGAGTGCTCAGGACGCCGGAGCTATCTGGCTAGGAAGACCGAGGCAGACGGCGTCACCACGAGCTGGCGACTTGGCGCCGGACGGACCTGCTGCATCGGCAGTTGGGTCGGGATGCAGCGCCCTTTCAAGGTCGAACTTGGGGTGAGTCCACAGCCTGCCCGTCGAACCCAAGTCGCAATGGCGTCTCGAGCAAGGAACACCCGTGAAATGTCGTTCCCCACGGGACGTGTTCAAATCCGGACGATCGCTGAGCAGGTCAGCGAGATTACCGGTGAACCTTGTACTTTGGCCGATGGGCGTGGCCGGACATTCGAACTAAGAAGTTGACATTGTCAAGATTCGTGCCAGGGTGCCAGGCTCAGGGTACGTCCCAGGAAGAGGAGGTCTGAGGTGCGTGTACTCGCGGTTTGACGACCAAACGCTTCGGTGCAGGGATCCGGACTTGTAGGCCCGAGGCGGCTTAACATGCGTGAATTTAAGAATGCGACTGCTGTTTAGGATGACTGATCAGATGAGCCTCTTGCGCGTGAATATTGCATGGAACTGGAGTCGCCATGATCTGAATGGGACGCTTCTGGTGCTACGAGCGCTAACTCATGCGGCGGCGAGAATGAAAACGGCGAAATGATTAAGAAATCTCAGTTTTGGTAAAGAACTGGGCAATGCATCCGCAACTAAGCAGAACTGTTACGAACCCAACCGCCGCCGAAGATAACGATTCGATCCGCCCTTAAATGCTGCAGATGACCGGCCGATTCTTAGCTGAATCCTTTCCATGAAGACGCGACCTAGTGGGCGGTCCAGCCTCCCGCGGACGGTGGCGCTGCAAAGGGGTAGTGCTGCCACAGCAAATCGATTTTTACCTAAACAGCGTGTCGTCCAACGGTTGATAGGTATTTGGCGGCCCGAGATAGCCGTCGCACTTGACGATATCATGGGCCAGAAATCCCGAAATGTGTCGGCACGAGCTCTGCGAGGTCGAGATGATCCTGGTGTGCATCGAATCGTTAGGCGCCGTAGCCGTCCGTCCCGCAGCTTGAGCACACCCTTGTGCGCAGGTCCGCACTGGGACAGAAGGCGGCAGGCGCGGATTTCTTCTCGTCCCCCGGGGGTTGTACCGCCAGAGAGCACAAGCACATCGCCAGTAGCGTAAGATTAGTGACCGAGGGGCCAGGGAAGTGCTCGATGGTAGTGGCCGTCCTCCAGAATCATCTTGGGTTTTTGATCGGGGGTTTTGGCATGTTTGACCGTCAACGGGTACTTGTGACAGGGGGAGCCGGGTTCATTGGGTCGCACCTATGCGATCGACTACTTGAGTTGGGTAACGAGGTACTGTGCGTCGATAACTTCTATTCCTCAACGAGGTCCAACGTTGAGCAGCTGCTCAAGCATCCACGATTCGAGTTGATTCGGCACGATGTGACATTTCCGTTGTATGTCGAGGTCGATGAGATCTACCACTTGGCCTGCCCAGCCTCGCCGGTCCACTATCAACGCGACCCGGTCCAGACGACAAAGACTGCCGTGCATGGGTCGATCAACATGCTCGGTTTGGCTAAGCGGAATAAGGCCCGGATTCTGCTTACCTCGACTTCGGAGGTGTACGGCGATCCCGAGGTTCACCCGCAACGAGAGGACTATTGGGGTCATGTCAACCCGATCGGGCCCCGGGCGTGCTATGACGAGGGCAAGCGGGCCGCAGAGACGCTCTTTTTTGATTACTGGCGCCAGCACGACCTGAGCATCAAAGTTGTCCGTCTGTTCAACACGTACGGTCCGCGAATGCATCCCCGAGATGGCCGGGTGGTCTCAAACTTCGTGATGTCGGGACTGCTTGGCGAGCCGCTAACGATTTACGGGGACGGTACCCAGACACGGTCCTTCTGTTATGTCGATGACCTTGTTGATGGTCTGTTGCGGATGATGGATACGCCGCACGCCGTTACGGGTCCGGTCAATCTCGGCAACCCTGGCGAATTTACGATCGCGGAGCTTGCGGATCTGGTTATCGAGCTGACCGGCATTAGTTCCTCCGTTGAGCGGTTGCCGCTGCCGGCGGACGACCCGGTGCGCCGTCGACCTGACATCACGTTGGCGAAGGAGATCCTGGGCTGGGAGCCCACGGTGCAGCTACGAAAGGGACTCCAGCGCACGATCGATTACTTCCAAACTTCAGACAACGCATTCGTGCAGCCCGGGATCGCAACCGCCAGGCTCGACTGATCCACCCGCGTCCCGGTCGCCGTTACCACCGCGGCCAGCAGTGGGTGTGATTCCCTCTGTGGCTGCTTCCGTTCGAACAGTGTGTCTATATGAGCGCGAGCGTTGCCGAGGTGGTGACGGTTGTCGCAGGCGTCTCGTCGACTGAGGCTCAGCCTTCAATTCCCGCCGCTCCGTCCCGGCGGCGAAAAGCCTGGTGATCTCAGCGCTGAAAAGATCCGTCGCGATTTTTCTCTACATGCAAGGCCTCAGCGTACCTCACCCTGCACTCCGATACCGCAGATGCCTGCCAGTCCAAGAAAGCCTCACGGTTGTACCACGGACGGTGTCGCTGCCAAGGTAATGCTGCCGCAGCAAGTCGATATTTGACTCGAGCAGCGTGTCGTCCAAGTGTTGCTAGACGCATGGCTGTCTACGCTCGCTTCCACTTGACGATCTCGTAACCCACGAAAATGGTCGCGAAATGCGGTCCGCAGATGGAGCCGTTGAACGCTCCTGTGGTCATCCTGCACTGAAGAGCAGCTCGGCGGCGGACGGGCGGGGTCATAACGTGCCCGCTCGTGGCTGTACTGCTGGAGGCTGAGTATGACATCGAGCGGATTTGTCGGATATCGACTCGCCGCACGATCGCGCGTGGTGGTGGCCTCAGCATCGATGGCGTCGGGTCGGCTTGCACCAACCGCTCGGGACCCCGTTGATCAGCCTCAGCATCGCGTGCGCAATCATTGCGCCGGCGCCATGGCTGTCGCGCATAAGTGCGGCGAACAAGCGTCATAGGCATTATCGCGTATCAGGACTGCTAGTCACCCCACCTCCGGGCTCTTCATTTGTACCCGTGCTCTCATTTGTACCGCTGTCGGAATTTGTGCCTGTATCCCTGCTGTTGTCTGTGTCGGTTTGGGTTCTGCCAATGCCGCTTGCTTCGGTCCTTTCGCTCGCGATGGTCTCTTGACTATTGGCGCCTTCATTGCCACTGTCGGTTTCCTGCTCAGTTCCCTTGGTTTCCTCGCCTGCGGGAGAGTCCCCGGTGCCAGCCTGATTCGTCGTGGCCGATTCCGTCGGACTGGCCGACTCCTCGCTGATGGTGGCGCTATCTGCGATAGAACTAACCGATTGTGTCGGGGGCGTGACGGGGGCGTTCATGTCGGCCTGGATCTGAACTGCACTTCGTGCGGTGTTGTAGAGGCGAACGTCATCGATGCGGCCGGCGAAGTACTGGTTGTAGATCGTGTCGCCGCCGATGTTGAGCGGGTTGCTCGACGTGGCAAGCGTGCCGGTCTGGGACCTGGTAGCAACCTGAGCCCCATTAACGTAGAGGCGAAGCGTCGTGCCATCGTACGTCGCGGCGAGATGTGTCCATCTGTTCGAGGTCAGCGCGCTCGGACCGTTGAGGTAGGCATTGGTACCCGAGAAATTGCCTCCGACGGCGGGGCGGGAGGACACATGGGTGCTCGACATGAGGAAGTAGTCGTCGCCCTTGAAGATCACATCACGCCAGACTGTCGACCTCTTCGTGGGAAATACCCAGGCCTCGAGGGTCATCGCATTGGTGAGGCGGAGTGACGGGGCGTCGGGGACGGTGACCCGCGCGCTGGTGCCGTTGAAGCTGAGCGCATTGCCGTTCTTGCCCAGGGTCGACCAGGTCGCTGTCCCGATCGCGCCTCCGTTCCCCGTCCCCGACGCGTCCGCGACGGTCGTCCCTGTTCCCTCGTCGAAGGAGTAAGCAGCAACGAGGCCAGCTGGAGGCGCGGTCGGCGTCGTAGCGTTGGCGATGGGGCTGTAGGGGCCGAGGTTGCCGGCGGCGTCGGTGGCGCGAACGCGGTAGCGATAGGTGGTGTTGGCATCGACAGTGGTGTCGTTGTACGTAGTGCCGGTGCCGGTGGCGGCGATCTGAGAGAAGGTGGTGCAGGTGGCGTCCTGGCAGCGCTCGACGCGGTAGCCGGTGACAGCGATGTTATCGGCTGCGGCCGCCCAGGAAAGGTTGACCTGGCTCGAGCTGGCCGGGGTCGCCGTCAGGCTCGCCGGCGCCGTCGGCACCGTCGTGTCTGAGGCCGCGGGCGTCGTGGCGCTGGCGATGGGGCTGTAGGGGCCGAGGTTGCCGGCGGCGTCGGTGGCGCGAACGCGGTAGCGGTAGGTGGTGTTGGCATCGACAGTGGTGTCGTTGTACGTAGTGCCGGTGCCGGTGGCGGCGATCTGAGAGAAGGTCGTGCAGGTGGCGTCCTGGCAGCGCTCGACGCGGTAGCCGGTGACAGCGATGTTATCGGCTGCGGCCGCCCAGGAAAGGTTGACCTGGCTCGAGCTGGCCGGGGTCGCCGTCAGGCTCGCCGGCGCCGTCGGCACCGTCGTGTCGGCGGGCGGTGCGCTGACCGGCGTGTTCATATCGGCCTGAATCTTGGCTTGTGAGACGGCGACGTTATACACCCGAAGCTCGTCGATCCGGCCCTGGAAGTAAAAACCACCGGACGACCGTCGTCCGATCATCACGTTCTGGACCGGGTCGAATTGCGACGCCGGGATCGGCCCACCACCAAGGACGCTGCTGTCCAGGACCCCGTTCACGTAGATGTCAAGCTTCTGCGCGGTGGCGTCGTACACCCCGGCGACGTGGTACCAGGTGTTCAGCGCGCGCGTCGTCGTGCTGTATCGCTGTGTTGTGGTGGTGCCTGTACCCGAGACGCCGACAGCAAACGTATGGGGCCCCGTATCCGGGCTCGTCTTGAACTGCCAGCCGAGGGTCCCGGAGCTGGTTCCTGACTTCGAGATGATCTGCCCGTCGTCAGTAGGCGTCCCAGTCGCGAAGACCCATGCACTCCACGTCATGCTCCCCGTGATCCGCAGCGGCACAGGATTACCGAGGTTGACGAAATCGCTTGTCCCGTTGAACGACAAGGCGCTGCCATATTGGCCCGCCGTGGTCCACGTCGCGCCATTGATGGCACCGTTGTTTGTACCCGCGGAATCGACCAACGTTGTCCCTGACCCCTGCTCGAAGCCGTACGCCGCAACCGGGGACGGGCCGCCGGTGGCCTGGAACGTCGCGACGTAGCTCTGGTTCGAGTTCGGGGTGACGATGGTGTGGCTTTGGGTCCCGCCGTCCGACCACGATCCGAACGCGTACAGTGTCCCGCCGGATGTCTGCGATGGCGCGTTGAGCGTGTGTTGGAAGCCCTTGACCTCCTCAATGGAGAATGGTGTCGTCTTGGAGATTCCGTCGATTTCCAGCGTTAGCCCGCTCGGGACAGTGTCGAACGTCTGGGTCACTTTGTCTGGGAAGACGAAAACCGACGATCGGTGCGTCAGCCCGTCTGAGTCCGTGACCGTAAGGATGATCTCGTACCGGGTAAAGCCAGAGAAGTCGTGGCCGGAGGTCGGGATATCGAACGTGAGGTTTTTCACGCCGTTGATGGGTCCGACCGCGGGATGCTGATGGCCTTCGTGGTGGAATACCACCGACCACGAGTACGCGCTCGCCGGAAGCGTGCCGTCTTCCGTGTCTGTTCCGCTACCGGAGATCGGAATGTGATCGCCGGCAACAAACAGGGCGCCGTCGGTTGGCGTAACGATCTGACCCACGGGCGGGCTACCGACGACAACAGTCAGATTCGCGAAAGAGGAGTTGGTCCCGTCGGAGACCGTGAGCGTCACGGCGTAGCGACCGCGTGCAGTGTAGCTGTGGGACGGGTTAGGCGCGGTGGAACTCGCGCCATCACCGAAGTCCCAGGCGTAGGTGAGGGAATCGCCGTCCGGATCACTCGTGCCCGCGCTCGAGAAACTTACGTTGAGCGGCGGCTGGCCCTCGAGCGGATTCCCGTTCGCAACGACCATCGGTGGTTGGTTGCTTGTCCCGAGGTAGCGCATACGTCGGAGTGTTCCGTCGTTGAACGCTCCCTGCTGTTCAGCGAAACTGAGATCGAGGTAGTACAGGGAACCGTCGGGGCCTTCGCCGAGCCAGACGGGATCACCGACCGCGGCGGTGTCGAGCGCCGAGGTCGCCGGCTCGAAGTTGAAGACGCCAGTGACGACCTTCCCAGTGGCGTCGAGCGTAAGTCGCCTAATCCAGTTCTGTGCGTAATCGGCGAAAAAGTAGTTGCCACGATACGAGGCCGGGTATGCGTCACCCCTGTACACGAACCCGCCCATGATCGCCGCGTCCCGCCCAGCGTGCGGGTAGCTGTACATCGGGCCTGTTACACCTGTGATCGAGCATGGTCCCTCACACAGGGGCCAGCCGTAGTTCTTTCCCCGTTCGATGACGTTGATCTCTTCGTACGCAGTCGAGTTGTCGTTGCCGCCGACATCACCGACGTAGTGCACCCCGGTGGTGAAGTCGAAGGACATGCGGTACGGGTTCCGAAGCCCGTATGCCCAGATCTGGTCCTTGTTGCCTCCAGTCCCGTCGACGAACGGGTTGTCGCTCGGGATGGTTCCGTCAGGATTGAACCGGAGGATCTTGCCGTGGTAGTTCGTCAGCGACTGGGCGTCGGCAGGAGAGCCGTTGTCCCCCATCGAGAGATAGAGCTTCCCGTCCGGACCGAAGGCGATCGAGGCGCCGTGATGGGCGCCGGTCGTCGAGCTCGCGTCGTCCTGCCAGAGCACCAACTCACTGCCGGCAACGGTGCTCGTCCACCCGGGTGCTGCGG